>Ga0307376_10000107_pt1 | contig 123894 bp, 104 predicted proteins | sample TR2MG_FD_202536 | JGI IMG/M metagenome (GOLD analysis project Ga0307376, IMG submission 202536) | Soil microbial communities from Risofladan, Vaasa, Finland - TR-2 | ecosystem: Environmental > Terrestrial > Soil > Coastal area > Acid sulfate soil | place: Finland: Risofladan, Vaasa...
TGCACCTGACCTTCCAGGAGTACCTGGCGGCCCAGTACCTGGCCCGGCAGTGGACGGAGCAGCCCCGTAATTTCCTGGCTCGCATCGTCACCGACGAATGGTGGCGCGAGACGCTGCTATTGACGGTGGGCAGCCTGGGTGCGCCCACCCCCTATGAGCGTCGCCGCGCGTTCGTTGCTGCGCTGTGCCGGTTAGCGGGGCGATTGCCCGTCCAACTGGCCGGCGCCGAACTGGCTGCGATGGGACTAGCCGACCTGACCGACCCGGAGCCTGCGTTGCAGGAGATGGCGCGCGACCGGCTGGTGGCGCTGCTGGCTGCCCCGGCCCTGGTCGAGGCCAGGCCGGCAGCCCGCGCTGCGGCGGGCCGCGCGCTGGCGGTGCTGGGGGATCCGCGCGACCTGGACGAGTTGGTGGAGGTGCCGGCCGGGCCATTCTTGATGGGCAGCCGCGACGACGACGAGAGGGCCAGAGACGACGAGAAGCCGCAGCACGAGATGACGCTGCCCGCGTTCAAGATCGGCAAGTACCCCGTGACCAACGCCCAATACCTGCGTTTCGTCGCGGCGACCGGGCGGGGCTGGCGGTCGGGCGAGGGGCGGCAACCTGAGCGGGCCACCTGCCCGGCGGCGTACGTCTCCTGGCACGACGCGCGGGCCTACTGCGAGTGGCTGACGGGCGTCTGGCGGGGCGAGGGCAAGATTGCCGGCGACGAGGTGGTGCGGTGGCCGACCGAAGCGGAGTGGGAGAAGGCGGCGCGCGGCGGCCTGCCCTCGCCCTCCCAGGGAGAGGGGGCGGGGGTGAGGGTGTGGCCCTGGGGCGACGAGTGGGACGAGACGCGGTGCAACACCGAGGAACTGGGCCTGGGGGGCACCACGGCGGTGGGTATCTTTGCGGAGGGGGCCAGTCCCTACGGCTGTCTCGACATGGCCGGCAACGTGTGGGAGTGGACGATCAGTCTATGGGGCAGAGACTGGTCGGAGCCAGAGTTCAAGTACCCTTATGACTCCACCGACGGGCGGGAAAACCTGGGGGCGGGAGACGAGGTGCTCCGGGTGATACGTGGAGGGTCGTTCGGCTCCAAGCGTGGTTCCGCGCGGTGCGCGTACCGCAACCGGGACCTCCCGCGCAGCGGCCGGGTTCAACAACTACGGGTTTCGGGTAGTGGTCTTCCCCATCTCTCCCCCCTCTGCCCTCTGAATCTCTGCTCTCTGGAACTCTGGGTGGAATGCGGAATGCGGAATGCGGAATGCGGAATGCGGAATGCGGAATGCGGAATGCGGAATGCGGAGTGCGGAATGTGGAATGTGGAGTGCGGAGTGCGGAGTGCGGAGTGCGGAATGCGTTGAATGCCTGGCAGGAGAGGGGGCCGAACGTGGGTGACATGTATGACCGGATCTGCAGTTGGAGGAATCTGCAGTTGGCCCACCAGAAGGCAGCCCGCGGCAAGCGGGGCAAGGCGGCGGTGGCGGCATTCGAATACAACCTGGCCGACCACCTGCTGGAACTCCAGTACGAACTGGTGGCCCAGACCTACCAGCCCGGTCCTTACGATTCCTTCATCATCCACGAGCCCAAGCGCCGCCTCATCAGCGCGGCCCCCTTTCGCGACCGGGTGGTCCACCACGCGCTGTGCAACGGCATCGAGCCGCTGTTTGAACAGAGTTTCATCGCCGATTCCTACGCCAACCGGCTCGGCAAGGGCACGCACCGCGCGCTCGACCGGGCGCAATCCTTTGCCCGCCGCTTTCCCTACGTGCTGCAGTGCGACGTGGAGCAGTTTTTCCCGGCCATTGACCACCAGGTGCTGCGGGAGACGCTGGCCCGCAAGATCGAAGACCCGCACGTGCTGTGGCTGGTGGAGCGGATCCTGGCCAGCGGGGTGGGGGTACTGGCGGACGAGTACCGCATGCGCTACTTTCCCGGCGACACGCTCCTGGATGCACTGCGCCCGCGAGGTCTACCGATTGGCAACCTGACCAGCCAGTTCTGGGCGAACTGTTACCTGAACCCCTTCGACCACTTTGTGAAGCGGGAATTGCGCTGCCGGGGCTACCTGCGCTACGTGGACGATTACCTGCTGTTCGGCGACGACAGGCAGGCGTTGTGGGACTGGCGCGAGGCCATCGTCCAGCGGCTGGCATGCCTGCGGTTGACCATCCACCCTGGCGCGCATCCCCGTCCCGTGACTGAGGGATTCCCATTTCTGGGATTCGTGGTCTACCCCACTCACCGGCGGCTCAAGCGGCGCAAGGTGGTGGCGTACCGCCGGCGGCTCCGGCGGTTGGTGGCCGGCTGGATCAGCGGTGAGCACACGCAGGAGGCGGTGGTGGCCTCGCTGCTGGGCTGGATCAACCACGCCCGCCACGGCGACACCTGGGGCCTGCGGCGCAGCATAGTGGCCCAGGTCCCTCCCATCCCTGGAGGTGGGTCTTGACAGAACCGATGCCGATCTTTGCCCGCACGTATGACTTTCTCACCTGGCTGATCCCGCGCACGCTGGATTTTCCGCGCAGCCAGCGCTTCGTGGTGACCAGGCGCCTGCAGGACGCGGCGCTCAATTTCCAGGAGCGTATCGTCGAGGCGAACCGCTTGCGCGGGGCAGCCCGCCTGGAGCGGCTGCGCCAGGCCGACGCCGAACTGGATAAAGTGCGGCTGTACCTCCGCCTGGCCGACCGCTGGAAGTGGTTGAGCGATGGGCAGTATCATCACGTCTCGCAGATGGTGAAGGAGATCGGGGACCTGCTGGGGGGATGGATCAAGAAGACGATGGGCACGTAGGGGCGACCCTGGTGGTGGCCCTTTAGTGCGGGGGCCGGTCGCAGAGGCCGCGCGGTGCGCGTACCGCAACAGGAACAACCCGCACAACGACTGGAACAACAACAACGGGTTTCGGGTAGTGGTCTTTCACATCTTGCGGTGCTTGCCAGAAATGTCCCCCGGCCATGGCTTGGCTCGGGCACGGCTTCGAGGCTGGGGGGCCGAGGCCATGAGAGATGGCGGACCGCGCCCCTGGCCGCGCCTGCGCGCGATGTGCAGGCCGGGCGAATATGGAAGAGGCCCGGCTCCTGGGCCCTGTGCTCTGAGCCGGGCCGGCCATCCCTCTTGATCCTCACCTTCCCGAAAGCTCCCAGCTTTCGGGAAGGTCAGGGAGTGAATGACAGGTGTGTCACTTGGCCACCCGCGGGTGCGGAATCTCCACCTGGATCAACACCCCCCCGCTGGCCTGATTCTGCAACTTCAGGCGCCCCCCCAATAGCGCCACCCGCTCGCTGATCCCCAATAGCCCATAGTGCCCGGCCCCCGCCAGTGCCGCCAGGTCGAAATCCTCCGCCAGCCCCTGCCCGTCGTCGGCGATGGAGATGAGCAGCGTGCGCGGCGACGTGCGCTTGAGCGCTACCTGCACCTTGCTCGCCCGCGCGTGCTTGCGCACGTTGTTCAGCCCCTCCTGCACGATGCGGAAGATCGAGAGTTCGATCGGCTCCGGCAGCCGCCCCAGGTCGGCGTCCAGGTGCAGCGTCATCGTGACGCCGGTCCGCCTGGCCCAATCCTGGGTGTACGATTGGAGCGCCGCCCCTAACCCCAGGCTGTCAATCGTCGGCGGGCGCAGGCTGCCGCAGATGTGGCGCAGGTCGCCCACCAGCCCCCGGATGCTGCCTCGAATCTCCTTCAGCCGTTCCCTTTCCTGCGCAGCCGTCACGTCCGCGTCCGCTTCGACCTCCTCCAACTCATAGTTGACGCTCAGCAGGTCCTGGATCACCTGGTCGTGCAGTTCGCGCGACAGGTGTTTGCGCTCCTGCTCTCGCTCGGTCAACAGCCTCCGTTGGGCGTCCTGTAACGCCGCGTTGGCCCGGTCGAGCGCGTTCACCTGCTCGGCCAGTTGCTCGATGAGTTCCTGGTTCAGCGTGTCCTGGGCAGCCAGGTCTCTTTCCAATAGCGTCTGCTGGTGGTGCAGTTTCTCCGCCTGCTCGCGGGCGCGATAGTAACTGTCCAGCGCCCACAGGATCGGCGTGAGTTGCTGGTGATCTGTCGTCCCGACCAGCGCGGCGATGATCTCTTCCCGGTCCGCCTCATCGGTGCGGTACTCGGCCACCCGGCGTCCTCGGTGCAGGACGATGATCCGGTCGGTCACCGCCAGCAGGTGGTCGAGGTTATTGCTGCTGAAGATGATGGCGGTCCCCTGCTGCTGCCACGTCTGAATGAGCGACAGGAGTTTCTGCTGGTAGGCGTAACTCAGCAGGAGCGCCGGGTCGTCCACGATGATCAGCCTGGCGGGGCGGGTCATGGTGCGGGCGATGGCGACCATCTGGCGCTGCTCGCTCGACAGGTTCGCCACCCGCTCGCGCAGCGAACTGAAATGTACGTCCAGTTGGGCCAGGATGCGGGCAGCCTCCCGGTCCATCTGCCGCCGCCGGGGTACTTGCAGCCACTTGCCCACCAGCGGCCAGCCGATCTCGTTTCCCAGGAAGACGTTGCTGCTGACGTCCAGCCGTTCGGCCAGGTCCGGCGCCTGGTGGATGACTTCGATCCCCAGCGCCCGCGCCCGGTACGGCCATTCGAGCCGCCGCCCGGCGAAATAGACCTCCCCCTCGTTCGGCGCGTACAGGCCCACCAGGACCATCGCCAGGGCCGACTTGCCCGCGCCGCTCTGCCCGGCGAATCCCACCACCTCACCTGCCTGGACCTGGAAACTCACCTGCTGCAGCGCCGGCAACGTTCCGAAACTCTTGGAGAGATTGACCACTCGTAACAGCGGTTCCATTCAGAAACCCCTTCTCACTTCACTGCCGGGCAGGTCCCTTCCGCCAATAGTCCAGCAGGATGGCGGTCAGGATCAGGGCCCCGATCGTCACCGTCTGGAAATAGGCCGGGAAGCCCAGGAGCACCAGCCCGTTGCGCAGAACCTGCATGGCGGCCGCGCCCAACAGCACCCCCAGGATGCTGCCCGTGCCGCCGAACAGGCTGGTGCCCCCGATCACGGCCCCGGCGATGATGTCCAGTTCGTAGCCCGTCGCCGCCGTGGGGGCCGCCACGCCCAGCCGCGCCGTCATCAAGAGCCCCCCCAGGGCCGTCAACAATCCGCACAGCGTGTAGGCCATCACCTTGATCTGCGCCACGTCCACGCCACACACGAGCAGGGCCCGTTCGCTGTTGCCCAGCGTGAAGATGTAACTCCCGAGCACGGTATGGCCCAGGAGCAGGCTCATGACCACGGACAGCCCCAGCATGAACAGGGTTGGCAGGGGCAGGGACAGGGAACCCAACGCCAGGTCAGACTGGCCCAGGACGCGAAACCCCGCCGGCAGGTCGCGCACCGGCCAGCCCCCCGTCAGGGCGAACGTGATGCCCCGCGCGATGCTCATCGTCGCCAGTGTCACGATGAAGGGGGGCAGCCTGACCCGGCCGACGACGATGCCGTTGACCCAGCCCACCAGTCCCCCGGTCAGCAGCCCGGCCAGGATGGCCAGCGGCACCGCATACCCGGCCCGCAGGCACAGCGCGCTGATGAGGCCGGCCAGCGCCATGACTGCGCCCACCGACAGGTCAATCCCGCCGATGATGATGGCCATGCTCTCGCCGAAGGCCGCAATGGCGATCCACGAGAACGCGCGCGAGACGTTGGACAGGTTGTTGCTGGTGAGGAAGGTATTGGTCCGCAGGCTCAGAAACGTGCCGACGACGAGCAGGAGGACGAGGGCAGAGAACTCGTGGCGGCTGACGAGCATGCGCCACAGCCGCCGCCCGGACCTCAGCAGGCTCGGCGTTTCCCCGACCTGAGATGAGACGATGGCCTTGTCATCCATTGGCAGACTACTCCCAGAACCCTGCTAAACCTTGCGAAGGTTCAGACAGCAACCTTCGCAAGGTTTGGTCTCACTCGCACGTGTCGTCTATGATCTGGCGCAGGGTTGCAGCGTCCAGGTCTTTCTTGTCCAGAAAGGCGACCGCACCGGCCTCTAATCCCAGGCGGTGAAATTCCCGGTCGGGATAGGCGCTGATCAAGACGACGCGTGACACCGGGGATAGCGCCCGGATGCGGCGGGTACAGGAGATGCCATCCTCTTCGCCCAACACGACGTCAACCAGCGCCAACTGGGGAGCGACGTGCTGGGTCAGGTGGATGGCCTCTTCGATGTTTTCGGCCTCGTAGATCGCTGCCCGCGGGCAGATCTTGCCGATCATGTGCCGCAACTGGCGGCGGTAGCGGGCATTGTCGTCCACGAGTAGCATCGTGACGCGTTTTTGCATCGGAGGCTCCGGGGAAGTAGAAACCAGCGTGGCTGCCTGTCCCGTGGGGGCCAGGATCTCGGGATGCCGCGTGACGTAATGGACGGCTTCCAGCCGGCTCTGGACGTTGAGTTGCCGGTACAGGCGGGTGAGGTGGTTCTCGACGGTCTTGACGCTCAGGTCAAGCCGCCGGGCGATGGCCTGGTTGTCGAGCCCCTCCTGCAACAGGCGCAGAATAGCGCGCTGTCGCATCGTCAGGGATACGGGGGAGACAGCAGCGTCCGTGAAACTCACCAGTTTGTCCACCAGCGAACTGGAGACCCAGCGCTCGCCGGCCAGGACGCGCTGGACCGCCAGCCGCAGGTCGCTGAGCGGCTGGTCTTTCAGGTGGTAGCCGTCCACACCCGCCCCCAGCAGCCCTTGCACGTAGACGTCGTCGTCGTAGGCACTGACGACCAGGATCTTCATCGCCGGGTAAAGCGCTCGTATCTCGCGGATGGTGTCCACTGGTTCAAAGTCAGGCATCGTCACGTCTATCAGCAACAAGTCGGGCTGCACCTCGGCCAGCGCTTGCATGAGCGTGGGGCCATCTCCCACCTCGCCCACGATTTCCAGGTGGCCAAGTCCTTCCAGCGCATTGCGGAGGCCCGCACGCACCACGGCGTGGTCGTCTGCCAGCAAGATACGCACCTTGTCCATACGTGGGTCATTATATCATCTTTACAGGCCGTTGCCTACCTGGTACGGAGGTGGAAGATAGGGGGAATCCCCTTGCAGGATAGGGGAAATCCTATGTGCGTTTGAGAAGGAAAGTGATGCAGAAAAAATGTGTTCCTGGTATACTAGAGCCTGCCCCAGTGCGGGCGAAAGGAGGTGACCGGCCGGATTTGTGAGTGAATCGAGAGCAGGTTGCGGGAATTGGTTCGTACCCCTACATTCGTCTGAGGAGGAGACAATCCATGAGTAAGTATGTGAGCAAACTGGTTGGAGCGCTGGTGCTCCTGAGCATGGCGCTGACGGCTTGCAAGCCCGCCGCGCCGACCGCGGCCCCCACGGCCGCCGCTCCGGCTGTGCCGGAGAAGTTGACGATTGCCTGGATTCCCAAGGCGCTGAACAACCCGGTGTTCGAGGTGGGGCGGGATGGCGCCTTCAAGAAGGCGGAAGAACTGACGGCCGCCGGTCCGACGGCTGTGGAAGTGCTGTACGTCGGCTCCGTCGCCTCCGACGCCACGGAGCAGGCGCGGATAGTGGAGGACGTGATCGCCAAGGGGGTGAACGCCATCGGCATCTCGTGCAACGACCCCACGGCCTGCGAGGACCCGATCAACAAGGCGGTGGAGGCGGGCATTCCGGTGATGGCGTGGGACTCGGACTCGCCGGACAGCCAGCGCTTCACCTACCTGGGGGTGAACAACTACGAGGGTGGCAAGGCGGCGGCGGACCTGTTGGTGCGCTTCATGGGTGAGACGGGCAAGGTGGCGCTGCTGACGGGCGTGCCAGGGGCATTCAACCTGGAGGAGCGCATCCGGGGCTTCAAGGACGGCGTGGCGGCCTACCCGGGCATCGAGATCGTCACCACCGTCTACTGCAACGACGACATCAACCTGGGGGTGCAGGTGGTGGAGGAGACGATGCAGGCGAACCCGGACCTCAACGGGTGGTTCTTTGTGGGGCTGTGGCCGCTGTTTGCGGAGCGGGGCTCCATGCCGTTGTGGGAGGATGCGGCGCTGAACAAGGGGTTGATCAACATCGTCTTCGACACACTGCCGGTAGAGTTAGAGTTCCTGCAGGGCGGCTACGTGCACGGGCTGGTCGGCCAGAAGTACTGGGGCTGGGGCTACGACACGGTTCAGATGATCTACGACTACATCACCAAGGGCACCCGGTACGAATCGTGGACTGACTCGGGGATGGATCTCGTGACCAAGTGCAACGTGGACGCCATGGCCGACATGTGGGCCACCAGCGACTTTACCAAGCCGCTCCCGGACCCCTACGAATGCCTGGCCGAGGCGGCCGCTCCGGCTGTGCCGGAGAAACTGACGATTGCCTGGATTCCCAAGGCGCTGAACAACCCGGTGTTCGAGGTGGGGCGGGATGGCGCCTTCAAGAAGGCGGAAGAACTGACGGCCGCCGGCCCGACGGCTGTGGAAGTGCTGTACGTCGGCTCCGTCGCTTCTGACGCGGCCGAGCAGGCGCGGATAGTGGAGGACGTCATCGCCAAGGGTGTGAATGCCATCGGCATCTCCTGCAACGACCCGACGGCCTGCGAGGACCCGATCAACAAGGCGGTGGAGGCGGGCATTCCGGTGATGGCGTGGGACTCGGACTCGCCGGACAGCCAGCGCTTCACCTACCTGGGGGTGAACAACTACGAGGGTGGCAAGGCGGCAGCGGACCTGTTGGTGCGCTTCATGGGTGAGACGGGCAAGGTGGCGCTGCTGACGGGTGTGCCGGGGGCGTTCAACCTGGAGGAGCGCATCCGGGGCTTCAAGGACGGCGTGGCGGCCTACCCGGGCATCGAGATCGTCACCACCGTCTACTGCAACGACGACATCAACCTGGGGGTACAGGTGGTGGAGGAGACGATGCAGGCGAATCCGGACCTCAACGGGTGGTTCTTTGTGGGGCTGTGGCCGCTGTTTGCGGACCGGGGCTCCATGCCGTTGTGGGAGGATGCGGCGCTGAACAAGGGGATGATCAACATCGTCTTCGACACGCTGCCGGTGGAGTTGGAGTTCCTGCAGGACGGCTACGTGCACGGGCTGGTCGGCCAGAAGTACTGGGGCTGGGGCTACGACACGGTCCAGATGATCTACGACTACATCACCAAGGGCACCCGGTACGAATCGTGGACCGACTCTGGGATGGACCTCGTGACCAAGTGCAACGTGGACGCCATGGCCGACAATTGGGCCACCAGCGACTTTACCAAGCCACTGCCGGACGTCTACGGCTGCCTGCCGTAAGCGAAGTGGTTGGAGGAGTCTGAGTGAAATCAGGGTTGGCGAGAGGCGCACAGCCTCTCGCCAACCTGCATAGAGTGACCGCTGTGGGTTCCTTGCATTTTCCACTCGGGTGAGGTATCCGGCGCAGGAAGCGGCGCAGGAAGCGGCGCAGGAAGCGGCGCAGGAAGCGACGTTCTCGTTGGCAAGGAGGAGGCATCGTTGAACGAGCGAGACTTGATACTGCGTATGGAAGGGATCTCCAAAGCCTTTCCCGGTGTGCAGGCGCTGGACCAGGTGGATTTCGAGGTGGCGGCCGGTGAGGTGGTAGCGCTGGTCGGTGAGAATGGCGCCGGCAAGTCCACCCTCATGAAGGTTCTGTGCGGTGTGTACCCCAGAGACGCAGGGCATATCTTCCTGCAAGGCCGGGAGGTCGAGATCGAGAACCCCCTTCAAGCGCAGCGGCTGGGCATCGCCATCATCTACCAGGAATTCAACCTCACCCCGAACCAGAGCGCGGCGGCGAACATCTTCATCGCCCGTGAGCCGCGCCAGCGCGGAGTGGGACGGCTGTTGAACCTGGTGGACCGCCGCCGTATGGAACGAGAAGCCCGGGAGCATCTGCAGCGCGTCGGTGCACGGGTACCGGCCACGGCGCTGATCCGCGATCTCTCTGTGGCCCAGCAGCAGATGGTGGAGGTGGCCAAAGCACTGGCGGTGGACGCCAGGGTCATCGTCATGGACGAGCCGACGTCCGCCTTGGGTGAGGAGGAGGTCGAGACCCTGTTTACCATCATCGGCACGCTCAAACAACAGGGCATCGCCATCATCTTTATTACTCATCGCCTGGAAGAGGTCCTCCGCATCGCTGACCGAGTGGTCGTACTCCGCGATGGCCGGCGGGTGGGCGGCATGCCCATTGGCGAAGCGACGCCTGAAAAGATCATCCATCTGATGGTGGGGCGGGAATTGACGGACCTGTACCACAAAGAGGAGGCCGAGATCGGTGTGCCTCTGTTGGAGGTGCAGGGCCTGGCTCGCCGGGGGGTGGTAGAGGACGTCAGTTTCACGCTGCGACGAGGGGAGATCCTGGGCTTTGCCGGCCTGGTTGGCGCTGGCCGGACAGAGACTGCCCGCATGCTCTTCGGTGTAGATCGCCGGGACGCAGGCGTGATCTCGATGGATGGGAAACCGGTTGACATCCACTCTCCCGTGGACGCGGTGGCGGTGGGGCTGGGCCTGGTGCCGGAGGATCGCGGCCTGCAGGGATTGGTGCTCAAACTGCCGGTGTGGGAAAACGTCGCCTTGCCCTCGCTCGACCATTACGCCCGTGCCGGGTGGGTAGATCGGCCGGCACTCCGCAGCCTCGCTCAGGAATACGTGGATAAATTGAACATCCGCACGCCTGGCCTGCAGCAGAAGGCCATGTTTCTCTCCGGCGGCAATCAGCAGAAAGTCGTGCTGGCCAAGTGGCTGGCGTTGCATCCCAAGGTATTGATCATGGATGAGCCAACGCGGGGGATTGACGTGGGGGCCAAGGCCGAGGTCCACGCCTTGATGAGCCAGTTGGCTCAGGCCGGGATGGGCATTATTATGATTTCGTCGGAATTGCCCGAGATCATGGGCATGAGCGACCGGATCCTGGTCATGCACGAGGGGCGCGTGGCGGCCATTCTGGAGCGGGCCGAGGCCACGCAGGAGAAGATCATGGCGTATGCCAGTGGTGAGATCGCCAACAGCATCGTCAACGCGACGTCGAAAGGAGCATCCGCATGAGCAGTGTGACACCGGCGCACAAGGGAAGCACAGAGGCTGTGGCGCAGGCCCGTAAGACCGCATGGCGGAACGTGATCGGCCGGCCAGAGTTCGGTGTGTTTCTGATCTTGCTCGTCATGACCATGGGCCTGTCGGTGTATACCGATACCTTTCTCACCAGCACCAACATCTTCAACATCCTGCGGGCCTTTTCGTGGATCGCCATCAGCGCTTTTGGGCAGTCTATGGCGATTATCACCAACGGCATTGACCTGTCAGTCGGTGCGGTGATGGGTCTCTCTGGCCTGGCGACAGCCATGTTGCTGGCGCAGGGGGTCAACGTTCCCGTGGCCGTGCTGGGAGGGTTGTTGACGGGGCTGATCGCCGGGCTCCTCAACGGCCTGATGATCACCAAGGGCAAGTTGCCGCCTTTCATTGCCACGTTGGGCATGCTGCTCATGGCGCGCGGCCTCTGCTACGGGTTGACCGGTGGCTGGCCGGTGCGTGACCTGCCCCAGACCTTCCGCAACCTGGGCCAATATGACGTTCCCATCGCTGGCATGGGGGTGCCCCTGCCACTCATCTTCCTGCTCGTGACCGGCGTGATCATGTCCACCTTTCTCGGGCGCACCGTGTGGGGTTATCGCATCTACGCATTGGGCGGCAACGAGACAGCCACCGCCCTATCGGGCATCAACACCAACCGGGTCAAGCTCATGGTCTACTCGCTGGGCGGTTTCCTGACCGCCATCGGCGGAGTGCTGATGACAGCCCGGCTGGGGGTGGCGGCCCCCACGGCGGCGTCGGGGTACGAACTGGACGTGATCGCCGCGGCGGTCGTGGGTGGAACCAGCATGAGGGGAGGCGAGGGCACCATCTTGGGTGTGCTCATTGGCGCGGCCATCATGCAGGTCCTGCGCAACGGGCTGGTGCTGACGGGTGTTTCCGCCTACTGGCTGCAGGCAGTACAGGGACTGGTCATCGTCGTCGCGATTATGCTCGACCAGTTGCGCAGGCGGGAGAGAAGGTAACAAAACCAAAGAAACCGGGTTTTTCGGTAAGCGCAGCGGCAGAACCCGGTTTCTTTACCTGATCCACTCCCACAGATCGGCCAGCGTCCCCCGCCCGGCCAGCGGCACGTCCTCGGGCTGTACCGCGCCTGGCTCCACCACCCAATACGCCGGGATGCCCACCGCAACGGCCGGCACGATGTCCCGCTTCCAATCGTCCCCCACCATCAGGCACTCCTCCGGCTCCCGGCCAAGCCGGGCCAGGATCTCCCGGTAGTAGGCCGGGTGCGCCTTGGTGGCGTGCATGTCCTCGTACGTCGTCACCAGCGCGTACTCGAACTCGCTCACCGGCACGCCGGCCCACTCCAGGCGCTGTTCGATCGGGGAGCGGGGGAAGAGCGGGTTGGTCGCGATCGCCACCTGCAACCCACGCTCGAACGCCCACGCGACCAGTGGACGAGCCTCCGGCAGCCGCTGCGTCAGGCTCCTCAGTTTGGGGAACTCTTCCGCGTAGAACTGGTCGAAGATGGGTCTCAAGGCGGCCGGCTCGTACCCCAGCGCCGGGTAGAAGGCGGCCGCGAAGGTCTCCTCGTTGGTGGGGCCGTTCCCGTCGTTGGTCTCCATCGCCCGCGTGGCGCGCAGTAACTCAGAGATCAGCCGTTCGGGCGGGATCAGGCGCGCCACGTGCTGCGTGAGCGCCTGGAAGTAGGCCAGGACGAACGTGTCCATCGCGTTGCCTAGCAGTGTGTCGTCCAGGTCGAAGAGTATTGCTTTGAGCATGGAACCTCTATCTCCGTTGGCGGGGAAACCATGGAATGAAGGGGCTGGTCGTCTCGATATACTCCCGGTACTGGGGCTTGGTGTCTTGGAGCGTCTTCTCCAACAGGGCCACGCCGGAGACGCGCAGCAATAACGCCGTCATCAGCACCGGGCTTAAGATGGTCCACCACCCGCCGGGCGTGGCCGCCGCGATGAGATAGTAGGCCCACCATTGGGTCGCGTCACCAAAGTAGTTGGGGTGGCGGGTGTAGCGCCACACGCCGGTGTCCAACACCTGGCCCTTGTTGGCCGGGTTCCCCCTGAAGCGGGCCATCTGCAGGTCGCCCAGCGCTTCGAAGAAGAAACCGATGGCCCACACCGCGATCGCCACGAAATCCAGCACGCCGAGCCTGGCCGGCGTGGCGCCCCGCTGCGCTGCCAGCAGCGGCGCGGAGATGATCCACAGCAGGAGCCCCTGCAGCAGGAAGACCTTGAAGAAACTCTGCCACCACCACTTGCCCCCGGCTTCCTCCCGCCACTTGCGGTAGCGAAAGTCCTCCTCCTTGCCCCAGTTGCGCCAGAGGATGTAGGACCCCAGCCGCAGCCCCCAGATGGTGACCAGGATGCCGATGAGCCACTTGCGGCCTGGGAAGCCAGCGGGCGTGAGCGCAAAATAGACCCAGTTCACCACCACAAAGCCCGGCCCCCAGAAGATGTCCACGATGCTGGAATTGCGCAGTACCAGGCTGGCGAGCCACAGCAGCGTCATGAGCGCCAGGATGACCAGCGCGCCGAGGCCATAGAGCTCCAGGAATCCCATTTCATCCCTCCTTTCCGCCGCATGGCGATCGCGGCCCTATAGGACCAGGATGACGCCGAAGACGATCTCGACCGCCAGGCTGATGACGTTCGACTGTACGACCGACTTGTCGGCGACCATCGAGATGGCGCGTACCAGCCCCACCACCAGGTAGGCGATGCCGAGCATGCGGTACGTTTGCGGTACCTGCAGGAACAGCGGGGCGGCCCCCAGGGCGATGAAGAAGCCGCCCAACACGGCTCTCAGTTCGGTGATGCCGCGCGGGCCGGGGGCGGTCAGCCCGGTGAATCCCTGGACCGAGCGCGGCCAGAACAACGAGACGATGCCGGTGGCGATCGTACCCACCGCCGCCACGATCTTGAGTACCTGTAATATCGTCATGTGACTCCTTTCGCTGGCAAGTTGGAGGCCCGGCTTCAGCCGGGAGACCCCCGCTGAAGCGGGGCGTCCGCCGTAACACGGGAGACCCCCCGCTGAAGCGGGGCGTCCGTCAATTGTGGCGCAATATCCCCGCTGAAGCGGGGCGTCCACCATAATCGTCCGTCATGATGGCGCAACACGCGCTGATCTAGGCTTGGGGTGCGCGCACGCACACCAGCCCCACGCCGCCCGGGCCGACGTGGGCACCGATGGCGGGCGTGACTTCGACCACGAACGGCCGTTGCAATTCCGGCACCAGGTGCTGGAATCGCTCCCACAGCGCCTCGGCCTTCTCCTGCGCATTGGCGTGCAGCAGGGCCAGTTCCTCCAGCGGGGCCAGGCTGTGCACCAGAGTATCCAACCGTTCGAGGGTGCGCTTGAACGTGCGCGTTCTTTCCACCGTCATTTCGCCGTCGTACATCGTCAACAACGGCCTGATCTTGAGTAGTTCCCCCAGGCTCGACTGTGCCCTGGACATGCGGCCGCTGCGGCGCAGGTATTCGAGTGTGTCCAGGGCGGCGAACGAATAGGTGCGCAAGACCCGTTCCTTCAGCAGCCCTACGATCTCGGCCATGGAGTGCCCGGCCTGCGCGGCGCTGGCGGCCGCCAGTGCCAGGAAGCCCGTCCCCAGCGTCAACTGCCTGGAATCGAATACCGTCACCCTGGCCGCGCGGATGGCCTGGGCCGCCGAATGGGCCACGTTCAGGATGGCGCTCAGGCTGGCCGAGATGTGGATGGACAGGATCTCGGTCGCCCCTTCCGCCGCCAACCGTTCGTACGCTTTCACAAACGCCCCCAGGCCGGGCGCCGACGTCTTGGGTGGCGGATCGTATTCGGGCAAGCGCTCGTAGAATTCTCGCCGCGATATCTCCACGTTGTCCAGGTAACTCTTGTCACCGATGTTGATGTATACCGGGATCACGGTGATGCCATGTTCGGTGACTGCCTCCTCTGGCAGGTCACACGTACTGTCGGTCACGATTCTGATGGACATGGAACGCGTTACTCTCTTTCTACTAATCTGTTGGCCGTGCTATTGCTCTGCTTCCGGTGTACTGAGCACGGTCGCCGCCTGTGGGTGGCAGTGGCCGCAGCCGACGTAAGGGTCTTCTACTTCGACCTGGGCGTAGGTGCACACCGCGTAGACCTCGACGCGCCGCACCAGCCCCAGCCAGCGCCGGACGGCCTGTGCCTCCAGCACCATGTGCGGGCAACCGTTGGCGCGCAGGATCGCCGGCACCGGGCAGCGGGCGCACAATGTGGGCTCCCACTTCTCCGAGTGCGGGTTGCGCCCGATCAGGCGGCACTCTTGCGTGGAACGGCCGCGGTAGAAATCCGCGTAATAGTAGGGACATTCGGTGCCAGCAGGTGTGCGCATATATCTCAGATGAGCGGGGTCATGGTACGTATTCCGTGTTTCGTGTTTCGTGTTCCGTCTTCGTCACGCAACACGTTTCACGTTTCACGTTTCACGTTTACTCCTCTGTTGCAGCGACCAGCGCCTGCAGGTCCCCCTCCAGCGCCTCCAGTTCCGTGCCGTAGCAGGCCCAATCTCCCTGTTGCAGGCAATTCTGAGCCGCTTCGTAGTGGGCCTGGGCCGAGCGGGCCAGCGCTGCCACCCCGGCCGGCTGTGGCCCACCCGGGGCCGGTGCCGCCGGTGTTTCGACGGGAGCCGCCACTGGTGCCTCCGCCAGCACCTGCAGCAGCCCCGCCGCCAGGTCGTTCCCTATCGCCACCCGGTTGCCGTAGGCCACCAACACCCGTTTCAGTTCGGGCAACTGGCTCGTCTCCGCCTGCAGGTAGAGCGGTTGGACGTAGAGCAACGTCCCATCAATGGGGATGACGATCAGGTTGCCCTGGAGCACCGAGGAGCCACGCTGGTTCCATAACGTCAGTTGCTGGGAGATGTAGGGGTCCTGGTTGATGCGCGCCTCGACCTGGGCCGGACCGTAGATCAAGGCATCCTTGGAGAACTTGAAGACCCCCAGTTGGCCATAGTCGGGGCCATCGGAGTCGGCGTACAGCCAGGCGATCATGTTCTGTTTGTCGGCTGGCACGTACGGGCGGATCATCATGAACTCGGCCTGTTCTGCGCCGGGCAGCCGCATGATGACATAGTATGGCGCCATCCAGGTCTCCTGGCCTTCCACCGTCTCCGTCGGGGCCTGCCACAGGTCTTCCTTGTTGTAGAACACCCGCGGGTCCTGCATGTGATAGGCACCGTAGACCTCAGCCTGGATCACGAATAGTTGCTCTGGGTAGCGCACGTGCTCGCGCAACGCCGGGGCCATCCGTTCGATCGGGCTGAACAGGCTGGGGAAGATGGCCTGGTAGGTCTGGACCAGCGGATCGGCAGCGTCCACCACGTAGAAGGTCGTCTCGCCGGTGTAGGCGTCTACCGTAACCTTGACGCTGTTGCGGATGTAGTTGAGGTTGGAGGTCGGTTCCGAATAGGGGAAGCGGTTGCTCCACGTGTACGCGTCGTACAACCAGACGATGCGACCGTCCACGATCACCGGGTAGGGATCCTGGTCGAACAACAGCATCGGTGCCAGCGTCTGCACCCGCTCGGAAAGGGTGCGGTGGAACAGGATGCGGCTTGCGGGGCCGATGGCGCTCGAGAGCAGGATCGGCGTGCTGTCGAAGCGCAGGGCAAACGCCATGCGTCGCAACAGGTTGCTCAGGGGCACACCATCGCTCCCCTGATAACGGGTGTACGCGTTCTCGTCCCCCTTGGGGTAGTCGAACTCGTCCTCGCTGGTGTTGACGATGACATGGTTGGTCGTTTTCTCGCCGAAGTAAATCTCCGGGCGAGTGACAGCAAGAGCCGGGTCGGTACTCTGGGGCGGGATGTCCCGCACCAGCAGGCGTGGCAGCCCTTCCTCGCTGACCTCGCTGACGGCGCTCAGGCATAGCCCGTAGCCGTGCGTGTAGATCAGGTGCTGGTTGATCCAGGTGCGGGCGTCCTCGCGCAGTTGCTCGGTGTCCAGTTCACGCGCCGCCAGCGTGACCTCGCGCAGGCGGCCGTCGAGCACGTAGCGGTCCACGTCCACGTCTGGAAAAGTGTAGTAGCTCCGGATCTCCTGTAACTGCTCGTAGGTGGTGCGCAGCGGCCGCCAATCCCACAGCCGCACGTTGTCGAGCGTGTCCGCGTTGGCCTCCAATTCCTGGATAGTCAGTTCCCCCTTGACCTGATAGTCCGATTCCTGGATGGTGTCCAGCCCGTAGGCGTAGCGAGTGAAGCGGAGGTTGTGCTCGATGTAGGGCCGCTCCAGCGCCAGTTCGTTCGGTTGCACGGTGAAGCGCTGCACGAAAGACGGATAGGCCGAGCCCAGGAGCGATAGCCCGATCCAGGCCACGCCCACCGCGAGCAGCAAGCGGTAGCGGCGGACAAACACGTTGGCCAGCAGTAGTATTGCGCCCAACGCGACTACGCCGGTCAGCAGGTACAGGAGCGGCAGTTGGGCGTGCACGTCGGTGTAGCCCGCACCGAACACTGCCCCCCCCGACGACTCGAGCAGCGCGAAGCGTTGGAGCAGATAATCCACCGCCTTCCCGGCCAGGAACAGCGCCCCCAACACCGACAGATGGATCGTCGCCATGCGCTCCCGAATCTGCTGGGCGAAGAGGTACACCATGGCATTGCCCAGGAGCGTCACTGCGATCAATCCCAGCAGCCAGCCCACCAGGAAGCGAACCAGCGGCAGCCGGAATACGTAAAAGCCCACGTCCAGGCCAAAGATCGGATCGCTCAGGCCAAACGGCATGGCTTTGCTGAAGGTGAGGACGGTCATCCATTGGTCGCTGATCGCCGCAGCCATCACTACGATGACCAGGCCTGCGATCACCCGCAGGACGAGGGTCAGTGCACGTGCGCCCACGATGAGCGCCGCGCGCCGCGGGTTGCGCATGGTCAGTTGGATCCGCCCCAACAGCCGGCGCGGAACGACGAACCAGTTGACGATCAGCACGACCATCACCAACAAAGCCCCGGCCAGCCATAGCCCGACCTGCGTCCACAGCCGGGTCTGGTAAATGCTCAATTGGCCCAGGCTGGCAAACCACAGCCAGTCGGTGTACACGCCGACCAGGCTGGTAAAGAGGGCGAACAGGGCCAGGAGTACCCCGAAAGCGATGGCGCCCCCGAGAGTCAGGCGTCTGGATGTTTTGTCCATTGAATTGTCCTTATCGTCGCGTGTCGCGGGTGGGATGGTGGGTCGCTACACCCGCGTGACGTAGGTGCCCGTGCGCGTGTCCACGCGGACCACGTCGCCTACCTCGACGAAGAGCGGCACCTGCACCTGCAGCCCCGTCTCCAGCGTGATCTTCTTCAACGTGCCGGTGGCTGAGTCGCCGGCGACCTGGACCTCGGCTTCCACCACTTTCATGTCCACCGTCGTCGGCAGATCTACGTCCAGCGGTTCCCCTTCGTAAGTGGCCAGTACCAGCTCTATGCCCTCTTTGAGGTAGAGTGCCTGGTCGTCCAGCATGGCGGCGGGCAAGGCCGTCTGATCGTAGGTCTCCGTGTCCATGAAATGATACAGGTCACCGTCCGTATAGAGGTACTGGACGCCGCGTCGCTCGACCCGGATGTCCTGCACCCGTTCGCCCGAGGCGAAGGTGCGCTGGATGGTCGAGCCGCTGCGCAGGTTACGCAGCGTGGTGCGGATAAAGGCATTCCCCCGCCCGGGCTTGTGATGCTGATACTGGAGCACTTTGTACAGTTCGCCGTCCATTGTAAAGGTCGCTCCCCTACGCAGGTCGTTCACATCAATCATACACATGTCCCTCCTGTCAAGATAGTCTGGATTATACTCTTTCTGTCTGCGCCGTCAACCGCCCCTGCTCTCGCCCGGACCCCTGTAACCCCCCTGTAACAGGCCTGTAACCCCACCTCGCGCGAAGCGCAGTAGAATGGGGACTGCAAGTGATACTTGGGGGTGACGTTGTCGCTGACGTGGAATGAGACTATGCCGATCAAACTGAGTTTGAGAACAGGGATGAGGGCGGCCCGTGCTGGACAAATCGCCGAGGCGCAGGCCGCATTCCAGTCCGTGCTGGACCAGGATCCGGCCAACGAGACGGCGCTACTGTGGCTCGGATACCTGGCTGACGACCCGCAGACAAGCCTGGCCCACGTTACCCGAGCGCTGGAGGCCCATCCGCAAAGCCCGCGCTCCTACGCTGCCTTGCAGTGGGCGTGGCGACGGATGGCGGACCTGCCCGCTGGTGGGATAGTGCCCGCAGGGCGTCCCATCGTCTCCAGTCAAGAACCTGCCCCCCATTCGCCCAAGGCCAGGCGAGCGGCCGTGGGGGTCCACGCGCTGGGGACCTTGCTCTTGCTGGCTGTCGTCATCGCCTGCATCGCCGGCCTGCAGCTGCTGGCGAAGCGTTCGACCAGGTCGGCTCTGGCTTCCGCGTTCACAGGCTCTCCTTCTCCGGCAGCCACCGACCTGCCTGCCGACCCGGTTACGCTGGTGGCGGCGGCTGACCCGGCCGGCACACCCTGGCCTACCGCGACCTCGTGGCCGGCTCCCAGCCCAACGCTGATGCCTTCCCCTTCTCCGTCTCCTTCTCCCTCACCTTCGCCTACGCCTGCACTCGCTGCTATGGTGGTGCCATCTCCATTCCCGATTCCTGGTCCACAGGAATTCGTGCCCTCCACCACCCTTCTCATCCCCACCCCTGTAATACCTGTCCCGGTGGCCTCCGATGCGATCAACATCGTCGTCCTGGGGAGCGATCAGCGGCCCGATTGGTCAGCGTGGCACACCGACGTCGTGCAGGTCGTGTCCATCCAGCGCGACCACGGTACGGTCTCGGTGCTCTCGATCCCGCGCGACCTGTACCTCTACATGCCCAGCCTGTGGATGAGCCGGATCAACATGGCGGACTATGACGGTGAGGCGAACGGCTACGAGGGGGGGGGGCCAGCACTCGTGCGGGACACGCTGCTCTATAACCTGGGCATCCGGGTGGACCATTACGTCCGCACCAACTTTGACGGTCTCATCGGCATCGTGGACACGCTGGGTGGAGTGGACATCCCGGTCCACTGTCGCCTGAGCGACTACTGGCCCTACCCGGACGAGAACGGGGAATATCCCATTCTGAACATGGAACCGGGCATCCGCCACATGGACGGGGAGACGGCCCTGTGGTACGCTCGCTCGCGCAAGACCACCAGCGTCTTCTCCCGCGAACGCCGCCAGCAACAGGTCCTGCAGGCCATCTGGCACAAGGCACGGGACGTCGGGATGCTCACGCAGGTGCCGGCGCTGTGGGAACAGGGCCGGAACATGGTCCAGACGGACCTGACGCTCGTGGAACTGCTGGACCTGGCCCGCGTCGCCCTCACGCTGAACGATCAGAACGTGCGGTTCTACAACATCGGCCCGAGCGTGTTGGACCCGTGGACCACGCCCTACGGTGGGGCGGTCTTCCTCCCCCGTTGGGAAGGCGTTCAGCCCATCGTCGCGGAGGCCATGGCCCCCATCCCCGAATCTCGCCTGGGCCGTATCTATAGCCCCATCGAGGTGTGGAACGGGACGCCGAACGAGGGTTGGGGGTTCCTGGCGGCGGACCGGCTGTACCGGGCGGGGTTCCCGGCGCTCGTCGGCCAGGCGGACCGGCAGGACTATGCCCAGACCCAGTTGATCATCTTCCGCGAGTACAGCAAGGGCACTGGAGTAGAGTACCTCCAGCAGATGTTCGGCATCCCGGACGAGCGGGTGGTCCACCAGCCCAGCGGGTCTGCTACGTCTGTCTTCCGCCTGATCCTTGGCGCCGACTACCAGACCTGCCCAGAACCCTAGCACTCCCTCTCCCTGCCAGGGAGAGGGCTGGGGTGAGGGTGGGAGGCTCGTCTGCCAGTTGCATCTACCCTCCCCTTGCCCCTCCCTGGCAGGGAGGGGAGACTTGCTCCCTCTCTCTACCCCTTCCTGGCAGGGAGGGGTGGCTTACTCCCTCTCCCTGCCAGGGAGAGGGCTGGGGTGAGGGTGGGAAGCACGTATCAGCGTTTTTCCAGCCTCCAGCGGTCGAGCACGTCCTGCACTCGGGCGACCTGGACGGCGACCTCGGTATACTCATTCTTGCCCGTGTGGTGTTCCACGCCCCAATAGCCCGTGTAACCGGCCTGGCGTAGCATCGTCATACTTCCAGTGAGGTCCCCCTCTGTGATCTGCCAGGAGAAGTGGGTGTGCATCGCCCACGGCGCCATCATCTGGTCCTCCTCGTTTCCCCGGAAGTGCAAGAGGACGCCAAAGGCCGGATGGTTCACCCCTTCGCAGATGCGCTTCATGTTGGCCGGCACAGCCTCCGCGCCCCAGTGGTTTTCCGGGCCGACCTTGTACCCCCCATCGTAGGCGCGTTGGGCGTATTCCTTGTAGCGCTTGACGATCCACTCCAATTGCTCGCCGGTGAACATGTCCGCCTGCACACCCGCGTCAATGCGGATCGTCCTGGCTCCCAGAAACTCGGCCGCGTGCAGATAGGCCAGCGCCTCCTGGTAGTGCTTTTCTCGCACCTCCGGCTCGTCCTCCCAGATGTGTGGCCCATCCACGCACAGGTTGGCCAGCACCAACTCCCGCTCTTCCAGCGCATCTTTGACCTTGAGGAGAAAATCTTCCTCGATGCTGGGCAACATCCCATTCCAGATGTCGGCCGACTGGAGGCCATAGCGGTATTTGCAGGACTCCAGGTATCCGAACAGGTCCATCTTGCCCTCTTGCAGCAGCCCGTGGAATGCGTACGACGCGATTGAAATGTTCATATTACCCCCTTGTCAGTGATGAGATAGGCTGTGTGCCCTAGCCGATTAATCCCGTGCGCTCAATACTCTCCACAAAGTAGCGTTGGGTAAACAGGTAGAGGAGCAGCAACGGAAGGATCGTCAGCAGCGCTGCCGTCATGATCGCCCCGGTGCCCCACATGGCGCGGTAGCGCATGTCCGAAAGCGCCGCCTCCACCTCTGCCAGCCGCTGTGTCATGACGTACATATTCGTCTTGCTCAGGAATATCGAGGGCTGCAGGCTGTCGTTCCAGTGCCAGACGAAGGAGAAGAGGAAGACGACCACGATGGCCGGCTGTGCAGGCGGCAGCATGATGTCGAAGAAGACGCGGAATGGGCCTGCGCCGTCAATCAATGCGGCATCCTCCAGTTCCCACGGCATGCCCTTGAAGAACTGGCGGAAGATGAACACAAACAATGCGCCGCGCAATCCCATACCCATGGCCTCGGGTACGTAAAAGGGCAGGTACGTGTCCAGCCAGTTGGGACTGGCGGCCAGTCCGGCCGGGGCGGGCAGCGATTTGTACAGGATGAACAGTTGGATAAAGATCACGTGCGGAGGCACGATCATGGCAAACAACACCAGCGCAAAAATCTTGTCCCGCCCGGGAAAGCTGAAGCGTGCGAAGCCATAGCCCACGATGGCGCAGGCAATGGTCTGCAGGACCGCCGCCCCTGCTGCCAGCAGGGTCGTGTTCTTGAAGGATAGGGGATACCTGAGCGCCTGGAACACCAGCCGGTAGTTCTCCCAACTCCACCGCCGCGGGATCCACACCACGGTGGGGTCGTAGAAATCCATCACGTTCATGAGCGACTGGGAGATCATACGCAGGAGTGGCATGACGAAGATGAAACCGACGTCCACCAGCAGCAGGATCACCACCGCCCGCACGAGAATCTTGCGGGCCTTGCCTCGGACGAACTGTTTGGTCCAGGTGAGTGCTTTGCTCATCGCTCCCCCCGGTAGAAGGTGAACCGGCTGACGAACCCAAAGACCAGGATCACCAGGATAAAGATCATGATGAAGTAGATGAACCCCAACGCGGATGGGTATCCCAGGCGCAGGTCGGTCCGAAAGGTGACCATGCGGATGTACGATAGCACGCGGTTAAAGTAGTCGGTGAAGGAATCAATGATCGTGTAGACGATGTTGACGAGCATGACCGGCGAGAGCATCGGCAGGGTGACCTTCCAGAACCTGCCCCAGGCCGAGGCCCCGTCCACCTCCGCCGCCTCGTACAGGGCCGGGTCAATGGACTTGAGGCCGGCGACAAAGATCAGGATCTGCACCCCCGTGCGCCATAGCACGAAAATCGAGCGATTCAGGAACTGCATGAAGGCGGGCAAGCGGTCCCCCAGGTAGATCTGGAGAAATTGCTGCGCCCCCTGGCCGCGAAAGAGCACCAACTGGCCGCCTGACATGTCGAACAAGCGCCCGATCACCGCCGCCGACCCCACCACCACGGGCAGGAAAAAGATGGCCCGAAATAGCATCCCTCCTGGCACGTCCTGCATCGCCAGCAGCGCGACCGCCAGCGCGAAGGCCAGGATTACCGGCACGTCAATCACCAGGTTGCGCAAGGTCTCCAGCAGGTAGGGCACGAACTCGATGTCAATGGTAAACGCCTCGACGTAATTGTCCAAGCCGATAAAGCTGAGGGGCTCGCTGACGTTCTGCATATCCGTGTCCGTGAAACTCCAGATCAGGTTCCACACGAGCGGCACCACCAGGAACAGTAAGAATCCCACCAGCCATAGCGCGATGAAGCCATAACCCGTGAGGGCGTGCCGCCTTCTGAGGGTAATGCGCATCAACTTTCTCCTTGTACCACCACGAAATCCAGGGCCGGAACCGTGGCCGATTCCAGCACGGTGGGACTTTCATTATAGTTGACCACCACGCGTGTGCCGTCCTCGTAGACCGTCTCGTACACCCCCTCCGCCAGGCGCGCGTGGGCGACGATGAACTGGTTGGCCAGCGGAGCCAGCGTCTCCAGCGCCCGGTATTGCCGGATCACTTCGTCCCGCCAGAAACTGTACTGCGTGCTCCAGTGCTGATTGGCAAACGTGCGGGCGAGCAAGGCTGAGTTCTCGTGCGTCAATACAAAGTGGGGGATCGCTCCGTACTCGACCTGGCGCAGGAAGGTGCGCTGGCCATCGTTCATCAGGTTGAAGGGCTGGCCGTCGTAGAGCACTAACCCATGCGCCACGATCTGGTAGAAGGGGATCGTTTCGTCGAACAGATCGTAGTGCGTACTGTCCAGCGACACCCAGTCCAGCCGGTCGGCGTGGGGGATGGCGTAACTGTTGCCGCCGGACATCGCCACCGCGCCGAACTGCTCCCGGGCCAGCGCGGCGATCTGCATCCACGAGGCAGCGAAACCTTCGCGCGATAGAGGGTAGCGATCGTTGGTGTCCGGCACGGTCAGGCCGGCAAAAGAGTCTAACCTCAGTCCGTTGGCTCTCAGGCCGGCCATCCTGGGGATGTCGCGCAGGGCGAACTTGCGCAAGGCGACCTGCGGGTTCAACAGGAAGAACTCGCCCTCCCGAAGGGGCAGGCCATCCACGCCACGCATCGCGTCGGAGTAGGGCAACGCACCCCTGCCCTCCGGCAGAACGATGAGGTAGTTGTCGGTCAGGAAGAGCCGTTGCCCGCGCGCGTGCACCGCGTCGGCCAGCGCGCGCAGTCCATCCGCACCCCCCAGCCGCGCCTCGACCGGCAGCCGTTGGGGCCAACGTGCCATCGAGCCCCCCTCGTTCCAGCCATCTACCGTCACGTCCAGCCGCGAGACCCCCACCGATGCCAGGTCGTCCAGTATCTCCTGCACGTCGGCAAAACTCGTCATCTTGATCAGGTCGCGCAGGAACCAGGCCCGGCGTTCGACCCCCATGAAGAAATCCAGGCTCATCAATGGCACATCGTCGTCGAGCCGCCGTACGCCGCGCTCGCGCATCAGAAAATCGCGGTAGCGGGCTGCGATGCCGACGTAATTGGCGCTTTCTCCGGTCAGGAAGCAGTAACGGATTTGGCGGTCGCCGCCCGCCAGGTTTGGCTCGTACAGCCACGTCGGCTGCCCCCCCGTCAGTGAGAATTGCCCCTGGCGGCGGTAGACGAAACTGGCCCCAACGTGATTGTAGGGGATCGTCTGGCCGCTGCGCCCCACCGCGATCCTGGCGTCAAAGTCCCCCTGGGGGATGATGGCCGCGAAGGCTGCCTCACCGCTCACCAGGCCGAAGACCGGCAAGGGGGCCGGTTCGTGGTAGGAACTACTCTGTTGCAGGCTGATCTGTTCGTCCCCATAGATGGGTACTGAAATCTCCTGCACGGCCTCCGGGTGTGGGGACGTATAGTGCATCAGCACGCCGCTGCCGTCGGGGAAGACGACATAGCCCTCCTCGCCGTCCTGCGTCGCACCGAGGAATGCCAGGACGTCCAGTGAGACCAGCGTGTTCTGCTGTTCGCCACTCTCGACGATGCCGGCCTCGGGGACCGTGACCTCCAGGAAATCGTCGCGCACGGCGTACACGACGCTCAACTCGAATCCCTCCTCGGGAAAGCGATAGTGGGCGTGCACCCCTCCCTCGACCGGCGTGAACTCTGCTTCCACGTCCCGAGGGTCGAAGACCTTGGCCTGGCCGCGGTCGGCGTCGGTGTAACTCAACACGATGGGCGCCTCGATGCGCTGTCGCCAGGCCTGGCTGACTTGGGTCTCGTCCAGGTTGGCCGGGCTGCTACGCCACAATCTGCCGTTCCGTTTGTCCTCGACGATCAACGCCGACGTGGCTCGCTTGAGGTAGAGCCGCAGATGCTCGCTCTCGGCCACCAACTCGTAGCCCTCGGATACCTCGGGGTGGCGGCCGTCGAGCGCCGGCCAGTCCTCCAGGGCGGCGGGCACCTCGACGGGAGGATTGATGCGGGGCGCGGTCTCGGTTGGCGCGTTGCCAGTCACACCGCTGCTACAGCCCGCCAGCAGCACAACCAACCCCAGTATATTCAAGCCACAGGTAATGGCCTCTCTTCTCATTTCTACTTGCCGCTTTGTGATGTGCGATTTGCCATTTGCGATTTGGCGATTTGCTGATTTGCTGATTTGCTGATTCGCCGGCTCGCTAATACCGCCGCACGTATATCTCCAGCGCAATCTGCTGGAAGAACCGCACGATCTCCCCCGTCAGTGCGTAGACCAGCCCCACCAGCAACCAGATGACGAGTATCCCCAGCAGGGTGAGCAGCAGAACACCAATGGCCTTACCGGTGTCAAAGTTGTGCAGCGTCCTGATCTGCTGGAAGAAATTCCAGAGCACCAAGGCCCACACGAGGTACAGGGCCACGTAGTAGAGTGCCTTCTCATCGCGGGTGATCGCGTGGGTGATCAGGCTGAGCGGCACCGTCAGCAGGATGTAGGGCCACAGTGCCCAGGCGCTCGACTTGACGATCTGGCGGAAGGTCCCTTCGCCGTAAAAGATCTCTGCCACCGCTACGGCCGAAATGCACCAGGTGACCCAGGGGATCAGGATCTTGCCCGCCTCGAACAGCAGCTGCGTCTCCTCCGGCCGCTGGGCCTGAAAGTGGAAGCTCTGCGCCACCAGCCCCCCCATCCGCGCCAGCACCGCCAGCAGTAGTAGGACCGGCACCGTCCACAGGTCGCTGCGCTCGCGCAGGTCGCGCACGCGGGCCAGGAAGTGGCGGAAACCGTCTCCCAGCCGGTTCACTGCCACGACGGTCCCGACCACCAGCACCAGGAGCCCTAGCCCCAGCCCGCTAAAGTTCTGACGCATCCACACGTAGCGGTACTCTCGAAAGGCAGCCGAATATCCGTCCTTGTTCTCCGCGTAGCGGTACTCTTGCATCGCCTCGAGGAAGCGCTCCTGGCGCATCAGCGCCTTGGCCAGGCCGGAGTGGGCCAGCGCGAAATTGGTGTCCCGCTCGACGATCTCTTGCCAGAGCACGGCCGCCTCTTCGTACTTGCCGTCAAAGTATTTGCCGCTGGCCTCGTGGATCAGGCGCGTGATCTCCGTGGGACGAAAGATCTGGATGTCGCCGCGCCCTGTGTCTAGCACGTAGAGGGTTCCCCCCTCTCCCGCGACGATGCTGACCGGCTGCGCGAAGCCCCCTTCCCACAGCCCCTGCCCGCCAAAGATAGCCAACAGGTTGCCCGCCTGGTCGTATTGGTAGATGAGATTTCGCTTCTGGTCGAGTGCGGAGACGACCCCCAGGTCGTCCACCGCCACGTCCACGAACATCGAACCAAGCGAGAAGGGCATATTCATCTGCCGCGCTTCATCCCAGCGCCACTTGGTCTCTGCCTCGCCGAAGGTCAGCCCTTCTTCCCCCTTCAGTTTGTCCCACAGCCGCCCGGCACCGATGCGCGTCGCGATCTCGCCATAGACGTTCTCGCCCACCGAATTGAGCCGCTGGATCTGGTCCTGGGTCAGCACCGGCGACACGGCGTAGATGAAGCCCAGTTCGTCAATGTGGATGTTGCCCATCGGCGCGGGCCGCACGCGCAGCATGCGCCGGCGCTGGGCTTTGGAGGCGAATATGCGCGCCAGCACCCGGCCCAGGTTGAACTTGATGCGGGTGCGCCCAAAGAAGCCGCGAAACTGCTCGCTGGTGTCCATGACCACGATGCCCAGGTTGCCCTCGCTCCCCACCACCGTGTAGATGAACCCGCGCTTGTCGAGGACGATCCTGGTAGGCTTGAAGCCGTACTCTTCGATCAGGTCCGACTCCGGCTTGTGGTATTCGGCCAGCAAGGTGCCGTCCGGCGTAAACTGCGCCACCCGCTCGTTGCCCGTGTCGGCCGCCCAGACGTTGCCGTCTATATCCACAAAGGTCCCCTCGGGCGCGTTGAGCCCGGCCTCCTGCCCGCCGATTTCGTTCAAGTACTGGCCGCTAGAGTCCAGCACGACGATGCGATTGTTCCCTGTGTCCACCACCAGCAAGTGGCCCGTGGCCGGGTCGCGGTAGAGGTCCTTGGGGGTCACGAATGGGCCGCAGGGCTGCCCTTCGCCCGTGATGCTGCCGGCCTGGACGTAACTAGCCGGGGCGGGCACCCGTTGTTCATCGCGGATGGTATAGCCGGGGATGAGCGGGCCATCGGCCAGGGCCGGTACTAACTCGCTGACCAACAGCCACAGGACGAGGCCAAGGGTCAGGCCGAACCTTAGAGCCTGGCCGGGCGGAATGCGGAATGCGGAATGCGGAATGCGGAATGCGGAATGCGGAATCCGTAATGCGTAATGCTTAATGCGTGTTCCGTGGTGCGTGGTGCGTGATGCGTGAAATGTGTGCTTCTCGTCCATACCACAATGTCTTCCGATTCGCTGACTCGCCGACTCGCCGATTTGCTGATTTGCGATTTGCCGATTTGCGATTTGCTACGCCTTGATGCCCGAGTGGGCCATGGTCTCCATCACGTAACGCTGCAACAGTACGAACAGGATGAGCGTGGGGAGCGTCACTAACAGGCTGGCCGCTGCCACTGCGCCCCAGCGGGCCACCACGCCGGGGCCGCCGCCCAGGGAACTCATTACCAGCGGCAGCGTCTTCATCTGCTCGCTGCGGGTAAAGATCAGCGGCGTGAAAAAGTCGTTCCAGGTGCCGATGAAGGAAAAGATGATCAGCGTGATCCAGGCCGGGCGCACCAGCGGCATCACGACCCGCCAAAAGATGCGCCACTCGGATGCCCCGTCCACTTTGGCGGCCTCGATCAGTTCGATGGGCACCTGCTCCATGAACTGTTTCATCAGGAACAACCCATAGGACCCGGCGATGACGGGCAGGATCAGCCCGGCGTAGGTGTCAATCAGGTGCAGCCGGTCCACGATCAGGTAGCGCGGGATCTGTGTCACTTCGGGAGCGAACATCAACGTCGAAACGACGATGGAAAAGAAGAGTTTGTTGCCGGGCATGCGCGGGTACTTGGCCAGCGGGTAGGCCGCCATGCTGCTCAGGATCACGCCTGACGTCACCGTGACTACCGTCACGAACAGGCTGTTGAAGGCGTATCGCGCAAAGGGCACCGACAGCCCATCCATGGCGATCAGCAGTTCGGCAAAGTTGCGCAGGGTGGGGTGGCGCACGAAGAAGCGCGGCGGGTACAGGAACATCTCTTCCAACGGCTTAAAGGCCGTCGAAACCATGTACACGATTGGCAGCAGCGTCACCAGCGCCAGCGCGGTGATGACGACGTACTCTGCTGCCCTGGCCTGCCGCCTGTTCTGTTTGGCACCCGTCTTCCATCTACGCATCGGCAATCTCCACAAGCGCAGCGACGAAACCAGGCTTCTTAGCGCTCACTGAATACGCGCATGGCCCAGCGACCTAAGGCGAACGTGAGCAGGAACAGCACCACGGCGATGGCCGCCGCGTACCCCATCTCGAACCGGATGAAGCCATAGTCGTACAGGTGGGCCACGATGGTGTGCCCGGCGTAGAGGGGGCTGGGCAGCCCCGCGATCTGCGCTGCTATCCCGAACACGGCGAACGAGTTGACAATCGCCATGACCGCGCCGAACAGCAGTTGCGGGCGCATCACGGGGATCGTGATGTAGAACACCTCCTGCAGGGCGGTCTTGACGCCGTCTACCATGCCCGCCTCATACAGTTCCATGGGTACGTCCTGCAACCCTGCCAGGAACACGAGGAATCCGGTGCCCATGCTCATCCATAGCGACACGACCATGATGACCGGCAGGATCGTGGATTGCTCGCGCAGCCAGGCCACCGGCTCGCTGATCAGGCCGATCTCGGTGAGCGCATAGTTCAGCAGGCCGTAGCGGTCGTTGGCGAACAGGTATAACCAGATCACCGACATGGCGATGGCGCTGGTGATCGAGGGGGTGTAGAAGGCCAGGGTGTACAATTGGCGCACGCGCAGCCGGTTGATGAACCAGGCCAGGGTGAACGAGATGGCATATCCCAGCGGCCCCGTGATGATGGCGAAGATGAACGTGTTCTTGAGGGCATACTGGTAGAATATGTCGTCCTCTACAAAGAGCAGCCGGAAGTTGGAAAGCCCGATCCAGCGCGGTGGCTCCAGCACGTTAAAGTAGGTGAAACTCAGGTATGCCGCCGTCAGCACCGGCGCGATCACAAAGACCAGGAACAGCACCACGAACGGCAGCATGAACAGGTACATGGTGTGGTATTCGTGCCAGGCATAGCGGATGGTTTGCCAGCGGCGGGTAAACGCACTCATCAGACCAGACTCCTCAAACGTAATCCGTAATGCGTAACCCGTAAATTACAGATTACGCATTACGGATTACGCATTACTCAGTGATGCCGAACTCTTCCTGCTTCTTGCGCAGTTCGCGGTTGATCGCCCGCACGGTCTCTTCCAGCGCCTCCCGCTCGTTGCCGCCTTGCAGGACCACCTTGTTCCAGGCGTTGTCCACGTGGCGCGGGGTAAAGTAGCCGCCCAACACGACGGGTCGCTCCTGGAACCACTCCCACTGCTCCATGATGGCCTCGATGTCGTCCCGTGGCCAGGGCTGCCCGCGCAAGGCTTCGACGTTGGCCGTGTTCCAGCGCGCCTCGACCCCCATGAGCGCCTCCAGTTCCAGCCCATAGCGTAACTGCGTGTCGCTGTTGGTCCACCACTCGACGAACTTCCACGCCTCCTCCGGATGTTCCGACTGCTCAAAGACCACCACCGCGTTGCCCGACCCACCCGTGGCGCGGTTGATGCGCCCGGCCTCCTGGCCGGCGGTCTCCGCGGCTGCGTCGTCGGACGTCGCTATCCCCGGGATAGGAGCCATCTGCCAGCGCCCGATCAACTCGCGCGCCGCCGTGGAGAGCAGGATGTACGTCCAATAGTCGGCGATGCCGATGGGGATCTCGCCGGTCTTGAAGCGGTTGAAAAAGTCGGCGTACTTGGGGATGTGATAGTTGGTGTACAGCGACGTCCACTCTTTGAAGGCAGTCAGTCCCTCCGAGCGGTCCAGCGCCGACCGCAGCCCGTCCTCCGTGTAGTAGTCACCGCCGTGCTGGAAGAGGAAGGGGGTCAGCCCTTCCGGCCCCGGCGGGTAGTAGAAGTCGAAGCCGTGCTGGTGCAGCACCCACATCATGTCGTACAACTCATTCCACGTCTGCGGCGGCTTTAGCCCCAGTGAATCCAGGATGTCGGTGCGGTAGAACAGCATGCTAAAGTTCTGCGTCTCGGGAAAGGCGTACACGTTGCCGCGATAGGTATAGGGGATCAGTGCGCCGGGGCGGAAGCGGGTGGCCGCCTCCTCGTAGCCCTCGAACTGGTTCAGCGGCACCAGCGCGTTGCGGATGGCGAACTCGACCGGCAGGTTGGGATTGACCGAGCAGGCCACGTCGGGCGCTTTGCCGGCGGTGGCCGCCAGCAGCAGCACGCTCGTATCTCCGGCCCCCAGCGAGCCCGGCGGCACGATGTGCAGGTTGACCAGGATGCCGGTCTCGGGCGTAAAGGTCTCCTCGATCAGTTCCTTGACGATCTTGCCCCATTCCTGGCCGCGCGCCATCCACACCTCCAGGATGACCGCGTCGCCGGCCTTCTCCTCGTCGTACACGTTGCCGATGACGGTGTACTCCTTGCGGAAGGAGGCGACCAGGTTGATGGCCGTCAACCGCAGGTCGGCCAGCAGCCCGGCGTCCCCGCGTGGCATTTTCACGTCGGGCGAGGCGACGATGATGCTATCTACCTCGAAATCCCCCTCTTGCAGGTCCAGCGCCCAATACCCCAGCATGGATTGGGTCTCGCTCAGTTGCAGCAGCCGGTTGGGGACCGTATCGGGCTTGGCCGCCATGTTGCGCAACTGCGACGCCACCTCGATCAGTGTGTTGGCGCTGTTAGGCCGCCGCCCCGCGATCTCCGCCAGGCGGTCCGCCTCCCGCTCCAGTGCCTGAGCCATCGCCAGCAGGCGCGGCACCAGGTCCGGGATCTCTTTGACCATATCCCATTCCATCAGCGGGTCCGGCTCCGAACCCGTCAACAGGATCACCCGCCGCGCCAGGTCCGACATCTCGCGCGTGACCCCCTCGATCGTGCGCACCGTTTCCGCCACCGGTCCAACCACCGAGCGCATCTCCAGGGTGTGCTCGCCCGCCGTCAGGTAGATGAGATACGGCTCCCCTGTCTTCGGATCCCCAAGCGTGTGCAGTTGCCAGTTCCAATTGTAGGGGAACCCTGCCTCGCGCATTTCGTCGAACGGGTACTCACCGTCAATCGTGATTTCGCGAAATACCGGCATGTGGGTCCAATCGCCGTGCCATAACTTGACGCCGATCTTGTAGAGGCCGTCCTCCGGCACGCTGAAGTGCCAACTGGCCCGCTCGGCGGGCCGCCGCCAGCGCCACCCGCCGAACACGTTCAGCCGGAAACTCCCCTCGGCCGGCGGATAGGCCGAAGGGTCGGGGCTGTAGTTGCGGGTGAGGGTGGGCGTGGACTTGTACTCTGCCTCCTCCGCCTCGATCTTGACCAGGATGCCCTCGGTGGGCTGGTAGCCGGCTTCCTCGTACTGGGCGCGCACGATCTCGTACGGGAGCACATTGGGCGGGGTGAACAGGCTGAGGCGGGCGATCGCCATCGGCTCGCGGATCATCCCCAGGCGCACGGTGTGGTACCCCGGCTCCAGGTAGAACAGGTAGGGCTCCCGGTACATAGCCTGGCCGTCCTCGACGATCTGGAACCGCCAGCGGGATGCCTCGCGCTGGGAGGGCCGGATGTCGTGGCCCTGATTGTCGCGCACCGGTGGGTGGGCATCCTGCCAAGTGCGGTCGAAGACCACACGCCGTGCCTCGACGCAGGGGTACGCGCCGTCAATCTGCACGCTGCGCTGGATCGAGGCGCGCTTGCCCGGCAGGGGGTAGTATTCGAGCCCCAGGTTGTAGAGGCCGGCCGCGGGCACGTCGAAGGTCCACTCGACCCAGGAATCTCCCCCGCCCTCCGCCCAGGCCAGGATCGGTTCCGCGCGCCCGCCGACGCCCGTCAACTCCTCAAGGTCGGCCTGGTACTGGCCGGAGTAACCGGTGCCCGCCACGTCAATCTGGGCATCCGGCGCTGGCCGGTAGCCTTGCACCTCGTATTCGAGGAGCCGCTCCGCATAGTACGGCTCCGGGGCCTGGTAGCCCCACTGGGCCAGGTGTGTCCCCAGGCGCGAGAACTGGTCCGTATTGACAGGGGGCACAAAGGCCCGCGCCGGGAGTGACCCGGCGCAGAGCGAAAGGAGGAGCATAGTGACTACGACCGGCCGCCCCCATCCTTTCCGAATCTTGAGGATGGGCTTTATCTTCACCTGATACTCAACCTTTGATGCCGGAGATGACCACACCCTGGATAAATAGCCGCTGGGCGAGGAAGAAGATGATGACGGTGGGCAGCAGCGTCACGGCCGAAGCGGCCATCAATCCGGGCAGATTGCGCCCGTAAAGGGAGTTGAACTGCTGCAGCCCGATCGAGACGGTGAATCTCTCCCTGGTCTGGAGGTAGATCAAGGGGAGAAAGAATTCGTTCCAGGCCCACAGGCTGTGGAAGATGGCGACTGTTGTCAGGGCTGGAAACGACTGGGGCAGAATGATGTGCCACAGATTACCCAGCGGCCCGCAGCCGTCAATGCGCGCCGCCTCGTCCATCTCGAGCGGGATAGACATGAAGAACTGCCGCAGCAGAAAGACATCCCACGCGTTAGCGAAGAAGGCCGGCACGAGCAATGGTAGCAGCGTGTCGTACCACCCCAGTTTCCTGAACAAGACGAACTGGGGGATCAGCGTGACCTGCGAGGGCAACATGATGGTGGACAGCAGGATGAGGAAAAGCACCCCCAACCCCCTGGCCCGGAAGCGTGCAAACCCATAGGCTACCAGCGTGCAAGAGAGCAGGACACCGACGGTGCTGACCCCCACGAAGGTCAAGGAGTTCTTGATGTACGTGCCGAATGGTACCTCGGTCATCGCATTCGGATAGTTCTCCCAGTGCAGGTTGACCGTGTAAAGGCGCTCGCCGGTCTGTACCTCCAGTTGGTACTGCTCGTCCGGGTTCTCTGGGTTCACAAAAGTGCCCTGCGGCCCCAACTTGCGCAAGAGAGCCAGGTCTCGCATCTCGCCGTTGACAGGGATCCTGTAGATAAAGTAATCGCGGCCATCAATCTCGGCCTTGGCCGCATCCATGGGGATCCACTTGGGTGGGAACTCGGTGGAGGTGGACCTGCTCTTGAGCGAGGTGGAAACCATCCAGACCAGCGGTATCATCACGACGATGGCGCCCACGGTCAGGAGTATCAACGCCAGGATTTGGCCGGTCAGCCTCTGAAGCCTGATGCTCTGCATCCTACTGGTAAGCGCTGACATTTCCCAACTCCTCCTTTACTTTCTCAATTCACCTTCGTAATATACCCAGGCGCTCGAGCTGCGGAAAACCAGCCCGGTCATAATCAGCACCATGAACAACAGGAGCCAGGCCAGCGCCGAGCCATAGCCCAGGCGCTGGTATCTGAAGGTGTTATTGTACAGGTACAGGTTGTAAAACAAGGTGGCATTGGCGGGGCCGCCGTTGGTCATCACAAAGGCATTGGTAAAGTACTGGAAAGTGCCGATGATGCCGATCACCAGGTTGTAGAAGATGACAGGGGTAATCAAGGGCAGCGTGATGTGGGTGAAACGCTGCCACATGGTGGCCCCGTCTATCGTCGCGGCTTCGTACAGGGTGGTGGGAATGCTCTGCAGGCCGGCCAGGTAGATGATCATCCCTCCGCCCACACCCCACAGGGACATGATAATCAGGGCTGGCAGTGCCCAATCAGGGCTTTGGAGCCAGCCGGGTCCCCTGATTCCAAACCAGCTCAGCATCCAGTTGATGATACCGAAGCGAGGGTTAAACACCTGGTTCCACAGGACAGCGACGGCCACACCCGCGACCACCGACGGCATATAGTAGACCGTACGCCAGATGGTGAGGCCCGGCACTTTGGCGTTGAGCAACAGCGCCAGGGCCAACCCCAGGACCAGCCCCGCCGGAAGGGCGACCACCGAAAACGTCAGCGTCACCCTCAATGAATGCCAGAACAGCGGGTCCTGGGTGAACATGTAGCGCCAGTTCTGCAGGCCGATGAGTCGCAGGGGATTGAGCAGGTCATATTCGGCGAACGTGAACACTGCCGAGGTGATCATCGGGCCGGCGGTGAGCCACACGAAACCGATGAGCCAGGGGCTGATCAGGATGTAGGCCCACATGGCTTCGCGGCGAGACAGGCTGAGCCCGCGCCTCTTCTTCCTTACGCCTATAGTTGCCATGGCCCTCCTCTCAAACTAGACTTTAGACTGCGATGGCCGTGGATTGCGACGAGGTTCTGATCTCTTCCGCCGTCACCTCGCGCCCGAGTCGGTCCGAAAGATAAATACCTTCAGAGATCAGCATCGTATTCAGCGTCATCTCGGCGATCGGCAGTAGCGGGACACGCCCCTGCAGGGCGGCGACCCAGTGGCTCTGCGGGTGGTCGTAGGCGTCGGCGTTCTCTCGTACTGTGTGCAGCCGGTAGTCAAACGACTCGAGGTTGACCGTGCTATCCAGCTCCAGGTCGCCGACGTTGTGGAAGAAGCCGAACGGCTCCAGCCGGACACCGCCCTGGGAGCCCACGATGTAGGACCCCTCGAACTTGTCCAGATGAATCGCCCAGGCTTCGATGATGTCTAGAGTGAGCCCGTCTTTCAGCCTGATGAACCCCATACCCAGTTCTTCTACATCGTAGCCGCTCTGTCCCTTGCGCAGCGGGTCTATGTCGATCTCCTGATAGACCTTGCCGGAGATGCGCAGGACTTCAGGGTTGCCCAGGAGGTACAGGATGGTGGTAATGTGGTAGACACCCATGTCGTACATCGCGCCGCCGGCGGCAACGGCCTTCTGGACGAACGTGCTGCTGCCGTACCCATCCACGTAGGGCCGCCCGCGACGGCGGAAGCCGGTGGAACGGGCGTGGTAGAGTTTCCCCAACAGCCCGGCGGCGATGAGCGCCTGCGCCGCCTTTGTCTCCGGTGCGAAGATACTGTTCAACTGAATGAGGATCTTGCGATCCAGCGCGCGGGCACGAGCAAGCATGACCTCCGCGTCGCGATAAGCGCCTGCCATTGGCTTTTCGCAGTAGACGTGCTTGCCAGCCTCGAAGGCGGCCACCGTGACCGGCATGTGCAGGTTGTTGTGGAGGCACACGTCAACCGCCTCGATGTCGTCGCGCTTCAGGAGTTCGCGAAAGTCGGTGTAAACGTGGGGGATACTGTAGATTTCGGAGACCCGCCTGGCCTCCGCCTCGTTGATGTCGGCGATGGCGACGATCTCTGCATCCGGTACGTGCTTCTTGTAGGCGTCCAGGTGGTGCTTGCCGATCTGGCCCACGCCGATGATGCCGATGCGTACTTTGCCCATGCTTCTCCTTAACTTGAGTCAGGCTCGCCGATCTTCGCGACCGATCCCTTGCCCACATGTTTGGCTGGGCGGCGACAACGTAGCCCATCGCCGCCCAGCCAGGTCATGCCACCAGAGGATTGGTCGCTCTGTCCAACACTAGGGGTTGGCCGCCCAATATTCGTCTATGTAGCCCTGTGCCTCAGCATTCAGACTGGCCAGGACTTCCTCCACGTTGAGGTTCTCGCCTGTCCGGATCAGGTCCCAGGCCTTGACGCGGGCATCGCTGACCCTCTTGTATTCGGGCAGCCACGATTCGTGGTTCGGGCGTTCAATGTAGTCCAGGGAATCCAGGTATACCTGGAAGTCCACGTCAGGGAACCCTGCCTGCTGGCCGCTGACCCACTCGGCCGCCAGGGTCTTGCGGGCCGGGATGCAGGAGTAGTTCTTGCACAGCCGATCGAATTGCGCCGGCTCGAACAGCCACTTCATCGTTTGCCAGGCTGCGTCCACATTCTTGGCCGTCTTGGACATCGTGTACGTGTCCGCGTCAACCACGGCTATAGGTTTGCCGACCTCAGCAACCATCGGAACGGCGCCCATATCCCAGTTGAATGACTCAGTCCAGGAGCCGTAGGCCCAGCCCATCCAGCTATGGATCTCCCACATCCCCACCATGCCGCTGCCGAAGGGATCGCCAGCTACGTCGTAGAAAGCGCCTCCTTGTTCCCCGTTGGCCCAGATGTGCGTCTTCCAGGTGGTGTCGGCGATGGCCTGTGTGCCTTTGACCCATTCTGGCGAATTCATGACGGCCGTCCTGTTGTCGTCGCTCACACCCCTGGGATTGCCGCCCCATTTCGTCGCCACCTCGGCAAGGCCCATCCAGTCCCAACCGTTCCAACCCCACTGGGTCGTGTCCTCCCACTTGAAGGCCGGTGAGTTGGCGTCATTGCCGGCGGAGTCTATCGTCAGCAGCTTGGAGATCTCGAACAGTTTGTCGTAGGTCCAGTCACTCTCCCCGAACTTGTGAGGTGGGTAATCCACGCCAGCGGCGTCAAAGAGGTCCTCGTTGTAAAAGACGACCGAGGGGTAGACGCATAGAGGCAGGCCCACCATGCCCTCGGTTGCATAGGTGTGGATCTCCTGGGTGAGGCCAAAGTAGTCGCTCATATCGTACTTGTCGGCCTCGATGAAGGGGCTGAGGTCCACCCATCCCCCCATAAACTCGGCTACGCCACCCACGCCGATGGGCCCCGCCATCTCCGGTGTCATGCCGGCGGCCAACATCGTCGAGTACTTGGCTACGTGCTCGCCCCACGGCACCGTCAGCCACTCCATCTGGATATCGGGGTGATCGCCGTTGAATTCCTGGACCAGCGAGTCGTGGACCTCGATCTGAGCGGCGTCGGTGCCTGTACCAAAGCCTGTGAAGACGGTGACCTTCGCCACGCCGGGCGGCGGCGCCGTCGGTTGCACGACCACCGTCTCCTGGACCGGCACCTCGACGGTCTGCAAGACCGTCACAGTTTTCTCAACCACCTGCGGCGCACATGCAGCCAGGGCTGCCCCTGCCGTAGTCAGGGCGCCCATGCGCAGGAAATCACGACGGCTCAGTCTTTGACCTGCCATTCCTTTTCCTCCTTTGGAGATAGTTAGGATAGTTGTGCCAATACCTGGGGACGTACGTTAGCGCACTCGATGCATACACACCTCCTTCCAGAGAAGCGAATCTATCCCGGCGGTGTGGCCCGCTAACTGGTGGTCGAAATCTAGAGGAGAGGATGCCGGTTGCCAAGCGCTTGGTTACCATGTATAATCGAAGCGCGTAGACCATCCATCAGACACAGAGTATATCATATTAAAGCACACTTGAGCATCTAGCGCTAGCACTTTCGTGCCATAATTGTGACACTTTTTCCCGGTCGGTAGTGAAGCCAGAACAGCCCATGGATACCCGGATTTCTGATGCAGAGGCCGTCCGCCTGGTGCGCAGTGCCCTGGCGCACCTCTACGATCCTGCCTACCTGCAGAACCATCCCCTGGTCTTCATGTTGGACCTGGGTCTGAACTCCGATCACGTCACCCGTGCGCAGCGGATACGCCGCATCCTGTTAGAGTGCATCGAGGCCCTCAGGCCGGAAACTCCGGGCCACGACCGGGCAGCAGCCGCGCGCGCGTATGCCATCCTCACCTACCGCTGCGTGGACGGCCTGGCGATGGAAGAGATCGCGGCAAAACTGGCCCTCAGCCGGCGGCAGGTGTATCGGGAATATGGCAAAGGGGTCAAAGCGGTCGCCAGCCTGCTGCGGGATAGGATCCAAGAGGCAAGAGAGCAAGAGGCAGGAAAGAGCATGGAAGGCGGGGACGAACGCCTGGCCGTGGAAGCGCCCGCTGGTGAACGGCTCGCAGCAGCCCAGGCGGAGGTGGCCCGCCTCCAGCAGGCCGGGCAGGCTAAGGAATCTCTCTCCCTGGACGACGTCCTGGAGGGTGTCATAGACTTGTTGGCCCCGCTGGCCCACAAGACGGGCGTTCAGGTGCGGTTGGCGTCGCTGAACACCCGGCCCTCGATCGTGGCGAACCGCGTCATGCTGCGCCAGGCCTTGTTGAACCTGTTGAGCCACGCCCTCCACGCCGCCCGGGGCGACCTGGTCATCGCGCTCTCCTATGGCAAAGGGGAAGTGCTGATTGACGTCGCTGAATCTCCAGCCGCCCCACAGGCACGGCCGGCCCCAACCCCTGCTGTGAGACCAGACGGGGTAGGCCTGGCGGTGGCCCAGGCCCTGATCGAAGCGCAGGGCGGGCGTCTTGAGGCGCGCGAGCAAGAGGGAGCGTGGCGCGCCCGGGTGGTCTTGCCAGCCTCGGGCAGCCCGACCATCCTGGTCGTAGATGACAACGCCGACCTCATTGCGCTCTTCCAGCGCTACCTCGGCGGCCACGACGTCTCCGTCGTCGGCGTGGCGGACGGGGAACAGACCCTGCCCCTGGCGGCCGAATTACAGCCGCGCCTGATCACCCTGGACGTGATGATGCCCCATCTGGACGGCTGGGAGATCCTGCAGAGGCTCAAAGATGCGCCCGAGACGAGCCACATCCCGGTCATCGTCTGCTCGGTGCTCCACGAGCCGCAGTTGGCATTGGCCATGGGGGCCAGCGATTTTATCACCAAGCCGGTCAGGCAGACTGAACTTCTGGAAGTGTTGCAACGCTGGCTAGGGCCATTGCAGTCGGCCGCGTGATGGCGGAGAGGGTGGCCCGCAACATCTCCAATATCTCGGTGAGAGAAAATCCCGCCTGGCGCCTCAGCCGCAGTTCCCCGACGATGGGGGGGGATTCCTGTTCCACGCTGCGCACGGAGACGATGATGACCTGTGTCTTGGCGATTGCCTCGTCGTGGGCCATCTCTTCTAGCAGGTCGTAGCCGCTCATCTCCGGCATGAGCAGGTCGAGCAGCACGACGTCGGGCCGCGCGGAACGGAGCACTTCCAGCCCTTCTTTCCCACCAAAGGCCTCCAGCACACGCAGCGACGGGTATTGGGCCTTCAACATGCGCGTCAGCAGCCGCACCACGTGAGGATTATCGTCCACCACCAGCACCGTTTGAGGCGGCTCCGGCAAGCGTGAGAGCGCATGCTGCAAATCCTCCTGGGTCACCGGCTTGGGCAGGTAGTCGGCAGCGCCCAGGAGCAGGCCCAGGCGGCGCATGCTGGGGAGTGGGCAGGTCACCAGCGGCACGTGGGAGGGCAAGCCCAGTGCTGGGGCCTGCGTGGCCCACCGCTCGGCCCAGGCGGTGTCCATCACCACGGCCACGGGAAACTCCTGGCGTAGCACGTCGCGGGCCTGTTCCACGCTTTCTGCCAGCCGGAACTGATAGCCATCCACGTACCGGCGCAGCAGCGAGAGGGCGCGTGGATCGTCGTGCAATACCAGCACCTCAGGCTCTCCCTCGTAGCCTGGTGACGGTGGAATGTTCGTGAGCCGCGACAGGGGCACCTCATCTCCACCCTGGGGCAGGGGCAAGGTAAAGCCGACGGTAGTCCCTCGCCCGATCTCGCTTTCGACACACATCTTTCCCCCGTGTAGCTCCACGAACCGCTTGCTCACCGCCAGTCCCAGCCCGCTCCCTTCGCGCGCCTGGCCGTCTTCCAGTTGGCTGAAGGCCTCGAAGGCCCTGGCGATCCTGTCGGGCGCGATACCCCGTCCGCTGTCCTGGACGGTCACGCTGGCTTCCTGCTCTTGAACGGAGACGCGCACCTGGATGCCCCCCTCGTCCGTGAAGCGCGTGGCGTTGGTCAACAGGTTCAGCAGCACCTGGCGGATGCGCGTGCGGTCCAGGCGCAGCCTCGGCAGGTCGTCTGGCATATCCAGGTCCAGCCGTAGCCCTCGCGCTTCCGCCAGGCCGCGCACCATGTCGGCCGCCTCCCGCACGACCTCGCGCAGGTCGGTCTCTTCCTTGACCAGCGGCATGCGACCCGCTTCGATGCGCGAGAGGTCCAGCACGTCGTCAATCAGGTCGGAGAGATGGCGCGCGCTGCGGTAGGTCGCGAGGGCGTCCCCCCGGTACTCGCTGGGGAGCGGCACCCCCCCGTAACTTTCCGGCGCGGTGGCCATCATCTCGCTAAAGCCGACGATCAGGTTCAGTGGTGTGCGCAGTTCGTGGCTCACGCTGGCCACAAACTCCGCCTTGAAGCGGTACGCCCTCTCGGCCGCCTCCTGGGCCAGGAGTAGCGCTTCGTTGGTCCGCTCCAATCGCACGTAGGCTTCGTCCAGGCTCTTCAGTACCCGTTCCACCTCGGCCCGGTGCTTGCGCGCCTCTTCGGCATTCTTTTGTGACTCCTCCGTCATGTTGAGCGCCCAGGCCAGGGCAGTGAACAAGCGTCGCGCACTGAGCCACGCCGTCAGCGCCGTGAGCAAGATCAGGATGATCGGAAAGGCCACGTCCGCCAACTCTCCTGTGGGCCAACGCTGGCTGATGGCTACCACGATCCCCACGCTGGCCAGGGCCACGCCCCACGTGACCGTGGGGGCGGTCAACATCGCTGCGACCAGCACGACTTGGATATAGAGATAAAGCACGGCCGGGTGCTGGAAGGTCAGGGCGATCGTCGTCATGGTGACGGTCAAGGCCGCCAGGTATACCCCGATGGCCAGGTTCAGGTGCTTCGCCGACAACCGGTAACTGGCCCACGCCACTGCCAGGGTCAGGAACAGTACCGCGAAGGTGGGGATGGCTTTGGGCTCGGGAGAAAGCAGCACGGCCGCGGCCCAGCCCCACGTGATGGCGGCCGTGACCGGTAGCAGGATGCGCAGGGAGTCCTGGGTCAATTCCTGGAAGACTTCAGCCGTCTCTGCGTCGTACTCCTTCGAGAGAAAACTGAGGGCCATATATCATTCTCTCCATACTCGGTGGCTGCGTGGTGTGCTCACCCAGCCGTATGATGGTTACGGTTCACCAACTACCGCTGCTCCCGCCGGAGCGCCAGATCCGGCGGCTTGCGCCGGGCGATGGTATCATACGCCCATCGGGCGGAAAAGTCCAGTAATCCAGGTCGCCGGGTGGCAAGTTCTTCGACTTGGGCTATAATAGCGGGAATCTGAGCCCTGGAGTAAGTACCCATGCCTCGCTATCAGAGACCGACCGGAACCCTGGACGTCTTGCCGGAAGATCAACGTTACTGGGATTACGTGCGCGCCCGGGCGCGGTACCTGGCGGAACTGTCCGGCTTCGAGCGCATTGACGTGCCCATGTTTGAAGCGACCGAGTTGTTCGCCCGCGGCGTCGGAGAAGGCACCGACATCGTAGACAAAGAGATGTACACCTTTGCCGACAAGGGGGGCAGCCTGTTGACGCTGCGGCCCGAGTTCACCGCTGGTTTTGTGCGCGCCTACATCGAAAACGGGATGCACGCGCGTCCCCAGCCTCAAAAACTCTACACCTTTGGCCCCATCTTCCGCTACGAGCGACCCCAGGCCGGCCGGTACCGCCAGCATACCCAGCTCAACGTCGAAATCCTGGGCGAGCAGGACCCGGCCGCGGACCTGGAAGTCATGCTGCTGGGCTGGGATTTGTATGCCAGCCTGGGGTTCCGTGAGTTGGCCTTTCAATTGCACTCGACCGGCTGCCCACGCTGTAAACCGGGGTACGTGGCCGTACTGAAGGCGTATTACGCCGAACACCAGGGCGAAATCTGTCAGGACTGCCGCCGCCGGTTGGAGCGCAGCCCACTGCGCGTGCTGGACTGCAAAGCCGGCCAATGCCAGCCGATCATTGCGGACGCCCCGCACTTTCTGGACTACCTGTGCGACGAATGCGCTGGCCACTTCAGCACCCTGCGCGAGTACCTGGACCTGCTCGGCCGGCGTTACACGATCAACCACCGGCTGGTGCGGGGACTCGACTATTACACCAAGACTGTTTTCGAAGTCTGGGCGGCCGGCATCGGCGCGCAGAGTGCCGTGTGTGGCGGTGGCCGTTACGACGGCCTGGCCGAACTCCTGGGCGGCCCGCCGACGCCGGGCGTGGGCTTCGGTTCCGGGCTGGAGCGCATCATCCTGGTGATGAAACAGTTGGGGGTAGATGTGCCCCCATTGCCGTCGCCGCCGATCTTTCTGGCGCACCTGGGGCCGCAGGCGGTGCGGGAGGCACTGCGGCTGGCGGATGGTCTGCGCCGGGAGGGCCTGGGGGTGTGGGTCGCCTTTGGCGATCGAGGGTTGAAGAGCCAACTCCGCGAAGCCGGCAGGCGCGGCGTCCGCTATACCGTCATTCTCGGCGAGGACGAGTTGGCCGCCGGAACGGCCACGGTGCGCGATATGCAGGCCGGAGAGCAGGTACAGGTGGCGCTGGCAGGGTTAGTGGAGTGGCTGAAAGCAAGGCTGAAGGCGATGCTCTAAGCATGAAGACGATCGGCATCCTCTACAGCCCTCGTCTTTGCGAGGCCCATCGCCTGGCCGGGGAAATGGCCGCCTGGATCGAGCAGCGAGGACGGCAGGCCCAAGTCAGCACGACAGAAGATGCTCCTGGCGTGTTCTGTTGGCAGGAAACCGACCTGCTGGTCATCCTGGGAGGGGATGGCTCGATTCTCCGGGCGGCTCAGGTTGCCGCCCCTTATAGCACGCCCATTCTGGGGGTCAACCTGGGGCGGGTGGGGTTCCTCACCGAGGCAGAGGCGGAGACGTGGCGGGACGTCCTGTCGCGGGCGCTGGTCGGCGATTACTGGATCGAGGAGCGCATGATGCTGCGGGTGGTGGCCCGCCGGGACGGTGCGATCCTGGGGCAGGGGGAAGCGCTCAACGACGTGGTGGTGGGGCGGGGGGCGCGCGCTCGCGTGGTACACCTGCGCACCGAGGTGGATGGAGGGTACCTCGCCACGTACGTGGCCGATGGCCTCATCGTCGCTACGCCGACCGGGAGCACCGCCTACGCTATGGCAGCTGGAGGGCCAGTCTTGCCACCACAATTGCGCAACATCCTCCTGGTGCCCGTCGCGCCCCACCTGAGCATGGCACGTCCCATCGTCCTGGCCGAGGGAGTCACGGTACACATCACGATCGCTGGCGAGCGGCCGGCGGTACTGACGGTGGATGGAGAGGTACAGGCCGAACTGGAGGGTGGGGACGAGGTGGCCGTAGAGGCCAGCCCGTACACGGCCCGTTTCGCGCGGGTGCGCGAACGAACCTACTTCTACAAGACCCTGGTAGCCCGGCTGGTACCCCGGGACGAGGGATAAAAAGGATCATGGCCTATGAGTGAACCATTGCATTGTGTCAATCACCCCAACGTTGAGACTTACCTGCGCTGCAACCGGTGCGGGCAGCCGATCTGTGCCAAGTGCGCGGTGTTGACGCCGGTCGGCTACCGCTGCCGAAACTGCATCAACACCCAGCAGCAGGTCTTTTATGCGGATTTCCGGCCTGCCTATTACCTGGTGGCGGCCGTCGTCGCCTTGCCCCTGGCCCTGGTGGCAGGCTGGCTCATCCCCAGTTTGGGCTGGTACGCCATCATTCTGGGGCCGCTGGCCGGGGCAGGCATCGCCGAGCTGGTGCAGCGGGCCATCCGGCGCCGGAAAGGGCCATACACGTGGCTGGTCGTCTGCGGCTGTATCGTCGTGGGTGTGCTGCCTCAGTTGCTGCTGTCACTGCTCTCGTTTCTGGGGCCGGTGGCGAATCCGGTGGGCTCCATCGTGTACACGGGCGGGCTGATGAAGTTGCTGTGGGCTGTCGTGTACGTGGTGGTGGCGACGGGCGCGGCCTATGGGTTGCTGCGCCCCGGCCGGCGGGTGTAGGGCGTGCTGTGGGTGGGGAGGTAGGGCGTGCTGGCCGAACTGCGCATCCGCGATTTTGCCATCATTGATCAGTTGCAGTGGGGTTTCGTGCCGGGTTTCTCGGTCCTGACCGGTGAGACCGGCGCGGGCAAATCCATCATCGTGGACGCGGTGGAACTCGTGCTGGGAGGGCGGGCGGATAGCACCGTCGTCCGTGCTGGGGCCGAGTGTGCCATCGTCGAAGCCACGTTCCGGCTGGGGCCAGAGCGCCGGGCCGTCATTGACCCGCTCCTGGAACGGGAGGGACTGGAGGGGGATGATGCCGACCTGTTACTCCTGGGCCGCGAGGTGCGCCTCGGCGGGCGCAGCATCTCCCGTGTCAACGGGCGGGCCGTCACCCTGGCGCTCCTGCGTGAAGTGGCCGAAGGGTTGGTGGACATCCATGGCCAGAGTGAGCACCTCTCACTGCTGCGCGTGCGCGAACACGCCAACCTGCTGGATCGCTACGCGGAATTGGGACCGCTGCGGGCGCAGGTCGCCGACGTGGCGAAGCAGGTCCGGGCGGTGCGACGAGAACTGGCGGACCTGATCCGCAGCGAGCAGGAACTGGCGCACCGGGCCGACTTGCTGCAGTTCCAGATCGGCGAGATCGGTGCCGCGGCCCTCCAGCCTGGTGAAGAGGAAGAGTTGCTCGAGGAGCGGCTGCGGCTGGCCAACGCCGAGCAACTGGCTGCGCTGGCCGGCGAGGCGCTGCAGGCCCTCGAGGAAGGGGAAGGGGAAGCCGTCGCCGCGTTGGACCTGCTGGGCAAGGCATTGCGCGCCCTGGAAGGGTTGGCCCGGGTGGACCCGGCGCTGGAACCCCAGGTACGCGCCGCCGAGAACATCAACTACCAGGTGGAGGAACTGGCCGGAAGCCTGCGCGACTATCAGGAGCAGATAGAGTACAACCCGCGCCGGTTGCAGGAGGTCGAAGAACGGCTGGCCTTGCTCCGCCGGTTGGAGCGCAAGTATGGCCTGCACATTTCTGACGTGCTGGTCTATGCCGAACAGGCTGCGCGGGAACTGGACACCATCACCCACAGCGAGGAACGCATCGCCGAATTGCGGGCCGAGGAAGAGCGGTTGCTGGCACACCTGGGCGAGATCGCCGTGGAACTTTCGCAGCGGCGGCGCGAGGCAGCCCAGCGGTTGGCGGCCGGGATCGAGACGGAACTGCACGACCTGCGCATGGAAGGGGCGCGCTTCGGCGTGCACTTGCAGTGGCAGGAAGACGCCGATGGCGTGCCCTTGCCGCCACCGGTCGCCAGCCTGGAGTTCCGGGTTTCCGGCGCGGGCATCGAGCAGATGGAAACCGTACACCTGGAACCCGCCACGCCGCCCCGCGTGGCTTTTGACTCTTCAGGGATTGACCGGGTCGAATTTCTCGTCTCCCCTAATCCGGGCGAACCGTTGAAGCCCATGGCCAAGATCGCCTCCGGCGGTGAGACTTCTCGGCTGATGCTGGCGCTCAAGGCGGTCCTCTCTCGCGCTGACGAGACGCCGACGCTCATTTTCGACGAAATTGATCAGGGCATCGGCGGACGCGTGGGCGCGACCATCGGTGAGAAACTGTGGGGCCTGGCGGCTGGCAGCGGGCCGGGAGGGCTACGTCACCAGGTACTGTGTGTAACCCACCTGCCACAATTGGCCGGCTTCGGGGACGTACATTTCCACGTAGAGAAAGGGCTGGACGGCGAGCGGACGGTGACGCGCATCCGGCAATTGGATGGGGGCGCGCGGGTGGAGGAACTGGCCCAGATGCTCGGTGCCAGCGGCGAGGCGGCCTATCGCAGCGCGGAAGAGATCCTGGAACAGGTGGCAAACCGCAAAATGCGCCATGCTCAAGCGTGAGGCCTCAGATCATCGGTCCAGGGATCAGGAGGCAGCATGAACGAGAAATCGGATACGATGAAGGCGCTTTGGCGCGCCGTGTTCTGGGTTTCCTTTCCCTTCGGCATTCTCTCGTTCGTGCTGCCCATCTACGGCAAGCAACTGGGGGCCAGTGCCCTGGAGGTGGGCGGGTTCTTCTCCGCCTTCTCTTTCGTGGCGGTGATCGTGCGGCCGTTTCTGGGCCGGGCCTTAGATCGTTGGGGGCGCAGACCCTTCTTGTTGCTGGGTTTGCTCGGCTACGCCGCCGCCATGGCCGTCTTCTGCTTCGCCGACACGGTGTGGCTGTTGACTCTCGCTCGTTTCATCCAGGGGTTGGGACAGGCCTTTCTCTGGCTCGCGGCCTACACCATCGTGGCCGACGTCGCGGCCGCGACCGGGCGCGGGCACAACTTTGGCGTCATTGACGAGGCGACCAGCCGGGGGGCCATCATTGGCACTTCGGCCGGGTTCACTGCCATCTTCACGTTGGAGAACGTGGGGCTGGAGTGGGCGCAGGTGTGGCTCTGGCTTTTCGTGGCGTATACCGTGCTGGCCTGCGTGGCCCTGTGGGTCGGCTGGCGAGGGGTGCGGGAGACGCGCCCGCCGGTCGCCGCACGGCCGGTTGAGAAACGCCCTGTCTCCGGCCAACTGCTGACGTTGATGGCCATCGTCTTCGTCACCGGCGCTTCAATGGCGGCCGTCTGGCCGTTGCTGATGATTTTCCTCCAGGACGTGCTGAGCGCGGAGGTGTGGGCACTCTCCGTGGCGTACCTGCCGGCCGCGTTGGTCAGTTCCTTCTTGCCGTCCCGCATGGGGCGCATCGCCGATCGCCTGGGGCGCAAGGTCCCCATGGTCGCCGGCTTACTCGTCGGTGCCTTGGCCTCGGTGCTGATCCCTCACCTGCGCAGCATTCTGCCGCTGGCCGTCTTGTGGGCGGTGGAATCGTTGGGCTATACCGCTTCGGTGCCGGCGGAGCGCGCTTTCGTCGCCGATATTGCCGGTGAGGACGCGCGCGGCGCCAGTTATGGGCTTTACACCTTCGCTTCCTTCCTGGGGGCCACGGTGGGACCGTTGGTGGGGGGCTGGCTGTACGACAATGTGGGGCACGCCATCCCCTTCTACCTCAACGCCGCCGGCCTGGCCATGGGTGCATTGCTCGTAGCGCTGGTACTGCACGAGCCACGACGCCGCGCCAAAAACGGCCCTCTCCTATGCCAACAAGACACCGAGGCTGATTAGAGGAGGTTTTCCATGAGCGAAAACGTGAACGTGTTGCCGGATCAACCAGTTGCCCAGATCACTGTGAGCCAATTGGAATCACTCATTACTGCTATCGTACGGCGTGTGATGCGTGAAGAACTCCGCCATAACTACTATGTAGATGAGCATGGCGTCAAGGTGCTATATGTGGCAGAGGAAGCCACCCCTGGATACGTGGCTGAACTGCAAGAGGATTACCAAGCGATTCGAAGGGGTGAAGGGGAACTGAGTAGCAGTCTGGATTCTGCCGACCAGCGGATCATTGTTGACGATGTAGCGCAACACGACGACACGTACGACCGGATCAACAAACTAGGGTGATACTTCAAAGACTGTCCCTCGCTAATTTCATGTGTTACCGCCAGGCGACGTTGGACTTTGCCGGCATCCACGTCGCCTGCCTGACCGGCGAAAACGGGGCCGGAAAGTCGGCGCTCTTGGACGCCATCACTTGGGCCGTGTGGGGGAGGTCACGCGCCAAACGGGACGACGAACTGATCCACCTCGGCGAAGATGAGATGGCGGTCGAGTTTACCTTCGCCCTGGGGGAACAAGTGTATCGCGTGCGGCGCCAGCGTAAGGGGGGCAAGCGCGGCAGCACCCTCCTCGACTTCCAGGTGCACGTCCCGGCCACGGACCAGGAGGGCGGGCGGTGGCGCTCCATTGCCGAGGGCAGCATCCGTGCCACCCAGGCCAAGATCGAGCGTATTCTCCGGCTCGACTACGACACCTTCGTCAATTCTGCCTTCCTCCGTCAGGGGCGGGCCGACGAGTTCACGGTCAAGACCCCCGCCGAGCGAAAGCGAGTGCTGGGAGACATCCTGGGGCTCAACCGCTGGGCCGTGTACGAGGAGCGCGCCAAAGAGCAGTTGCGGGCGATCCAGGCGGAGGCGGAGGTGATCGAACTGCGGCTGCACGAGATCGAGTCCGAGCTGGCCCGGCGACCCGAGTACGAGGCAGAACTCCAGGCCGCCCTGGCAGCCGTCGCGGAACTGGGCGCAGTGTCTCAGGCCGCCCAGGCGGCCTATCAACAGGTCGAGATGGCGCGTGCGGAACTCCGGCACGTCGAGGCGCAGGGGGGCGAACTCGACGCGCGGGTCGCCCAGGCGGAGCGGGAACTGGCGACGCTGGCCGAGGAACGGAGCATGCGGCAGAAGCGGCTGGCCGAGTACCAGGGCCTGCTGGCCCAGGCCGGCGAGATCGAGACCGGCTATGCCACCTATCAGCGGGCGGTGGAGCAGGAGCAGGAACTGGGAGCCAAACTGCGCCAGTCCGTCGAACTGAATGAGCGCCGTTTAGCGCTGGAGATGCAAATCTCAGAAGCACGGCATCGCCTCGAAGCGGAACGGGAGATCGCCGTCCGGCGCATCGCCGAACTGGAGGGCCGCCTGCCCGACCATGTATTGTTGGCCGAGCACGACGACGTCCAGGCGCAGTTGGTGCACCTGGCGCAGTTGTCGGAGAGCCGGGAGGCCGCCCGAGGTGACCTGGCCCGCATTGCTCAGGAACAGGCGGAACTGCGCACCCGCAACGAGGCCCTGTGGGCAGAGATGGGCGCACTCAAGGAGAAAATCATGCTGCTGGAACAGGCAGGCGCCCAATGCCCCCTCTGTGGGCAATCCCTCACCGACGAGCACCGGTTGCGGCTGCTGGACCAGTTCCAGGCCGATGGGCGGACCAGAGGAGATGCCTACCGCGCCAACCAGGGGCTGACCAAAGAGCTGGCTGAACGGGCGCGCGCGTTGGAGGGCCAAATTGCCGAGAGCGACGTGCTCTTACGTGACCTCCCCGCGCTCCAGCGGCGAGGTGCAGCGTTGGCTGAGCGGGTCGAGCAGGGGCGGCAGGCTGCTGAGGCGTTGGGCACCGTCCAGGCCGAACGATCGGCGGTCGAACAGCGTATGGCGGCGGAAGACTATGCCCTCCCGGTACGGAGTGAACTGGCGCAGGTATTGGCGCAGGCCGTACAACTCGGCTACGACGTGGAAGCCCACGAAGCCGCACGCCAGGCGGTGGTCGAGGGGCAGATCTTTGCCGAGCGAAAGGCGCGCCTGAGCGTTGCGCAGACGAGGGTGGAAGAGGAACAGGCGGCGCTCCGGCGCCTGGAAGAGGTAGAACAGCGGTCACGGCAGCAGATGGAGGCCGAGCGGGCACGCCGGCAGGAGTTGGAGCGGAAAGCGGAGGAACTGCGGGAACGCTTGAAGGACGCCCCGGCGGTCGAGGCCCGGTTGCAGCGAGTACGTGGAGAGGAGGCGGCCGCTCGCCAGCGCCTGGGGGCTTCCCAGCAGCGGCTGGAGGCCTGCAAGGCCCTCGCCCAGCAGCGGGCCGACAAACTCCAGCGCCGGGACGCACTGGCCGCCAGGCAGTCCATCTATGAAGAGCTGCGGACTGCCTGTGGTGTCCAGGGGGTGCCCGCCATGATTATTGAAGCGGCGGTGCCTGAGATCGAAGTAGAGGCCAACCGGCTCCTGGCCCGCATGACGGCGGGGCGCATGCACGTGCGTTTCGATACCCAGCGGGAGACCCTGGCGGGTGAGATACGGGAAACGCTCGAGATCAAGATCGCGGACGAACTGGGGACGCGGGAATACTCCCTCTACTCGGGGGGCGAGGCATTTCGGGTGGACTTTGCCATCCGTATCGCCCTCTCCAAAATTCTCGCCCGGCGAGCAGGGGCGCAGTTGCAAACTCTGGTCATTGACGAGGGGTTCGGCACACAGGACGCGCAGGGGCGGGAGCGGCTGGTCGAGGCGATCAACGCCATCCAGGACGACTTTGCGCGCGTATTGGTCATCACGCACATTGACGAATTGAAGGATGCGTTTCCTGTCCGTGTCGAGGTGACCAAGACCCCGGATGGTTCGATGGTGGAGGTGGTGTAGCCAGGGAATGGACTACCTGAGGGAGTGCGGGCTAATATCGCTGCCGGGCTTCCCGCCGTCGCGCTGCGCGACGCATTTCCCAGGTGGTGCGCGACTCATCCAGTTGGCGAGAGAGTCCCATCCAGTCCTCGACCAGGAAGACGAAGCCGGTGACGCCGGGGGTCAGCAGGTAAGGGCTGAACCACAGGCGGAGCCACGCTTTGCTCAGCGGATACCTGGTCAGTTCCATCATCAGCACGGTCCTGCCCCAGTAGGGCTGCAGCCAGCGCCGGCGTGCCCCTTTCTCTCTGGCCGGGTCGAACACCTGGCCGAAGGTTTGTGGGTGCACGATCTTGATGCGGCTGTAGGAAACGGCGAGAGGGTAGAACGGGGTCTGGATGTGCACATGGTCTGGCTTGCATTGCACCCAGGCCATTCGTCGGGCCAGGCTTGTGTACACCAGGATGGCGAGCGAGACCAGCGCCGGAACCAGGGCCAGCCGGCGCAGTGGCGCGTAGAGGATTGGGATGCCAGGTGCAAACCACCACAGTGCTGTGGAAGCCAGCACGATCAAGACGCATGGCCAGGCCCAGCGCTGCCCCATGCGTCCGTAGATGAGCAGATGAAAGCGTTCCTTGCGACGTTGTCGTCTGGCCATGGATCCTCTTCGCTGAACAGGGATGTGCCGAAGGAAATGCCCATAGGATGGTCGCTGGTAGTATACCATCGGCCGGGGCGATGGGCAAGCAAGCACGTGACATACGGGAAGTAGTCCTTGTCCTGCGCTCAAAGAGTTGACTTGCATGCTAATAAAAGGTATAATCGGTACCCAAGAAAACCTTGCGTGGGCGGGGCCGGACGGGCTCTTTTCTCGCACAGACGACGCGGAAGGCACCAGGGTTCAGGTCTGCGACTCCCCTGGTCGCAGTGGAGGTATCTATGGCGCTGAAGGGAAACCTTCGAGATTTTGGCACAGCGCAGTTGCTCAATCTCATCAATTTGGCGCGCAAAACGGGCACGTTGACGATTGGCACACGCAACACCCAGGCGCGTCTGTGTTTTAAGGAAGGCAAGCTCATCTATGCGACGCTGGACGGGCAGAGTGACCAACTGGGCACCATGCTGCAACGGTCTGGCAGACTTAGCGAAGAGCAAGCCCGCGCGATTCAGGCCCAGACCGAGGTCAAGAGCGATAAGGAACTGGGCCTGATGCTGATCAATGCCGGTTACGTGAGCCAGGACGATATCGTGCGGAGTGTGCGCTCGTACATATTGAACAACGTCTACTCCCTGTTTACCTGGTCGGACGGCACTTTCTACTTCGACTCAAACGAGTTGCCATTTGAGGATCGCATTACGATTCCCATTGACCTGGAAAACGTAATTATGGAGGGCAGCCGCCGCATGAAGGAACTGGAGCGGCTGCAGGAGGAGTTGCCGAACCTGGACATAGCACTCAGGTTTGCCGAGCGGCCGCGCGCGCGTCTGCGTGACATCAATCTGAGCGTAGAAGAGTGGCGTGTAGTCTCTTTCATCAACCCGCGCAACACGGTCCGCCAGATTGCGCAGTACAACAACCTGAACGAATTTCAGATCCGCAAGATCGTGTACGGTTTGCTGCAAGCAGGACTGGTGGAACTTGTCCGCCTAGAGAGAATGGCTGTCCCACCCTCATCTGGAGCAACGGCTACGGCCCCTCAGGTGCCTGTGGCGATGCGCCGTCCGACCGTCAAACGTGGCGTGGTCGAGCGATTGGTTGATTTCTTTCAGAGACGCTAACAATGCAGACAGTCAAAATCGTGGTAACCGGCCCCTTTTCAGCGGGCAAAACACAGTTCATCCAGACCATCAGTGAGATTGATGTCGTAGCGACGGAGCGCAAGATCTCCCGCTCAGAAGAACGGATCAAGGACCAGACTACGGTCGCTATGGACTTTGGGCGGATCACCATAGACGAGGGGCTGGTGCTCTATCTGTTCGGCACCCCGGGCCAACGTCGCTTCGACTTCATGTGGGAAATACTGGCCGAAGGGATGCTCGGGTTCGTCGTTCTGCTCGATAGTGTCCGGCCAGAAACGTTCCGCGAGGCGCGCAGCATCCTCGACACATTCCGCTCCTATGCCCCAGTGCCCTACGTCGTGGCTGCCAACAAGCAGGACTTGAGTGACGCTTGGTCGCCTGAGGATCTGCGTATCGCACTGCATATTCCCGGTGACATCAAAGTGGTGTCTTGTATGGCCCTTGATCGAGAGAGCGTCCGCAACGTCGTGCTGGAACTCTTGTACTCGGTCCTCGCCATGTTGGACAAGGAGGAGAGTGCAGGGGGGTAAGCACCGCACCGCTTGGTAGACTGGGCCTGTATGTGCTGAAAATGTGTTAAGCCTGTTTGGGATTTTCTGAATTACGTCTTCCTGGCGGTCGAACCATGTGAAAAGGCAGGTTCGACCGTCGTGGTTCATCAGGACTGTAACTTCACTTTAACGAAACTGCAATGATTTCTCAATGCACCTCTCACAGTTCCGTGATATAGTATATTCGCGAGCGGTTGCCCGTGCCTCTTTCCCTTGGGGTCCGGTACCCTGTGGCGATCGAGAGGGCCTCCCGCTTCTGAAAGTGATGGTCTTATGAGTTCGATTGTCACTGACCGGGGATTGGTCCATTACGAAGCCTACGGCCGTGGGCGGCCTGTCATATTGCTGCACGGCTGGCTGGAGTCTTGGGACCACTGGCTGGGCACGATGGAGTTTCTGAGCCAGCACTGTAAAGCCTATGCGCTGGACTTTTGGGGCTTTGGCGAGTCCGGGAAACAAGGAGGGGGCTTTACGGTTCAGGATTACGTGGAAATGGTAGACCAATTCATGGAGTCTCTGGGGATTGAGCACGCTCCCGTCATCGGCCATTCCATGGGCGGCACAGTCTCACTCAGTCTGGCCCTGGAACACCCGAAGCGGGTCAGGAAAGTGGCGGTGGTGGGTTCCCCCATTGTGGGTGATGGGTTGGCGCTCGTGTTGCGCTGCGCGGCCCGGCGCCCTCTGGCCAGCCTGGCCTACCAGATGCCGGGTGTGATTCCGTTGGGAGCCAGGGTTTTCTCTCCGCTCCTGGCTCGGGACTGGAAGACCTGGTACAAGATGTTCGAGCGCGACCTTTCGCGTACTACCCTGGAATCCTTTCACCATAGCATCGCCTCGTTGCGAAAGACGGACTTGCGCCCACGGCTGAAGGAGATCCAGATCCCATCCCTGGGCATTTACGGGCGGGTAGATCGCATTGTGAACCCCAGGCAAGGCGAGGTGCTGGCGCGGGGTTCCCAGTTGGCTGAGGTGCGCTACTTTGAGCATTCGGGCCACTTTCCAATGTTGGATGAGCCTGAACTGTTTCACCAGACGCTGTTGGAGTTCCTATCACGGGCCTGAACCCGGGCGACGTGACCTGCGAAAGTCTGAGGGGCTATGGACTTGCCAGCCAGGCGGGGGTAAATGTTCGTATGGCGAATGGAATTGCATCGTCGGTGCGGGGAGCGCCACAGTATTTCTTCCCCAACAAAATGGGGCGGATTGTGCTTTCGGCTCTGGAAGAGGTGATGGGCCGCAACGGAGTCAATGCGATCCTGAACCTGGCCCGGCTGCAGTATCACATTGGGAATTACCCGCCCAACGACTTCGCCAAGGGGTTTGCCTTTGATGAGTTGGGTCAATTGCTGCAAGCCCTGGACGAGATGTATGGGCCACGAGGGGGACGCGGGCTGGCGCGGCGGGCTGGACACGCCTGTTTCAGGTTGGGGGTCAAGGACTTTGGTTCCATGCTGGGTATCGCGGACCTGACTTTTCGCATCCTGCCGCTGGGGATGAAACTCCGGGTGGGCTTTGAGGTCCTGGCTCAGACGTTCAACAAATTCACCGACCACGTCGTACGACTGGGAGAGGATGATCAGTACTTTCATTGGATTATGGAACGTTGTGGCGTGTGTTGGGGGCGTAAGAGTGATTCGCCCTGTTGTCACCTGGCTTTAGGTATTCTGGAAGAGGGATTGTATTGGGTTGGCGGCGGCAAGACCTTCTACGTCGAAGAGGTGTCGTGCATTGCCGCTGGCGACCATGCGTGTACCATCCTGGTCAGTAAGCGTCCATTGGACTGAACGGAACTATGCGCAAGATTATTCTGTTGGATCGGCGTAAGATATTCCCATTCAACGAGCCTGCGCGTGACCTGCGCGTGCTGAACAAGCCGCTATGGCTCTACCAGCGGGATGTTTTAGCGCCCTATGCCACGGAAGAGCGTGAGGCAAAGTCGCTGGCTGAAATTGATTCGCGACCGGCGGAGACGCTGGTCTATCGAGACAACCTGTTTTTTGACGAGTTCTTCGTGGACGAGTTCATCCGGCTGGCTCGCAAGTCTGGCAAGGCGTGTCGAGTCTCTTTCGAACTGGATGATCGTGCCATCGCCACCCATGCTATTCCTCTGCAGCAAGGTATCCGCCGCAAGGGGGATCTGTACGTTGCGGATATGTGGTATTTCCCGCGCGGCGTCGAACCCCTGGTGCATCCCCTGCTGATGGACACCGATGCGCGCGAGATGGGCTACTATCACGTCCCGACCCACATGTCCGACGACAAGGACCAGTTGGTGTATCAGGTGCCTACCAGGGCGTTTTGCTCCATCGAACACTGGGCTCATACGATTACGGCCAACGTGATCTTTGGCGTGTACGCCCAGGCGGCCCGCCGGGATCGGGAACTGGGGGGCAGCGTCAGGAAGCAACTCAAGACCCTGTGGCGGGCGATGCTGGAACGAAAGCAGGTTCTCTCCTCGTCCGAGTTGGTCCACATCGGGCGCAACTGCAGCATTGATCCTACCGCTGTGATTAAAGGGCCGACCTACATTGGCGACGACGTCAGCATCGGCCCAGGGGCCGTCATTGATGTTTCGTACATTGGCAATCACGTGAACATCATGACGGGCAGCCAGGTCATGCTCAGTGTGGTGTCCGATCGTTGCTTTCTGCCCTTTCGAGCGGCGCTCTTTATGAGTGTGATGATGGAGAGTTCGATGCTGGCGCAGAATACCTGCGTGCAGTTCTGCAGCGTCGGGCGCGAGACCTTCATCGGCGCTGGTACTACCTTCACCGATTTCAACCTGGTGCCCAGGCCCGTTCGAGCGCTCTACGAAGGGGAGTTTCGGGAAGCCGGCATGCCGGTGCTGGGCGGTTGCGTAGGGCATCACTGTTTCATCGGCTCTGGCTTCGTCGTCTACCCAGGGCGAGCCATCGAGTCGGACGTGGTCTTGGTGGCTTCGCACGGGAGGCACGTGATTGATCGAACTGTGCATTACGAAGATAGCGATCACTTCACCATTGGGAACGGAAGGGATCTGCATGAAAGAAGGTACGAGCCTTGAACCTGGCTACCGACCTGGACAACTTTGCTTTTGTCATTCATCCGCTTAATCCCAAGCAGGACGTGGCGCGCAAGTATCCGCTGTTGGCCAAGGTGCTGCCCACGAGCCTGATCCACTTCTTCTCGCGTTTCTGGCCCCCGGTCTATCTTTCGCACGTCACTGGGGCACGCTCCGAGGCGACGGGGAAGGAGATCGAGGGGTGGTTGGTGGCTTGCCCGTTTACCGCCCGGCAGATGCTGCAGATGTCACCGCCGGTGGTGTACAAAAAAACCGTTCAGACCGGGCGCATGGCGGAGAGGCTCGGTGCTCGTATCCTGGGATTGTTGGCCTTTACGTCCGTGATCGGGGATGGTGGAGTGACCATCGCTCAGCGTCTCCACATCCCTGTCACCACGGGGCGCAGCCTCACCGTGGCTGTCACCGTTGAGGCATTGGAGCGGGCTGCACGTAATAGAGGCATCCAACCGGAGTCGGCCGTTACGGCCGTGGTCGGTGCGACGGGGACGATCGGCTCGGCTTGTGCCGAGTGGCTCGCTCCGGCTGTGGCGGAACTGGTGTTGGTTGGCCGGCAAGATGCTCGTCTGGCCCAGGTGGAGGCCCGCGTCCGGGCAGCCGGTGCACGCCGGGTGCGTACCTCGACGCGCATTGGGGATATCGGTGAGGCCGACCTGGTGTTGAGTGCTACCAATACAGCCAGGCCCGTCATTCAGCCGGAGCATCTCAAACGCGGCGCTGTCGTGTGCGACGTAGCCCGCCCGTCGGATGTGTCGCCACGGGTGGCCCGCGAGCGGGACGATGTGCGGATCGTCGAAGGAGGGGTGCTGGATGTGCCTGGTGAGGTAGACTTTGGTTTCAGTTTTGGTCTCCCGCCCGGCCAGGCCTACGCCTGCATGGCGGAGACGATGGTCTTGGCAATGGAGGGGCGGTATGAATCTTATTCGTTAGGAAAGCAGGTTCGCATGGAACAGATCCGTGAAATCGCTCAACTGGCTCGCAAGCACGGTTTTCGGATATCGGCTGGCGGCTGAAATAAGGAGGGAATATGTCACCGGGTAGATTGATGATCGTGGAGGATGATCCTGACATCTCCAATATGCTGCGGATTTACTTCCAGTCGCAGGGCTATGAAGTGACCGTGGCTCAGCGCGGTGAGGATGCGCTGGAAATGTGCCGGCAACAACTGCCCAACATCATCGTGCTCGACATCATGTTGCCGGATATGGATGGCTACGACGTGTGCCGCGAACTGCGGGCCAATCTGCGTACCAGCCACATTCCGATCGTCTTCCTCACCCAGAAGGATGAGCGCTCTGACAAGATCCACGGCCTGGAGTTGGGCGCTGATGACTACATCACCAAGCCCTTCGATCTGGAGGAACTCAAACTGCGGGTCAAGAACGCCATGGCTCGTGCACAATACGAAAGCCTGACCAACCCCACTACGGGCCTGCCCAGTGGCCGGCTGATCGAGGATCAGTTGCGCCAGTTGATGCGCCGGGATGACTGGGGCATCATCTACGTGGGCATCCAGGGGTTCAGTACGTTTGGTGAGGTGTATGGCTTCGTCGCCGGTGAGGAAGTGCTGCGGTTCGCCGCCATGGTTCTGGGCAAGGTGGTGGATGACGTGGGCACGTTCAACGACTTTATCGGCCACATCGGGGGCGACGATTTCCTCATCATCACGGACAAGAAACTGGTCGGGCCCATCGTTGAGGACCTCAAGCGGCGCTTTAGTGCAGACGTGGGGACACACTACGACTGGGCAACACGGCAGCGGGGTTACCTGGCCAGGCACGATGAAGCGGGTAACGAAATCAGGACTGAACTGATGTCCCTCTCTGTTGGCGTGGTGACGGCCGACGACGGCCCCTTTGCTGACATTCGGGAGATCACCGAGGTAGCTGCCAGCGCCAGGCGTTGAGGAGAGACGATCCAGACTGGCGTGCGGTGCCGGTTACAGGGTGCAGACGTATGCATAAACGGGTAAAGGTACAGCGGCGACCATCAGATGAGCCAGCGAATGTGGACTGTGCCGTCGCCGAGGCCGGGGACAGGCTTGACCTGAAGACAACGCTGGATGCCATCCTGTCGAGCACCCGTCAACTCGTCGCCTACGATATTGCCGAGATCACGCTGTGGGACGAAGAGCATCAATGCTGCGTGACCCAAGGCTGGGGAGGGGATCAGGCCTACGCCTGGGAGGCAGGAGGGACCTATCGCCTCGACGAGGGATATACGGGCTGGATAGTCCGTCACCGGCGTTCTCTGTTTATCCCCGACGTTGGCGCCCGCAGTGACGTGCGTCCCAAGTTAGACCGGCCTGAGCACCCCTTCCGATCGTACGTTGGCATTCCGCTGCAGATCCGAGGCCGCTTTGTCGGCACGCTCGAACTGGCCCGCTATCAAAAAGATGCCTGGGAGGAGCGCGACCTGGAAGTGCTCCAGGCCGTCGCCAACCAGGCGGCGGTCGCCATTGAGAACGCCCACCTCTTCGCGGAAGCCCGGCGGCGCGAAGAGCAACAGGCCGGGCTGGCACGCATTGCTGCCCTCGCCAGTTCTACGCTGGAACTCGATGACCTGCTGGATCGGGTCATGGGCGAGACGCTCCGGCTGCTGGAAGCGGAGAAGGGCGTGCTCTTGCTCCATGACGAGCAGCAGGACAGCCTCGTAGCGCGCTACCTGGCGTCTGCTGGTGCGGACCGTGAGGTAGTGGAGGGGTTCAAGATCCCCACCAGTGCTGCTGGTTTCGAGCGGTCTATTTTCTCTCGAGGTGGGAGTTACTTTTGCAACGACCTTGAGCATGATCCCAACATCATCCCAGCCTATCGTCCTCACCTGGATGCGGTGGGTGTCCAAAACTTCGCCGGTGTGGCCATGCGAGTCAAGGATCGCAATATTGGCGAACTCTACCTGGGCGACCGCAAGGGTGGGTTTGGACGCGAAGAAGTACGGTTGCTAAAGACTGTCGCCGGGTACTTTGCCAGTGCCATCGAGAACAGCCGCCTGTACGATGAGATGCGGCGCCGTGCCTCTCAGTTGGCCTCGCTGACCGCGACTGCTGCCACCCTCAGCGAGTCGCTCGAACTGGACCACGTGCTGCGGGCGATCGCCTCGGCGGTGCTGGAAGTAATGGGTTGTCAATGCTCGGCCATTTTTGTGTTGGACGAGTCACAGCAGGTGCTGCGGCTGGCCATATCCCAGGGCCTCAGCGCGGAATATGCCGCGCAATCGCAGGTGCTCACGCTGGAGCCTGGGGGACGGGCGCACGCAGTAGCAACTGGAGAGCCATTGATCGTCTCAGATGTGCAGGCCGATGCCAGCCTGCTCGCTTTCTCGCCGATGTCCGTCCGAGAGGGATTCAGTGCCTTTGTGGACCTCCCACTCAAGCGGGCTGATCGCGTCATCGGCATGCTGGCGGCTATGTTCGTCGAGCCACACCAGTTCTCCGATGGGGAGATCGAGTTACTGACCGCATTCGCCGACCAGGCCGCGATTGCGATTGATAATGCTCGCCTGTACGCGCAGACAGACGAGCAACTGAGGCGGCGGGTCGAGGCGTTGAGTGGTCTCCAGCGCGTCAGCCGCGAGGTCAACGCGACGCTCGATGCGGGGCACATCTTGAGCCTGGTGCTGGAAGAGGCCATGCGCTTGAGCCAGGCCATCTGTGGCGCGATCGTGTTGCGCGAGGCCACCAGTCGCCAGTTGCGGCTGGAGGTCTCGGCCGGTTATCTGCAACCGGAGGAGGCTCGCATACGTAGTATGCTGCACATGCCGGAGGCCCATCCGCTCCTGGCGCAGGTGTTGCGCACCAACCAGTCGCTGCTGGTCCCTGACGTGGCCGCCGAGGACAGCAGGGGCATCGCCGGTTCTCAACCCCGTTCGACACTGATCGTGCCGATCTTGTACGAGGAGTCTCTGGCAGGCCTGATCTTCCTGGAGAGCGCGGAGAAGGAATCGTTTGACCAGGGGGTGCTCGAGTTTGTGGAGGGATTGTCGGCTCAGGCAGCCACCGCCATCGGCAACACCCAGCGCTATCGTGAACAGTTGGAACGAGGGGACTTGCTGTTGCGCCGGGCGGACCAACTCGCGATGGTGTTGAGGGTCAGCCGGGCGCTGCGCTCGGATCGGCCTTTGGAGGAAATACTGGAGGAGATTGCGTACGCGATCCAGGAAAGCGTGGGGTTCAACATGGTGCTGATCAGCGTGTCGGAGGGCGAGCCACCGATGCAACGCCGGGTGGCCGCGGCCGGGATCCCCATTACGGCTTTCGAGCGCATGAAAGAGGTACGCCAGCCCTGGTCGGTCTTGGCGGAGGTGATGCGAGAAGACTTCCGTATCAGTCAGAGTTACTACATTCCGGCTGAACGAGGAGCCCACCTGTACGAGCGTCTGGACGTGTACGAGGAGGGAGTTGAGGACGCTCAGCGCGAGCCCGGCCACTGGCACCCTCGCGACATGCTGCTCGTCCCGCTCGTCGGATCGGGTGGGGACATACGTGGCCTCCTGTCGGTGGACCAGCCACGTGATGGCCGCATCCCTGACCAGAGTGTAGTCGAGGCATTAGAGATTTTCGCCGCCCAGGCAGCGCTGGCCATCGAGAACGCTCGCCTGGTGGAGACCTTGGAACGCCGTGCTGAGACCCTGGCTTTGTTCAACGAGGTCAGCCGCTCGGCCAATGCCAAACTTGACCTGAGCGAGGTTTTGAACATCGTTGTCGAGATGGCGCCTCGACTCTTGGGGTGCGAGCATGGCAGCATCTTTCTCCTGGATGCCGAGAGTGGTCGGTATGTGCCCAGCGCGGCCTATGGGTTCCCGCTAGAGCACATCACATCGCTCACCTTCGCCCCGGGCGAGGGGCTGGTAGGAGCGGTGGCTGAGACCGGCATGCCCCTGGCGGTGGACGATGTGAGGAAGGATCCGCGCTTCATCCCCGGCCCATCAGCGGTCGAGATCGGTGCTACGGTGGTCGTCCCTCTCACGGTTAGCAACCAGGTGGTCGGTGTCCTGTGTGTGGATCGCCGGGAGCCTCACGTGTTCTCGGCTGCCGAGGTGGCAACGCTGTCGGCTTTGGCCGATCAGGTAGCCGTGGCTGTGGAAAACGCGCGCCTGTTTGATAAAGTACGCCGATTCTCGCACGAATTGGAGCGGCGTGTCGAAGAGCGCACCCAGGCCCTGGCCGAGGAGCGTGACCGGGTCGAGACGCTCTATCGGATCACCTCTCAACTCTCGGTCAGCCTGGACCTGGATCACGTGATGAATCGTGCTCTGGAACTGGTCGTGGAGGCGGTAGAGGCCGAACGAGCAGCCATCCTCATGCTAGAACCTGAATCCGGAAGGCTCATCTACCGCGCCGGCCTGGGAACAGGGGCCAAGCCACCGCCTGGTGGCGTGCCCACGCGCTTCTCTCGAGGCGAGGGACTGGCGGGCTGGGTGATCGAGCACCGTCAGTCGGTCATTCTGCCCGACGCTCGACGAGACCCCCGCTGGGTGGCCCAGCGGGAGCGTGGGGAACGGAAATACCGTTCGGTGCTGGCAGTCCCACTGCTGACCGGCGATCAAGTGTTGGGAGCGTTGCTGTTCTTCCACGCCCAACCGAATCACTTCGACGAGGATCATCTGCTCCTGGTGGAGACCGCCGCCATCCAGGTCGCCCACGCGATCAGTAATGCCGAACTGTATGGCCTCATCCGCGATCAGGCCGAGCGGCTGGGCAGCACACTCAAGGCCCAACAAGTGGAGGCGGCCAAGAGCCAGTCCATCCTGGAAGGTGTGGCGGATGGCGTGATTGTGGCCGACGCCAGTGGCAAGATTATCCTGTTCAACGCGGCTGCCGAACGCCTCCTGGAGTGGCCGCGCGAGAAGGCGTTGGGACGGGCGACCAGCGAAATGCTCGGGCTCTATGGCAGCCAGGCACGGGAATGGATGGAAACAGTGGCCAGATGGGCAGGGCAGTCCGAGGAATACACCACGGAGGAATATCTGGATGCCCGGCTAGAGATCATGGACCGCGTACTCAGCGTACACCTGGCGCCCGTGCTGATGGGCAACGAATTTCTGGGCACTGTCTCCGTCTTCCGTGACGTCACGGCCGAGGTAGAGGCCAAGCGTGCCAAGACCGAGTTCGTCTCCACCGTTTCGCACGAATTGCGCACGCCGATGACCTCTATCAAGGGCTACGTCGAACTCTTGCTCATGGGAGCGGTGGGCTCACTGACGGACGACCAACGGCATTTCCTGTCCATCGTCAAGAGCAACACCGACCGCCTGGCTATGCTGGTCAACGATCTCCTGGACATCTCACGCATGGAGAGCGGGCGGCTGGCGCTGTCCCCTGAAATCGTGCGCATCAGTCCGGTGATCAACCAGGTCGTCGTGGCGATGGAGGGGCAAGCCGCGGACAAGGGGCAGGCTTTGCGGTCAGAGTTGCCATCTTCGCTTCCTGAGGTCATCGCCGACCCTGACCGCGTCGCCCAGATTGTGACCAACCTGGTCGCCAATGCCTGCAACTATACGCCGACCGGCGGTGGGATCACTGTGTCGGCCCGTGTGGATGGGGACATGGTGCAGATCTCGGTGCGCGATACCGGTATCGGCATCTCGCCGGAAGATCAGGACAAGATTTTCGACAATTTCTTCCGGGCCGATGATTCCTTGGTGCAGAGCGTACCAGGCACAGGATTGGGGCTTTGTATTGTCCAGTCGCTGGTAGAGATGCATGGAGGACGGATCTGGGTTGAGAGTGAGGTGGGGAAGGGCAGCACGTTCACGTTTACCCTCCCCACCGTGGAAGCCAGGCGCGTGGCGAAGGCGGGAGGAAAAGCCGAGCGAGACGCCGCCAGGGTATTGGTGATCGAGGACGATGCTGACATCGCCGCGCTGATCCAGTTGCACCTGGCTGGGAATGGCCGGGAGGTGCTGATTGCCCGGCGGGGCGATCAAGCCATCGAGATGGCGCAGAAAGAGCACCCGGACTTGATCACCCTGGACATCCTGCTCCCGGATATGGATGGCTTTACCGTGCTTGAGCAGTTAAAGGCAAACCCGGCCACGCGGGAAATTCCAGTGGTCGTGGTCTCTGTTTTGCCGGACCAGGATGAGTGGTTGCGGCTGGGGGCGGTGGACTATGTGTCGAAACCGATTGATGAGCAGCGGTTGCTGGGTGCAGTACGCAAAGTGCTGGTGCGACGTGGCACTGTATTGGTGGTGGACGATGATGAGGACACACTGTCACTGATGCGAGAAATCCTGCGCACCCACGGTTTTGGCGTGCGCACGACCACCCGGGGCCTGCGTGCCCTGCGCGTGGCGCGTGAGGTTCGACCTTCTCTGGTGTTACTCGATCTCAAGCTCCAGGACTTGGATGGACAGGCCTTGCTGAGACAACTGAAGGACGATCCCATCACCCGGGACATCCCGGTCATTGTGACCACGGGGAGCACGATCATTGATGATGCGAAGCGGCAAAAGGTGCTTGCTTTGGGCGCCGCACGCTTCGTGAGCAAGCCGTTCTCCGTCGGAGAGTTGATGGAGGAGGTCGAGATGGTTCTGTGGGAAGGTGGTCAGTTTGGGAGGACAATTTCAGATGATCATTAGTGGTCACGTGTATGACGGGATAGGGGGAGAATTATGACAAAGATTCTTGTCGCTGACGATGAACGGGACATCCGCGAGTTGATCGGGTTCACACTGCGCTTCGCTGGCTTCGAGGTATTGCTAACCGCCGACGGGTTCGAAGCCATCGAGAAGGCAGCGCTCGAGCAGCCCGACCTGATTCTTCTTGACGTGCGCATGCCCAAGATTTCCGGCTACGAAGTCTGTCGCCGATTGAAGGAGAATCCGGTCACCGGTTCCATTCCCATCGTGTTTCTTTCTGCCAAGGGGCAGGAGGGTGAGATCAAGCAGGGCCTGGAGTCGGGGGCGGTGGAGTACATCGTGAAGCCCTTTGCGCCAGATGACCTGACTCACCAGGTGAAGGACCTCCTACAGCGCATGGAGGCCTCGGCGCACGTGGGGGCCTCGGACTAACGGTTGCGGGTGTGCGTCAGGTACCGTTCAGGCATCTCGCACGCTTGTAAGGGGTTCGCAGTGGCTGCACCGCCAAAGGTCACTTGGCCCATCGGCGTCCATCCGGTTGCCAGGGCCTAACCTTTGCAGGTGCGGCTGAACGCTGACAGGATTGCTTACCAGGCGGTAGTGCAGCGATGAGCGCCATTGTCATCAAGGAGCGCCTCGTACATTACGAGGTAATTGGGCGCGGCAAACCGTTGGTCTTCATCCACGGCTGGCTGGGGTCATGGCGGTACTGGGTGCCGACGATGGAGGATTTGTCGGCCGGATACCGTACCTACGCGCTCGACCTGTGGGGCTTTGGCGATTCGGACAAGGTAAGTGGATACTACAACGTCAACGCATACGTGGACCTGCTCAAAGATTTCCTGGACAATCTGGGTGTGGGGGCCTGGCGTCCTACCCTGGTCGGACATGCGTTGGGAGGTGTGGTCGCGCTGCAGTTGGCCGCTCAGGCCCCGGAGATGGTGGAGCGGGTCATGGGGGTAAGTGTGCCTCTGATAGGAGCAGCCATTCACCGTTCGCTGGCCACGTTCTCTGGCAATGGAGATGCGCTGGCGCGGCTGGGAACCCGGCGAGCCAGGTTCCCCGAAGTGGAAATGGAGATGCACAAGACAGATCTGTCTGCCGTTACCCAGAGTACGCAATCGGTGATGGAGAGCGACCTGCGTCAGACCTTGTCCCCTCTCACTATCCCCGTGCTCCTGGTATACGGCGATGACGACCCTCTGATTGCGCCCGCTCAGCAGGAATGGCTGCCGAGCCATGCCTCTAACGTGCGTGCTATCTTCCTGAACGGCGTTCGGCATTTTCCAATGTTGGAGGAGCGCAGCAAGTTCAACCGGTTGTTGGTGGATTTCCTCGCCGCTGGCCCGGACCTCAGTAAGTTGGAGTTGAAGGAAGAATGGCAGCGCCGTCAACGATAGCCGCCGGCGGGTAGCCATTGCTGCGAACGGCTGCTGGTTCGTCGGATTGCGAAACCCCATGTCCATGCGCCGGCTCCTCGCTGTTGCCCGCAAAGAATTCCGTCACATTACCCGGGATGTACGCACCTTCTTCCTCGTTACCGTCGCGCCTGCCCTCTTGTTGGTGACGCTCTCCTACGTCTTTGCCCTCGACGTGGGGCAGATCCACCTGGCCGTCTGCGATCTGGACCGCACTCCACTCTCCCGTGCCCTCCTCGCCCATCTGACTGCTGACGGGGATTTGAACGTCGTGGCGGACGTGCAGCGGGAAGCGGAGATTGAGCCGCTGTTCGCCCGCGAAGTGGCTGACGTGGTGTTGGTGGTCCCGCACGGGTTTGCCGACGCCGCGCTGGGAGGTGGGCCGGCCCGCGTGCAGTGCGTCGTGGATGGCGCCGACGCGATTACGGCCCTCCAGACCGTCAGTCTCCTGGAGAGCCGCGTGAATGCCTTCGTCGCCGATGGTCTCGTTGCCGGCCTGCGCGACCGGCACTCTGGTGCTGCGGTCGGCGGCTTTGACGTCAGCAGCCGCGCCTGGTACAATGAGTCCCTCAAAGCGCTGATCAGCATGGTGCCCGGCATCATGGCCGTGATCATGTGCATGCCTGCCTTGGCGTTGGCGCTGGCGTTGACCCGTGAGAAGGAGACGGGCTCTTTCGAGAGCCTCATCGCCACGCCGGTGCGCGGAGGAGAATACCTGTTTGGCAAACTGCTGGCGTATGAGAGCAGCGGCATGGTGAGCGTGGTCCTGTGCTGGCTCATCGCCACGCTATGGTTCCGCGTCCCTTTCCGCGGCAATTTCCTGGACTTTGTCCTGCTCGCAGCCATTTACATGATCGCCAGCATGGGCATCAGCCTGGTGGTGGCCAACTTTGCCCGCAATCAGCAAACCGCCATGTTTCTCATCCTGATGGTCTTCTTCGTGCCCAGTTTCTTCGTGGCAGGCCTCATCCTCCCTGTCGCCAATGAGCCCATCGCGCGGGCCTTCGCTTACACCCTCCCGACCACCCATTTCGTCACCATTTGCCGTAGCGTGTTCCTGAAGGGCCTGAGAGCGGCCGCCCTGTGGGGGCCGGCATCTGCCCTGTTGGGAATGGGCCTCGTTACTCAGGCCATCGCCCTGGTGCTGTTCAAGAAGAAACTCGCCTGACACGTTCGCACGAGGCGAATGAGGTGATGCTCACGTGCTTCTGCGCATCTGGAACCTGGTACTGAAAGAGTTCATCCAGTTTGTCCGTGACTGGTTGATGACTGCCTTCATCTTCACGTTGCCCGTCCTTCAACTGATCCTGCTGGCCAGGGTTACCAGTTCTCGCCTCTCTGACATGTGTGTGGCCGTGCTGGACCTGGACCGCTCCAGCACCAGCCGTGGCCTCGCTGTGACGCTCGATACCAGACGAGAGTTGGACGTCTGCTACTACCCTGCGACGCTGGCCGACGTGTACCGCCTCCTCGATCAGGGGGAAGCCATCCTGGCTGTCATAGTGCCTGCCGGTTTCGCTGCAGACCTGGCGGGCACCTGGCGGACGCCGGGTGTGCAACTCATCACCGACGCCAGCAACCATCTCCCGGCCTTGATCATCCTGGGCGCTGCCCAGGAGACGGTCGCAGATTTCGCCGCCGACCGGGCTGCCGCTTATGGATTGAGTGTCCGCCCTCCCATTGACCTGCGTACCACCATCCGTTTCAACCCGGGGATGAATGCCAGGTTCTTCACCATACCTGCACAGGTGGGCTTTATCGTCTACCAGGTGACCCTCGTCATTGCCTCCATTGGCCTGGCTCGTGAGCGAGAATTGGGCACGTTGGAGCAGTTGATGGTGATGCCGCTGCGCCGTGTCGAGTTGGTCATCGGCAAAGCGATCCCCGCCTTGATCGTCGGAGCACTGGACTTTTTGTTCATGCTGGCCGTGGCCATCTTTGCCTTTCGCGTGCCGATGCGTGGCTCTCTGCTGCTGCTCTTGGGTCTGACGCTCCTGTTCATTGTCACGGAGATTGGCTACGGCATGTTCATCTCCGGCATTGCCCGTACGCAGCAACAGGCCATCCTCTTTGTCTTCGTCCTGGCGATGGTGGACATGACTTTCTCCGGTTACCTGGTGCGGGTCAAGAACCTGCCCGGCGCGATGCAGGCGATTGCACAGTTGGTCCCCTTCAGTCACTACCTGACCATCATTCGGGGCGTGATGCTCAAAGGGGCAGGGTTGGATGTGCTGTGGCCCCACGCGGCAGCGATCTTGCTCATGGGGCTTTTGGTGGCCAGCATTGCCGTGCGGAACCTGAGCCGGTGCCTGGATTAGCCTTCAGCGCGATTGGTGGTGCAGTCTGTGACGGACGCCCCGCTTCAGCGGGGTCTCGCTTTTGCATACCGGGATCTGGGAGTAGAATAGCCTCGACGTGGGAATAGGCCGCCTGAGGGGAAACGCACAGATGGTTGTGGGAGAACATATCAAGGAGCGCGCACGATCTTTGAAGAGCCGCCTTCCCGCGTGTGACATCTGCCCGCACGCCTGTCGCGTGGACCGTACCCGCGGAGAAAAAGGCTTGTGCAGAACCACGGACGCCATCGTGGTCGCCTATAGCGGGCTGCATTTTGGAGAAGAGCCGCCCATATCGGGCACGAAAGGGTCCGGCACGATCTTTTTTGCCAACTGTAATCTGCGGTGTGTGTATTGTCAGAACTACCAGATCAGCCAATACGCTGACGAGATCACCACCCGCACGCTATCTCCAGACGAACTGGCCGACGAGATGCTAGCGCTTCAACGCAAAGGGGCGCATAATATCAACCTGGTTTCACCCACCCACGTGATCGCACAGGTGGCCGAAGGTCTGTGCATCGCGCGCGAGCAAGGGCTGTCTATTCCGATCGTCTACAATACCAACGGCTACGACGCGGTCGAGACGTTGCGGTGCCTCGAAGGGCTGATTGACATCTATCTTCCCGACATCAAGTACAGCGATGATGCCATCGCCAGGTCCTACTCTGGGATCAGCGATTACGTGGAGGTCAACCGGCAGGCCATCGCGGAGATGTTCAGGCAGGTCGGCAACCTGGTCTGCAACCGTCGCGGCGTCGCCCAGCGGGGGCTCCTGGTCCGCCATCTGGTTCTGCCGGAGGATCGTGCCGGAAGTAAAGAGAGCCTGGCATTTCTGGCCTCCCTTTCCACTCGTATGGTCGTCAGCATCATGGCCCAATACGCGCCTCAACACAAGGCCAGGAATCTGCCGCCGCTCCATCGCAAAATAACCGAGGCGGAGTACGAAGCGGTGTTGGATCGTGCCTGGGAACTGGGGCTGGAACGCTGCTTCGTTCAGGAGTACGAAAGCAGCGAGGTTTTGGTACCTGATTTCAGGAAAGCCAATCCTTTCGGTTAAGGAGGGAGCCCCATCATCTTGGCTTGTCGCCCGTGTAGAAGACGCCGCCTCTTTCTTCACTCCGGTCGGTCGCCGGCGGCGGCTCGCTGGAGAGCGCCGAGATCTCGGCCCGCCACTCGGGCGTCATCGGCACCTCCAGCGCCGCCAGCGAGGGCTCCAGTTGCTCCAGGCTGCGCGCGCCGATGAGCGGTGCGGTGATGGCCGGGTGCGACGTGACCCAGGCCACCGCCAGCGACGCCGGGTGCACGCTACGCTCCTGCGCGTGCGCCGTGAAGCGTGCCGCGACCTCATAGTATGCCGGATCACTGTACCGCTTCACGTACAGCGAGTCCTCGATTAGCCGCCCTCGTTCCGGCCGGCGCGTCGGGCCGTATTTGCCGGCCAGGAGCCCGGCTCCCAGGGGGCTGAAGGTAATGACGCCCACCTGCTCCGCCTGCGCCAGTGGCAGGATCTCGACCTCGGCCTGCCGTTTGACCAGGTTGTACATCGGCTGGATGCACTCGAACCGCGCCAGTCCCTCTCGGGCCGAGATGCCCAGGGCAGTGGCGATTTGCCAGGCGGCCCAGTTGCTGGCACCCGGATAGAGCACCTTGCCCTGCTGCACCAGGCCGTCCAGCGCGCGCAGCGTCTCTTCGATGGGTGTATGAGGATCGAAGGAGTGCACAAAGTAGAGGTCCAGGCGATCCGTTCCCAATCGCTTCAGGCTGGCCTCCACCGCCAGCGTGATGTGGCGGCGCGAAAGCCCACGCGCATTGACGTCTCCACTGGTGGGAAAGCCGACTTTGGATGAGAGGACGACCTCGTCGCGGCCATCCGCGATCAAGCGGCCCAGGATCTCTTCGGAGCGGCCGCCAGCATAGACGTTCGCTGTGTCGAACAAGTTGATCCCGGCCTCGCGGCAACGATGAAACAGGGCCGCACTCGTTTCCTCGTCGGCCTCCCTGCCAAACGTCAGCGTCCCAAGACCCAGGCAAGAAACCTGGATGCCGGTTCGTCCCAATCGCCGATATTCCATGAGTGGATCCTCCTGTCAGTTCCCCTGAGTCCCTCCGAGGCCTGCCGTCTTCGCGGGCCTTTCCAGTCCCACCAGCGCCATCAGCACCGCCGCGGTTGCTGCCAATGCTGCGCCGAAGAAAAACGGCGCGGCAGGGCCAAAGCCCGTCCAACGCCCCGCGCCGTGCCATAGGATGCCGGCGATGAGCGACGCCGGAAAGTCCAGGATGCCCAACACGGCGTTATAAGTGCCGTAGGCCGTACCGCGCAACTCCTCGGGCACGATGTCTGCTACCATGGCCTTGGTCGTGCCGTAGGCCAGGCCGTAGTACACGCCGTAGATGGCGTATAACAGCCAGATGTGCCAGCCCTTGCCCGCCAGCGCAAACCCCAGATAAATGGCTGCGTAGACCAACCATCCGCCGACGATGAGCCGGCGCCGCCCGATGCGGTCAGAGAGCGACCCCGCCGGGGTGCTGATCAGCGTGTAGACGAGGTTGAACGTGACCAACATCCCCAGCACGCCGATCACGCTCAGGCCCCGTTCCTGGGCACGCAGCACCAGAAAGGCGTCGGAAGAGTTGCCCAGGTCGAAGATCCCGACGACGACCATGAACAGGGCAAAGCGTTTGCCGAGGCTACGAAAGGCCAACTTGGGCATCTTTTGCCGGCTGGTCACCGGCACGTCCCTGGCGCCCACGGCCAGCGAGAGCACTGCCAGGAACGCCGGAATCAGGCTGATGAGCACGATCGTCTGGAACGTGGAGCGGCTCAGTTCCATGCTCCTGGCCTGTGCCAGCCACACGACTCCCAGCGCGACCAACAAGCCCACCATCGCCCCACCGGTGTCGGCGGCGCGGTGAAAGCCGAAGGCTAGCCCCCGGTGGCGCTCGTCAATGCTATCCGCCACCAGGGCATCGCGTGGAGCCGTACGGATCCCTTTGCCCACCCGGTCGGCCCAGCGCACTCCGGCCACCGCGCCCCACGCATTGGCGACGTAAAAGAAGGGTTTGGAGATCGCGGAGAGGCCGTACCCGGCCACGGCCAACCACTTGCGGGCCTGCAGCCGGTCGGAGAGCCAGCCGGAGAAGACCTTGAGCAGGCTGGCGGTCGCCTCGGCCACTCCCTCGATCAGGCCGATGATGTTCGCCTTCACCCCCAGCACGTTGGCCAGAAAGAGCGGCAGGATATTGATGACCATCTCGCTCGAGATGTCCATGAAGAAACTGGTCAGGCTGACGGCCCACACGTTGCGTGGCAGCGTGCGCAGCCCGGCTTTCTGTGCGGTGGTGGTTTCACTGTCTGTCATCGAATCTTCGGCTCCTTTGGAACAAGTGTGGACAAGATCGAGGAGTGTGTTCCCCCCCCCGTGATTGAGCGGCCATATTGTAGCCTGAAGCCTGTGGAGGTCAAGCGCCTGGTATGTGGGTTTATCTTCCCGAAAGTTAGGAAGCCAATCGCGAATGCTAGTCATGGGATCAGGAGCACTGCAAGGCCTGTCGGATATCCCATTTGAACTTTCGGGAAGATCGAGCGGCAGATACCAACGTCTTATTGACAGCTGTCCCCGTCCCGTTTATACTGGGGTTCAAAAGGTGGAGCGACGAAATTGACATCGAAACACACCGTGATCTGTCTGTTGATCCTGGCCCTCGCGTTTGGTCTGTCCTTCCTGCTGCTTTCTACTCAGCCTGCCGTGGCTGAACCGACGAACGTCACCCCGCTGCCGCCGGCCACCGAGCCGGACGGGTGGGCGGGGGCCTGCTACTCGTTCTACGAAGATCCCGAGCGCCCCTACGTCCAGATGGCCCTGGATGCCGGGTCTCGTTGGGACCGCTTCGACTTCAACTGGCCCAACATTGAGCCCAGTGACAACAACTGGAACTTGGCAGCCTACGATTCCCTGGTGAACGACCTGCACGCTGCAGGGACGAGCATGATTGGTATTCCTCTCTGGACGCCTGATTGGGCCGCTACCGGTGGACTGCGTGGGTTGCAAGTGCCTTCTTTCGACCGGCGCCCGCCCGGCTGGTATGCGCCTGGCCCCCGTGCGTCGTGGACTCCCCTGGCTATCAGCGCCGCCTCTTCCCCGCCCGAGGGGCTGGGCCTTCCATGGAACGATCCCAACAATCACTGGGCCAACTATGTCTATACCATCGTCTCCCGTTACGGGGACCGCGTGAAGCATTGGGAGATGTGGAACGAGGCCGAGTGGGACTACTTTTGGACCGGCAGCGATGCGGACTACGCTCAACTCCTCAAGGTCGGGTACCAGGCGACCAAGGCCGCCTGCCCTGACTGTACCGTCCTGTTCGCCGGCCTCCACTACTGGGATGACCCGACCTTCTTCGAACGAGTGCTGGACGTCCTCAACGACGATCCTGCCGCGCCCCAGAGCAACTATTTCTTTGACGTGATGTCAGTCCATCTCTACAGCCGCTCTTCCACCGCCTATTCCATCGTGAATTCCATCCGCAGCCGCATGCAAGCCTATGTGTCCGATCACCCCATCTGGCTCACCGAAACGGGGGCGTCCGTATACGATGGCCCTGCCCCAGGTATGCGCATTGATTACAGCGTAACCGAAGCCGAATCGGCTGCCTATTTGATCCAGTCCTACGCCAGCGCTTTGGCCGCCGACGTCAAACGCTATTATTGGTTCCGCGTCCACGATGCAGACATGGCGGAGCATTTCGGCCTGGTCCGCAACGATCGCTCCCTGCGCCCTTCCTACGTTGCCTACCAGGTTGCCACGGCCGTTCTCGCCTCTCCGACTTTCGTCACCCGTGTACCCACGGGCTCTCACGTGCGCGTCACCCTGTGGGGCACGCCGCGCGGCAAGGTCAGCGTGCTGTGGAACGAGAGCCCCGTGACGGGTGTCTACACGCTACCGGCGACGCTTCCCACGGCCACTCTCGTGGATCGCTGGGGTCTCACCCGCACCGTTACTGCGACCGATATTTCGGACGGCGCGGCGGCATATCTCGTCTACACCGCCACGCTATCTGCCGCCACCGCCAGCCGGGTCTCCGATCCCACCGACTACTTTGTCGGTGGCGACCCGCTCATCGTGATCGAGTCAGAAGCGCCCAACGAACCACCGGCTGCCACCATCCGCCCGTTGCCTGCACTCACCTACGTCCGTACCTTTACGGTTACCTGGGAGGGACAGGACAACCAGTCGGGGGTCTGGCTCTACGACGTCCAGGTGCGGGATGGGGATGGGGATTGGAGCACCTGGCAGCACTCGACCACGGCTACCTGCGGCCAGTTCACCGGCCAGCATGGCCATACCTATTACTTCCGTGTGCAGGCCACCGACCGCGTCGGCAACCGGGGCACCTGGCCTGAAGACTCTCAGGCCCACACCACGTTGCACCTGCCCAACACCCTGCACCTCAGCATCGCGGCCTTCTTCGCCGATGAGAACCGTAACGACCTCTGGGACGAGCCCACCAGTGTGACGAATGAGATCACCCTGACGGCGGTGGACCTCCGGTTCCTGAATGAGGCCGGCCAGGACGTGGTCAGCCCCACGGTAGGCAGCAGTTGTGAGTTCACGGCGACCATCCACAGTGGGCAGACCTATCGGCTGTGGGCTTCCAGCGCAGACCATACGCGTGTCGTGTCTTTCACCTGGCCCGGGGGTGGGGAGGTCTACACGGTCACGCACCCAGCCCTGGGCCTGTGGCCGCTGACGCGAACCTACCTGCCGTCCGTTCTTCGGCATGGATGACGGGATCACTTGACGCAGGTGGTCGGAACGGGTAAAATTAGTCTGGAGGTGGTGTGAATGGTAAGGCGCAAGGCGCACTACCAATGGGACTCCGGATCCATTCATGCGCTGCGCAGGCATCTGGGACTGACCCAGCAGCAGATGTCCGATGAACTCGGCACGCGCCAGCAGACCATTAGCGAGTGGGAGACCGGGATGTACCGTCCCCGCGGCGGGATGAACCGGCTGCTCACGCTCATCGCCGAGCGGGCGGGCTTTGCGTACGAGACGGCGGTTAAAGAGGCGCCGCCCGAAGAAGGGTCGGAAGCATAGGGCTGGGCCTGAACCTTAAAGATTTCTTTTTGTCTTGACAAACTACACGTTCGCGTGTATAATGATGGATGTACTTTTGGGGGGAGCGCAGGCTCCCCTGGTTTTCGGACCGTGCTACACGTTATCGTGTGAAAGGAGCATCACCATGGGAACTTATGGTCTGGCAGGCGTGATTGAGGCCTGGGAGCGGGAGGAGTTGACGACCGAGCAGGCGATCGGTCAGATCCTGTTGCTGCTGCAAGAAATCGCGGAGCGACTGGCCCGCATCGAGCACCGCCTGGAGCGCACCATAGAGCGCGTGCGCCACCCAGGGTAAAAGGATAGACCCGGCCTCGGCCGGGTCTATCCTTTTGTGTCTGGTGAAGCGAGCGCATTTTACGCTTGCCCTGCTGGTGCGCGCAGCGTGCGGGCCTGCGCGCGTGCGCGCAACCGCGCCACGACGAACACGATGGCCCCCACTACCGATGCGATGGACAACAGCGACCCCAGTGCTGCCGCGCCGATCAGGGTGATCCGCCGCACCCGCTTCGTCAGCGCGATCTGGCGTCTGGCCTTGTCTATCAGGTCTTTGCCCAGGTTTTGCACGAAAGCCGCCGAAGGCTGTACCGGTGGCATGCTGTGCTGCAGCCGTTCGGCCAGTTCGAACAGCGGGGCCAGCCTGCTGCGCTCTTCGTTCGTCATGTGGACCTGTTGAATGGCCGCTGGCGAGCCTGTCAATCCGTCGGCGTGGGCTGCCAACACTTCGGTCATCCGTTTCTCATTCATTGCTTGTCCTCCACGTGGGCTCCTCCTGCCCACTTTCTACGCCGGTCAACTCCTCGCGCAACGTTACCAACGTCCGGTGATACAGTGACTTGATTGCCCCTTCTGTCCGCCCCATGACTTGTGCGATCTCTGCATTCTTCATCTGTTCCACGAATTTCAGGATGAGCAGTTGTTGCCGTTCTGGCGGCAACCGGCGCACGGCCTCGAGCAGCAGGGCCTGGTTCTCGTGCTCTTCCGCCAATGCCGCAGGCTCTTCCGGCGCCGACAGGCGCATCACCAGGTCGTCCAGTGAGATGATCTGCCGCCGGCTGGTGTCTCGGTGCCAGTTCACCACCACGTTGTGTGCAATGCGATACAGGTACGCGGAGAACGGCGCTCCCCGATCCACGTAGTACGAGATGTGCTGCATCGCCCGGTAAAATGTACGTGCCGTCAGGTCTTCCGCATCCTGGTGGCTGCTTGTCCGGTAATAGGTATAGTTGTAAATACGGCCGACGTATCGCTCGTACAGAATCCCAAATGCCTCTGGGTCTACTTTCGTCCGGGCGATGAGCGCTGAATCGCTCTCTTCGTGCATAGCACACTCTCCCTGCTATCACCTGTGCGGGCGAGCGGCGGCATCTATACATGAAAACACCACCACCCGCTCTCGGTTGCGCTACCTTGTCGTGATTCCGTCTCAGTATAGCAGAGGAACGGCCACTGTCAACTCGACGGGCCTCCCCTGCCGCGCCAGCGTCCACCTTGTCATTCTGGCCTTTTCGTGCTACACTTTTGGGCTACCCATACCGCACGCACGGGCAAGCAGGGAGAACGCTCTTGTTGCCCGGTATAGACTCATCGCGAGGGAGGCCTATGCACAAGCGTATACTGGCCGTGGCAACGGCATTGGTGATGATTCCACTCATTGTGAGTGCTCCGGGTTGGGCGGCACCGCGTCCTCAGGCGCGGTCGGTCGTCACGTACCCGACGAATGGCATGACCATCAGCGGGGCGGTACAGATTACCGGTATAGCCACTCACCCCAACATGCTCTGGTATCAGGTGGACTATGCGCCTGGCCCGGAGCCTACGGGTGGATCGCAATGGACGACTTTGGCCCACGTGGAGAACGTGCAAGTCGAAAACGGCGTCCTGGCTGTCTGGGACACTACCAGCCTACCTGATGGACTGTACTGCCTGGCTTTGACGGTCAGCGGGCAAAATGATTCGCTCTACTATCAGCAGTTCGTCACGTACTTGACGATTAGCAACGCCCAGGCTGCGACGCCCACGCCGCAGCCCTCCACGCCGGAACCGCTGTCCACGGCCGTCGTCGGCCCGACGCCTACACCGGCTTCCGTTGAACAGCCCGCCACTCCCACGCCACGTCCCTCCCCCACACCCCAGGGTGGGGCGGCCGAGGAGACGGCTACTCCTTCCGCTGGAGAGAAGGGAGGGTTCAGTATACCACTGCAGGCCACGGAACTGCGCTCCGCCTTTTGCACCGGTGGGTTGATCGCCGTGATGTTGTTCCTGCTCGGGGGCTGTTACCTGCTGGCGAAAGCGGTTGTGCGCTGGTTCTTGCGCGAGCAGTACATACATCGCCCCCCGAAGTGATTCCTTGCGGACTCTTGACGCTGGTCTCAGGATATAACGATAACCGTGACGACCTATCTTATCGTGGGGCTGGGTAACCCGGGCCTGCAATATGCCCCCAACCGGCACAACGTCGGGTTTCATTGCGTCGGGCGGCTGGCCACAGACCTGGGCGTGACTTTCGACAAGCGGCAGAAGAAAGCCCGCGTCGCCCTGGGCACACTCGGTGAGCGACGAATCATTCTGGCCAAGCCCCAGACCTTCATGAACGAGAGCGGGCTGGCGGTCGCGCCGCTGGCCCGCTTCTACCAGGTACCCCTGGAGCATTTGCTGGTGGTCTATGATGACCTTGACCTGCCCCTGGGTACACTCCGCCTGCGGCCGGAAGGAGGAAGCAGCGGGCACAAAGGGATGGGCTCGATTATCGAGCACCTGGGGACCCAGAGTTTTCCGCGCCTGCGCTTTGGCATCGGCCGGCCCCCCGGACGCATGGACCCGGCCGCCTACGTGTTGCAGGATTTCTCGGCCGACGAGGAGCCGCTACAGGAGGAGACGGTGGCGCGGGCGGCGACTGCCATCCAGACCTGGCTGCGTGAGGGTATCGAGGTGGCGATGGAGCGGTACAATCGCCACCCAGGAGAAGCATAATATATGGATGTCTCTGGACTCTTGGCCTGGTTCAATGCCTTGGAACCTTACCGGACCCTGCGGACAGATCTCGAAAGCGGTGAGATGCCGTCGTCGCTGGGGCTGTTGCGTGCTGTCCGGCCTGCCCTCCTGGCTGCGCTGGCCTGTGATCTCAAACGCCCGCTGCTGGTCATCGCTGGCTCGGTGGAGCGCGCCAAGGGGCTGGCTTCCTCCATGCGGGATTGGTCCCCTGCGCCCGAGTGTATCTGGCACTTTCCGGAGCCACTGGCTCTTTTCTATGAGCGCGTTCCCTGGACCGACGAGGTGATCGCGGGCCGCTTGCGCGTGATTTCGACACTATACGCACGCCGCCCTCCGAATTCTGCTTCTTCCCGCTGCGAGGTGGAAGAGAAGCAAGGGCTGATCGTCTTTACCTCCGCTCGCGCGCTGATGCAGCGCACGCTGCCGCTGCACCAGTTCCGCATCGCCATCCGTGAACTCCACGCGGGCGAGGTCCTCGACCTGGAACAGACCTTGAGCCGCTGGATGGGGGCGGGCTATGAGCCCACCAGCGTCGTCGAATCCCCTGGCCAATTCAGCCACCGGGGTGGCATCCTCGATATCTTCCCCCCGGCTGCCCCGACGCCCGTGCGCATCGAACTCTTTGGCAGCCAGATCGAGTCGCTCCGCCGTTTCGACCCGGCTACACAGCGTTCACAGGAGCGGGTCGAGAGCGTCACCATTACTCCGGCCCGCGAACCGCTCCCCCGTCACGGCCCGCGTATCGCCGACCACGTGGCCGCCCAGTTGGCCTCTGCCCAGCCGGCGGACGTGCATGCCGAATTGGAAGCCCATCACCAGGGCCTGCTGGCCGCTGCGCCGTTCCCAGGGCTGGAGTTTTACTTGCCCTACTTGTACACAGAGTCTGCCACGCTCCTGGACTATCTCCCCTCCGAGGCCCTGTTGGTCGTGGACGACTCCCAGGAACTCTCTGATGTCTGGGCTGGGCTGGAGGAGGAGGCTGTGAACCTGCGGGCCACTGCTGAGGAGGCCGGAGCGCTCCCGCCCGATTACCCGCTCCCCTACGTCACCTGGGACGAATGGTCAGAGCAATTGGCCGACCGGGCGGCGCTTGCGCTCGGCCATGGCGAGGAGGGGGCGGTTTCCAGGCTGGCGGATTGTTTTGCCCCCGGCCCCCATTTTGGTGGCCAACTCAGGCCCGTGCTGGAGCACATCCATATGGCGCAGACCACAGGTGCCCAGGTAGTGGTCGTCAGCCAGCAGGCTCGCCGCCTGGCCGAACTGTGGGGCGAGGAGCACGAGTATCTCCCGTCGGTCGAAGAACTGCGCCAGCCGCCTCAGGCCCCCCTGAGCTTCGTCCGCGGCCCCCTCGCCGAGGGCTGGATTCTGAAGGTCAGGGATCAGGGATCAGGGATCGGGGATCGGGAGGACATCCCTGACCACTATTCCCTGGTCACCGATCACGATTCACTGGTTCCTGATCACTATTTCCCGCTCACTATTCACCTCCTCACCGACGCAGAGATCTTTGGCTGGCGGCGACCGGAGCCCCGGCGCCCTGCCCATCGCCGCAAGGCCGCTCCCGAATCCTATTTCTCCGACCTCACCCCCGGCGACTTTGTCGTCCACGTCGAGTACGGCATCGGTATCTTCCGAGGGCTGGTCACGCGGACGATCGAGGGAGTCGAGCGCGAGTACCTGATGGTGGAGTACGAGGGGGATGATCGCCTCTACGTCCCGATCCATCAGGCCGACCGGCTCAGCCGGTACATCGGGGCCGAAGACCACCCGCCGCACCTCAATCGTCTGGGCACCACCGATTGGGATGTCATCAAGGCGCGGGCCAAACAGGCCGCTCAGGACGTGGCCCGCGAGCTCCTGGAACTCTATGCCGCGCGCCAGTTGGCCGCCGGGTATGCCTTTGGCCAGGACACGCCGTGGCAGGCGGAACTGGAGGCCGCGTTCCCTTACTTTGAGACCGAGGACCAATTGCGGGCGATCGCCGACGTCAAGGCCGACATGGAGAAGCCCAAGCCGATGGACCGGCTCATCTGTGGCGACGTCGGCTACGGCAAGACCGAGGTAGCGCTGCGGGCAGCCTTCAAAGCGGTGGTAGACGGCAAACAGGTCGCCGTCCTGGTGCCGACCACGGTGCTCGCCCAACAGCACTATGCCACCTTCCGCCAGCGGCTGGCCCCCTTCCCGGTTGAAGTGGAGATGCTCTCCCGCTTCCGCTCCCCTGCCGCACAGCGGGCGATCCTGGAAAAGCTGGCCGCCGACCAGGTGGACATCGTCGTCGGTACTCACCGGCTGTTGCAGAAGGACGTCGCCTTCGCCGACCTGGGGCTCCTGATCATTGACGAGGAGCAGCGCTTCGGGGTCACCCACAAGGAGCGGCTCAAGCGCATGCGCACCGAGGTGGATGTGCTGACGCTGACCGCCACTCCCATCCCGCGCACGATGTACCTATCGCTCACCGGTGTGCGCGACATCAGCACGATTGACACGCCGCCCGAAGAGCGGCTGGCCCCTACCAGTTACGTAGGCGAGTACGATCCCCAACTGGTCCGGCGAGCCATCCTGCGCGAACTGGAGCGGGATGGGCAGGTCTTTTACGTCCATAACCGCGTTCAAACGATTGGGGCGGTGCACCGGCGGCTGCAGCAACTGGTGCCCGAGGCGACCTTTGCCGTAGGCCACGGCCAGATGCGGGAGGCCGACCTGGAGCGGGTGATGCTACGTTTCGTCGCTGGCGAGATTGACGTACTGGTCTGTACCAGCATCATCGAGAGCGGCCTGGATATTCCGAACGCCAACACGCTCATCATCGAGCACGCGGAGAACTTTGGCCTGGCACAACTCCACCAGTTACGGGGGCGCGTAGGGCGGGGTGCACAGCGGGCCTACGCCTACTTTTTCCACGGCCGCCTGTCTCGCCTGACGTCCGAGGCGCGCCAGCGGCTGGATACCATCCGCGAGGCCTCCGAACTGGGCGCTGGCTACACCATCGCCATGAAAGACCTGGAGATCCGCGGCGCTGGCGACATCCTGGGCACCCGCCAATCGGGCCACATCGCCGCTGTGGGGTTCGACCTGTACACCCGGCTGTTGACGCGGGCGGTGCAGGAGTTGAAGGCCCGGCGCGAGGGCCTGCCCCCGCTCCCGGAACCGCTGGGGAGCATTCGCATTGACCTGCCCATTCCGGTCAAGTTGCCCGAGGACTACCTCCCCGACGTGCGCCTGCGCCTGCAACTGTACCGCCGCCTGGCCGAATTGGAGTCCATGGTGCAGATGGACGAGATGGAGCTGGAGTTGGCCGACCGCTTCGGGCCGTTGCCCGACCCGGCGCGGAACCTGATGTACCAGTTGCGGCTGAAGGCGCTGGCCCGTGACGCCGGGATCGAGACCATCGCCGTCGAAAATGGCCGGCTGCTGTTGCGGCCGGGTGGGGGGAACGTCGTCGAGCGGGAGAAACTGCAGCGAACGCTGGGGGAACAAGCGATCGTGGGCCGCCGCGAAATCTGGATGTCGCTGGAGCGTGACTGGCGCGAGAGACTGGTGGACGTCCTTAAGGAGATTGCCCGCGTCGCCGGTTGACCGGCATGCCTGTACGCTTCCGCCGGCCGTTCTCGCCAGACACTCTCATCAGACGCTCTCGCCGGACGCTCTCACCAGACGCTCTCGCCGGACGCTCTCACCAGATGCTTTCGCCGGACAACAGTCCGGCGATCTCTGCCAGGAAGACTGTCGTCAGATTCGCGACGAATCGCCGCAACAGCTTTGGAGACCAGAGGGGTCAATATGCCGGTTGACGGGGGGCACAGAAGAGAGTATACTGAGAAGTCGAGCGGTGTCGTGTTCGGGCATGTTCTTGGGGCTGTGCTGTCGATGATGCGGCATTTCGGTGAGCATCGGGAGGCTGTTGATGGAGGATGAGCAATGACAGATGTGTTGATATGTCTGGAAACATTGCTCCGTGAGACCCGGAAACCCGAAGCCGAGTTGCTGACCCTGGCCTTTCAGACAGGTGTGCGGCAATTATGGCGAGAACGCATCTTGGGCCGTTACCTGCGCGGCGAAATCACTCGCGATGAAACGGTCGAGACTGTTGGTATTGACTGGGTGGAGTTGGCCGAACGCCAGCACGAGGCGATGATGGAGGACCTGGCGTGGGCGTTAGATCTGGAGGACAAGCGATGAGATTCAAAGTAGTATTGGAGCCCAGTGACGAAGGAGGATACACTGTCTACGTCCCCTCGCTCCCTGGTTGTATCAGCGAGGGGGAGACGCTTGACGAGGCGTTGGCGAATATCCAGGAGGCTATTGAGCTCTATCTGGAGCCCGTGGAAGATGACTGGGTCGTTGTAGATCAGGATGCATTGGTCCAGGAGTTGGTTCTGTGAGCAAGGTGCCCAGCCTATCTTATACCAAGATTGTGCGGGCCTTGCAGAGAGACGGGTGGACAGTAGTTCGACAACGTTGACGAGTTCCTGGAATTGTTGTAGCAAGCATACAGACTGACGGTCTACACGGAGATCAAGTGCTATGGCTGTTTTACGTGACCTTTCCATCATCCTTCTCGCCGTCGCGATATTCGCCATGGCCCTGGTGCCCCTGGCGGTGTTCGGCGGACTCGTATATGGCCTGGGGTGGCTTGGGCGGCACGAGCACCTGCCCAGTTGGCTCCGCCTGGCTCAGGCCTACGTGACGCTGGGCCGGGCCTACGTCGTACGCGCCATGCGCGCTGTGGTCAGCCCGATCATGGCCGTCCATTCCATCATGGCCACCGTCCAGGGGTGGTTGCGTGCGATCGCGAAACTAGGAGGCGGTAGATGAACGTACGAACGCGAGTCTTGATCATCGGTGGAGTCGTGGGGGCGCTCCTGGGCGTGGGCGCTGCCTTCCTCTATCTGCGTTCGACCCCCGTTCGGGTGGACGAGGAAGGCCGCGAGCGGCTGCCTGCCGTCCAGCCGGGCCGGGCGCTGGCGATCGGCCTGAGTGTGCTGACCGTGCTCAAGCAGATCACTGGCCTGGGTGGGTCTGCCTGAGCGTGCATCGTGGTTCCCGCTTGTGACCCTGTCCACGCCGACTCAGGGTTGGGAGTCCATCTGGGCTGACCTCGACGCGCTACCCGATTACTGGCGCACGCCGGATGGGGCCGTCCTGGCCTGGGCGGAGCGCCTGCGGGAGGCCGGTGGTCGCCAGGTGCTCGACCTGGGTTGCGGCATCGGCCGGCACACGCTGCTCCTGGCGCGCCTGGGCTTTGCCGTCGCCGCGACCGACGTCGCCCCTTCGGGCCTGGTGACTTGCGCCGCCTGGCTGGCCCGGGAGGGGCTGAGCGCAACGCTCGTTCGCCACGATATGGAGACGTTGCCTTTTGCCGACACCGCCTTCGATGGCGTGATTTCCTACCACGTCATTTACCACACCACGGCGGGCGGCATGCGGCGGATACTGGAAGCCATGCGCTGTCTGTTACACCCCAGCGGCTGGCTTTACTTCACAGCCAACGCCCGGGATGAACGCAAAATGGCCAGTTACCGGGCCGACGTCGAAGCGGGCCAGTGCCAGGAGATCGAGCCTTTCACTTTCATCTACCTGCACGATGCTCCCGATGACAAGCACCTGCCCCACCATTACTGCGACGAGGCCGAGTTGCGCGACCTCCTGACCGGTTTCGCCGTGGATGACCTCCGTCTCGCCTACAAAGAATATACGGACGAGGACGGCGGTGCCGTCCGGCGCGGCACGCACTATCACGTCCAATGCCGGCGGCTCTAGCACGTGACGCTCCAGGCGGACCCCAGTCCGCCTGGCTCAGCGCGGGCGTCAAGATTGTACAGGGCGCCTCTCGATCATCTTGCGCCCGCCTGCAATTGGGTTTATCATATATGTAGCACGTTCCAAGCCACACATCGCGCACAAGGAGGTGTAAAAAACCATGGCATTCGAATTTCCGTCCGACGAGTGGATCAAGGAACTGAGCCGCCGGCTCAACGCCAGTGCATCCTATGAACGGTCGGCCAAGGACTGGGAGGGCGACTTTGTCTTCGTCGTTGAGCCCGATGCCGCCTACAGCGGTACCGCCTACCTGTTCCTGGGCCTCTACCACGGCAAGAGCCCCGACGCGACGGCGTTGGCCAATGATAACGAGCGCACGGCCGAGTTCGTCATTCGCGCTCCCTTCAGCGTCTGGCGCCAAGTCATCGAGGGCAAACTCGATCCTATCCAGGGCATGATGACGCGCAAATTGAAGTTGACGGGCAACATGATGAAAGTCATGCGCTACCCGAAGGCAGCCAAGGAGATCGTGGACTGCTGCGCGCTCGTGCCCACGGACTTTGAAGGCTAAAGGTCGTCGTGTGATGCGGGCGCAGCCGGCTGCGCCCGCTTTGCTTCAAGGAGGCGCTATTATGTGGTATTTCGTCTCGCCGCAGATCGTCTATGGTGAGGGAGCGCTGGATGCCCTCGATGAGTTGAAAGGCCGGCGCGCGCTCGTCGTCACCGACCGCACGCTCGTCCAGATGGGCCTGGTGGACAAGGTGAAGGCCCACCTGGACCGGGCTGGGATCGAGATGCGCGTCTTTGACGAGGTGGAGCCCGATCCCATTGTCCAGACGGTGCGCCGGGGGGCTCAGGTGGCAGGGGAGTTTGAGCCCGACTGGATCATCGGCCTGGGCGGTGGCTCACCCATGGATGCCGCCAAGGCCATCTGGGTGCTCTACGAGCGGCCTGACCTGCAACCGGCCGAGATCAGTCCCATCATGACCGACTTGGGCCTGCGCAAGAAGGCACGCTTGATCGCCATCCCCACCACCAGTGGCACCGGCTCCGAAGCCACCTGGGCCATCGTGCTCACCGATACGGAAGAACAGCGCAAGATGGGGCTGGGCAACCGCGAGACCGTCGCCGACATCGCGATTGTGGACCCGGCCATGGCGGCTGGCATGCCGCCCGGGTTGACTGCCGATACCGGTATGGACGTCATGACCCACGCCGTCGAGGGCTATACCTGTGCCTGGCACAACGACCTGGCCGATGGCCTATGCCTGGTGGCCGTCCGCCTGACGTTCCAGTATCTGCCCCGCGCCTTCGCCGATGGTTCCGACATGGAGGCACGCGAGCACATGCACAACGCCGCCACCTGCGCCGGCCTGGGTTTCAGCAACTCCTTGACCTCGATGGCGCACTGCATGGGGCACACGCTGGGTGCCACGTTCCACCTACCCCACGGCCGGGCGGTGGGCCTCTTCCTGCCCTACACGATTGAGTTTGGTGCCCGCGAAGCGCCCGCTCGCTTTGCGGAGCTGGCTGCCCTGACCGCTTGCTCGAACGAGGAAGGCGAGCAGGGGGGGCGGGCACTGGCCGCGCGCATCCGTGACCTGTGTCGCCAGGTCGGCAATCCCATCAGTGTTGCTAAGGCCGGTGTCGAGCGCGTGGCCTACGAAGCGCACCTGGACAAGCTGGTGGACGACGCCTTCAACGACACCTCGATGGTTTCCGCTGTCCGCTCTCCCTCCTATGAAGAACTGCGCCAACTCTTCCTGTACGCCTACGAAGGCCGGCCGGTGGACTTTTAGGACTACGCAGGGCAAGTTGCCAACTTGCTCCACATGCTAAGGAGCGAACAATGAATGGCTATATGGGCAAAATCCTCCGCGTGGACCTTAACACGGAGACGTTGTGGGACGAGCCGCTCGACGAGGACGACGCCCGTGCCTTCGTCGGCGGCAGCGGGCTGGCGGCCCGCCTCATATATGACGTGGTGGACGCTGGTACCGACCCTCTGGGGCCGGACAATCCCCTCATCTTCATGACCGGCCCGCTGGTCGGTACGGCGATGCCTTCGGCGGGCCGCTGCAGTGTGTGTGCCCTTTCTCCCCTCACCCGCATGTGGGGCGAATCAAACACGGGCGGCTTCTTCGGACCAGAACTGCGCTTCGCCGGCTACGACGGCATCGTCGTCACAGGCCGCTCTGAAAAGCCGGTCTGGCTCTCGATCGTTGAGGGCCAGGCCCAACTGCACGACGCGGCCAACTTGTGGGGCCTGGACTCGTACGTCACGCAGGAGCGGGTGCGAGAAGCACTGGGCGAGCCCAAGGCCCGCGTGGCCTGCATCGGCCCGGCCGGGGAGCACCTGGTCAAGATGGCCGCCGTCATGAACGACCACGGCCGCGCCGCCGGGCGGACCGGCATGGGTGCGGTGATGGGCTCCAAGAACCTCAAGGCCATCGGCGTGCGCGGCACCGCCAGGGTCCCGCTGGCTGATCCTGAGGGGTTCAAGGCCGTGGTCAAGGAAGTTATCGCCAACGCGCAGGAGGACATGGCGGCCTTGTCGCTCCAGTTGGCCGGCACCGCCTGCTACGTGGACATGGCGCTCATGTACGGCGACATGCCTATCCGCTACTATCAACAGGGGGAATGGGAGGGAGCCAGCGACCTCTCGGGGGTGCTGCTGGCGGACCAATTTCTGAACCGTAACGTCGCCTGCTACCGCTGCCCCATCGCCTGCGGCCGCGAGACGCGCGCCCCCAACTATGGGCTGCAGAAAGTGGATGGCCCCGAGTACGAGACGCTGGGCGCGCTCGGCTCGCTGGGGATGGTGAACGACCTGGAAGCGGTCATCTACGCCGGGCACCTGTGTAACGTCTACGGCCTGGACACCATCAGCACCGGCTGTACCATCGCCCTGGCCTATGAGATGTTCGAGCGTGGTATCCTCACCCCGGCCCAGGCCGGTGGTCTGGAGGTTCGCTACGGCGACGCCCGCATGCTGCACCGCTTGATCGAGATGATCGCCCGCCGCGAGGGACTGGGCGACCTCCTGGCCGAAGGGAGCGCTGCCCTGGCCGAGCACTTTGGCGTGCCGGAGTTGGCGGTGACTGTCAACCGGCTGGAGGTGCCGCTGCACGACCCGCGTGCCTTCGCCGGGATGGCCGTGACGTACGCCCTCTCCCCGCGCGGTGCCTGTCACATGGAGGGGGACATGTATGGCGTGGACACCGGCCAGGGGCCGGCTGTCGAACTGGGCATCCTACCCGGCGACCGCTTCGAGGCCAGCCAGGAAAAGGGACATATTGCGGCGCGGCACCAGGCCTGGCGCAACCTGTACAATGCGCTCACCCTGTGCCAGTTCCAGAACCCCGGCGCCGAACGGCTGCTGGCCGCGCTGAACGGCGCGACGGGGTGGGGCCTGCAGGCGGAAGATATGATCACGTTGGGCAAGCGCATCGTCACGCTCAAGCGGCTGCTCAACCTGCGCCGTGGCCTCACCCGTGCCAACGACCGGCTGCCCGATCTCTTGATGCGTCCGCTGAATAGCGGTGGTACAGAAGGAACGGTCCCGGACGTGGAAACGCTGCTGGCCGGCGCCTATGCCGAGTACGGCTGGGACCCAGAAACCGGCAAACCCACGCCACAGACGCTGGAGGGATTGGGCCTGAGTTCGTTTCGTTAGGCAGAAGGCGCCCTCCGAACTGGCCCCTGGCAGTCTCCATATTCCCGACACCGTCCGGCCTCAGGCCGGACGGCTGCCCTGTACTCGTCGAACAGTGGCGGTAACTGGATAAAAACTCCCCTAGAAAAACCTTAAAATTCGCCCCAAGTACTTCCCAAGAACCAAAAGATGGTGTATAATATGGGTAATTGTGGGTCAAGGTGGGGCAAAGTGGGCGAATATCCTGCCTGGTGTACCATTCTTGCGCCCACGTGGGACAAGGTAACCGCATGTTTCTGGGAGAGTTCATCCACGCCATTGATGAAAAGGGGCGCTTGACCATCCCCGCCAAATTCCGGGCCGACCTGGCCGCAGGTCTCGTAGTGACCCGTGGGATTGACCGCTGTCTGGCGATTTATCCCCTGGAGGAATGGAACCGGCTGGCAGAGCGCGTGAGCGCTCTGCCGCTGACGGACCGGCGTGCCCGTGCCTTCCGCCGCCTGGTGTTCGCCAATGCCGCCGATGCTGTCCCGGACAGGCAGGGCCGCGTGTTGATCCCCCCGCGCTTGCGCGAATATGCTGACCTCGATAGCGAGGTCATCGTGACCGGGCTCAACACCTACATCGAGGTGTGGAACACGGGGAACTGGGTCCAGGAGCGTGAGCGCGTTGAGGGCGACGATGTGGATGCTGAGGAATGGGCGGCCCTGGGCATCTAACCGGCGCAGGGCCCTGGCCTGGCCCTGGGCCTCGGCCCGGACCTTGTGCGGGTGAACTCAATATGCAGCGAGAGGAGGGAGCAGGCGGGGTTCACGTCCCTGTTCTTTTCCATGCGATTCTCGACGGTCTGCAGGTCAGGTCAGGTGGCCGGTACATAGATGCGACCGTAGGAGGGGGAGGCCATGCCGCCGGGATTCTGGCGGCCTCATCCTCCGCTGGGCGCCTCCTCGGCCTGGATCGGGACCCAGCGGCGGTGGAGGTGGCCCGTGCCCGATTGTCCTCCTATGCCGGGAGAGCGGTGCTCGTGCACGGTTCCTTTGCCTGCCTGGCGGAGATTGCGCGGGCACACCAGTTCGTCCCGGCAGGCGGCATTCTGTTTGACCTGGGGCTTTCCTCGCTCCAATTGGCCGATCCCGGACGCGGCTTTGCCTTCATGGCCGCTGGGCCACTGGACATGCGTTTCGACCCGACGCAGTCCGGTCCCACCGCGGCCGACCTGGTCAACCACCTGTCCTCGGGAGAACTGGCGCAACTGCTATATCGGTACGGTGAGGAGAGACAGGCGCGCCGTATCGCGGATGCGATCGTAGCAGCCCGCCCGCTTCGCTCGACACAGGAACTGGCCGCTCTCGTCGAGCGAGTGGTAGGGCGGCACGGGCGCATTCACCCGGCCACGCAGACGTTCCAGGCGCTGCGCATTGCCGTGAACGATGAACTGGCAGCCTTGGAAGTGGCGCTGCCCCAGGCCGTTGATATACTCGCGCCCGGCGGCCGGCTGGCGGTGATCAGTTTTCACTCTCTGGAGGATCGGGCGGTGAAGCGTTTCCTTCGCCGGGAGAGCCTGGACTGCATCTGCCCCCCCGAGTCGCCGGTTTGTACCTGCGGCCATCGGGCCACGTTGCGGCTGGTCACGCGCAAGCCCGTTCAACCGGCGGCAGACGAGGTAGCGGCCAACCCGCGCTCGCGCTCCGCCCGCCTGCGAGTGGCAGAGAAAGTGTAATGTCCGATTTCATGCGATTGGTGACCCACGGGATCAAGCGTGGCCGGTTCGAGATAAGATCGCGCGCGGCCCTCTACTTGTTCGCGCCTGTAGTTGCGCTGACGGTGGTCGCGGCTCTCTACCTGACGCTGGTGAGCCGGACAGCGGCCCGTGGTCGCCACATCGAGCAATTGCGGGTGGAGTTGTTTCGTCTCCAGCGTGAGAATCAACAACTGGAGGTAGAACTCGCCAGCGCCGCTTCTGTCTCCCGTCTTGGGGAGCGGGCGATTGGCCTGGGGTTCGTGCCGGCGGAACGCGTGGAGTTCCTGCGGCCGGGAGATTCTTCGCTTCGCTCAGAATGACAACAGGAGGATGTCTTGATGGCGGATGGACCGCGCCGTCGTCTGCGGCTGGTGACCACGTTACTGATTGGCCTGGTGTTCGTCATCGTGGCCCAGTTGGTGCAGGTGCAGCTCGTAGACCATCGGTTTTACGCAGACTGGGCTAAGGAACAGCGCGAACGGCCGTTGCGCCTGGACACGCCTGCTCGAGGGACGATCCGCGACCGGAACGGTCACGTTCTGGCTGGCAACGCGGTGATGTGGTCCATCGAGGCGGACACCGCCTACGTAGTGGATGCACAAGGAGTGGCCACGGCACTGGGGCCCTTGCTCCATATCCCAGCCGCCCAGATCGAGCAGTTGTTGCGCGGCCAGGCCGCCTGGGTCCGCCTCGCGTCTCCCGTGCCGAAGGAACTGGGCGAGCAGGTGGCGGCCTTGAGGCTGCAAGGGCTCACGGTCAGGCCGTTGTGGGAACGCAAGTACCCGGAGAACCAGTTGGCTTCGCACGTGATCGGCTTCTGTAATGCCGAGGGCACCGGTTTCTACGGCGTTGAGGGGTTTTACGATGCACTTCTGCAGCCAGAGCGGACGGAATGGACAGGGCCCGTAGACCCGGCCAGCGAGCAGATCCCGTGGACGGTTGCTCCTGTCCTGCTCCCTCAGCCAGGAGCGGAGTTGGTGCTGACGGTGGATCGCACCGTGCAGGCGCTGACGGAGGCGGAACTGTCACGCTCGGTGCAAGAGTATCAAGCCGAGGGGGGGACGATCATCGTCATGGACCCCCGCACCTTTGAGATTCTGGCGATGGCCAGCCTGCCCAATTATGACCCAGGGCGCTACAATGATTTCTATGGCCTCAATCCGCCCCCTTTTGAGGATCCGGCGGTGAGCCAGCAATATGAGCCGGGCTCTGTATTCAAGGTCCTGACGGTGGCGGCCGCCCTGGATACGGGCCTGGTGACGCCAGACACGACCTATGACGACCAGGGCTCGATTGAAGTGGGTGGGGTGGCGGTGGCGAACGCCTCGCGCCGGGCCTATGGTCAGCAGACGGTGACCGATATCCTGATTTACTCACTCAACGTAGGGGTGGCCTGGTTGAGCACGAGGATGGGCTCTGACACATTTTACCGGTACGTCCAGGCGTTCGGCGTCGGCCAGCCCACCGGAGTGGACCTGGCAGGGGAGGTCGCCGGCCAGTTGTGGCTGCCGGACGATTACGAGCACTGGCACGACTCTAATCTGGGGATAAACGCTTTTGGACAGGGCCTGGCGGTGACGCCGCTCCAGATGATCGCTGCGGTGGCCACGGTAGCCAACGACGGGACGCGGCTGCGCCCTCACATCGTGGCGCGACGTGTGGCCCCTGATGGTACCGTTTTCACGTTCCGGCCGGTGGTCGAGGCGCAGGTCATCTCTCCGCAGGCGGCGCGTACGCTGATGGAGATGATGGTGCGGGTCGTAGAGGAAGGATCAACTCAGGCCAGGGTGCCAGGATATACAATCGCGGGCAAGTCAGGTACTGCCCAGATCCCTATCCCTGGCGGATATGACAGAGAAGGCACGATCGTCTCTTTCGTCGGGTTTGGGCCGGTGCCTGATCCGCGGCTCATCATCCTGGTCAAGTTGGACCGGCCCAAGACGTCAACCTGGGCTTCTGAGACGGCCGTGCGCGCGTTTCAGCGGCTGGCTGCCCGGCTGTTTGTGGTTCTGGGTATTCCGCCCGATGGGGCTCAGGCAGTGGCGCAGGTAGCGGAGGTGGTGAGGTGAGCAGGGGGATGCTGACGCTCGCAGACGTCATCGAGGGATTGACGGGGAACCGGCCGCAGGACTGGGGCCAGCCGATCTCAAGGACGGTAGTAGATTCACGACGGGCCGAGCCTGGCGCGTTATTCGTCGCGCTCGAGGGGGAACGCGCCGACGGTCACGACTACGTCGCCGACTCCTTTTCGCGGGGGGCAGTGGCCGCGATCGTCGAGCGCAGCGTCGAACTCGAAGCGCCGACGCTGGACCTGACTGCCCTCGACCTCCAACCTCCAACCTCCAACCTCCAACCTCAACTCCCTCTACTCATCAAGGTCCCCAACAGCCTCCATGCCCTTCAACAAATGGCGACCTTCTGGCGCCAAAGGCACCGCGTACGCGTCGTCGGTATCACCGGGAGCGTCGGAAAGACGACCACGAAGGAACTGGCGGCGGCTGTGTTGGCGCGCCGTTACGTCACGCTCAAGAGCGAGGCTAGCTTCAACAACGAGATCGGCCTGCCGTTGACGCTGATGCACCTGACGGACGAGCACGAACGCGCTGTGCTGGAGATGGGGATGTACGACGTGGGCGAGATCGCTGACCTGGCCCGCATCGCACGACCTGACGTGGGCATCGTAACGATCATCGGGCCGGTGCACCTGGAACGGGCCGGGACGATTGAGCGGATCGTGGAGGCCAAGGCGGAACTGGTCAGAGCGTTACCGCCGGCCCCCACCGGGGTGGCGATCCTCAACTACGACGATGAGTACGTGCGGGGCATGGCGCAGGCGACGAGCGCCCGTGTGTTCTACTACGGCCTCTCCCCTGAAGCGGACCTGTGGGCCGACCGTATCGAAGGGCTGGGGTTGGAGGGTATCCATTTCCATCTCCATTACGGCAGCGAGACGCTGCACGTCAAGATTCCTCTCCTCGGGCGACATTCCGTCCACACTGCGCTGCGGGCGGCGGCGGTGGGGCTGGTCGAGGGGTTGACCTGGCAGGAGATCATCGAAGGGTTGCGAATGCCATCGGCACAACTGCGGCTGGTGGCAGTGCCCGGGCCAGGCGGCTCCACCATCCTGGACGATACGTACAACGCCAGCCCGGCCTCGACGCTGGCTGCACTCAACCTGCTGGACGAACTGGATGGGCGCAAGATCGCCGTCTTGGGCGACATGCTCGAACTGGGCGAAACCGAGCAGGAGGGGCACGAAAAGGTCGGCATGCGGGCATTGGAAGTGGCCGACGTGCTCATCACGGTGGGACCGCTGGGCCGCATCATTGGCCAGACCGCACTGCGCTGGGGCATGCCTGCCGACCGGGTGCATATTGTCGAGAGCAACGCCGAAGCGGTGACCAGGCTCGAGCAGATTGTGACGGACAAAGACATTATCCTGGTCAAGGGGTCACGGGCGCTGCAGATGGAGGAGATCGTCAACAAGTTGGGGAGGACATAATGGACTTTGCGTTGATCCTGGCGAGCATCTCCTTCCTGCTGGCCGTCGTGTGGGGGCCGCTGCTCATCCGCATCCTGCGCCGCTACAACATCGGCAAGCGTATCCGCATTGATGGCCCCCGCGGGCATCAGACCAAACAGGGTACGCCGACGATGGGAGGGCTGATGATCGTCGTTCCCGTCACCTTGATCACCATCGCGCTCAACATCTACAACCTGCTGGCCCAGACGATGGTGGGGCGTTCGATCCTGGTGCCGCTGGGCATCATGGTGGTCTATGCGTTCATCGGTGCCCTGGACGACGTCGCGGGGGTACGGGGTATGCGGCGTGGAGAAGGGTACACGGCCCGGCAAAAGATTGTCTGGGAGATCCTCGTGACGCTGGGTGTCGCCGTGATCATGAAAGTCGTGTCGTTGCAATTCGCTGGACAGGTCGGCGTGCCGGGTGTGCGGCAGCCGGTGGAGTTAGGCTGGGCCTGGGTGCCCATGGCGGCCTTTATGATTATATGGTCGGCCAACGCAGTCAATCTGACCGACGGCCTCGATGGATTAGCGGGGCTCATTGTCGCCAGCGCCTTCGTCGCCTATGGCGTGATTGCCCTGCTGCAAGGGCAGGTGTACCTGGTCCACTTTTGTTTTACGCTGGTCGGGGCCTGCTTTGCCTTCCTGTGGTACAACGCCCACCCGGCACAGATGTTCATGGGCGATACGGGCAGCCTGGCTCTGGGCGCGACGTTGGCAACAGTGGCGCTGATGACCGGCCAATGGCTGTTGCTGCCAGTGGTAGCCCTGGTCCCTTTGGCTGAGACGGTCTCGGTGGTCTTGCAGGTGCTCTATTTCAGGGTTACCCGGCGCAAGTTTGGCCAGGGGCGGCGTTTGTTCAAGATGAGTCCCTTGCACAATCACTTCGAGTTGCTCGGCTGGTCAGAGACGCAGGTCGTGCAGCGCTTCTGGCTCGTAGGGTTGCTGGCCGCGATGGCCGGCGTGGCCCTGGCGTTGCTGTAGGACGAAACACGGAACACGGAACACGTAATGCGTAATGGGTGATTCGGGATTGCACGGGAGTGAGAATCTGGCGGGAAAGCGGATAGTGGTCCTGGGCCTGGCTCGTCAGGGCATGGCCTTGGTGCGCTTCCTGGTGCAGGCCGGGGCCGAGGTGACGGTCTCCGACTTGCAGAACAAGGCGGCGCTGGCCGGGTCGTTGGCCGAATTGGAGGGGTTGCCCATGCGCTACGTGCTCGGCAGCCATCCATCTAGCCTGTTGAAGGGGGCCGACCTGCTGTGTCTGAGCGGCGGAGTGCCGGTAGACATCCCGATCGTCGAGGAGGCGCGCAAGCGCGGTGTCCCGCTCAGCAACGACGCGCAGATCTTCCTGGAGCGCTGCCCGGCCCCGGTCATCGGCATCACCGGCTCGGCTGGCAAGACGACGACCACGGCTCTGGCAGGCGAGATGTGCCGCGCGGCCGCCGCCGGACCTGTCATTGCGGGTGGGTACACCCGGAGCGCAGCGAGGAATCTCGCCGCGTCCGCGCGTACCTGGGTGGGTGGCAACATCGGTAACCCCCTCATCGCCGACCTGCACAACATTAGGCCGGATGACTGGGTGGTGATGGAACTCTCCAGTTTTCAACTGGAGGTGATGACGATGAGTCCGCATGTCGCGGCCGTGCTCAACATCACGCCCAATCATCTCGACCGGCACAAGACCATGGAGGCGTACATCGCTGCCAAGCGGCACATCGTGGCGTACCAGAAGCCGGAGGACCTGGCGCTGCTGGGCTACGACGACGCCAACGCCCGCTCCCTCGCCCTGGATACCGCCGCCCACCTGCTTTGGTTCAGCGGCGGAGCCGAGGTGGAAGAAGGGGCGTTCAGGACGAACGGCGCACTGACGCTGCGCTCCGGGGGGACCGATCGCCTGATCTGCCACACCTCGGAGGTACGGCTGCGTGGACGCCACAACCTGCTCAACGTGCTGGCGGCCAGCGCCCTGGCCGGAGTCGCCGGTGTGCCGGTGGAGGCCATGCGGCAGGTCGCCACGACCTTCGCCGGCGTCGAACACCGGCTGGAATTGGTGCGCGAACGGAACGGGGTGTCCTGGTACGACGACTCTATCGCCACGGCTCCCGAGCGCACCCTCGCCGCGTTGCGCTCGTTCGAGGAGCCTATCGTGCTTCTGGCCGGCGGGCGCGACAAGCAACTGCCCTGGGATGAGTTCGCGGCGGAAGCCCTGTGCCGGGTGCGGCACCTGGTGACGTTTGGGGAAGCGGGGCCGATGATCGCGCGAGTGGTGGAAGAGGAGTGGAGAGGACAAGGGGACAAGGGGACAAGGGGACAAGGGGACAAGGAGACAAGGAGATTAGAGGGCATCACGCAGGCGGAGACGCTGGAGGAGGCGGTGGAGGTGGTTGCCCGGCTGGCCCAAGCGGGTGACGTGGTCCTGCTCTCGCCGGGAGGTACCGGTTTCGACGCCTTCCGCGATTTTGCGGAGCGCGGGGACCGGTTCAAGGAATTGGTGCGGGGACTGTAGTGGGGATGGAGGAGCGAGGGTTATGGCGACGGTAGCGAGGGCCGGCAAGTCCCCCGCTTCAGCGGGGCGTCCGGCAGGACGGACCCGGACAGGGCATAAGCGGGCTCGCACCGGCCCTGACTACGTGTTGGTGCTGGCGGTCGCTGGGCTGGTCATCGTCGGGTTGATGATGGTCTACAGCGCTACCTTCGACTGGTCGTACCAGGTGTACCAGAACTCTTTTCACATTGCCTCGCGGCAGTTCCTGTGGGTCGGTCTGGGTACCGTCGCCCTGGTCGTGGCGGCGGCTGTGCCCTACCAGCGCTGGCAACAGTGGGCCGTGCCGGTGATGGGCGGGGCGCTCTTCCTGCTCATCCTGGTGCTCTTTGTGGGGGACGATCGCTTTGGTGCGCGCCGCTCGTTTCTCAACGGTTCGATCCAGCCTGGCGAACTGGCGAGGCTGGCCATCGTGATCTACGTCGCGGCCTGGCTGGCCTCCAAGGGTGAGCAGATCCGCGACGTGACCTATGGACTGGTCCCGTTCGCCGTCCTGATCGGCGGGGTGGCCGGCCTGATCATGATGCAGCCGGACGTGAGCACCGCGACGTTGATCGTATTGACTGCGCTGGTGATGTTCTTCTTTGCCGGCGCCGACGTCCTCCAACTGGCCATCGGGGGTGCTGCCAGCGGTATCACGCTTCTCGTTCTGGTCAACCAACTGCCCTATGCCAGGCAGCGCATTGATGAATACTTGCTCATCTGGCGCGATCCGAGACTCGTCGGGTATCACGTCCAGCAAGTGCTGATGGCGTTGGGCAGCGGCGGGTTGTTTGGCGTTGGCTTGGGGCAGGGCCAGCAGAAACTGGGCTATTTACCGGCCTCCCATACCGATAGCATCTTCGCCGTGCTGGGCGAGGAGTTGGGCTTTGTGGGCTGCCTGGTCGTGATTGGCCTGTTTATGCTCCTGGCCTATCGTGGCTTCAAGATCGCCCTAAACGGACCTGACCCCTTCGCCAGCCTTCTGGCGTGCGGGGTGACGTGTTCTCTGACGTTTCAGGCTTTGGTCAACGTCGCCGTGATGACGGGTTTGGTCCCGTTCACGGGGATAGCGCTGCCCTTCATCAGTTCGGGTGGTTCCACGATGGTGGTGTCCCTCGCCAGTGTGGGGCTGTTGTTGAGCATTTCGAGGGGCAGGCGGACGGGAAGCCGGGCGGGAAAGGGAAGTCGTCAGCGTGCGGATCTGGATCGCAGGTGGTGGAACCGGGGGACACGTCTATCCCGGTCTGGACGTCGTACAGGCGCTGGTCGCTGAGCCTGGCCTATACCAGGCCTCTGAGCCGCCCACGTTCCTGTACGTCGGTGGGCAGGGTGGCATCGAGGAGCGGTTGGCCACCCAGGCTGGCCTGCGCTTTTTCGGAGTGCCGGCCGGTGGGATGCATGGCGTGGCCCTCTGGCGGGCCGTGCGGAACCTGGTCAAGTTGGTGCAGGGCTGGGCAGCCGTCTACCGGTTGGGACGCCGTGAACGGCCGGCGGCGCTGTTTGCTACCGGAGGATACGCCAGCCTCCCGGTAGCATTGGCCGCCTGGCTCCTGCGGGTGCCCATCCTGGTGTACCTGCCCGACATCGAGCCAGGCCTGGCCGTGCGTGCGATTGCCCGCCTGGCGGCGCGGGTGGCGGTGACGGTGGAGGATTCGGCGCGCGTCGCGCGGCCCTATTTTCCGGCCCGCCAGGTGGTGGTCACCGGTTACCCGGTGCGCGCCGAGTTCCGTGGCCTGGAGCGGGCTCAAGCCCGCACCGCGTTCGGCCTGGCACCGGACGAGCCGGTGCTCCTGGTCATGGGAGGCAGCCGTGGGGCGCACAGCATCAATCAGGCCCTCAGCGGAGTGTTGGAAGGGGTGCTGGAACTGGCACAGGTAATACACGTGAGCGGAGAACTCGATTGGCCGTGGGTGGCCCAGCGACGGGACGCGTTGCCAGAGACGTTAAAGGCCCGTTACCATGCCTTCTCTTATCTGTACCAGGAGATGGGGCAGGCGCTGGCGGCGGCGGACCTGGCAGTCTGCCGGGCAGGGGCCTCTACGTTGGGGGAACTGCCCTTCTTTGGCCTGCCCGCCGTGCTGGTGCCGTATCCGTATGCCTGGCGTTACCAGCGGGTGAACGCCGACTGGCTGGCCGAACGGGGCGCAGCGGTGCGGTTGGACGACGAGCGGCTGGCTGCAGAGTTGCTTCCTACTCTGCGCCGCCTGCTCGAAGACCGGGCCGGGTTGAAAAGCCTGGCGGCACACATGCAGGCCCTGGCTCGCCCTGATGCCGCAACCCGGCTGGCAAGAGAACTATGGGGATTGGCTCGGAGGAATGCAACATGATGCCACTGGATGCAGTTTTCTGGCTATTGGTCACAGTGTTCGGCGCGATGGGGGCCTTGCGGGGATGGGCCAAAGAGATCCTGGTCTCGTTCAGTGTCATCGTCGCCCTGTTCCTGCGCCTGGTCTTCAGCAAGTACATCCCGTTTTCCAAGAATTTTCTGACTCGCCTGCCCGCGATTGAGCAGTTCTACTTGTACGGCGTCCTGGTCATCGTCATGGCCGTCGTCGGGTATGCCGGCCCGGTGGTCTCGGCCCGCCTGGCAGGTAAGGCCGCCCGGGAAAAACTGCAGGACGTCCTGTTGGGCGCGATTCTGGGGGGCTTGAATGGATACCTCATCATTGGCACGCTGTGGTATTTCCTTCACGCTGCCAATTACGGCATCTTGTGGATTCAGGCTCCTGCCGTCGGATCGACGGCCGAGATACTGGCCAGCGAATATCTCATTCTGGCCTGGTTGCCTGACCCACTACTCTTGACCATCGTGGCGTTCGCATTTGTCTTTGTGTTGATTGTGTTCCTATGATGGACGTCTCAGGCAAGCACATTCATCTGATCGGCATCGGCGGGGCCGGGCTTTCGGCCATCGCTCGCGTCCTGCTGCAGCAGGGGGCGCGGGTCTCCGGCTCTGACCTGCTGCTTTCGCCGGTCGCGCAAGCGCTCGCCCGCGATGGGGTCCGCGTCTTGGTCGGGCATCAGGCGGAAAACGTGGCCGGCGCTGACCTGGTCGTCGTATCCTCGGCCGTGGTCGCGTCCAACGTCGAGGTGCTGGCCGCGCGCGTGGCCGGTATCCAGGTCTTGAAGCGACCGGAGTTGCTCGGCCGCATGATGGATGGGAGCACGGGAGTGGCGGTCGCCGGCACGCACGGCAAAACGACCACCACCGCCATGATCGCCTCCATCCTGCTGGAAGCCGGGTGCGATCCGACCTTCATCGTCGGCGGGGTGCTCGCCAACCTGGGGACCAACGCCCGCGCGGGCAAGGGCCCCCATTTTGTCGTCGAGGCGGACGAGTACGACCGGACCTTTCTTAGCCTGAGACCCACCGTGGCCGTCGTGACCAACGTCGAGCACGACCACCCAGACTGCTATCCGACCTTCGCCGATTTCCGGGCCGCGTTCGTAGAGTTCGCCGCGTTGGTGCCGCGCGAGGGGCTTCTGGTGGTCTGTTGGGATGACCCGGTGGCGCGGGAGCTCGGCCAGCGACGCCAGGCCGAGGGAGGGGCGGTCGCCTACTTCGGCCTGGGCGAGGGGGGTGCCTGGCGAGCCGAGGACATCCGCCCCAACTTTGCCGGAGGTGTGGATTTCCTGGCCACGCACGACGGACAACTATTGGGGCTGGTCCGGCTGCGGCTGCCCGGTGCACACAATGCATCCAACGCCATGGCCGCCCTGGTGGTGGCGAATTTTGTCGGCGTTCCGTTTGCTGTGGCCAGGAATGCACTGACCGAGTTTCGTGGGGTGGGGCGGCGCTTCGAGATCAAGGGGGAGGCCGGCGGTGTGACCGTGGTGGACGATTACGCCCATCATCCGACGGAAATCCGGGCCACGCTCCAGGCGGCGCGGGTGCGCTTCCCGGGCCGTTCTCTGTGGGCGGTGTGGCAGCCCCACACCTACAGCCGCACCAAGACGTTGCTGGGGGAATTTGCCCAGGCCTTCGAAGCGGCCGATCGCGTGATCGTGCTGCCCATCTACGCCGCCCGCGAGACCGACTCGCTGGGTATTTCCAGCGCCGACGTCCTGGCCGCCATGCGCCATCCCGACGTGCGCTGTGCCGGCTCGCTGGATGAGGCCGTGGTGTGGTTGGGAACCGAGGTGCAGTCCGGCGACGTCGTGCTCACGCTGGGCGCAGGAGATGGGTACCGGGTGGGGGAGTGGTTGTTGGAAGTGTTGGCCAAGAGCGAATGAGCAAATGACAAATGACAAATGGCAAATCTCAAGGTGGTTCGAGGTTCGTAGTGGCGACTTCAGTCGCTTTTGACCTGGGGGGACTGGCGGCAGCACTGGGGCCGCAGGCGCGGCGGGAGGAGCCGCTGGCGCGCTATACCGCCATGCGCGTCGGCGGGCCGGCCGACCTGTTGGTCGTCTGTGAGACGACAGACGAGGTCGTCAGCGCGGTGGCGTTGGCCCGCCGGTACGGCGTACCTTGGCTGCTGCTGGGAGGCGGCTGCAACGTACTCGTCTCAGACGCCGGAGTGCGCGGACTGGTGGTCGTCAATCGGGCCGCCGGAATCCAATTCGACGGCCCGGCAGTACGGGCCGAGGCAGGCGCGCTCCTGGCCATGCTGGCACGGGAGACGGTCGCGCGCGGGCTGGCGGGGCTGGAATGGGCGGCCGGGCTCCCCGGCACCGTCGGCGGGGCAGTCGTGGGCAATGCCGGCGCTTTCGACGGCGACGTCGCGAGTGTGCTCCAGGGCGCGACGGTGCTGGGGCCGGATGGCGAAACCGTCGAGTGCCTCAATAAGTGGTTCGAGTTCGGCTACCGCTCGAGCCTCATCAAGCGCGGAACACGGAACACGGAACACGAAACACGGAACACGAAACACGAAACACGAAGCAGGCGGCAGGAAGCAGGGGGCGAGGGGTACATCGTGCTGGCGGCCACGTTTGGGTTGCGGCCGGGGGATCCACAGGCCCTGGCGGCGCGGGCGAATGAGATCCTGGAGTGGCGCCGCACGCGGCATCCGGCCGGGGCGACCATGGGCTCCACCTTCAAGAACCCGCCAGGGAGCCACGCTGGCTACCTGATCGAACAGGCTGGGCTGCGCGGCTATCGCATCGGGGGAGCGCAGATTTCGGAATTGCACGGCAACTTTGTCATGAACACCGGCACCGCCACCGCCGCCGACGTCCTGGCGCTCGTCGAGTACGCCCGGTCAGAGGTGCGGCGGCAGTTTGGCGTGGAATTGGAGTTGGAGATTGAGTTAGTGGGAGAGGGGTGGGGGAATGGCGCGTAAGGTCCGCGTAGGCGTCATCTTCGGTGGCCGTTCGGGGGAACACGAGGTCTCGCTGGCCTCTGCCCGTTCGGTGATGGACGCCATGGACAAGCAAAAGTACGAGATCGTGCCGATCGGCATCACCCACGAGGGCCGCTGGATCGCCTCGGGCGACCCCATGAAAGCGTTGGAAGCAGGGGACGTGGACGCCAGCCGCCCGGCGGCGCTCCTGGGAGACCCTTCCCAGCATAGCCTGATGCGGCTCCAAGACACCGAGCGGGCCATCGAAGCGACGCGGCTGACCGAACTCGACGTCATCTTCCCGGTCCTGCACGGACCCTACGGCGAGGACGGCACGTTGCAGGGGCTGCTGGAACTGGCCGGTATCCCCTACGTCGGCGCCGGGGTGACCTCCTCCGCACTGGGGATGGACAAGGCCATCTTCAAGGACGTATGTCGCGCCCACGGCCTGCCCATCGTGGATTACCTCGTGTTCAAGCGCAAAGAGTGGGACGCGGACCCCGCCGGCCTGATGGACCAGGTCGAGCAGCGGCTGGGCTACCCGCTCTTCACCAAGCCGGCCAACCTGGGCTCCAGCGTCGGCATCAGCAAGTGCCACGACCGGGATGGCTTGGCCCGTGGCCTGGCCGAGGCGGCCCGCTACGACCGCAAACTGCTGGTCGAGGTGGCCGTCCCTGGCGCGCGCGAGATCGAGGTGAGCGTGCTGGGCAACGATGACCCGATCGCCTCGCTACCCGGCGAAGTCATCCCCAGCCGCGAGTTCTACAGTTACGAGGCCAAGTACATTGACCGCGGGGAGGATGCGTCGAGACTGCTCATCCCGGCACCGCTCTCTCCAGAGCAGACGGCCCACGTGCGTGACCTGGCCGTACGGGCTTACCGGGCGATTGATTGCGCCGGGATGGCGCGAGCCGACTTTTTGCTCTCCGGCCAGGCCGGGGCATTGTACGTCAACGAACTCAACACGATCCCAGGTTTTACCGCCATCAGCATGTATCCCAAGTTGTGGGAGGCCACTGGGATCCCGTATGCGGAACTGATTGACCGGCTGATTGGGTTGGCGCTCGAGCGGCATCAGGACAAAGAGCGCTCGGAGACTTCCTACCAACTTGGTTCGTAGTAGGCGCTTGAGCGCCCAATGACCTGGGCTGTCATTCTGAGCGCAGCGAAGAATCTGTGTAGAGCGCAGCGAAGAATCTATGAAATCTCGCAAGTATCGGCAGAGCAAACGACAACGATATGAAGCGGCAGGCGCCATGGTGCTGGGCCGGGCGCGTACGAGGCCGGCGCCGGCGTCGTTGCCTGTGCAGTGGTATCGCCTGCGCAACTCGCTGCTGCTAGTGCTGGCCCTGGTCGCCGTCGGAGCATTGTGGCTGGCGCTCGACGAGCGCTTTTACGTCTATCACGCCGACGTGCAGGGGGCCGTCCGGAGTTCACCCGACGAGATTTTCCGGGCCAGCGGCCTGCCGGGGCTTCACATCCTGTGGGTGCGTCCTGCTGAGGTCGAGGCGCGTATCCTGGCCGCCCTGCCCGACCTGGCAAGTGCCCGCGTGGCCTGTCACCTGCCGGCCCGGTGCAAGATTGCCGTCGTGGAGCGGCAGCCCCAGTTGATGTGGGACGAAAACGGCCAGGTGTGGTGGATTGACGCCGAGGGGGTCATCTTTTCTCCCTCTCCTTCTCTCTCCCCCAGCGGAGGTGATGCCTCTTCTCTCCCCCCCGCTGGGGGGGAAGCCTCTTTTCTCCCCCCCGCTGGGGGGGATGGAGGGGGGGCTTTGCTGGTGCGCGGCTCACTGCCCCGGCAGGAGGACGGCCGGCTGGATGAGCGTGTGCGCGTCGCCCTGGCCGAGTTGTGGGCGGCCGGAGCGAACGTGACATCCACGCTCACCTACGTCCCAGGCCGGGGGCTGGCGTTCACCGATGAGCGGGGCTGGCGGGTGATCTTGGGGCAGGGGCCAGGGATAGACAGGCGGCTGCAAGTGTTGCAGTGGCTGGCGGCCGACCTGCAAGCGCGAGGGGTGACGCCCAGGTTCGTGGATGTGCGTTTCCCTGATGCGCCGTACTACTCGCTGACAAACGATTGGTAACCTATAGTTCACGTTTCACGTTTCACGTTTCACGTATACGGTGAGGTCGCTGTGGATCGAACAATTGTCGGTATTGACGTGGGTAGCAGTAAGGTGTGCACCCTGGTGGGCGACGTGGACGACGATGGGAACGTTTGCGTCATCGGCGTGGGCCTGGTGCGCTCACGGGGTGTTCGCAAGGGAGTCGTGGTCAACGTGGCGGATGCCACGGCTGCCATCGCGGCTTCCGTAGAGAAGGCTGAGCGTACCTCGGGCTACAAGGTCGAGCGGGCTTACGTGGGGCTGAGCGGCACGCACGTCTCGTCCCTCAATAGCCGCGGGGTGGTGGGCATCTCCCACCGCGAACAGGGCATCACGGCCGAGGACGTGGACCGGGTGCTGGACGCCGCCCACGCCATTGCCGTGTCTCATAACCAGGAGGTCGTCCACGTCATCCCCCGTGGCTACGTCGTGGACGGGCAGGAAGACGTGCGCGACCCGATCGGCATGCACGGCTTCCGGCTGGAGGTCGAGGCCCACATCGTCATCGGCTCTACCACCTCGATCCAGAACCTGGTCAAGTGTGTGGAGGGGGCCGGCGTAGGGGTGGACGAACTCGTCCTGGCCGGCATTGCCGCTGGCGACGCCGTGCTGACCGACACCGAGCGCGAAATGGGGGTCGTCCTGGCCGACCTCGGTGCGGGTACCACCGACCTGGCGATCTTTATTGATGGCACGGTGTGGCACACGGTCACGTTGGGCATCGGCGGCGAGTACGTCACCGGGGACGTCGCCATCGGCCTGCGCTTGCCCCCGGAGGTCGCCGAGCAGGTCAAGACCCAGCACGGCCACGCCCGCGCGGCCCAGGTGCCGCCCGAAGAGCGGTTCACCGTGGCATCATTCGGCGGGGGACCGCCCCAGGTGGTGCCGCGCTGGAAACTGGCTGAAATCATCGAAGCCCGGGCGGAGGAGATGCTCCTGATGGTCCAGCAGGAGATCAAACGCTCAGGATACGATGGACTCTTGCCCGCCGGAGTTGTGCTGTGCGGTGGCGCAGCGCAACTGGCAGGCTTGCAGGAATTAGGGCGGGACATCTTGGGGCTGCCGGTGCGCGTGGGAACCGCGCCGGCGCTGCGTGGCCTGGTAGATCAGATCTCCGGCCCTGCGTATGCCGTGAGTGTAGGGCTGATGGGGTGGGGCATGACCGTAGATACCCGGCCCCAGTTCCACAAGCCTGATGCAGGTCTTGGCAAGCGCTTTCTCAACTGGCTACGGGTCTTTCTACCCGGCTGACCCTACGCCTTACGCCTTACGCCTTACGGATTACGCATTACGCTTTATTTCACAGGAGGACAGAAATGACCAAACCATCTCAAACAGAAGGCTTCGCTCAGATCCGTGTGGTCGGTGTGGGAGGTGGCGGCAGCAATGCCGTCAATCGGATGATTGCGGAAGGGCTGAGTGGCGTTGACTTCATCTCGATCAACACCGATGCCCAGGCGCTCATGCTCTCCAATGCGCCCAAGCGTGTGCGCATTGGAGACAAACTGACGCGCGGGCTGGGCGTCGGGGGTAACGCGGAACTGGGTCGCAAGGCGGCCGAAGAGTCAACCGACGAACTGGACGAAGTGCTGCAAGGCTCCGACATGGTGTTCATCGCCGCCGGCATGGGCGGCGGGACAGGGACCGGGGCTGCGCCCGTCGTCGCGCGCATCGCCCGCGAGGGCGGGGCATTGACCATCGGCGTCGTCACCCGGCCCTTCGGTTGGGAGGGATCGGTCCGCTCGGACAATGCGCGGACCGGGATCGAGCAACTCAAGGAAGCCGTGGACACCCTCATCGTGATTCCGAACGACCGGCTGTTGGAGATCACCGACAAGCGGGTCACCTTGCAGGCCGCGTTCACACTGGCCGATGACGTGCTGCGCCAGGGCATCCAGGGCATCTCGGAACTGATCACGGTGCCCGGCCTGATCAACCTCGACTTTGCCGACGTGCGGACGATCATGTCCGAGGGAGGCGCGGCGCTGATGGCCGTGGGGCGGGCCAACGGCGAGAACCGGGCAGTCGAGGCTGCGCAACAGGCCATCTCCAGCCGCTTGCTGGACATCACCATTGACGGCGCTCGCGGTATTCTCTTCAACATCACCGGCGGGCCAAACCTGAGCCTGTTCGAGGTCAACGAGGCCGCTTCGATCATCAAGCAGACCGCCCATCCCAACGTGAACCTCATCTTCGGGGCGGTCATTGACGAGAACATCGGCGACGAGGTCCGCGTCACCGTCATCGCTACCGGCTTCGATGGGACAGAAGTCCGTCCGCGCGCGGCGCGGGCCACGGCCAGCGAGTCGGTGGAGTTCCAGGTGCCGGTGTACGACAAAGACGACCTGGAGATCCCGGCCTTCTTGCGCCGCCGCAGCTAGTCCCGAGAGCAGAGGAGCAGAAGAGCAGAGGCGCAGAGGGGAAGAGACATCCCGAAATGAGGGCCGACTGAGACGCCCCGAGACGGGGCTGCGAGCGTCTTAATCTGCGCGTACCTGCGTGCGTGCGCACTTGCGTGCATTGCGTAGTTGCGTGCGTTTGCGGTCGCTTTCGCCTTGTCAATGGAACACAAGTGTGATATAATTTGACTACCGTGGGGATGACAGGCTTCGACGGGAAAGGCTGGTCACGGATTGCAAGCCGGGGCGCTCTGCCCCCGTTAACAACGGAGCACACTTTCCAAAGTGCCAACAACACTTGGATCCCTGTCCCTCAGGTCGCCATGGCGGCTGCCCCGATGGTAGCCTAGCCTGACGGCTTAAGGACAAACTGACCGCATCAAGTCGGTCACGTCCGCCCCGACCTCGCACCGGCGGGCCGGGGGCCGGACGTCAAGGAGCCGGTGTGCGGCGCTCTGATGCCGATAAGAGTGCTCAAGCGGGAGTTTCGGCTCCCATCGGCTGGTTCCGGGTGTAGCGTGGTCGGCGGCGACTCCCCGGACGAGAAGTAACAGCCGGCTACGCTTGTAGATATCTTTGATCGAATTTCTCGGACGCGGGTTCGATTCCCGCCATCTCCACCACACGTGATGAGGCTGGCATTCTCAGATGCCAGCCTCGTTGTGTTTCCACCTTCCCCATAATAGTTGACAAATATACTCAACTGCTATACAATGGGCCTGCGAGGGCAATGACATGATGCGAATCTCAACGCGTGGGCGGTATGCCTTGCGGGCCATGGTAGACCTGGGGCTTCATGTTGCTGAGAGACCGGTCTCGCGCGGCGATATCGCCGCGCGACAAGAAATCTCGGCCGACTACGTGGCCCAACTGCTCCGGCGGCTCCGTGCGGCGGGCCTGGTGCAGGCGACGAAGGGACCGGGAGGTGGCTACCGGCTGGCGCGCGACGCTGCGACGATCCGCGTGGGGGACGTCGTGCGGGCGGTGGAAGGCCCGATCGCGGCGGTGGACTGCACCCTGTCCGATAGCGAGCCCGCCTGCGACCGTGCCGATCGCTGCACGACCCGCCTGTTGTGGCAACGGCTGTCGGAGGTCATGGAAGAGTTCCTCGATTCCGTCACACTGGCAGACCTATGTGACCACGCACAGTACCCTGGCGAGTGATCGCCCCTCACCCCAACCCGCTCCCCGAGGGGGAGATGGGGTCTGCTCCCCTCGCCCTGGCAGGGAGAGGGGCTGGGGGTGAGGGTGTCTCCCCTCTCCTTCGTAGGGAGAGGGGCCGGGGGTGAGGGTGAATACATGTTGACAGGAGGGTATATGAAACGCATCTACATGGACCACAACGCCACCACGCCGCTGCGGGAAGAGGTGCTGGAGGCCATGTTGCCCTATCTGCGCGAAGAGTTTGGCAACGCCTCCAGCCCCCACTCCTTCGGTATCCGGGCGCGCAAAGCCATCGAGGCCGCCCGAGAGAAGGTGGCGGCCGCGCTCGGAGCACAGCCGCGCGAGATCATCTTCACCGGGTGTGGGACGGAAGCCGACAACCAGGCCATCAAGGGGGTGGCATTCGCCAACCGCAGCAAGGGCGACCACCTCATCACCTCGCGCGTCGAGCACAAGGCGGTGCTCGAGACCTGCCAATACCTGGAGAAACAGGGCTTCCGCGCCACCTATCTGCCGGTGGACGAGGTTGGCTTGGTCAGCCCTGCCGGCGTAGCAGCCGCCATCACCGATCGCACGCTGCTGGTCAGCGTGATGTTTGCCAACAACGAGGTGGGCACGATCCAGCCGATCGCCGAGATTGCGCAGGTCTGCCGCGAGAAGGGAGTCTACTTGCACACCGACGCCATCCAGGCAGTGGGCAAACTGCCGGTTGACGTACACCAACTCGGCCTGGACCTGCTCTCCCTCTCCGCGCACAAGTTCTATGGCCCCAAGGGGGTCGGCGTGTTGTACGTGCGCAAGGGGGTCAAGATTGACCCGCTGCTCCACGGCGGCCACCAGGAGTGGGGCCAGCGCGCGGCGACGGAGAACGTCGCCGGCATCGTCGGGCTGGGTAGAGCGATTGAGTTGCGGCTGGACGAGATGAACGCGGAGGCCACACGGCTGGCGGCGCTGCGGGACCGGCTCTACGAGGGGCTGGTGGGGCGCATAGACCACATTCACCTCAATGGCCATCCTACCCGACGCTTGCCGGGCACCCTGGACGTGAGTTTCGAGTACATCGAAGGGGAGGGCATCATCATGGGCTTGGACATGGCCGGCGTGGCGGTCTCCAGTGGCTCCGCCTGCACCTCGGGTTCGCTCGAGCCCTCTCACGTGTTGCTGGCCATGGGCATACACCCCGCCGTGGCGCAGGGGTCCATCCGCTTCAGCCTGGGGCGGGAGAACACCGAGACCGACGTGGATACCGTGATCGAGACCTTGCCCCCCATCGTCGAGCGGCTGCGCGCCATGTCCATGTTCTCGGCGCAAACCCCCTTCCCGGAGAAGGCCGGGCCGCGGCGGCGGTGACAGGGATCGGAAGACGAGGAGACAAGGAGACAAGGGGACAAGGAGACAAGGGGCAGGTTAATCCATCTGCCGTCCGCCGTCTGCCGTCTGCTGACAAACGCACATCATCGAGAGAGGACTTTCAATGACGGAATTCGGCTCGTACAGTGAGAAGGTGCTGGAGCACTACCAGAACCCGCGCAACGTGGGGGAGATTGAGGATGCTGACGGCGTGGGCGTCGTGGGCAACCCGGTCTGCGGCGACATCATGAAGATCACGATCAGGGTCCGCGACGGCCGCATCGAGGACGTCAAGTTCAAGACCTTCGGCTGTGGCGCAGCCATTGCGACTTCTTCGATGGTGACCGAACTGGTCAAGGGCAAGACGCTCGAGGAAGCGCTGCAGGTGACCAACCAGGACGTCGCCGAGGCTCTGGATGGCCTGCCCCCTGTCAAGATGCACTGCTCGCTGCTGGCCGAGGAAGCCATCAAGGCGGCGATCGAGGATTACCGGTCCGCTGGTACACCTGCTGCCGCCTCGCCCGAAGTTGACGCAGATGAACCGTGATCTTTGTAGGTCACTATTATGCCCAAGACAGCGGTCATTTCAGCCCGAGTTGACCCCGAGCTCAAGCACGGCGCAGAAAAGGTATTCAAGGAGTTGGGCCTCACCGCCACGCAGGCTATCACGTTGTTCTATAAGCAGGTAGAGCTTGAACGTGGCTTGCCTTTCGCAGTGCGAGTGCCCAACGACGTGACCGCCGAGGCGTTACAGCAGGCACAAATGCGCCAGGGGCTTGAGAGCTCCAACACGCTTGATGACCTGTTCGAGGACCTGGGGATCTGATGAAGACGATCTGGCTGGAGGATCGCAACCAAAGCGAGGGCCAACTATGACGATCCCTGTCCATCTCCCCGATGCCCCTGCCATCGCAGGTCTGAGTTTCCGTTCTACTCGCGGTGAGGAAGATGCCGCTGCCCTGTATGCCGTGCACGCGGGACGCATGGCCCACGATGAGGTGGATCCTTTGTCCACCTTCGAAGACTTTCCCAGCCTCAAGCGCTTGCAGGCGTCGCTATCCCAAGCGCTTGCGGAAGACCAGCAAGACCGCTGGCTTGTGGCCCAGGTTGGCGAACGTGTCGTTGGCTACAGCCAGATCAAGTGCTGGCCTGAAGGGGACGGGACGTGGGTCTATCTGACCCTGGGGTGGGTACTGCCGGAATGGCGCGGCCAGGGGCTTGGCACCGCCATGCTGCATTGGACCGCAGATCGTATCCGGCGCCTGGCAGCCGCCGAGCATCCACACGAGAAGATCGAGTTCGCGGCGAACGCCAGCAGCACGGAAAAGGAAGCGACGGCGCTCCTGCTGCACGAAGGGTACCGCGCCGGGTACGCGATAGTCGAGATGGGCCTCGACATCTCAGCGCTGGTGCCGGCGCCCGCGTTGCCCGCAGCAATCGAGGTGCGTCCTGCGTCACCTGATCATTATCCCCTCATTGCTGCCTGCCTTCGTGAGGCCTATCAACACGAGTACGACGAAGCCCGGTTCGACGAGGGCTTCGACCCCGCCGCATACGTCGTCGAGTTGAGCGGCCCCCAGCACGACCCGACCCTCTGGCAGGTGGCCTGGGATAGCACTCAGGTCGTCGGGCAGGTCCTGTCGGTCGTCGAGAAGGGCAGGGCCGAAGTGTTCGAGGTCAGTGTCCGCCCCGCCTGGCGCCGGCGTGGACTTGCTCGCGGGTTGCTGTCGCGTGCCTTGCACGGCCTGCGCGCGCGCGGCATTGACGTGATCCGGGTCCACACCAATGCCGGTTTCCGCACGCGCGCAATGGACCTGTATCAAAGCGTGGGCTTCCGCGTGTTGAAAGAGTTCCCACGCTACCGCAAGCCATTCAACGCATAACTTGCATCCCTCGCCGTTGGGCGGCGGCAGACGGTGCATCAACTGGCACATGTGCTCCGGAGGCCATCCTCAAAAGCGCTTGACTCTTACGCGCTGCTCGTAGCCCCCGTCCCGGGGGCGTCTGGTGTGCAGCCTGACCCATTTCTGACGCCCCCAGGACAGGGGTTAGGAGCTTCGGAAGACAAGTCGCCCCAGACCTGAAATGTACCCCATCCTCAAAAGCGCTTGACTGGCAGATTTTTCGCTGTATACTATTCATCGGCCCACAGATGTGAGTAAGTGAGCGCGGACGTCATACGTTGGGTGTGCAGTCCCTGTGAGGGTCAGGCAGGAGGCAGTAGAATGACACGAGAATTCAACGTCATCATCGAACGAGATTCTGAAGGCTACTATGTAGCCAGTGTTCCCGAACTGCCAGGTTGCCATACTCAAGCCAGGTCATTGGATACGCTGATGAAGCGGATTCGAGAAGCGATTGAGTTGTGCCTGGAAGTGGCGGCAGAGGAAGTGACGCTCGCTTGAGACCGCGTCGCTCCAACAATGATCAACGAAATCCGCGCCAGGTTTGCACGCGATCAGTTCGAGTTTTCCAAGCATGCCGCAGACCAGTCTATCCTGCGCCACATCAGCGTCCAGGAGATACGGGAAGCGATCGGAACGGGGGAAATCATTGAGGACTATCCGCACGACAAATATGGGCCAAGTTGTTTGGTATTTGGATTCACACGAGCGAACAGACCTCTTCACATTCAGTGCAGTTACCCGTCACGTCCTGTGATCAAAGTCATCACTGTTTATGAACCTGACCCCGCCAAATGGGTAGAGTTCAGAATCAGGAGAGAGTAAGATGTCCACAAGGGTTAGAAAAGAGAGGCTTGTAGAGCAGGCTGTCACCTATACGTTATTCAAGGATGGCAACTTCTATATTATCGAGAATGTGCCGGCGCGGGTGAACGCGGAGACAGGCGAACACTTTTTCTCGCCACAGACGGTCGAGCGGTTGCAGCGCATCATCTGGGGAGAGCAGCAGCCAATTCGGGTCATTCAAGCGCCCGTATTCGAGTTTGCATAATGGCGGGAATTTGAACGAGGAAACACTGCAGAGACGAATCGAGACGCTGGCGGAGGTGAAAGACGGCTTGTCCATCATCCGCCTCCAACAGGTGCACGAACTGGCCGCCTCCTCCGGCTGCACGGTCCGGGAAGTCGAACTGGTAGCGCTGGAGGCGGGCGTCGTCCCCTGGCGCTACCTGCGTAACCTGGGCACAGTCGGCCTCGAAGGGCAGGCCAAACTGCTGCGCGCTGCCGTGGCCGTCGTAGGCTTGGGCGGCCTGGGCGGGTACGTCACCGAGGCACTGGCCCGCATGGGCGTGGGCCGGCTGATCCTGATAGACGGCGACGTGTTCGAGGAGCACAACCTCAACCGCCAACTCTTGAGCAGCGAGGCCGGCCTGGGCCTGGACAAGGTGCAGGCGGCGCAGCGGCGCGTCGCCGAGGTCAACCAGGCCGTGGAAGTGACTGGCCACGCCGTGCGGCTCACCCGTGAGAACCTGCCCCGGCTGTTGGAAGGAGCAGACGTCGTCGTAGACGCCCTCGACCGGTTGCCCATTCGCCTGGTCCTGCAGGAGGGAACCCAGGCGCTAGGCATCCCCCTGGTGCACGGGAGCATCGCCGGCTTCCTGGGCCAGGTCATGACCATCTTTCCCGGCGACCCGGGCCTGCTCAGCCTCTACGGAGGGGAGAGCGAACTCCCAGAGCAGGGGCTGGAAGCGCAACTGGGCACGCCGGCCGCCACCCCCATGGCGGTGGCGGCCTGGGAGGCTCAGGAAGTCGTGAAAATCCTGCTCGGCCGCGGCGAACTGCTGCGCCACCGCTTGCTGGTCATGGACATGGAATCCGGCACCATCGAGGTCATGCAGTTGGGTTGAGGCCACATTTCCATCTTGGGTCAGCGACACGGGGCGCTCAATCGAGCGTCCCGTCGCCTGAATGCTCACAGGAACTCTGTCGCGCCCACCTGCGTATAGATCTCCCGCTCCTCCAACTCCTTGAAGAAAGGCAGCGGGTCTATCACGACCTCGGGGGGATGCACGCCCGGCGGGATGCGCCCTTCCGCCAACCACACCGCCGCACGGGCCGGTGCCACCCCCGTCGGCAGCGCCCCCTTGATGGGCGGCGCGTACTGCGACATTAGCGCCACTGGCCCCCCGCCCCGCCGAGTACGACGATCTTCATCCCCAGTCTACCTCCCGGTCACAACCCGAGCATGTCGGCCACCCAGCCGAGCGCCAGTTCCTCCAGCTTTGCGCGGGTCGGGCGGCCGCTCTCGTCCCAGCCGGCCATGCGGTAGTAGATCGCTTTCGCTGCCTCCACCTCCCCGGCGGTGACCGCCACCCCGTCGCTGGCTCCACCCTGCAGGGGAGTGAGCAACTTGGGCGGTACCGTATCGGCCTCCGCGCCTACCCCTTCACGCGCGTTGAAGGCCCGCAACAGGTTCAGCCGCCGCTCCCCCACTTTCATCAACTCCCACAGGCTGACGTCCCAGCCCGTGACTGCCCGTACCGCCTCCACCAACTGGTTGGGGCCATATAGTTGCCAGGCCGGCCCCCACACGAACTGGCACACGCTGACGGTGTCCAGGCAACTATAGACGTACTCCCCATACAGCGCAAAGCGCACCTTCTCCGCGTTCAGCACGTCGTCCGGCTGCGGGTCGAGCAGGCCAAGTGCTGCCATGCGGTCCGGGTGCCCACTGTATGACGGATCGTGCTCGTGCGACATGTGGTCGGCGCCGAAGGGGTTGACGGCGTAGATGAGCGCCAGGCTGCGCTTGACCTGGGGCATGTGGGCGGGGAATTCGTGGTTCTTGACCGCCACCACCAGTTCCTGCCCCACGCCCAGCGCCTGGGCCGCGCGCGCGGAACCCTCCCCCAGCACGCGCCCCAAGCCTTCCCGCTTCCCGATGCGCTCCACCATTTGCACCAGCGCCTCCGCATTGCCAAAGCGCAGCTCGATCCCGTCCGTGTCCTGCGCCGTGATCAGTCCCCGCTCAAAGCAATCCATGGCCCAGGCCACCGTCGCGCCACACGAGATCGTATCCATCCCGTACATGTTGCACAGTTGGTTGGCGCGGGCGACCGCCGCCAGGTCCGAGACGCCGCAGTAGGAGCCCAGCGTGGCCAACGTCTCGTACTCCGGGCCGCCGTAGCGGGGGTCCACCGGGAACGGCCCCTCGGTCACCTCCACCACCCGCTTGCAGCGCACGATGCAGCCGAAGCAGGTGTCCCGCTCCTTGAGGATCGTGTCCCGCATCGCGTGGCCGCTGATCGCCTGCGCCCCCTCGAATGTGCCGCTGGACCAGTTGCGGGTGGGCAGGCCCCCGCCCCTGGACTGGGAATTGACGATCTCGGCCGTGCCCAACATTCCCAGCCCGTAGACGTCCGACTTTTCGAAATGGTCTACCCCCCACCTGGCGAGTTCCTTGAGCGCCTGCGGGTCGGCCACCTCGGGGCGGCCGTGCCCGCGCACGGCCACCGCCTTGAGGTTCTTGGCGGCCATCACCGTGCCCATGCCGGTGCGCCCGTTGGCCCGGTTCGCATAGTTGATCAGCGCGCCGAAGCGCACTCCCTGCTCACCGGCCGGGCCACACTGGAGAACATGGATGCGCCGGTCGTCCAGTTCCTCCCGGATCGTGTCCTCCACGTCGGCGGTGAACCGCCCCCACAGGTGCGCCGCGTCCCGCAGTTCCGCCTCCCCGTCGTGCACCCACAGGTAGACGGGCTGCTCCGCCCGCCCGTGGACCACGATGCCGTCGAACCCGGCGGCCTTGAGTTCGGCCGGCCAAAAGCCCCCTGCCTGCGAGTCACCGATGAGGTTAGTGACGGGCGACCTGGCCGTGGCGCACACGCGCGATTGGCCCGAGATAGGCGCGCCGGTGAGGACACCCACCATCAGGCTGAGCGTGTTCTCCGGCCCCAGCGGGTCAACTCCAGGCGGGGTATGCTTGAGCAGATAATACGTCCCCATCGCGCTCCCGCCCATGTACTTGCGGTAGAAGGCCTCCGCCGGCTCCTCCACCTCCACCTTCCCTGTCCCTAGATCCACGTGCAAGACCCTGCCGCAATACCCGTACGCCATACCACACCTCCTTGCGCATTACGTGTTTCGTGTTTCGTGTTCCGTATTACATCCCCACGCACCACGCACCACGGAACACGCATTACGGATTACGGATTACGCATTACGAATTACGGATTACGAATTACGCATTCTTTGACCGCTTCCTCGAACACGTTCAACGTCTCCGCCACGTCCTGTTCGCTGTGGCTGTAGCACAGGAACCAGGGCTCCCGTCTATCGCAGTCGGGCATCACCCCGCGTTCGACCAGCGCCATCACCAGCCGCTCGTACAAGCGCGCGTCCCCCTCGGCGTGACTTCTGAAATCGGTAGGCTCTGCGTCCGTCCCCAGGGTGAAACTGAACATGGGCGGCAGGCCCGTCACGCAGTGGGGGATGCCAGCCCGGCCGAGGATCTCGTGGATGCCGTCCATCAACTGCCGGCCGCGCTGGAAAATCGTCTCGATGATCGGCTGGGTCTCCAGGATCTCCAGCGTGGCCGCCGCGGCCGCCGTCCCGACGGTGTTGCCGGTGTACGTCCCGCCGTGCGCCACCGCGCCCGGTTCCACGACCTCGAGCACCTGCCGTTTGCCGCAGATGGCGGCGATGGGGAAACCGTTGGCCATGGCCTTGGCGTAGGTGACCAGGTCGGCCTTGACGCCAAAGTACTCTTGCGCCCCGCCCCGCGCGATACGAAAGCCCGTCTTCACCTCGTCAAAGATTAGCACGATGCCGTAGCGATCGCACAGTTCCCGCATCTTCTTCAGCCAGCCGGGCCGCGGCAGAATGCCGGCGCAATTGCCCATCACCGGCTCGACCATGATCGCCGCCAGTTCGTGCCAGCGCGCCTCGACCGTCCTCTCCAGCATCTCTTCGTCGTTGTAGGGCAGGTTGATCACGTAGTGGCGGATGCCCTCCGGAATGCCGGAACTGATCTGCATGTTGATCGGGTTGCGGCGCGAGCCCAAGCCCCCCGCGATCGCCGAGGCGGTGCTGAACAGCACGTAATCGTGCATGCCGTGATACTGGCCCTCGAACTTGATGAAGCGCTCCCGGCCGGTGTAGGCGCGCGCAAAGCGCAGCGAGTGCATGGTCGCCTCGGTGCCGCTGTTGGCCAACCGCACCATCTCCACGCCCGTCATGCGGATGATCTGCTCCGCCACCTGCATCTCCAACGGCGTCATCCAGGCAAAGGTCGTGCCGTCCCGGATCGCCTCTGCCACCCGATCGGCGACCGGCGCGTAGCCGTGGCCCAGGATCACCGGGCCGAAGCCCAGCCGGTAGTCAATGTACCGGTTGCCGTCGGCGTCCCAGATGTGGGACCCCTCACCTCGCGTGATGACAAACGTGTTCTCTCCCCAGTAGCGGAAATTGGAGTTGACGCCATAGGGGAAGAGTTGCCTGGCCCGCTCGTACATGGCCCTGGTCTTGTTCAGACTGCGTGTCACGATGACCTCCTTGGGGTCTCCAGCCTCCCAGGCTGAAGCCAGAAGATATTATACCGGTTTACGCTGTTGTGTACAGTTAAACCTAATACCTTCCAGGCAAGCAAGTGTCCCGGTTCGTATGCGCACTTGCAAATTCTGGCTCTCTGGGATTTCGCGGGGTAACAGTCCAGTTCGCAGCGTTTTGCCGCCACATCTTGGGTAAGATCACCGCAGAATGGCCAGATATGGCGTCGAACAAGTGTTCACCCCGCAAAGTCCCAAAGACCCCAAATTCTGACAAATCAGTCTCGTAACCAGGTACATCTCGTCTGCCGGGGGCCGCCCGGCGATAAAGTCGCCGGGCTACGGAGCAGCGGGCGCTGAAGACGCCCTTCAAAGCCCGGTTCACCGGGCGCTGTTCCGTAGCCGGGGCACTTTATGCCCCGGCGAATGCCGCCAGGGAATCACTCCCGCTAACCCACTTCCGCCACTGCCTCTCTGAAAATCGCCACCGCCTCCTCCACCTGCTCCAGCGTGACGATGAGTGGGGGAATCCAGCGGATCGTGTTGTCCCACGGGCCGCACGTCAAGAGCATCAGGTGCCGCTTCAGGCAGCCTTTCACCACCGCCTTGGCCAGGTCGGTGGCCGGGCTGCCGTCTGGCCCAGTAAACTCGCTGGCCACCATCAATCCCAGCCCTCGCACGTCGCCAACGACGGGGAACTCGTCCTGCAGCCCCCGCAGCGCTTCCATGAGCCGGGCGCCCATGCGCTGGGCGTTCTCCAGCAGCCCCTCCTCGCGGATGGCGCGGATGGTGGCGACGGCCGCGGCACAGGCGACGGCGTTACCCCCGTACGTGCCGCCGTGGGAGCCGGGAACCCAGCACTCCATCAACTCTCGCCGCGCCGCCACGCCCGAGAGCGGCAGGCCCGAAGCCAGTCCCTTCGCCATGACCATGACGTCGGGCACGATCCCGAAATGCTCGATCGCGAACCACTTGCCGGTGCGCCCCAGGCCCGATTGGATCTCGTCGGCGATGAGCAGAATGCCGTGCCTGTCGCAGATGCGGCGCAGGCCGGCCAGGAAGCCCGGCGTCGGCACCACGTATCCCCCTTCCCCCAACACGGGCTCGACCAGGATCGCCGCCGTCTCGGCCGGGGCGGTCTGCGTCTTCAGCAGGAACTCCAGTTCCCGCAGGCAGAACGCTTCCGTCTCCTCGGCCGTCCAGCCGTACCGGTACACGTAGGGGTAGGGCGCGACGAACACTCCCGCGGGCAGCGGGCCGTAACCGGCCCGGTAGACGGTCTTGGAGGTGGTGAGCGCCATGGTCAGCGCGGTGCGGCCGTGGAAACTGCCCTGGAAGACGATCACGTTGGGCCGGCCGGTGGCGTGGCGGGCCAGTTTGATCGCCCCCTCCACCGCCTCCGCGCCGCTGTTGGAGAAGAAGAAGCAATCCAACTCCTGCGGCACCACCGTGCGCAATTCGTCCACCAGTTCCAGCAGCGGCGGGTGGAAGACGATGTTGGCCTGGCCATGCAAGAGTCTGGCCGCCTGCTCCTGGATCGCCCGCACCACCCGCGGATGGCAGTGGCCGGTGTTGGTCACGCCGATGCCGCAGGTAAAATCCAGGTAGCGTGTGCCGTCCTGATCGTAGATGATGGCCCCCTCGGCCCGCTCCGCGACGATCGGCGTCAAGCGGACCCACACCGGGGAGATGAAATCTGTTTCGCCCATCTATCCTCCAACTTCCAACTTCCAATTTCCAACTTCCAACGGACCGACCTATCGGTAAGGTAGGACCTTTCTGTTTTGCTGAGAGATGGCCTTACGATGGCTCAGGAGGGGAGGCACTCTGTTCGAACGAAATTGGCAAAGGTGGAAGCCGGAAGACCGGCCGCACGAACGTGCCGGAAAACGAGTTCCAGCATGCGCATTTCCGGATCAGAGAGATGCAGGCTCCAGGGATGCCAAATCAGGGAAACGTGACTCGTGCCGGATGCGAGAGCCTTGTCAATGAACCTCCGATGCACATCGAACTCCTCCTCTGGGGTGTTCACGATGCTGCTTAACGCGGCTTCCGGCATCGGATGCGGGAACAGCACCAGGGGTTGCGGCTCCCATCGGTTGTTCCCTTTGAGCAAGTTCTCGTGCCAGCCGCAGCCGGGCACTTCCCACAGGTCAGGGTATCCGTCTTCGGCGTAGGTGAACGCGTCTCTGACCAGCGCGGGGAGGGTATCTTTGGGGCCCCAAAGCAGGGAACTGACATAACGGTAGCCGGCCCGCTGGCACAGCGCCAACAGATCGGGTGCGCCCCGCAGCCCATCCGCGGATCCTACTGCAGGACGAAATCCTGCAACCTTGCAGTGGAACTCCTCCTCTATCCGTTTCTTGCTCCCGACGATCTCAAATTCGTGCTCCTCCGGGGGCCCCGGCCTGCCGCAGAGGCGATGCTCACGAAGAAGCATATGGGTGCAGGAGTGACTCGCGATCTCGAAAAGGGGGTGGTCTCTAATGAGCCGGCGATACTCGCTTCCCTGCCGATCCAGGAGGCGGGCCACGATGAAGAACGTGGCGGGCATTTCGTGCTTCTCGTGTAACTTGACAATCCGCCGCACCGCCGTGAGGCAGACATCGGATTCTGTGTCATAGGCCGCAATGTAGGTTGTCATATAACGGAATTGTACTCCCACTTGGGGATCAAGGCAAAACCACGTGTGCTGAAACGCGGCGCCGGCTGGGCGAGGGGTAGCCCATCCGTCAGAAGCCTTTCAAAAGTCCATCGTGGGTGACTTATGCGGTGTGGCTGAAGCTGGTAGAGGCAGTGAGTCCTGCTGCCAGGCCGGCTGGCAAATTGGGTATTGACTTTCGCGCAAAATCATAGTACTCTATCAAGGGAGAGAGATTGACCTGGAGCCACGGACTGTGATACGGAGCCAGCAGGGGAGTTGCCTCAAACGGGGCTCCTGGAGCGAACCGAGCGGATTCGGCCTAGGATACCAATATGCAAGAGGACAACGGATTCCGTATAGTCAGTAGTTGGACGGCCATCCGCTCATCACCTCTTTAGGGTAAGGAGGGTCTAAAGATGGGAAGGACATCAATCACGGCTAGAACTTGCCTTCTGCTGGGTGTGCTGTTGGTTGTCTGCGGTCTGCAGACATTGTCAACGGATACACGAGCCTCATCTGCCGATGCGTCTGTCATTAGGCATCGTGTTGGCAAGCCAAAACCATTACAGACATCGCGGTTTGACGAGCTTGGGTCAGGGACGGTTCTCTGCGCCCCCAGCAGCCTATCCGCGGTTGAGCAGGGTTGTGACCCTGCGGCGCGCGGCGAAGACCCATTCGATATCGTCATTAGCCCGGATGGGGCGCGAGCCTACGTGATCAACCGCAGCACAGATAACCTGTTCGTGATAGACCTGATCACCGACCAGATCGTCGAGGTCATTGATCTGTACCCTGAGGCTACCCACCCCCTTGGCCCGGCCCCGACGCGCCTCGCCATTACGCCGGATGGCAGTCGCCTCCTGGTGACCAATGTGCATGATGGTAGTGTGACCGTGATGGACACTGCCACTAGCAGCATCCTTCAAACGTTGGCGGTGGGCCAGGGACCGGCCGATGTAGCTATCTCGCCGGATGGTAGCCTGGCTTACATCCCCAACAAGTTTGATTGGACGACAACCGTGATTGATATTGCCGCTACTACGGTGCTGACCACGGTCAACGTGCCCGGTGGTGGAGGACCGCTAGCCGCGGCCTTTGCGCCAGATGGTGATCGAGCCTACATTGCTATGCAAGATGCGCCCGTGTACATCCTTGACCCGACCACGTACGCCATTACGGGTACTATCGTGGTGACGGGTACTGGTTGGAATGGCGACCTGGTGATCAGCGAGGATGGCAATACCGGTTACCTGTCCGCGATGAGCGGTGACCAGGTATTCGTGCTGGACTTGGTGAGTGCTTCCGTGGCAGATACTTATGAAGTCGGCAATCCACAGGGCCTGGCGTTGAGCGCCGATGGGAGCCGCCTGTACGTTGGTACATTCGGCTTTGCCGGGGAATCGGAATACCACCTTTGGATGTTCGACACACTCAGTGGCGAGGTGGTGACGGGCACCAACTTGATACATCCAGGCGCACCCCGCCTGGTCGGCTCCGACATCCAGGGCCTGGCCCTGACACCCGACGGGAGCACCCTCTACGCGCCGAGCATCGACGGCGAAAGCGTATTTGTCGTGGATGCAGCCACGCTGGAGCAGCTTGACATCATCCTGACCAACCCCATCCCCAGTTTTTCACCCTTCAGGGGTGTCATCAGCCCAGACGGGTCGCATCTGTACATCGCCAGCTGGACGCGGCAGCCGACCGCGGTAAGCGTGATTGACACCACGACCCAAGAAGTGATTGGTGAGATTGTAGCAGGTCAAGGTATACCCTGTGGCTCGGCGAGTTGGGGATTGGATATCTCCCCCGATGGAAAAACCCTTTACGTGCTGTCCTCGAACGATCGTTGTGTGCTGGTAGCCGATGTTCAGAGCCAGGAATTCGTGGGTAGTTTTAATGTACCGGTCAGCGCGGGGAGCTGGTTGACGCACATCGCCGTTCACCCAGACGGAGATAAAGCCTACGTACTCGAACAGGCTGGCGACGTGCATGTGGTTGACCTGCAGACCCAGAATGTGCTCACCACGCTGTCAATCGCCGATAGCTGCACGGTGCTCAAATTGTCGCCAGATGGGCAGCGCGGTTACGTCATTTGCAGTTCTGGCTTCTCTGTCTTGGATCTGAGCACCGATACGCTGCTAAAGACCATCAACATTGGCAGCGGGGGTTCGCACTTTGAGTCTCTGTTCTACCTGGGAATCAAACCTGACTCGACGCAATACACCATTGGTGCATTTTTTAACCTGTATGTGTACGAGGCGACCTCCGATACTCAGCTCCACGATATTGAATTGGGGGCGCTGGATCCGACCTGGTTGACTCTTGGACAGGATTTCGTTTTCAGCCTGGATGGCAGTTTGGGCTACCTGGCAATGCCCGACGAGAATGCGGTGGCAGTGTTCGATACGAGCACGTGGCAGGTGACGGCCAAGATCGACACTGGCCGCGCACCCCACTTTGGCACCGAGCCGGTATGGCTGCTGATGGACCCTGATGGCAGTAGGCTGTACGTCTTGAATGAACTGTCGGACAATGTCTTGGTGATAGATACGGCACTCAACCAGGTGACTGGTGTCATCAGCCTGAGGAAATGCCAGGTGTATCTGCCGCTGGTCGTGCGCCAGCCGTTGTAGACGACGCATCGAAGCCATGGTGCCGCCCAGGCTTGTGTGGAGCCGACGCCCACCCCTGCGCTTTTTACCATCGTGTCTTGCCCGCCAAGGTGCCGGTGATTCAAGCGGATTTCGCCAGCGGGGGCGGGCGGGCGCGGCTCACACCAACCGTTGGGCTGCACCCCTGGGTTACGGGATAGGCTCTTGGAGGAATTACGCAATCCAGAGAGCAGCTAGTCAAATCCGGGGGGTGCAGCCCAGCACCCCTTGCACCCCCTGCGCTTCGCTGGCGTCCGTCATAGTAGAGCAGTGAAGGAATGCTATACACAAGAAGCCCTGGCCTACAAAGACCGGGGCTTTCTGTTTGTACATGCAAGGATCAGGGCAGTGGCCACCAAGGGGACGACGAGCAGTATGCTTCGAGTCTGAGGCAGGGCGCGATTGACTTTCGCACAGAATTGCCGTACACTATTGAGAGAGAGGGACTGCAATACAGAATCGGAGGTTAGCATGAGGCTCGACGTCAGTTCCATCCAGGATCCCCGAGTCCGGGCTTTCTACTCGTTTTATTGGTCGCAACACCAGATCATCTTGGACTTCTTCACCCGCCTGGCGGAGGAGCAGTTCGACTACCGCATGGCGGACACGCCTGAGAGAAAGCCAGACACCCCGCGCGAGAGCCTGGCTCACATCCTGTACGTCCAGTGTGCCACGCTTCGAATCCCTGATCCAGTATTGGGGTCCCTGAATGCTGAATAGTAGCAAGGAGCAGGCCATGCCAGATTGGACGAGGGGCAAGCGAACGAAGGTATGCATCCTGCTGGGGTTCATCCTTTGCCTTACCTCCAGTTTCCTGACCTTCGACTGGACCCAGTACTACCTCGGCGTCGTCCGTATCTCCGACCCGGAACTCGCGTACACCCGCATCGCCAAGACCCTCACCTCGTTCCTGGTATTCCTCCTGGTGCTGAACATCGGGGATGACGGAGTCAGCATAGCGGATACCAGGAAACTCCGCCGGGCCTTCATGGCCATCTTCGCGGGCGATCTCTTGTTCCTGCTGGACGAACTCCATCCCGCGTTCGACTACCTGGCCGTGCTCGTCTTCATGGTCGGCCACGTACTGATCATCCTACGCAACGGGCAGGGCGTATGGGCCTACCTGCGTGCCAAATCGGCGGCCAGGCACCGCACAATAGACCTCGTCACGGCGCTCGGCGTCGTGTTCGTGACGGCCATCCTGTTTGTGCTGACCCTGCTGGAGCGTCTCCGGGGTTCGCCCCTGTTATTTATCCTCGTCGTCTACGCCGTCGTCCTGGACGTCTCGTTGTGGACCGGCTGGACCAGTATGCGAGCCGGTTACTTCCCGAGACGGAATGCCCTGCTGATCGCTTCAGGCGCGCTCTGCTTCTTCGTGGGTGACTACCTGGTCGGGTTCAACCTGACTCTCGAACCATCCCTGGCGCGAGCGACGACCTTGTTCGCGACCTGGATTTTCTACACACCGGCGATTGCCCTCTTTGCTCTGAGCGGTTACCGGTGGGAGGAACAGAGAGCCAAATCATGAGCGTGAAGTCACAATCGTTTCGCTACGATACGTCGGGGCAGTGGCACAAGGGCAACACGCACGTCCACTCCACCGCATCCGATGGGGGCAAGAACCACCGCGAACTCGCTGAACTGTACGCCGCGGCCGGCTACGACTTTCTGTTTGCGACTGACCACAGAGTTCCTTCGAACCTTGCAGGCAGGGGGTCGTCCCCGCTGCTCTGGCTCGACGGGGTGGAACTGGACGCGTATGACGACGAGAACCAGAACTTGCACGTGGTATGTCTCGGCAGAACCCAGGGGATCACTCCCAGGATGGGATTCATGCACGCCGTCGAGTCCGCGCGTCGGCAAGACGCCCTCCTGATCCTGGCCCATCCGCAGTGGTGCGGAAACACGATTTCCGATGCCCTGAGATGGCATTTCGATGGGGTCGAGATCTATAACCACGTGTGCCGCTGGCTCAACGGCAAAGACGACGGGCGCGTCTATTGGAATGCCATGCTCGAGCGGAACCCGAACACACTCGCCTTTTCTGTAGACGACGCGCACCTTTGCCCAGACCATCCGGGATGGAATGGCGGATGGATCGTGGTGAACACACACGAATGGTCAGCGGCCTCTGTACTCGGCGCTATCCGGCGGGGAAACTATTACTCTTCGTGTGGTCCCGAGTTCCGTGCAATTGAGTCGGACGGCCACACCATCCGGATCATCACGTCGCCCGTGCAGTTCATCCGTCTTGTGGGACCCGGCCCCCTCGGAGCGCGACTCGGCTCCTTCGACGGCGCAGAGCTCACCGCAGCATCCTTCGTAATCCCCGATGAATGGGCGTACGTGTATCTGGAGATCGAGGATGCGCGCGGGCGGCGTGCCTGGACCAACACCCTCTTCGTAGATTGCCACTTGACAAGAATGTGAACCTGTGGTATCATATAGACGTATCGAAAAGTATCTATATATCAGGGAAGAGAGCACGATGACGATTGACTGCGCGGCGTTCTGCCAGGCCATGGCCGACGAGACCCGCCAGCGCATCCTGGAGATGCTGCTGGAGAAAGAGATGTGCGTCGGCGACATCGTCGCCGCCTTTGCCATCTCCCAGCCCACCATCTCCCATCACCTGAACGTGCTCAAGCAACTGGGCCTGCTCACCAGTCGCAAACAGGGCCGGCAGGTCTACTATGCCGCGAACCGCGACAACGTCGTCCAGTGCTGTGGCCGGCTCGTCGCCAGGTTCACAGAAAAGGAGGTGTGCGAGGTGAAGAGTTGACGGCTCTCTTTTTTTGTCACAACGTATAGACGCATTTAAATACATAGATTAAACGGAGGATACGAACATGAACGCAATGATGGACGATGAAAGGATCAAAGAGGCTGTGCGCCAGGCCTATGGGGCCGCCGCCGCCTGCTGCTCCGGCGCAGAGCCAACCCAGGCTGCCTGCTGCTCCGGCGTGGAACCAACCCAGGCCGCCTGCTGCTCCGTTGCCGAACCGGTCCAGGCCAGTTGTGGCTGCCGGACCTGCCAGCCGCAGCCCAGCGACGCCGTCCTGGTGGAGGCGACGGCCGCCGAACTCGACGACATGGCCGGCCGGGAGCCAAACCTGGCCGATCTCCAGCCGGGGGAGGTGGTGCTCGACCTGGGCTCAGGGGCGGGGCTGGCGTGCCTGCTGGCCGCCAGGAAAGTCGGGCCGGCAGGGCGGGTGATCGGGCTCGACATGACGCCCGAAATGATCAAGCTCGCCCGCCGCAATGCCAAACGGGCCGGCGCGACGAACGTCGAATTCAACTACGGGGAGATCGAGGACATTCCTCTGCCGGATGGGTCGGTAGACCTCATCATCTCCAACTGCGTCGTCAACCTCTCACCTGACAAAGCCGCGGTCTTTCGCGAAGCCTACCGGGTGCTCAAGCCGGGCGGGCGCATGGTCATCTCTGACATCGTCCTGGATGGCGAACTCCCGCCGCCCATCCGCGCAAGCCTGGCCGCCTGGGCTGCCTGCGTGGCCGGCGCGCTCCAGGAACCGGACTATCTGGGCAAGATCCGCGCGGCCGGATTCGCAGACGTACAAGTGCTCTCCCGCGAGGAGGTCAAGATCAGCCAGGTCCCAGGCTGGCAACTCGCGCGCACCGCTCTGGCCCAGGCGGGTCTGCCCCCTGATGCGCTCGATCGCACGGTCATCAACGCCAGGATCAGGGCCCACAAGCCAGCATAAACGGGCCATTCCAGCCGACCAAACCAGGGCCAGCCTATTGGCCATGATCAGGCTTTGTGGTACAATAGGCTAATTCTTCCGATCCATGTGGAAGAGGAAACACGTATCTCATGCGACGCTCGCTCAACAGTATCTCCGAGGGACTGATCCTGGTCGTCGTCCTGGTCCTGGCGATCGTGGTCAGCCGTCGGGCCATTCTTACCGGACCACAGGTAGCCCAGGTACTCGCTAGCACCACCGTTCCCGTCCAGCCCGCCGCACCGCCCACGGCCTCGCCCACTGACACATCTACACCGACGCTCACGCCGGTGCCCACCCATACTCCTACCTGCACGCCCACGCCGACCCACACTCCCACCCCCAGCCCCACGCCGCATCCTCCCACGGCGTTGCCCATCCCGCCTCCCATGCTGACCGCCACGATCCCCCTCTCCAACCCGCTGCCCATGCCGTCGCCGATGGTCCTGGTGGAGCAGCCCAAGGATGCCATCAACATCCTCGTCCTGGGCTCCGACCAGGTCTCCAGCGAGGAAGGTGGGCGCACCGACACCATCGTCGTCGTCGGCGTCAATCCCGAGTTGCCCTCGGTGGCCCTCCTCTCCATCCCCCGCGACTATTACGCCTGGGTTCCCAACCACGGCTTCGACAAGATCAACATGGCCTACAGCATCGGAGAACGCGTCAAGTACCCCGGCGGTGGCCCGGGGTTGATCAAGGCCACCATCGAGTACAATTTTGGGATCCCCATCCACTACTATGCGCTGGTCGGGTTCGATGGCTTCATCAAGATCGTAGACGCCCTGGGAGGGGTGGACGTGGCGGTAGAGTGCCCTCTGTCCGATACCTTCCCCGATCCAGAATCCCCCACCGGGCAGACGGACATGGACTGGCTGCCGGGGGTGCAGCACCTGAGTGGAAAATACGCGCTCTGGTATGCGCGCTCCCGCTGGAGTACCAGCGACTTTGACCGCCACCGTCGCCAGCAACAGGTGCTGCGGGGCCTATATCGCCAGGTCATGACGCTGGACATCGTCCCCAAGATTCCGGAATTGTGGGGAACGCTCAAAGAGACGATCTTGACCGACCTGGGGCTGGACGAGTTGCTCTATCTGGGCAGCATCGGATCGCGGCTGGACGTGATGAACGTAAAGAGCCGGTTTGTGGGGCGGACGGTCGTGCAGCCGTGGACGGCACCGAACGGAGGCTACGTGCTGGTCCCTTACTACGAAGCGCTCGGCCCTATGGTCAGCGAAGCGCTTTCCCCCCCGGCTAGCGCCCGCGCGCAACAACGCCCCTTCCGGGTCGAGGTATGGAACGGCACCCCGTACGAGGGGTTGGGGTACGTGGCGGCGGAACGGTTGGGTTGGGAAGGCTTCGAGGTGGTGAGCGTGGGACCTGCCGATGGGGCTTACCCGCGCACGCAGATCGTGAACTTGGCCACCGGTGCAAAAGGCTCGGCGCTTTCCCGCTTGATGCTCCTGTACCAGCGCGACGCGGCCGACGTCATCTCTCAGCCGACCGAGGGCAGCGCAGTGGATTTCCGGGTGGTCCTGGGTGCCGATTACGACCCTTGCTGGGCCACCAAGATCCGCTGGTATTCCGGCGAGTCCCTGCCCACACCGACGCCTATCCCTGCCCTGACGCCCACTCCCAGCCCTGCACCAACACTCGTCCCCACAGCACTGCCCT
>Ga0307376_10000108_pt1 | contig 123817 bp, 119 predicted proteins | sample TR2MG_FD_202536 | JGI IMG/M metagenome (GOLD analysis project Ga0307376, IMG submission 202536) | Soil microbial communities from Risofladan, Vaasa, Finland - TR-2 | ecosystem: Environmental > Terrestrial > Soil > Coastal area > Acid sulfate soil | place: Finland: Risofladan, Vaasa...
TTAGAATTAAAGATGCCGATCTTTATTCATTTCGCTTCAGGTAACTGGAATCTCTGTTATAAAACATATTATTAATTGATCATCGAATACAGCTTTCTGATCTCCTCTTCCCATAACGATTCCTCGGGAGTTTCCAGTATCAAAGGCATGTTATCAAACCGGGGATCCTTCATTATAAGAGAGAATATCTCTTCCCCCAACAGCCCTGCCCCCAGATTATCATGACGGTCTACCCTCGTTCCCAGATCTTTTTTTGAATCATTAAGGTGCATCCCTTTAAGATATTTAAATCCTACTATCTCAGCGAATTTATCGAATGTCTCTTTAAATCCCTCAGATGTTTTTATATTATAACCTGAAGTAAATGCATGACATGTATCAATGCATACTCCCACTCTCGATTTATCCTCAACATTATCAATTATTTCCCTTAATTGTTCAAAACTATGACCCAGATTTGTACCCTGACCGGCAGTATTTTCAATTACTGCTGTAACTCCTTTTGTTTTGTCAAGTACGATATTAATTGATTCTGCTATCCTTTTCAGACACTCTTCAATACTTTTAGAATTGAGGTGACTTCCCGGGTGAAAATTGAGCCTGTCAAGTCCCAGCTGCTCGCATCGCTGCATCTCATCAAGGAACGATTCCCTTGACTTCGCCAGGGGCCCTTCCTCGGGATGGCCAAGGTTGATAAGGTAACTGTCGTGCGGAAGTATCTGAAACGGCTTATAATCAAAACGTTCGCAATTTTCCCTGAATGATTTGATACTGCTCCCGGTAAGAGGATTGGAAAACCATTGTCTCTGGTTCTTTGTAAAAAGGGCAAAAGCCTTAGCTCCTATTGCAACAGCATTTATAGGAGCGTTTTCAACTCCACCCTGAGCACTTACATGTGCGCCAACATACTTCATGAAAATATTAATGTTTTAAAAATAACCTGATCCGTCCCAGCAATGTGTACACAGTTTTTCCTTAGGCAGGCCGATTGCTTTAACCAGATCATCAAGGCGCTGGTATATCAGGGAGTCAAGGTTCAGGTTTTTAGCAATTTGCGTTACCATTGCAGAATATTTCTCTGAATCCGGATCAGCATATTCTTTAAGATCCTTCTCCTCTCCGCCAAGTTGTTTAATTGCCTTTCTTCCTGCAAGCTCCATAATTGATCTTGATTCTGAGAAATTCAAAAAATTGCATGAAAACAACAAAGGAGGACAGGCTATTCTCATATGCACCTCCTTCGCACCTGATTCCCGAAGCGCATTGGTACTGTCTTTTAACTGGGTTCCTCTTACTATACTGTCATCCAGAAAAATCATTCTCCTGCCTTCTATTACAGCTTTATTGGGAATAAGTTTCATTTTTGCAACAAGATCACGCAGGCCCTGATACTGAGGCATGAAACTCCTGGGCCAGGTGGGTGTATATTTAGAATAAGCCCTCTTATAGGGGATTTTTTTTGCATTACCATACCCATGTGCATGGCCTACCCCGGAATCGGGAATGCCGCAAACAAAATCTGCTTCAACAGTATCGTTTGCAGCAAGGGACTCACCACACCTGTAACGGCATTCGTCCACATTGATGCCTTCATAATATGAGGGAGGATACCCATAATAAACCCACAGGAAAGAGCAAATCTGCATCTTTTCTTCCGGTTCTCTCATCCTGGTGTAGCCATCTGATCTTATCAAAACAATTTCACCGGGCCCGAGGAAATACTCAATTTCAAATCCTGTATTTGGAAAAGAACATGATTCAGAGGCGACGGCATAGCTGCCTTCTTTTTTACCGATGACAACAGGGGTTCTCCCATTCTTGTCGCGGGCTGCAATAATTCCTTCATCTGTAAGTATTAGTAAAGAGCATGAACCTTTTACTTCTTCAAATACATTCTCTATCCCTTCTTTATGGCTTTCTTTTTCACAAATCAGGTTTGCAACTACTTCGGAGGGGTTGGTATTTCCTTCAAAATTTTCTGTGAAATGATTTTTCTTCTTAAGAAATTTCTCCTCCAGCTCTGCGAGGTTAACAATACGGCTTACCGTCACAATTGCAAAACGACCAAGATGTGAGTTGAATAAAATAGGCTGAGGATCTGTATCGCTGATTACACCCATGCCTGAATTACCTGAAAAATCTTTAAGAATATTTTCAAATTTATTTCTGAAATAGGAATTTTCAATACTGTGAATCGATCGCCTGAAACCATTATCGGGCACAATAAAGACCACTCCAGCCCGTTTTGTACCAAGATGTGAATGATAATCAGTTCCATAGAAAACATCTTCGACACAATCTGTTTTTGAAATAACACCAAAAAACCCACCCATATTGCTGTATTTTAAATAATTAACATTAATATCGTTCTCTGTAAATTTAATCATTGCGCCGGAATTAATAAAAATTATCAGGATATTATTATTTTTGCCCACCCGATCGTTCAATTATAAAAGAAAAGAATAATGACAGAACCATTAAAATCCAAACCTCTGGACAATTTTTTAAAAAAGCTTACACCCTCCAGTATGATGGCCATATCTGTCATCCTGGCATTTCTTTTGATTTTTCTCATTGTTATGTATTTCAGTCAGAAAAGTAAAATGATAGAAATGGAAACAGTTCTGACTGAGGAGAAAGATTCGCTGACAAATGAATTAAAATCAATGGTATATGCATATGATACCTTGAAAACAAACAATGATACACTCAAGGCAGGATTGGTAAAAGAGCGAGAAAGAATAGTCCAGCTTCTGTCAATTAATGCCTCAAATGCCCAGCTTATTAAAAAATATAAGAGCGAGATCTCGACAATGAGGGAAATTATGAAAAACTATATTGTCCAGATTGACTCCCTGAATAGCAGAAACAAAATCCTTGTCGCCGAAAATACTGAGATAAAACAGCAGATGAAACAGGTGCGAAATGTAAACACCGAACTGTCAAAAGTAAAGGAAGAACTATCGGGTAAAGTTGAAATAGCATCTGTTATCCAGGCTAAGGATGTGGTTGCGGCCCCTCTTAATAGAAAAAGAAAAGAGACCTCAAGAATTAGCCTGCTCGACAAGATAAGGGTCTGTTTTACATTACGTGAAAATCCCATAGCGAAAGCAGGCGAGAAAGAGGTATTTATGAGACTTATACGGCCGGACTCTCTTATAATAACGACAAGTCCGGATAATCTCTTTGAGTATAAAAGAAGCAAGATTATCTATTCTGCCAACCGCACAGTGGATTATATAAACCAGGATATTGAAATGTGTATATATATGGATAATACCGGTGATTTTATTGTCGGTACCTATAGCATTGAAATATATCTCGAGGATAACATTATCGGCAAGACAACTTTCATGCTGTCGAAGAAATAATTACTCTTCTGAAGGCATCATAAACTCAGATATTATATTATCTGATATCATTTTTCCCTGGTTTGTGAGTATCAAAAACTGATTCTCTTCTTTCATCAGTCCGTAATCCTTGAATTTTCCCGAGAGGTTAACAACATAATCATACCCTTCCTTTTCAAATGTTCTTTCAACATATTCAAGATCAATGCCCCACATTGTTCTAAGGGATGTCATTATATATTCATTGAACCTTGCCTTTGTATCAAGTTCCTCTCTCTCAAAAAAAGTTTTTCCGGAGTTAATTGCACGAATATAACCTTTCACGTCACTTATGTTCCATTGCCTTGAGTAGCCATTAAATGAATGTGCTGAAGGACCAATTCCAATATAACTGACTTGTTTCCAGTAATTTGTATTATGTTTTGAAAAAAAACCAGGTTTTCCGAAATTTGAAATTTCATAATGTACAAAACCTGCTTTCTCTGTTTTTTCTATCAACATATTGAAAAGAGCAGTGCTTTTGTCTTCATCTATTTCACTTATCGCACCTTTTTCCAGCATTTTCCAGAATACAGTTCCTTTTTCAAAAGTAAGATGATAAGCCGATAAGTGCTTTATCTTATAAGAAAAGGAAAGATCAAGATTTGCTGACCAGTCCTGCAAGGTCATACCGGGAATTCCATAGATAAGGTCGATTGTAACATTTTCAAATCCCGCTTTGAATATCTCTTTAAGAGCAAATTCCGCCTGTGCTGAATCATGTCGCCTGTTTAGCAGCTGCAGGTCCGAATCCTTCCATGACTGTACTCCCAGGCTTATCCTGTTAATGCCTGTTTTCTTAAGCCCTGAAAGATAATCAGATGTAATATCATCAGGGTTAATTTCAATAGTGATTTCGCAATCCTCCTCAACCTTATATGTACTTCTGATGCTGTCCAGCAAAGAATCTGTTTGCCTGAGCGAAAGTAACGAAGGAGTGCCTCCGCCCAGATAAATCGTCGACACGTTTTCATTCCCAAGATAATCCCGCCTCAATTCCATTTCCTGAACCAATGCTGAAATGCACTCGCTGTTATCACCGGTTGTAACAATGTGATAAAAATCGCAGTAAGAACATAGCTTCCTGCAAAAAGGAATATGAATATATACTCCGGCCATCCTCAGAAATATAGCCTTGAAATTATACATTAATTATAAACTTTATGGCTATTTTTGATGCAAATATGTAAAATGATTAAGAGGTATAAATACACTATCCTACTATCCCTGGTTATTCTCTATCTGAGCCTGAAAAATGCTGATGAATTAAATAAGGTTCAATTCCTCAATATACCTCATTTTGACAAATTTGCTCATTTTTGTATGTATTTTGCTCTGATGATAGTTGCAATTTTTGAAAGTCGTAAATCGTTAATCGGAAACCGGCCGTTATTGTTGCTTGCCATTTATCCATTCCTATATGGTGTTTTAATGGAAATTCTTCAGGAAATATTAACAACAACTCGAAATGCAAGTATATATGATGTGATTTTCAATACACTTGGCATTTTTATATCTGTACTTGTGTGGATGTTGATTATGAGGGTCTACAGGGAGAAAATCAGATAGTAATAATCTTTGAATTATTTGCTTTCACCACAAGATCATAAACAGTTTTGCTTTTAAAAAGTTTTATCAGCTCTGACCTCGATTTTGCATAATCATCATGTATGGGGCAAGGCTTTTTATTTTTGTTAGCAGAACGGCACGACCCGTCATGCATTAGGCAATCAGTGAAAATATCTTCTCCGTCAATAGCAACAATAATATCGTAAAGAGTTATTATTTGCGGATCTATTGCCACTGAAAAGCCTCCATGAGGACCTTTCATTGATTTGAGAATTTTTTGTTTCGCAAGCTGCTGCAGAATTTTACCTAGAAAAGGAGTTGGAAGGCCGAGGTCTTTACCAATCTGTTTTATTCCTGTTTTACCTTCTTCAGAACTTCTGTCCGCAAGATAAATAATTGCTCTGATGCCATATCTGCATGAATTTGAAAGCATCTTAGTAAAATTTTAATGGAATTTTGTCTATTCTGGGTTTATGTCTGCCTCCTTCAAATTCTGTTGTTAAAAAGGTTTTAACAATGAGATATGCCTCCGATTCATTTATAAACCTGCCGGGAAGAGCACAAATATTAGCATCATTATGAGCCCGGGCCAACCTGCTCATCTCTTCATTCCAGCATAATGCACTTCTTATTCCCGGGTGTTTGTTAACAACCATATTGATTCCATTCCCGGTTCCGCAAATCGAAATACCAAGATCATACTCACCAGAAGAAACAGCATCTGCTAATGGATGACCATAATCCGGATAATCCACCGGAGGATTTTCTGCAGAACAACCAAAATCAGTTACATCGTACTTTTCCTTAATTAGAAATTTTAAAATTTTTTCCTTAAGGAAGAAACCTGCATGGTCGGAAACCACAACTATCTTCTTCTTTTTCAAATTAATGTAACTTGTATGTTCAGATAATTATTTTACAAAGTAACATAAATGTCGTTTTTAAAGAAAATAATATTCGAATATCTTTTTAGATATTTAATAAGATTTATAAACATAATTCCGTTCTGATGATAACTTACTCGGAAAATAGTGTGATTGAAATTTTGTTAATAAGATGTAAAAAAAGAGATGATAAAAAGGAATTTATTCATTTATTAAAATGATTTTTCACCTGTTTTAATAAAATCAGATACCAGAAAAAAGTTTTAATTGAATTTAATGAAAATACAAACCTTAAATAAACATATTAAAATATAATTTTGCCTTGTTATTGCTATCAACAATCTAATTTGAACAGTTGTTAATTATTTCAGTAATATTCTGATAATCAAAAACGGTATGTTTTTTGATCTGTTAATAAGCTGTTTATTGAATATTAATGATGAAAAAAACAATATAATTCTTAAAAATATTTAAACACAATTAACAGGACATCATCATCATCATAGAAAATTTTATTAATTAATTATTTAAGATATTATATTGTTAATAATGGTTCAAAACAGAATGAATATTAAAACAACATTATTGATTAAGTTTATACCGCTAAATACAATTCTTTAAATGAAGCATCTTAAAGCCGAGGAGTATATAGAAGGGATAAGAAGACTGAGAGCTGAAAAGAATGCGATAATACTTGCTCATTATTATCAGACAAGCGATATTCAGGATATAGCTGATTTTGTTGGTGATAGCCTTGCTTTATCTCAAAAGGCAGCTTCAACCAGTGCAGATATTATACTTTTTGCAGGGGTCAGGTTTATGGCTGAAACAGCAAAAATTCTTGCTCCGGAAAAAAAGGTATTATTGCCAGATATTAATGCAGGGTGCTCTCTGGCTGATTCATGCAAAGAAGAAGATTTTAAAAAATTCATCGATGATCATCCAGGCAGGACTGTAGTTACTTACGTAAATACCACAGCAGAAATAAAGGCAATGTCTGATATAATCTGTACATCAAGCAATGCTGTACAGATAGTTCAATCATTACCTGATGATGAGAAGATAATTTTTGGTCCCGACCGCAATCTTGGTAACTATGTTCTTAATAAAACAGGACGTGACATTATTGTATGGAATGGTGCATGCCATGTTCATGAAGAGTTTTCCCTGGAAGCAATAATTAATCTAAAAAAAGAGTACCCTGATTCAAGTTTAATAGCACATCCTGAGTGTGAACTTCCGGTAAGAATGGTTGCAGATTTTATAGGATCAACATCTTCATTGCTGCAATACTCTAAAAAGGATAATGCTAAAACTTTTATTGTTGCAACTGAAGCTGGTATAATTCATCAGATGCAAAAGGAAAATCCTGATAAAACCTTTATACCAGCACCTCCGAAAGATTCAACATGTGGTTGCAGCGAATGTAATTTTATGAAACTCATTTCACTTGGGAAAATTTACATATCTCTTCAAGATGAATCATTTGAAATAATTATTGAAAAAGATACTCTTAAAAAGGCACAGAAACCTATTTTAAGAATGATGGAAATATCAAAGAAACTTGGACTATAGTTTATGAAAAGGTTTTTAACTTCTATTATATTTGTCTCGTTTCTTTGCCTTTTAAATGCACAGGACAGTAGCTCAGACATAGAGGATGGCTATCATATTTTTAAATATCCAAACGGAGCCATATCAAGCGAAGGTATAATTAAAAACGGAAAACCTGATGGTTTCTGGAAGAGTTATTATGTTACCGGTATAAAAAAATCTGAAGGAAAAAGAACAACATTTTTAATTGACAGTATATGGAATTTCTTCGACCAGGCAGGAGACACTACAGAGAAGATAAATTACCTTCTTGGCAAGAAAAATGGCTGGTACTATAAATACAGGAAAGAACCCTTAAAAGGTGTTTATGTATGGTCAAAAGAGCTGTATGCCGGAGATAAGAAAGAGGGAACGGCGTACATTTATTTTCCTGAAGGTAAAGTGCAGCAAACTATTTTATACAACGGCGGTAAAAAGGAAGGTCTGTCGAAGGAATATGACAGGGATGGAAATATTATTACACTTTTTGAATATAATAATGATTTTCTGGTAAGCCGTGAAAGAATAAACCGGATTGATAGTAAAGGACTAAAACAGGGAGAATGGAAAGAATTTTATCCTAATGGGAATATAAAGTCAGAAAAGACATTTAAGGATGATCTTATGCATGGTTATTATAAAGAGTATGATAGTCGTGGTAAACTTATTCTTACAATGCTATATGAGAATGGATCAATAGTAAAATCGAGTGTTGAGGATTCTCCTGACATCGAAATAGTTAATAGATATAATTCTGATGGTAATCTGGTATATAGTGGTCCATACAGAGAAAAAATACCGGTTGGAGTACATAGAGAATATGGAAAAGACGGCAAGGTTATAAATGCTTACATATATAATGATAACGGTCTTCTTTTATCCGAAGGAATAGTTAATGAAGCTGGTAACTATAATGGTAAATGGAAAGATTTATACCCTGACGGTAAAACTCAGGCAGAAGGTCAGTACAATGAAAACAGAAAAACCGGTGCCTGGAAATTCTATAATCAGGCAGGAAAGATTGAACAGACAGGATCATTTAACAGCGGAAGACCAGACGGGTTATGGAAGTGGTACTATGAAGGCGGAGAGCTTCTCAGGGAAGAAGAATATTTCCAGGGCAAACGTGACGGGGCTACTACTGAGTATTCTGAAACTGGGGAAATAATAACACAGGGTCAGTATATTGATGGAGAAAAAAATGGTGAATGGAAGTACAATTCAGGTGATTATACTGAAGAGGGTAAATATATTACAGGACTTAAAGATGGCATGTGGAAGGGTTATTACCCTGACGGAAAACTTAAATTTAAAGGAAGTTTTGTACAGGGAAATCCAGACGGTGAGCACAGGTACTATTATGAAAATGGAAAAATAAAGGAAGAACAGCATTTTGAAACAGGAATCAGACAGAAAGCATGGAAGAAATTTGATGAAGAGGGCAATATTATCCTGGTAATTATATATAAAGATGATGTTGAAACCTTAATCAATGGGGTAAGGATCAAACTGCCTGAAAGCGACGTCAAACTGATTAAGTAGAGAATTTACATATGGAGGACAATCTGGAGCTCAGAAAAGAGAGTATTTCCTTAACTGACAAGGAGTTTGAAAAACAGCTGCGTCCTCTGAGCTTTATTGATTTCAAGGGGCAAAAGCAGGTTATCGAAAACCTTGAAGTCTTTGTAACAGCTGCAAAACAAAGGGGAGAGTCTCTCGATCATGTTTTGCTGCATGGACCTCCGGGGCTTGGCAAAACAACTCTGGCCGCAATAATATCAAATGAACTTCAGGTAAATATGAGGGTAACATCAGGACCTGTTCTTGATAAACCAGGTGATCTTGCTGGTCTTCTGACAAATCTACAGGAAGGTGATGTTCTTTTTATTGATGAAATTCATCGTCTTAGTCCTGTAGTTGAGGAGTATCTTTACTCTGCAATGGAAGACTTCCAGATAGATATTATGATCGATAAAGGACCAAGTGCCAGATCAGTCCAGTTAACTCTTAATAATTTCACACTGATAGGTGCCACAACCAGGTCTGGTCTTCTTACCAGCCCATTAAGAGCAAGATTTGGCATAAAGTTCCATCTTGAATATTATGATCATGAAATACTGGCAGGCATTATTAAAAGATCTGCCGGAATTCTCAATGTAAAAATAAACGAATCAGCAGCAGAGGAGATATCACGCAGAAGCAGGGGTACCCCTAGAATAGCAAATGCTCTGTTAAGAAGGATCCGCGATTTTGCCCAGGTAAAAGGTACAGGTATAATAGATCTTGACATTACCAGGTATGGACTGAAAGCTCTTAAAATTGATCAGCATGGCCTCGATGAAATGGACAACAGAATCCTCTCAGCTATAATAGAAAAATTTAATGGAGGACCCGTAGGACTAAATACAATATCTACTGCTGTTGGAGAAGAAAGCGGAACCATTGAAGAGGTATATGAGCCATTCCTTATTAAGGAAGGATATTTGAAAAGAACACCACGTGGAAGGGAAGCCACCGAACATGCCTACAGGCATCTGGGTAAGCAATTCAGAAGCAAGGATACAGGTACGCTTTTCTGATCAGATTATAAATTAGTTATAGACATTGCTTATTTTCTCAAGCCCCTTAGTATTGAGAATTTTGATTTTTCTCCCGCTAAGCTCAACAAGCCTGTCTGTTTTAAATTCCGATAGCAACCTTATTACTGATTCTGTTGCTGTTCCAACAATATTTGCCAGCTCCTCGCGGGTAAGTGATATTTTAAGGAATTTGTCATTATCAACACCAAAATCATTTACAAGAAGCAGAAGAACTTCTGCAAGTCGTTCTCTTACTGTTTTTTGTGCAATATCGGTAATAAATGAATTTGCTTCTCCCAGCTCATGGCATGCAAGCTTAATCAGATCAAGCGCAAAGGTAGAATTTGATTTAATGAAGGAAATTAGAATTTCAGAAGGAATAAAGCAAACCTGGCAATCTTCAATTACTTTTGCTGAAGTACATGCCAGTTCATTACTTAAAACACTCCGATACGCAATAATATCTCCTTTTTTGGCGAATCTTATTATCTGTTCCTTACCATCAAATCCTGTCTGAAAAACTTTGATTATACCGCTGCTGACACAAAAAAACCCGCTTATACGATTACCTTCCTGGTAAAGAACATCACCTCTCTTGTACTGCCTGAAGTCCTTTTCATAGTTAAGAATGTCAGTCTCTTCAGTGGTCAGATTTCTAAAGATGCCATCAGATTCTAATGAACATTTTGTGCAAAGAGGTATTTGATTTTCATGTTGTTTCATTTCATACAATGAATATTAACAATTAACATACAGAACATAGTTTCTGTTCAGTGAATCAGAAAGCTGTTTTAAACTGATCAAGAAAACGAATATCATTTTCAAAATATAAACGTAGATCATTTACCTGATATTTCAGCATCGCTAATCTCTCAATGCCCATACCGAATGCAAATCCGGTATATTTATGACTGTCGATATTGCAAGAATCAAGCACATTCGGATGCACCATGCCACAACCAAGAACCTCAAGCCAGCCTGTATATTTGCATACATTACAACCTTTACCGCCGCAAATTTTACAACTTACATCCATTTCTGCCGAAGGTTCTGTGAAAGGGAAGTAAGATGGCCTTAATCTTATCTCGGTATCTTTTCCAAACATTTCCCGGGAAAAGAAGAGAAGTGTTTGTTTGAGATCTGCAAATGATACATTTTCATCTATGTATAATCCCTCAACCTGATGAAAAATACAGTGAGCCCTGGCAGAAATTGCTTCATTACGGAATACCCTGCCCGGGGAAATAGTTCTTATCGGTGGTTTCTGATTCTGCATTACCCTCACCTGTACTGAAGATGTATGTGTACGAAGGAGTATATCTTGTGGCCTTGACTCTTCTATCGATTGACGGGATATATAAAATGTATCCTGCATATCCCTGGCAGGATGCTCCGGTGCAAAATTAAGCCTTGTAAATACATGATCATCGTCTTCAATTTCAGGACCTTCAGATACAACAAAACCAATTCTTGAAAAAATATTTATTATCTCATTTCTTACTATTGATATGGGATGACGGGAACCGAAATGACTCGGATATGCAGGGCGGCTGAGATCCTGTCCTTCAGTTTTTTCATCTACGATAGTTAAAGATGATTTAATTGAATTGTATTTTTCAATTGCCAGCTGCTTGAGTACATTAAGCTTCTGCCCTACCTCTTTTTTATGTTCCGGAGAGATAGTCTTAAAATCCTCAAAAAGATCAGAGAGAAGTCCCTTTTTACTTAGAAATTTTAACCTGAATAACTCAAGATCTTCATAATTAGCTTTATTGAAAGAGGAGACTTCTTTCAACAGATCACCTATTTTTTCAAGCATTATTATATTTTTTATGCAAGTATAAATTATTTTCTGACAACTTTCATTTTAAGGATAGTTATATTATTCAATGGTTTATCTGATTGGTCAGTCTTTTCAGCAGCTATTCTGTCAACTACATCCAGCCCTTCGACAACCTCGCCGAATAATGTATAACTACCATCAAGCCTTGGGGTACCACCAATAGTAGTGTAAACAATTCTCTGTTCAGGTGTATACTTAAAATCCGGAGTGATTGTAAGATAGTTAAACATTTTGCGGGACGCTATCTCCTGTATCTCGGCATCTGATGCAGAAGATGAAACCGATCTGAGACTATCTGCTGTTTCCCTGACCAGAATGTTAAATTTACCCTGTTTGATCAGACTGTTAATCCTGATCTCGGCATTATTAAGCTCATTATCAGTATATTTTTTACCCTGAACAAGGTAAAACTGTGTTCCGGATGATCTCATATAAGGGTTTATTTCATTGCCCTGGCGAGCAGCAGCCAATGCACCTTTTTTATGAAATAATGAAGGATCAAATTCTGCAGGTATTGTATAATTCTTAAGTGAATCCGAAATAGTTTCAGAATTACTTTTTGTAAGTGGATCACCTGCCTGGATCATAAATTCATTTATTACTCTGTGAAATGATATGCCTTCATAAAATCCTGTATTTACTAGCTTTAAGAAATTATCTCTGTGCAATGGAGTTTCATTGTAAAGTTTTACTTTAATATCACCGACATTTGTCTTTATCAGAACAAATACAGTATCAGTAGATCCCGTTGAATAACATGCGGACAGTAAAAAGATTAATGTCAGGATTATAAATCTGTTTAATCGTATGTTCATGAAATTAGAGAATTGGTTAATAACGTTCTGTAAATACAAATGCAAAGATATTTAACTTTGGACGATAGTGGAAAATATTGATTCGCATTTTGGGTTTTATATAAAATATAGTTATTCAGAGCATAGATTTTTTCATTAGAACTATATTTGCAAATTCTTTTTTAATGTGAAGGAGGTAAAAAAACTTGCAGGTCAGACTCTAATTTACGGATTGGGTACTATTGTTCCCCGTTTTCTGCATTATGCGGTTTTAACTCCATTCTATACGAGGATTTTTACAAATACCAGCGATTATGGTATTGTAACTGAATTGTATGCCTGGATGGTTGTTTTGCTTGTTGTTCTTACATATGGAATGGAAACAGGATTCTTCCGGTTTGTACAGGAGAGGGAAGATTCGGAGAAAGTTTACAGTACAGCCTTGATTAGCTTGTTTGTCAGTTCATTATTGTTTGTTATCCTGGTGTATGTTTTTATAGAACCGGTTTCTGCAGTAATGAATTACAGGAATAATTACGATTATATAAGAATGTTCGCGGGAATTGTAGCTATTGACGCTTTTGTTGCAATTCCGTTTGCAAAACTAAGAAAAGAGAATAAACCTCTTACATTTAGTGTGATCAAAATATTGAATGTATTCATTACCCTGGGTCTTGTAATTTTCCTTTTACAGATAGCGCCAAAAATATATCAAAACAGCTCAGGCTGGTTCAGAAAGGTTTATAACCCTGATTATAAAGTTGGTTATATTTTCCTTGCAAACCTTATTTCCAGCACAGCCACATTGTTAATGCTTATACCGGTTATATTAAAAACCAAGCTGAATTTTAGTCCGGATTTGTGGAAACGAATGATTCATTATTCATATCCGTTACTGCTTGCCGGACTGAGTGGTTCAATAAATGATACTATTGATAAAATTCTGCTTAGAAGGATAATTGGCGAGGAAGAAGGACTTTCATTACTGGGTAAGTACGGTGCTGCTTATAAGATTGGCGTCTTAATGGCACTTTTTATACAAATGTTCAGATTTGCAGCGGAACCATTTTTCTTCGAGAGGGCAAAACAAAGCGATGCAAAAGAAACATATGCTTTTGTGATGAAGTATTTCGTTATTATAATGCTGATTGTTTTTCTGGGAATTAATCTTTATATATCAGGTTTCCAATATATAGTGGGACGTAATTACAGGGAGGCACTGGTTGTGGTTCCAATAATTAGTATGGCCTACCTTTTATACGGTATTTATATAAACCATAGTATTTGGTACAAGCTTAACGATCTTACTAGATATGCTGTTTATATTACTTTAATTGGAGCTGTAATAACAATTTTAATTAATGTATTATTCATCCCGGCATACGGTTATATGGCCTCAGCATGGGCTCATATAGCTTCATATGGAACCATGATTATTTTTTCGTTCATATTTGCTGAAAAACACTATAAAGTCAGATATGAGATGGATAAACTTATATCATATTTTGTAATAGCTATAGCAATGGTGCTTTTTGGACATTATTATAATTATAACAATATATTAAGTGAAATCGTTATAAACACTGTGTTGTTAGGGTTATTTATTGGCTATGCACAATACCGGGATAAATTGTTAACAGTATTCTTCAAGAAGGAATGAAAATAGGGATAGTAAATAAATTGAAACATAAATTGCCTGCCTGCTCAACAATTTCATCTTCAGGTATGGATGTAAGGGCAGATATTGTTAAGCCGATTGTTTTGAAGTCATTAAAACGTACTTTGATAAATAAAGGCTTGTTTATAGAGATACCCGTTGGATATGAAGCACAGATAAGACCGGGAAGTGGTCTGGCCATAAAGCACGGAATTACAGTCTTGAATTCTCCCGGGACTATTGATTCTGATTATCGTAGAGAAGTTTGTATTATTTTGATAAACTTATCAGTAGAGGATTTTGTTATAAAGGTTGGTGAAAGGATATGTCAGATGGTTGTCGCTAAACATGAGATGGAGGAATGGATGCAAGTAGATACATTAGACGAAACAGACAGGAGTGTTGGAGGTTTTGTACATACAGGTAAAATATGAAAAACAAATACTATATTTTTGGTACTATACTGATACTTTTAATAGCAGGAACTTCTTGTGCTTCAAAAAAAAGTGCAGTTAGAGAAGATAAATCATTCAAGAAATTTGATGAAGCAGCCTTCGATTATGTATATGTGGAAGCGCTAAAGCAAAAGCTTCTGGGTAATGGCGGAGATGCTTTAAGATACCTTGAACAATGTGTAAAATTAGATCCTGAAAGTGATGCTGCATATTATCAGATGGCTCAAATAGTTCTTGCTTCAGGAGACATGGTAAATGGTAAAAAGTATGCCAGACAGGCATATCGGCTTGACGATAAGAATCTATGGTATACAATGATGCTTTCAGGAATTTATTATCAGGAGGGTAATATAGACAGCGCTATTTATATTTATGAGAAAGCTTCAGTCTATTTTTCTGAAAAGCAGAATGTAAAAATGGCACTTGCGAACCTCTATACTGAGAAAAGAGATTATGGAAAAGCGATAAATATTTTCAAAGAGCTTGAGCTTAAATATAATATAAATGAGACAACAACACCAGCTTATATTCACTGCCTGGTGCTTGCAGGAAGATTTGAAGAAGCACTTTCGAAGACGCAGGAGATTATAGATAATTTCCCGGCAGAAGTAGAATATTATGCCCTGATGGCTGAGGTATATAGGGAAAAGGGTGACGGAGTTAAAGCCCAGGAAGTATATCAGAAATTATTGGAGGAAAATCCTGATAATCCTCAGATCCAGATATCAGTGTGCGATTTTTTAATTACAGAGAAGAAGTATGATGATTTATTCATACTGCTTAACCCGGTTATCCTGAATACGGAAATTAAGAGGGAAGATAAACTCGCATTGTTTGCCAGACTTATTGAAAATAAGGATATTACAAAGGAAAACAATGACAAAGTTTTACTTGCTTTGATGGTATTGGAAGCGACATATAAAAATGATGATATAATTCCATTGCTGAGACCAGAATTTCTTGATAATATTAACCGGGATAAGGAAGCAATTAATCTACTGGAAGGTATCATTGCACGTATGCCAGGAAACTATTACGCATGGGAAAGGTTGCTCTTGCTTTATATGAAAAGTGGTGATTATAAAAATCTTATGATTAGGGGAGAAGAATGTGCGTCAAAATTTAACAGATCTTTTCTTGCAAAGCTTTTATATGCAAATGGCGCACTTGAAAGTGGCAAGTATGATACAGCAATAGAAGAACTTAGAAAAGCGGAAATTCTGGCAGGAGATAATAAAGAATATATATTACAGGTTCTTACAATGCGCGCAGATGCATATTACAGGATGAAAAACTACAATAAGGCTTTTGAAACTTTTGAGGAAGCTATAAATATGAATGGAGACGATATTACAATTCTTAATAATTATGCATATTACCTTGCTGAACAGAATATGGAGCTAAAAAAAGCTGAAGAGATGGCTGTAAAAGTAATAGAGAAAGAAAAAGACAATGCTACTTTTCTTGATACTTATGCATGGGTTTTATACAAAAGAGGAAAGATAAAAGATGCTGCAAAAATTATGGAGAAAATAATATCAGAAGGTTCAGAGACTAATGCCGAATATTTTGAACATTATGCTTTTATACTGAAAAGTCTAAAGAAGTGTGATATAGCAGTTGAATACTGGTCTAGAGCGATAAAGCTTGATAGTACAAAAACAGAACTTCAGGAGGAGATAAAAAATTGCACAAACCGTTAATATCATATCTAATTATATTATTTTTTACAGGATGTTCAGTCTCTGGAAAGCTTGGGAATAATAAGGTTGGGGAGGGTGATAAAATTGAACTGGGAATACTTAAATCAAAGAATCTGGCAAATAATTCTTTTTTTATTCAAAGGGCTGATATTGAATTAGTGACTAATGAAGATCGAAAAAGTTTTCTTGCATCAGTGAAGTTCAATATACCAGATACATTTCTGATTAGCATAAGGTCGAAATCAGGAATTGAGGCAGCTCGTATTTTTATGACTGCCGATACTTTGCTTATAAATGACAGGATAAATAAAATGATGTATTTTGGTTCAGGAGATGCCTTAAAGAAAAGATACGGATATAGCGGAGAATTAATTTATTTATTGTTTGGAGGTTTTTTAGAAGATTTTAGTGTTAAGGGAAAAGTTATTGATTGTAATCAAGGAGAGGCAAAGGAAATTTTTCAGCTGGAAGATTACAGATTAATTTATTTCATTGATTGCAAAGCAGGTGAAGTTAAAAGGATTCAAATTAATTCTGAGAAGGGTGGTAAAAATATTATAATAAAATTTTTCGGACAAGAGAATAAAGCAGATGTGAAATACTATAAACGAATTGAAATTAATACTATAAACGATTATGAATTGGTAAAAATTGTAATTAATAAAATAGAAATTCCATATAAAGGAAGGATTGAGTTTATACCAGGTAGAAATTTTGAACAGGTAGAGATAAAATGAAAAAATTTCTGGCTATAGTATTATTTATAAGTTTATCCTTCAACTGTTTGTTTGCACAGTCACGGGCTGAGCTTGAGGACACGAGGAAGAAAACTATCGAAGAGATAGCTTATGTAGATAATCTTCTAAAATCTACATCAAAGGAAAAATCAGAAAGCATGAAATCTCTTTCGATAATCAATAAGAAATTGTCACTTAGAGAATCGGTTTTGACAGGGATGAGGGAAGAAATAGATTTACTTAATTACAGAATAGGACTTAATAGTGCAGCAATAGATATGATGGAGTATGATCTTGCTGAACTGAAGAATGATTATAGAAATGCTGTTTTAAGCTCCTACAGATCAAAGAAGGGAAATCCGGAACTGGTTTATATTTTGTCTGCAAAGGACTTTAACCAGGGGTATAAAAGACTTAAATATCTTCAGCAAATTACTAAATTCAGAAGAAAAGAGGCAGAAATTATAATGGAATTAAGAGATCAGATATCTGTTTCTAAGGAGAAACTACAGGCAGATCTGGCAAAAATCTCTGATTTGAAATCTAAAGAAGAATACCAGAAGGATCAGTTGCAAAAGGAAAGAAATACAAAACAAAGCATTGTAAGAAAACTAGGGAAGCAGGAAAAAAAGCTTGCAAAAGAACTTGAAGAAAAGAGAAAAATAGCAAAGAAAATTGAGACAGAAATCATCAGATTAATTGAAGAAGAAAGACGAAGGGCTACAGTAAAGGAGGTTACTGCAGAGCAGAAGCTACTTGGAGAGAATTTTTTTGATAATAAGGGAAGATTACCGTGGCCTGTAGAGCAGGGAGTTGTCACTAGTCATTTTGGAATCCAGAAGCATCCTGATTTTAAGTATCTGACAGAAGACAATATCGGTATAGAGATAACAAGTTCAGGTACTGTGTCAGCAAGGGCAGTATTTAATGGTGAAGTGGCTAAGGTTTTTTCTATTCCAGGAGCAAATATGACAGTAATAGTAAGGCATGGTAAGTATCTCTCTGTATATGCTAACCTTGTAAATGTGAAGGTAAAAGTCGGAGAATCAATAGGTGTCAAGAAAACTATTGGGGACGTTTATAAGGAGACTAAGGACAATAGTAATAGTGTTCTCAAATTTATGATATTTGAGAATGAAAAAAAGTATCTGGATCCCGAAGCATGGCTATCAAAAAAGTGAAATATTATGTAACAATTTTCTTTTTTTTGAGTATAAAGGAGATTCACAATAAGATATGCTAAAGAAGATAAGGATAGAATCAAAATTGTCAAATCTCAGAATAGTTGAAAAATCTGTAGATGAAATTACAAGCGAGGTTGGTATTTCAAATAATTATTACGGAAAGATTTTAATATCTGTTCTTGAGGCTGTCAATAATGCTATTATTCATGGTAATAATTCATCTGCCGAGAAATATGTTGATATTACTATAGAATTCAGAAAAGAAAAGCTAAAAATTATAGTAAAAGATGAAGGGCAGGGTTTTGCGCCGGATAAGGTGCCGGACCCTACTGTGCCTGAGAATCTCGAAGAAGTTAATGGTCGTGGTGTGTTTTTAATGTCACGTCTTGCTGATGAAATAAAATACAGTAAGAAAGGAAATGCTGTGACCATGATTTTTAATAATGTCATATCTTGAAAATCCGTATTTTTTACGAGGAAACAAATTACAAATTCCTTGGATGGAGGAAGGCTGTTATTTTATTTGACAAGCTTTTAAAAAGCGAAAAAAGGCTTGCTGGTGAGATCAATATTATTATTACAACGGATAATATTATCAAGCCTTTAAACCGGGAATTTCTGAACCATAATTATAATACTGATGTTATAGCTTTTGAATATAATTCAGGAACTATAATAAATGGGGAGATTTATATAAGCAAGGATACAGTAAAAAGAAATTCATATAACTATAATGTTAGTTTAGAAAACGAAATGTTAAGGGTTATGATTCATGGGTTGCTTCATCTTGCGGGTTATAATGATAAAACACTTGGTGAGAAAGAGAAGATGCACAGGATAGAGGATAAATGGCTGAATAGGTTTTATAATGAAACAAATGGAATTTAGATATGATATAATTGTTGTGGGAGGAGGACATGCTGGATGTGAAGCTGCCCGTATTTCTGCCGTGATGGGAGCTCGGACTTTGCTAATAACAATGGATATGACAAAGCTTGCGCAGATGTCTTGCAACCCTGCAATGGGAGGAATCGCAAAAGGGCAGATTGTCAGGGAAATTGATGCATTGGGAGGAATGAGTGGATTAGTTACTGACAGGAGTATGATTCAGTTCAGGATGCTTAATAAATCAAAGGGTCCTGCTATGTGGAGTCCTAGGGCACAGTGTGACAGACAAAAATTCTCAAATGAATGGAGAAAAGTTCTTGAAGGTACTGATAACCTCTTTATTTGGCAGGAGCAGGCAATCAGTATTATTATTGAGGATAATAAGGTTAAAGGAGTTGAAACTGCGTTTGGTAATAAATTCTATGGCAAGGCTATAATTCTTACAAATGGAACTTTCTTGAATGGTTTAATGCATGTGGGTTTTAAAAATGTAAAGGGAGGTAGATCTGGCGACCAGGAATCTGTTGGTTTAAGTGAACAACTTCGGCAGATAGGTTTTACTGTTGAAAGAATGAAAACAGGAACAAGTGCAAGAATTGACGGAAGAACAATAGATTTTTCTGGAATGATAGAACAAAGAGGGGATAGTGAAAAAAGGGGTTTTTCTTTTATGAATGATGAGACTCATATTATTGAAGAGAGAAGCTGCTTTATTACACATACAAATAATGATGTTCATGATGCGCTGAGAAAAGGATTGGAATTCAGCCCGCTTTTTACCGGTAAGATTAAAGGAAGAGGACCAAGATATTGCCCGAGCATTGAAGATAAAATTGTGACATTCGGCGAAAAAGAGTCGCATCAGCTATTTATTGAGCCAGAAGGTTCAGATACGATAGAGTATTATATTAATGGATTTTCAAGCAGTCTTCCTTTAGAAGTTCAGTTTAATGCCCTCAGAAAAGTAAAAGGTTTGGAAAAAGTTGAAATATTCAGACCAGGATATGCGATAGAATATGACTTTTTTCAGCCAACACAACTGAAATCTACACTGGAAACAAAAAGAATAGAAAATTTATTTTTCGCGGGACAAATTAATGGTACTACCGGATATGAAGAGGCTGCAGCCCAGGGAATAATGGCGGGAATTAATGCTGTAAATAAAATTAATGGTAAGAAGCCATTTATTATGGGAAGAGAAGAATCATACATTGGTGTTTTAATAGACGATCTTGTGACAAAGGGCGTGGATGAACCATACAGGATGTTTACGTCCAGGGCTGAATATAGAATTTTATTAAGGCAGGATAATGCAGATGAAAGATTAACCAGGAAAGCTTTTGAACTGGGTACGGTTGATTCTAATAGAATTGAAAGACTTGATCATAAAGAATCAATGGTTAATGAAATTATTGATTTTTTGAGCGACAGAAGCGTGGCCCCGGATGAAGTAAATAACTTTTTGGAAGCTGTGAAAACATCAAAGATAGTTCAGAAAATAAAAGGAATTAATATTGCAGCCAGACCTCAGGTAGAAATAAAGCAGCTTTTAAGTGTCATAAGTGGAGCTGAAAAATTGAAAGCCGTTAGCTCTAATAGATATACTGAAATTGCAGAGTCTGCTGAAATCAGGATTAAATATGAAGGCTATATTCAGAGAGAAAAGAATGTAGCAGATAAAATAAAAAGGCTTGAGAAATTGAAGCTGCCTTCAGATATAAATTATAGCGAACTAGTTTCAATTTCAACAGAAGGAAGGCAAAAATTGAACAAAATACGTCCTGAAAATATTGGTCAGGCTGGAAGAATTAGCGGAGTATCTCCTTCAGATGTTAATATTCTTTTAATGTATCTGGGTCGTTAAGATGTTCCACGTGGAACAATTTTAAAAAATATTTTTTAAAATGAAAATATTAGGGAAGCTGGTAGATATACATGCTCGTAATATATACGATGCATGTATAACTATTGATGGTGAAAGGATCAGAAGAATAGAAAAATGTGATATTGATACAGAATATTTCATTATGCCGGGATTAATAGATTCACATATACATATCGAAAGTTCTATGGTTACACCCTCGGCTTTTGCTGTAGAAGCAGTAAAGAGCGGAACCGTTGCTGTAGTTTCTGATCCTCATGAAATAGCAAATGTTTGTGGTGTGGAGGGAGTTAATTTTATGATTAATGATGGAAATAATGTACCTCTTAGGTTTTATTTCGGAGCTCCCTCCTGTGTTCCTGCAACCAGTTACGAAACCAGCGGAGCGTCTGTTAATATAAACGAGGTTGAAGAATTGCTGGGAAGATCAGAAATACATTACTTATCTGAAATGATGAATTTTCCTGGAGTTGTAAATGGGGATAAAGAGGCTATGGGTAAAATAAAAGCAGCTATAAAAGCTGGTAAGCCTGTAGACGGACATGCTCCTGGTTTAATGGGTGAGGCTTTAAAAAAATATGTTTCTTCAGGAATTTCAACAGATCATGAGTGTAGCTCCCTTGATGAAGCCAGAGAGAAGATATCTCTTGGAATGAAGATTTTAATTAGGGAAGGAAGCGCTGCAAGAAATATGGATAATTTAAAGGAGCTTATTAACAGCCATCCGGATATGGTAATGCTTTGCAGCGACGATCTTCATCCGGAAATGCTTATAAATGGCCATATAAATAAACTTATTGCCAGATTGATTTCTGAAGGATTTGATGTTTATGATGTAATACGGAGTGCAACAATAAATCCTGTTTTGCATTATAAGCTTGGTTGTGGATTACTCAGGGAGGGAGATGCTGCTGATTTTGTAATCGTAAAGGATCTTCAGAAAATGGAAGTAGTTGAGACCTGGATTGGAGGTTCAATGGTATACGGCAAAAAGCAAGTATTATTCGAACCCGCAAATAGTATAGTTATTAACCGGTTTAACTGTAGTCACATAAACGCTGAGGATATTATAATTGATAATAATGGAGATAGTTTCCGGGTTATAGAAGCCCATGACGGAGAGCTGCTGACGAAGCAAATAATTACGAGGCAGGAGAAAGGCTCTACTCTTATTTCTGATCTGAAAAAAGACTATCTCAAAATAGTTGTAAAAGACAGATACAGTGACGCGCCACCACAGACTGGGTTTGTAAAAGGATTCAAATTAGCTAAAGGAGCTTTTGCAAGTTCAGTAGCACACGACAGCCATAATATTGTGTGTGTTGGTGTCGATGATGCCGATATCGTTGCTGCAGTTAATGCCATTGTTGATATGGAAGGCGGACTCTCTGTTTCGACAGATAAGGAACTTTTTACTCTGCAGTTGGATATCGGAGGTATAATGACTTCAGGTTCATGCTACGAGACGGGCAGCCGCTATAAAGAATTGAGCAAAATCGTTAAAAATCTGGGATGTACAATGGCTGCTCCTTATATGACTCTTGCATTTATGGCTTTACTGGTAATACCTGAACTAAAAATTGGAGACAGGGGGCTATTCGATGTACAAAGTTTCAGGCCGGTCACCCTTTTTGTTTAACTGACTGAAGCACTTAACATTTATGTGGCGGGCGTTACAATAGCATTACTTCTCACTTTTTACCCATGTTCCGATAAATAACGGTCCCCCGGAGTGGAGACTTCTTAATATACAATAACTTATCAAATCTCCCTTACAGTAGTCTGTGAAAACATGTAATTGAGACACTCTAGTAAAGTTCTCATTTGTTATCTTTAAAAAATATTGTTATTCGGATGTTACATCAGGAAAGATTCAAAAATATACTTTCTCTGCTACCTTCAAAACCGGGCATATACCAGTTCTATGATTCATCCGGGACCATTCTATATATAGGAAAGGCAAAGAACCTTAAGAAAAGAGTTGCATCATATTTTACCAAAAATCAGTCAGGAAAAACAGAGGTTTTATTGCGCAGGACAAAAGATATCAGGCATATCGTAGTGGATAATGAATCCGATGCTCTGTTACTTGAGAACAATCTGATAAAGAAACATCAGCCCAGGTATAATATACTTCTTAAAGACGATAAAACATTTCCCTGGATCTGTATCAAAAAAGAGCCTTTTCCAAGAATTTTCAGTACTCGCAATACAATACGGGATGGATCTGTTTATTTCGGACCCTATACCTCCGGCCTCATGGTAAAGACTCTTCTGGATCTTATCCGTCAGATATATAAGCTGAGAACCTGTTCGCTTAACCTTACAGATGAGAATATAAAATCAGGAAAATTTAAGGTGTGTCTGGAATACCATCTTGGAAATTGTAAAGCACCTTGTATAGGTCTTCAGGATGAATTGAAATACGATGAAAACATTCAGGAAATAAAGGCAATCCTGAAAGGAAATATATCCTCAGTGATAGAACATTTAAAGTCACAGATGATAGATTATTCAAATGAATTGAGATTTGAAGAGGCCCATCAGATTAAGGAAAAGATTGAGATTCTTTCACACTTCAGAAGCCGGTCATCAGTTGTCAGTAATACAATTAAAAATGTCGATGTTTTTGCCTATACGCAGGAATCAGACTATGCTTATGTTAATTATTTAAAGGTTATGGAGGGAGCGGTTATTCAGGCTTTTACTGTTGAACTAAAAATACGACTTGAAGAAGAAAAGGAGTCTGTTCTTGGATATGCAGTTACGGAAATACGAGGAAAACTAGACAGTGATTCACTGGAGATAATTGTACCATTCAAACCTGATATTCAGCTTAATAATGTGAAATATACTGTTCCAAAAGCAGGTGAAAAGTTTAAGCTGTTAGAGCTTTCTGAAAGAAATGCTATTTACTATAAGCTGGAGCAGAAGAAGAAGAGAAACGACACTGTAAAACCTCAAGAGAGAACAGGAAAAAATCTGGAGAAACTTAAGAACGACCTTCATATGTCAGAATTGCCTGTACACATAGAATGTTTCGATAATTCAAATATTATGGGAACAAATCCAGTAGCTGCCTGCGTTGTGTTCAGGAGCGGGAAGCCAAGTAAAAAAGATTACAGGCATTTTAATGTGAAAACCGTAACAGGCCCCGACGATTTTAGCTCAATGGAAGAAATTGTCTTCAGGAGATACAAAAGGATGATAGATGAGGATAAAGAACTTCCACAGCTTGTAATCATCGATGGAGGAAAAGGTCAGCTTTCATCTGCAATGAAAAGCATTACCCGACTTGGGTTAAGGGAAAAGCTAACTGTAGTTGGAATTGCAAAGAAACTCGAGGAAATTTATTTTCCGGGCGATAGTGTGCCAATCTATATAGACAAGAATTCAATTAGTCTGAAAATAATACAGCAGTTACGAAATGAAGCTCACCGTTTCGGTATTAATTTTCACAGAGACAAAAGATCTTCCTCAATGTTAAAATCCAGCCTCGATGAAATTGATGGTATAGGAGGAAAGACAAAAACTATTTTGTTGAATCATTTTGGGTCGGTGGACAAAATCAGGAATTCATCCGTTAAGGATCTTGAAGAACTTATCGGGCCATCAAAAATGAGGATAATTATCAATTTTTTCAAGAATCCTTCCTGATTTCCACGTGGAACATTTTCATGCTACCTGGGTGTTAAGATGCTGTAATATATTTGTTTAAATAATAATATCCTGTCCGTTAAGACGGTGAGAAATGAATATTTTGAGCTGGATGGAGAGAGGGGCGAGGATTTTAGGCTCCTGGACGGGATAAAATCACTTAATTGAAAGAGCGTTTTTAACTTCCCTCGAAATTTCTAATGAACCATGAGTTACCAGACCTTTCATTCCTGTTTCGACAGCCGCCCTGACATTTATTTCAAGATCATCTATAAAAAGTGTCTCTTCCGGAATAAGTGAATATTTTTCAAGAAGAACTTTATAAATTCTGATGTCCGGTTTTGAAAATCTTACTTCGGCTGAGATCACTCCTCCGTCAAAATAGTTGAAAAAATAGTAGCCCGATTTAATTTCATGGAACATATCAACAGGAAAGTTTGAAAGGAAATATAACCTGAAACCTTGTTTCTTAAGTTCTGGAAGAAGATCTGCATTCTGATGGAGAGGAATCATCAGATCTGTCCGGAGATTAAAAATATGGGCTATTTCTTCTCTTGATAAGGAAGAATTTCCAGCGATGCTATCAATAGCCTCAGGTAAAGTAATATCTCCGTTGTCAAGCTGAAGCCATTCTCTGGAATAGAAAATATCATTAAGAATCCGGGTTTTGTCTTTTGTTGAATAATCTTGTGTATCGAGATATTCCGCCGGCCTGAAACTTATTAGAACATTACCGAGATCAAAAATTATATTTCTGATCATCTCAGGGATTTTTCATACTTACAGGCTGGCCTGTAGCTTCAAGAACATTCCACCAAAGCTCTCCCTCAATATCAATTTTCTTGCGTTTAGAGGTTACCATAGGTATAGGCATAAGTGTAAAATGGTCGTTCCAGAATCCTACAACAAAGTCTGTTTTCCCTGCAAGTGCTGCATGCACTGCATTTTGCGCAAGAAGATTACAGAACTTGCTGTCGTTGGCATTGGCAGGAGTACTGCGTATAATATAGCTTGGGTCTATATATTTAATTGAATGGGGGAAATTCTTATTCTTAAACTCTTCTGAAATTTTTTCTTTAAGATAAATTCCGATGTCCTTATGTTTTACATTTCCGGAGGCATCTTTTTTAATGCCTGTATCTTCGAATAGATCCTGGCCTGCACCTTCTGCAACTACTATCACAGCATGTTTTCTATCCTCAAGTCGTTTTCTGAGAACTTTTAGAAATCCCCGGGTTCCATAAAGTTCAAACTCACTTTCCGGAACCAGCACAAAGTTAACCTCCTGCACAGCCAGGGCTGCACTTGCTGCGATAAAACCAGAATCTCTTCCCATTAACTTAATGAGGGCAATGCCGTTATATGCACCAACTGCCTCATTATGAGCATTTCTGATAATATCTCTTGCCACAGAAAAAGAAGTTTCAAACCCAAATGATTTCTGGATCATATCGATATCATTATCAATAGTCTTAGGAATTCCGGCAACACTGATTTTCAGCCTTCTTTTCTCAATCTCTTTATAGATATCGTTAGCTCCTCTAAGCGTACCGTCACCTCCAATACAGAAAAGTATATTAATATTCATAATCTCAAGAGTGTCTACTATCTTTTCAACATCCTGGTTTCCGCGTGATGAACCTAAGACAGAACCTCCTATAAGGTGTATATTGCTAACCATTTGGGCGGTAAATTCAACAGCAGGGTGGTTATAACTTGAGACAAGTCCTTCAAAACCATATTTAATACCAACTATTCTGCTGATACCATATCGGTAATGAAGCTCATTAACCAGGCTTCTTATCACATTGTTAAGACCAGGGCAAAGCCCTCCGCAGGTAACGATGGCTACCTTTGTTTTAGCCGGCTCAAAAAAGAGCATTTCCCTGGGACCTGCCTTTTCAAAAGAAATAGGGGTTTCACCAGTATCCCTGCATTTAAGAAAATATTTAAGTGAAGTGTCATAAATAATCCTCTCGTCATCTTTCACGAACTTGTAAATAGGGCTGTCTTCTCTGCGATTAAGTTTTAAAGGAGTTTCAACATTTTCCTTACCCAGTGATTTGACATAAAAATCCTCTACCTTCATCTTGATATCAATATTTAATACAAAAAATAATTTCTCCGGAAATCATACTTGTTTCCGGTAAAATCAAAGATAAATAAAAATATGGATTAGGGTGGAATAACCGGTTTAAACGATCTGCTTTATTCTGCCAACCAGACCGTTATCTAGTAACACCTTTATTCCATGAGGATGATTTGGTGACGATGTAAGAATTTCTTTTACCTTTCCTCCCGTAAGTCGTCCTGTTCTCTTGTCCTGAGATAACTCAACCATAACTTCTATTCCGGGCCTGATATCTGCTCTGCGAGTTCCGTCCATTGTAGGTATATTAATTTATTTGTAAAAGCCTATTTTTATTTTGAAATAAAATAAAAGTAAATGTTTCTGGAGTACCAGATGCATATTGTTAAGAATTGTTAATAAAAAAAAATAATTGGATTCCAGTCTCTATCCCCTGGTGCCTTTTACTTTCAACCTTATTCTGTAAAGACTTTTGCTTGCTGTTATAAACAAGCTCTTCATGTCTTTATCCCCGAAGCAAACATTTGCTGTCCAACCTTCAGGAACAGGTATATTGCCTATTTTTTTTCCTGTTTTATCAAAAACGGTTACTCCTTTGCCGGTCAGATAAATGTTGCCTTTTGAATCTATTGTCATACCATCAGATCCAAGTTCACAGAAGAGTTGTTTCTCTGCAGCTGTTCCGTCCTTAGTTATTTTATATTGATATGTTTTATTATCTCCTATATCAGCTACAAAAAGGGTTTTTCCATCTGGAGTACCAACAATTCCATTTGGCTGCCTGAGATCATCAATAATACGTTTAACACTATTGCTTCCCGGTTTATTGTAGTACACACATTGCAGTTCCTGTGGCATGGAAGCGTGCTCCCACCATGGTCTTTTATAAAACGGATCAGTGAAGTAAATTCCTCCGTTATCCGCAATCCATAGATCATTTGGCCCATTCAGAAGCTTATCATTGTATTTATATGGATATTTGCTAATGTTTTTGTCCGGGCCTATCATCCATAATTCATTCTTTTCGTCAGCGCAAGCCCATAAGTTACCTTTATTATCAAATGACAACCCATTTGATCTTCCACTGGGTTGAAGAAAAGTTTCAAGCTCTCCGCTTACTTTCCAAACCATGATTCTGTCATTTGGCTGATCGGTAAAAAACACATTGCCATCGGCATCAGCCGTGGGGCCTTCCGTGAAAAGAAACCCATCAGCAAGTTTTTCAAGCTGAGCGCCATCCTCTATAATTGAGGTCAGATCTTTATCCTGAACAAATCCATAAATAAGAAAGGCAAAAAAGACTGTGAAGAGAAGATATCTTGATTTCATTTGGACATTATTAAGTGTAAAAAAATCAGGCAATTGCTTGTTTAATTCTTGCCATGTAATTATCAATCTGTTCTGGCTTCTCAAATCCGACAGTTATAAGGTCGACTGTTCCTAAACCAAGAACAAATTTAAGTGAAGCATCAATCTTTTCAGAGTTTTCCCTGAAATTACCGTTGCCTATAAGTTTCATGCCGATCACTCCTTTACCGGACTTATGCAGTTTTTCAATAACAGGGACAACCAGTGCAGGGTCTTTTTTATCCATTGCCTCACCAAATGGATTAATCCGGACATGAACTACGTCAACCCAGGAAGATTCTGCTGCAGCTTCCATTGCCTCTAGTGAATGAACAGAAACACCGTGGGCTCTTATTATCTTTCTGGATTTCAGAGTTTCAAGGATATCCATCTGTTTTTTCTGCTTATCTGTCCAATGTGCATCAGTCATACAATGTATCTGTATCAGATCTATATAGTCAGTTTTCAATTCTTTTCTGAACCTGTCAACAACAAGATTCGCGTCAGGCCTTTCAGGTTCGGGCAAGCCACCCTGTCCAACCCAAATCTTTGAAACGAGTGTATATTTTTCCCGTGGAATTCCTTTAAGTGCTTCAACAGTAAAGGGATGCGTACCATAAGTATCTGCACAATCAAAGAATCGTATCCCTTTTTCAAATGCCTGGTGTATTATGGATTCTGCAACACCGGCCCTTGTAATATTAGATGAACGGTTACCTCCACTGAAACCTGTTCCCATTCCAAGAAATGTGGTTCTTATTCCGGTTCTTCCGAGAGTGATCATCTGAAGAGGATCGTTCAGGTCGATACTTTTTGATCCCTGGGCGAATATTGTTTTTCCAAGTATTATGCTTCCTGCTCCTGCTCCAACACTTCTGGTGATAAACTCTCTGCGATTCAGTTTCTGTGTCATATTAATTTTGATTAAAGTCTGTGTTAATCCAACCCGAGTTGTACAATAAGATTACCCGGAGCTACAGGTTTACCCTTTTTTGTTGCTACACCGGTTACCCTTCCATGAGCAATAAGTTTATTATCAGGTATTCGGAAAATAGACTGAATAAATAAGAGGCGTACATTTCCTTCTCTTTGAATATCAACGGTAACAATAAAATTATCTGCACTCCTTAACGGATATTTATAATCAATCTCCACTTTCGTCACAATCAGGTCAATTCCCTCTTCATGCAGTTTGTAAAAGCTTATACCTCTGGATATTAAAAATTCATGCCTGGTGTGTTCAAGATAATGCTGATAATTTGAATTATTTACAACGCCCTGAATATCACACTCATAGTCCCTTACTTTAAACTCCAGTTTATATTTAAAATCTGAATCCTGCATAATAAGCAAATAACATAAAATAATTACTAAAAATAGTTATTTGGGAAACACTCTGAATAACTTTCTTATTGCCTTATGAAAATTATGTATTCCATTTGGTTTATAATGCATCAGAACACATTCACCTGTAATGTAATTTAAATCACTTCCTTTAAGTTCTGCAAGCGCCTCCTTACTGTCTGCCATTTGTTGTATCCAGATATTTTTTATCCCTCTTGACTTTGCCTCTCTGATAACGCCTGCCGTCTGATCTTTCCGGGTCATAATTATAACACCTTTGACTTCTGGCGGCACAGATAAAATATCCTTATAGACTTTTACGCCATATATTTCTTCAGCATATGGATTTACAGGAATAACTTCCAGTCCTTTATCTCTGAGCTCTCTGAATGCAGCCTGACCAAATTTCTTTGGATTACGTGACACCCCGGCCAGGGCAATGGGTGTTGCTCCCATGAATTCTTCAATTTGTTTTAATGATGCCATATCAAGTAATAATTTGATGATTAATAAAATAAGCGTGATTTATGTCAGCCTGTAAGTATAAAGACTTAAAAGTAGTATAAAAATAACAATTGATACATATTTTTACTTACTTGGATGAAGGTTTAATAAACACTTGGAGAAATGAAAAAGCCTGACGACCGCACAGGGTACCTGTTTTCAAAAGGGTACTCTAACTATGTTTTCATTTTGCTATTCCTTCTTTATATGTTTGATTACATAGACAGGATGGTGGTTACTTCTATGTTTAGCTCTATTGAGAGAGACTGGGGTATAACTCACACCCAGAGCGGATCACTGGTATCTGCCGTCTTTTTTGCGATAGTTATTTTCACCTTCCCGATATCAATCCTGGTTGACAGGTGGAGCCGGACAAAGACTATCGGAGTCATGGCTATACTTTGGAGCATTGCAACTGCAGTCTGTGCATTAACGGGAAATTACGTACAGTTGTTCATGGCAAGGTTATTAATAGGTGTTGGAGAAGCAGGATATGCTCCCGGAGGAAGTGCAATGATATCAGGGCTATATCCTATTGAAAAGAGAGCAAAAATGATGGGTATCTGGAATGCTTCGATACCCCTCGGATCAGCTATAGGTGTTTTGCTAGGAGGATTAATTGCCGCAAAACTGGGCTGGAAGCATGCTTTTGGAATCGTTGCTTTGCCTGGTATGGTTGTTGCAATTCTGTTCTTTTTTGTTAAGGATTATAAAACGGTTGATCTCTCATTTATTGATAAGAGCAGCAATAAGATAAAGATGGAGAAGAAAGATATGTTCAGAGAGTTTATTAAAAAACCATCTGTTCTCTTTACCTACTTTGGGATGGCTGCCGTTGTCTTTGTAACAACTTCAATGCTCACATGGCTTCCAACTTATTTTGAAAACGTCAGAGGTGTTTCACAGGAATCGGCTGGAAAGATGGCCAGCTCAGTTATGGCACTGGCCCTGGTGGGAGCTCCTCTGGGAGGGTATCTCACCGATTTATGGAGAAAAACCAATGTTAAAGCACGCCTTATATTTCCCGCATTATCGACACTTTATTCCGGACTGACCTTGTTCATTGCTCTTTTCTTATTAAAGGGAACCTTTCAGTATATAATGTTTCTGTTATTCGGAATTGGCGTTATTAGTTTTATTTCAGGTGCAGCTTCTGTCACTCAGGATGTTATACACCCGGGTTTACGGGCAACATCATATGCAATTGCAGTTGTCATTCAGAATCTTCTTGGTGCCACTACCGCACCGGTTGTAATGGGGAAAATTTATGATCTTACAAATATTCAGACCGCTTTATCATTTCTCCCGTTTGTGTTGGTTCTGGGTTCAATCCTTTTCTGGCTGGGCTCCCGGCACTATGAGACTGACCTTGAAAAGGTGGCTAAGATAAAACTTGAAGCTGCTTAGTCGAGATCAGACTTCAACTTGTAATACAACACATGGAAGAAGAAATTTATTTCTTTCTTAAAGTGGTATATTGAATAAATTCACGAAGTGATTCTTTAACATCTGAGTCGGGATATGAATCAAGTATTGCCAGTGCTTTATCTCGATACTGATTCATTTTAATCTCAGCATACTCATTGCCTCCGTACTCAGAAACAAAACTTATTACCTCGTCAATATCTGACTTGGATTTTTTTCTGTTCCTTACTATGCCAAGGATATGATTTTTTTTAGTATATGATGAATGTTCAAGAGCATAGATGAGAGGCAAAGTGATCTTTTTCTCTTTAATATCATTACCAGGAGCCTTGCCCGTAAGGCCTTTGCTTTCATAATCCAGAAGGTCATCTTTTATCTGGAATGCAATGCCTATGTTTTCTCCAAAATCCTTCATTAACTGAATTATATCAAGATTATCAGAAACTGATCTTGCACCGCATGCAGTACATGCAGCAATTAATGCAGCTGTTTTACTCAAAATAATCCGGAAATAATCCTCTTCTGTAATATTCAGCTTTCTTGATTTCTGAAGCTGCAGGAGTTCTCCTTCACTCATTGACTTTACTGCTTCAGAAACAATCTCAAGCATATCAAACCGGCTATTTTCAACGCTGATGAGCATGCCTTTTGAAAGCAGAAAATCACCTACCAGAACAGCGATTTTCGAATTCCAAAGAGCGTTTATAGAAAGTGCACCTCTTCTTTCATTGGCATCATCAACCACATCATCATGAACAAGTGACGCAGTATGTAAAAGCTCGATGAATGTGGCCGCAAGATATGTCGGCTCTGATATATTGCCATTGAGTTTGGCAGTCAGGAAAACCAATAAAGGCCTCATCTGTTTGCCCTTACGACGCAAAATATAATTAAGGATAATATTCAGAAGCGGGATGTCGCTTCTCATAGTCCTGCTGAAATAGGCTTCAAATTCAGCCATCTCCTTATCAACAGGTTTTTTTATTTTATCCAGTACCGACATATGAATTTATTGTCCCAAACTTACGTAAAATTATTATTCATAGGAATAATTGATAATATGCATCTTAAAATATACTGCCAGGGATATTTTGATTTTTTGCAGAATTATATAATGAAAGCAGAAAAGGTTCTGGCAAATATGTAAATTAGTACAGAAAAATAAATAATATGTTAAACAAGATATTGGATTTCAGTCTGAAAAACAAGTTGATTGTGATTCTCTTTACAATGACTGTCGTATCATTTGGATTGTATGCCGTTTTAAAAATACCTGTAGGCGCAGTGCCTGATATAACAAATAATCAGGTTCAGGTTATTACGACCTCCGGAAATCTTTCAACACAGGAAATTGAGCAGTTCATTACAGCACCTGTTGAAATGGAAATGGCTAATCTTCCGGGTGTAACAGAAATACGGTCAATCTCCAAATTTGGAATTTCGCTTGTTACTGTTGTCTTTAATGACAGGATCGGGACCTATCTTCCCAGGCAACTGATCGCAGAAAAACTAAAAAGTGCTTCAGCAAAGATCCCGGAAGGATTTGGAACACCTGAAATGGGACCTATTACTACCGGGCTGGGAGAAATTTACCAGTATACCCTTGACTTGAAACCTGGTTATGAGGATAAGTATACAGCTATGGACCTCAGAACAATTCAGGACTGGGTTGTTCGGAGGAGATTATCTGGAATTAACGGAGTTGTTGAAATAAACAGCTGGGGCGGCTATCTGAAACAATATGAAATTGCTATTGACCCTGCTCTTTTAAAGGCAGTTAATGTTACTTTATTAGATGTCTACAATGCAATTTCTTCAAACAACAGCATTTCAGGGGGTGCATATATTGAGAAGACAAATCAGAGTTTCTTCATTAGAGGTGACGGACAGGTAAAAACACTTGACGACATTGAAAATATTGTGGTCTCTTATAATAACGGATTTCCAATATTAATCAACGATATAGCAAAAGTTCAGTTTGGATATGCCAACCGTTTTGGCGCTATTACAGCAAATGGAAAGGGCGAAACTGTTCTGGGCCAGATTATGATGCTGAAAAATGCCAATTCCAAGGAGGTAATCAGCGAGGTAAAAAAAAGGGTGGAAGAGATTCAGAATAATCTACCAGAAGGAGTATTTATTAACCCGGTACTTGAAAGAGGTGAGTTAATATCAAAAACTTCAGTTACCGTGGTTGAGAACCTTTTGCTGGGTGCATTGATTGTCTTAATCACTGTAATACTGATACTGGGAAATATAAGATCGGCACTGGTAATTGCATCAATGATACCACTGGCATTGTTATTCACAATTTCAATGATGTACATATTTGGCATCGATGCAAACCTCATGAGCCTTGGTGCACTCGACTTTGGAATCATTATTGACGGGGCTGTTATAATTGTAGAATATATTGCTCTTAGAATAACTGTTCAGAAGAGTGACATAAACGGCGTTACCGGTGACGAAAAACAGTCGCTGATGGACAAAATTTCTTTTGAAGGATCGTCCAAAATGATGAATTCTGCCATTTTTGGACAAATTATTATTCTGATAGTCTTTATTCCAATCTTGTCCTTAAGCGGAGTAGAGGGTAAAATGTTCAGACCAATGGCTATCGCATTCTCTTTTGCGATTATAGGAGCTATGATATTCGGACTAACATGGCTTCCGGTGGCAGCCTCTCTTTTCTTGAGTCCGGAAAGAAAAAGAAAATTCAATGTTTCAGACTGGATTATGGGAATCGCTTACAAATCATATAGTCCGGTAATAAAATGGTGTTGTGAACATAAACGGGTTGTATTAGGAGCTTCACTTGTTTCGCTGCTGTTCACACTTTTCATTTTTTCGAGAATTGGCGGTGAATTTGTTCCAACTCTTGATGAAGGAGATTTTGTGATTCAGCCGGTATTAAAAACAGGGACATCACTAACCAAAACAATTGAAATGACAACCAAAATGGAAAATATCCTCATTTCAGAATTCCCTGAAGTTGACCAGGTTGTAAGCCGTATTGGTGCAGCAGAAGTTCCCACAGATCCTATGTCAATGGAAGAGATAGATATGATTATCAGGCTTAATCCAAAGGACGATTGGGTTAATGCTTCAAGCAAAGAAGAACTCGCAGAAAAATTCAAGGCAGCATTATCGGTTTTGCCAGGTATTGATTATGAATTTACTCAGCCTATTGAAATGAGGTTTAATGAACTTATAACCGGTGTTCGGTCAGATATCGCCATCAAGTTATTCGGGGAAGATCTGGAATATATAAATCAGAAGGCAAGTGAAATCAGAAACCTGGTAGCAGAAATCCCAGGAGCCGGTGATGTAATCCTTGAAAAGACGGCAGGTCTGCCTCAGGTGAAGATAGAATACAACAGGGAAAAAATTGCATATTACGGACTCGATATAGAACTCCTGAACAAGTACCTTTCTACAGCATTTGGAGGAGAAATAGCAAGTGCCGTGTTTGAAGGGGAGAAACGATTTGATATGGTGGTCAGGTTTCAAAAAGAAAACAGGACAGATATTAGCGATATAAAACAGCTGTTTGTACCTCTTAATAACGGGTTGCAAATTCCGCTGGAAGAGCTTGCAAACATACAATATGCTGAGGGACCGGCAAAGATTTCAAGGGAAAATACACACAGAAGAGTAGTTGTAAGTGTAAATGTCAGAAATCGTGATTTGCAGTCAGTTGTAAAAGATATACAAACAACAATAAACAAGAACATAAGCCTCCAGCCGGGTAATTATATTGAATATGGCGGGCAGTTTGAAAACCTTCAGAATGCAACGCGGCGTCTAATGATTGTTGTACCTATTGCTCTTTTGCTGATTTTTATTTTCCTTCATTTTGCTTTCGGATCTATCAGGGATGCCGCCCTGATATTTACAGCAATACCTCTTGCAACGGTCGGTGGAGTTATTCTGTTATGGCTGAGGGGAATGCCATTCAGTGTTTCTGCAGGAGTAGGATTTATTGCACTTTTTGGAATAGCGGTTCTTAATGGTATTGTACTTATAGAACACCTTAAAGAACTTCAACATTCAGGGACAATAAATATGAGAGAACTGATTTTAACCGGTACCAAAAACCGTCTTCGCCCTGTGATGCTGACTGCCGGAGCTGCCGCAATGGGTTTTCTTCCAATGGCAATTTCAACAGGCGCCGGCGCAGAGGTACAGCGTCCTCTGGCAACAGTTGTAATAGGTGGGCTGGTTACATCTACTATGCTTACTATGATAGCCTTACCTCTTCTGTTTGAGATATTCAATAACGTAAAATCAATTAAATTATTTCCTTTCAGAATTATTAGATACAAAGAGATAATAACAATACTCATTTTCTTTTTATTACCGCTATCCGCGATTGCACAGAACAAAACAATGTCATTAAATGAGATTATAGACATAGCGGTTGTTAATAACAGGGAAATCAATGCATATAACCTTAAAGTTGAAGAAAGCCGAATCCTAAAATCAACCGCTTTTGGAATAGATAAAACGATTATTTCATATGGAACTGATCAAAACAACATTGCTGAAAACGGATATCCAATAAATGTTTGGGGTATTGAACAGAATTTCAGCTTTCCAACATTGTACAGTGCTGAGTTAAATGCAAAGAAAATAGATATTTCAAAGTCGGAAACTGCACTGGAAATTCAGAAAAACAAACTGAAAAAGGAATTATCTGTTTGTTACTTTGAACTTCAGAACTTTTTGAACCGTAAAGATATTTTTATCAGTATTGACAGTCTGTATACTGCGCTGCTGAGAAGTGCTGAAACACGATATCAAAAAGGAGGAATCAGTGAACTTGAACTCTTAAATATTATTGCCAGGCAACGTCAGGCTCACCTTGATTTAAACAGCATTCAATACAGCATTGATAATTCAATTCAGAGGTTGAAAACCCTGATGAATGACTCAACTGATTTTAATATTCCTCTGATTACAGAAATCCTTGAATCAGCCGAAAACAGTGTTGAAACAAATCCTGTATTCAGGATGTTGATGATTCAAAATAATTATAACGAGGCAATTTTAAAGATCGAGCAAAACAAATTACTTCCGGATTTATCACTGAATTACTTTACGGGAACGAACAATTATGAAAATTCCAGGTATTATCATGGGTTTCAGGTTGGACTTGCTGTGCCCCTCTTTTTTGGCAGTCAGAAATCCAGGATAGAATCTTCCAGAATTTCACTTAATGCACAACAATTAATTGCTGAAAATGAGATAATCATGCTCAGGAATAAAATTGCAGCATTTAAGAGGGATGAGCTAAAATACAGGGAAGCAATAGATTTATATCACAGTTCCGGGAAACAGTTATATGATGAAATTTTAAGAGCAACAATTAGAAGTTTTCAACTGGGTGAAATTGATATATTCAAATTTACAACAAGCTATGAAAATGCAGTCAGGATAAAGGTTGATTATCTCGATAATGTATTGAGATATAATACAATCCTCCTTGAACAAATGTATTTGGTTAATTAATACTAATAAAATGAAACTATATTCTTTGTTTTCAATTTTAATGGCGATTGTCTTAATTTCTTGTAGAGACAATGTTGCCGAACAGAAAACTGAATCGCAGGAACATCTGATAACCATTTCACAACAACAATTTGTTGCCGGACAAATGTCAATGGGAGAACTGGAAATGAAGGTTTTTAAACAGACAGTTCACTGCCACGGAAATATCATCTCTAAGCCAGGAGGCACTGCAACTATCAGCACTAATGTATCCGGACTGGTAAATAGAATATTTTGCACTCCTGGACAAAAGGTAACTTCAGGTCAGGCAATATTTGAAATTACGGGGAATGAACTTATTGAATTACAAAAGGATTTGGCTGAAACTTCAAGTTTGCTGATCAGAGTCAGATCTGAATATGAAAGGTTAAAATCACTGTTTGCTGAAAGGGTCGGATCAGAAAAGGATTTGATTTTTGCAGAAAGTGAATATAAAGCAATTCAGGCTGCATATTCAGCATTAAAGATGAAAATTCAACTGCTTGGTTTAGATGTAGCACAGGTAGAGAAGGGCATTTTTAGTGAGTCATTTACCTTAAAATCGCCAATCAATGGTTATATATCACAGATCAATGTCACAATGGGTCAATATGCAGATCCACAAACAGCTATAGCCGAGGTGTTTGATGCCTCAATGCTATATCTCAGAATAGCAGTTTTTGAGAAAGACATAACAAGTCTTAAAGAAAAGCAAACAGTATTATTCCGATTGCTGGGAAATCCAATGGAATATATAGCAACATTGAGTTCTATAGGAAGAAATATTGACAATGAAACAAAAACAGTTTTGTGTCTGGCAGAAATTGATGATCTTGGAAAAACCAATTTTGTAAGCAATGCATATATTGAGGCTCGTATCGTTACACAAATAGATACTGTAATTGCCATACCTGAAGGAGCAATAGTCAGATCAGGAGGGAATAATTATCTGTTATTATTTGAAAATCAAGATAGTGACACATATTATTTCAGCAAAAAAATAATTGAAACCGGTCAAAGTATAAATGGTTATGTCGAAATTCTTAACCCTCCTGATAATAGAAAAGTATTAGCCGGCGGGGCATTTAATATTCCTGTAGAATAGTTCTTTTGTTGCCCTTGTATTTGTTGCTGTATCTTTACGAATTCAATTAATTTTTTCAGTATGAAACAAAAGATCTATCAGGTAGATGCTTTTACAGATAAGCTTTTCCGCGGAAATCCTGCTGCTGTCTGTCCGCTTGAATCATGGCTCAGTGATGACCTAATGCAAAAGATTGCCTTTGAGAACAATCTTTCGGAAACGGCCTTTTATGTCAGGGAAGGCATACATTATAATATCAGGTGGTTCACACCTACGGTTGAAGTTGACCTCTGTGGCCATGCAACACTTGCCACAGCTTATGTATTATTCAACTGGGAGAACCATGAAGGAGACAAAATAATATTTAAATCTATGCTGTCAGGAGAGTTAGAGGTGGTTAAAAGTGATGATTTACTTACACTAAATTTTCCTGCTGATTTTATTGAGCCTGCAGAATTAACTACAGATTTTACGGAATGTTTTAATATCAGACCGATACATACATTCAGGGGAAAAACAGATTATATGCTGGTTTTTGATAATGAGAGAAGTATTGAAACACTGATCCCTGACCTTGTTAGAATATCAAAACTTGACTGCCGAGGTGTTATTGTTACCGCCCGGGGAAATAATGTTGATTTTGTTTCGAGGTTCTTTGGACCTCAGTCAGGTGTTGATGAAGATCCGGTTACAGGTTCAGCACATACAACACTCACTCCATATTGGTCAAAGCAGCTTGGAAAGAAGGAACTGACAGCAGTGCAACTTTCAAACAGGAAGGGATATCTTAAGTGCAGCATTTTTAATGACCGGGTTGAGATAAGCGGGGAATGCAGATTATATTTGAAAGGAGAAATATTTATTAAAGAATCATAAACTAAAAGTTGATTTTATTCAGTAATATTCAAACATTTTAAATGATTATTTGTTGAATAATAAATCTTAAGTGTTTATGAAACAGGTGATTATTTTCATTCTGGTATTAATGCTGCTGACTTCATGTGATAAAGGATTAACTGTATATCAGATGCGTATACTCATAAAGAATGATACCGATAGCAGTATGAAAGTTACGCTCTATCCTAAAAGCAAGTATGTTAGATATGGGATGTATTCATATTCTGACATGCATACAAAATATAAAGACACAACCTTTATCCCTGATATGAAGCTTGGTACGGAAATATATTCAACAGATACTCTTGACATGGACCCTCAAATTCTGATTAACAGGGTTTTTGACAGTATGAAGGTTATACTCTCTTCAGGGAAAATACTTAAATTTTCATCCCTGGGCGTAGTCAATTATCCCATGAATCCTTTTTCTGATAAGTCAGCATGGATTTATCAGAAAAATATTCTTGAACATGTGAGAACATGGAGAGATAATAATGTGGAATCAGAAGATTATATATTCATAATTGCCAGGTAAAACTTATTCATTGGAAAGGGTTTCCTTGTGATCATTATATCTCAGAATTCATTTGTAAAAAATGAGACTAACAAAACTATTTAAGGAATTTTTTGTAAGCGAAAAAGCAGGAGGATTGCTTTTGATTATGATGACAATCTTTTCACTTGTATTTGCAAACTCGGTGTGGAAAGATAGTTATATTAACTTTTGGGATACTTACATAGCAGGTGATAGTATTGCACACTGGATAAATGACGGGCTTATGACTATTTTTTTTCTGCTTGTAGGGCTGGAGCTGGAAAGAGAATTTTATCAGGGGGAACTCTCCGACATTAAAAATGCCTCCTTTCCTATTTTTGCTGCAATAGGAGGTATGTTTGTTCCGGCAACATTATTTTTAATAATTAATTTTGGGTCAGGGGATAAATCCGGAGCAGGTATTCCTATGGCAACAGATATAGCATTTGCTATCGGCATTTTATCTCTTTTAGGTAATAGGGTTCCAGGTTCATTGAAAGTATTTTTAACAGCGCTGGCAATTATTGATGACCTTGGAGCGATAATCATAATAGCTGTATTTTATACTGCCTCTCTCTCATTTTCAAATTTATTTATCGCATTAGCTATTTTTGGCATCCTTATAATTTTAAACAGAATTAAAGTATATAGTCTAATACCTTATATAATAGGAGGTATTGCAATGTGGTACTTTATGCTGCATTCGGGAGTACATGCCACTATAACGGGGATTTTACTGGCATTTGCAATTCCTTACAGCAGAGAGGAGGAAAAATCACCTTCCCTCATTCTTCAGCATCACCTGCATAAACCTGTAGCGTTTGTAATATTACCGTTATTTGCGCTTGCTAATACCAGTATTGCCTTTGGCGAAAACTGGATCAGCGGGCTTGGTCAGACAAACAGCCTTGGAATAATGGCAGGACTTATTATCGGGAAACCTGTCGGTATTTTTTTGTTTTCCTTTATTGGCGTGGCACTGGGACTTTGTGTATTACCTGAGGATTTAAAATGGGGGAATATTATTGGAGTAGGGTTTTTAGGTGGTATCGGATTTACAATGTCTATTTTTATTACGATCCTTGCTTTTAACGATTCAGCAATCATCAGTATGTCTAAGATTGCAATTATTTTTGCATCAGTAATTGCAGGGATAACAGGATATATTTTGCTTAAACGGACTCTTAAGGAACCGGTTATAAAGGAGGATGACGGAAATTGAAACGAGGAAATACAGGCCGGCAAAAAAGCGTGGAATCAATATATGAATATCACTATCAAAAAAGCTGAAGAGAAGGATTTCCCGGCAATCCTTTCGCTTATTAAAAAACTTGCTGAATATGAAAGAGAACCTGAAAAGGTTACCAATTCAGTTGCTCTTATGAAGGAGGAGCAGGAGCATTTCAGATGTTTTGTGGCAGAGACAGAAAATGGTGAAATTGTTGGTATGGCGCTATATTTCTTTGCGTATTTTACCTGGGTTGGAAAGTCTCTTTATCTTGAAGATATCTTTGTAGAAGAACAATTCAGAAGATACAGGATAGGAAGCTCATTGCTGAATAAAATTTTTGAAGTTGCAAAGGAGGAGAATTGTAAAAGAGTCAGATGGCAGGTGCTTGACTGGAATTCAGATGCAATAGCATTCTACAGGAAAAGAGGAGCTGAGATTAATAATAAGTGGCTTAACTGTACTTTCGACAGAAACGGTATCATAAATTTTAATGTTTAAATATATGCCGGTTACATATTAACATATTTGCATATATTTACAGAACAAATTATTATGATATGGAATTTAAGGATCTGACAGCTGAGAATCTTGAGAAAGCCGCAGGCATGCTGAAAGCAATTGCTCATCCAATCAGGATTTCCATTGTTGGGTGTCTTGAGGATGGAAATAGAAGGACTGTTACGGAGATACATAATCAACTGGGGCTCGAGCAATCAACTACGTCTCACCACCTTGGAATTCTTAAGGATCGTGGTGTTCTTTGTTCAAAAAGAGAAGGCAAAAATACCTGGTACTATCTGAAGCACGAAAACCTGAAAACTGTATTAAGTTGTGTGAGCAATTGCTGTGAAAAATAATCTTAAGTTGCTATATCGTTAAGAAAGACCCCTGAACATTCTCCTTTGGAACAGGAGAATAGAAATTACACCGCAGGTAATTGCCGAATCGGCAATATTAAAAACCGGTCTGAAAAACACAAGTGATTGTCTTGCATTGATAGGAGACCAGTCAGGCCAGCTTGTATCAATTATAGGGAAATAGAACATATCCACAACTCTCCCATGCAGAAATGATGAATATCCTCCGCCTGGAGGGAACAATATTGCAGGCTGGGTATAGCTTTCACTGAATAACATTCCATAAAAAGCACTGTCGATAATGTTACCAATCGCTCCTGCCATGATAGCACTTACTGCAAGTATTAATGCTGTATTGGCTTTTTTTTCAATTATTGAATTAAGGAACCATCCTATTCCGAAAATTGCAATAATCCTGAAGACACTTAAAATAAGTTTACCGGGCTTTCCGCCCATCTCCATTCCAAAAGCCATTCCGTTGTTTTCAATAAAATGAATAAGCCCCCAGTTGCCGAAAAGTTTTACTTCCTCCCCGATAACCATATGCGTTTTGATCCATATTTTAAGGATCTGGTCAACTAGGAGAATCAAGAATATAAGCAATACTGCTTTCTTTCGGGGTGACATCACATCTCTATTTATTCAGGGACGCAAAATAATAAAAAAAGAAATGACTCCTTAGCTTAAATTTGAAGAAATGAAACATGTGCACTATAATTTTTGTTAATTTAACAGGTACTAAATCAAATAATCGTGCCAGGCAGGACAGCAATAATCTTTGGAGGAACCGGTCTTATTGGAAAAGCATTGACAGAAGAACTCGGCAAATCCTGTCAATATGAAAAAATTATTGCATTTACCAGGAGGAAGACGGAGTTTGATACCGTGTTGAAAGTTAATAACCAGGTTGTTGATTTCGAAAATCCGGAGAGTTTTTCCGGACAAATAATAGGAGACGATATTTTTATTTGTCTTGGAACGACAATTAAGAAAGCCGGATCGGTAAAGAAAATGGAAAAGATCGACAGGGACCTGCCGGTAATTCTGGCGAAATACGCACATAAAAATAGTGTCAGTCGCCTGGCTATTGTCTCATCAATAGGTGCAAATGTTAATTCTTCCAACTATTATCTCCGTATAAAGGGAGAAATGGAAAGAGAGATAATGAATATTAATTTTGAAACAGTTGCAATTGCAAGGCCTTCTCTTCTTCTGGGTAGAAGAGATGAGAATAGGTTTGGTGAATCAGCAGGCAAACTATTTATGAAGGTTTTAAGCCACCTCCTGTACGGGAGATTAAGAAAGTACAGGGCTATTGAGGGGAGAATTGTGGCAAAAGCTCTGATAGGAATTCTCCGGTCGGAGACTGGTAAAAACATATACGAATCTGATCAGCTGCAAAAATTGGCGTACAGGAAATAAAAAATCCCGGCCTGGCCGGGATTTTAAGTATTTTTTATTGGCAATCTACATTAACCTTTTGTGCATTCCAGCAGTACCAGGTTCCTAGAAGATAATCAGAACTTTTTATTCTTCCTTCCTTTGTGGAAGTATTCCATTCTATATTTACATCAGAAAACTTCACCAGGGTGGTGCTATAATAATGAACAGTAAAGTAGGCATTATATGCATTGTTTGTTATTCCATACTCTATATATGCCCCATTACTGTTACCGCTTTTAAGGTAGGTATATTTGATTGTGCCTATTTCAGTTCCTGATTTTGTCCAGTCTATCTGGAGTATAGGTGTCTGAACAGTGTTGCTTTCGGCAATAGTCCACTGACCGCCTGTTCCGTCTAATTTGGAGGTGCCCTCAAACCATTTAAATTCAGGAAATGCGTCTGCACCCTCTCTTGCGATATACATTTCCCATTGAACATCAGAAGCTACTATTGCTCCTGTAAGCCTTGCTTTGTATATAACTCCGGCGGCACTGACATTATAGCTCCATTGCCATTTCTTGTCCGACAGGTAAACAGGATCCTGATCAACAGCAACTTTAAAAGAGGCAACAGGTATTGCCAGGGTTACTGCGATGATAGTCCTCCATGTTCCAACAATTAGAGCAGCTGTTTCCCAGTTAAGATTTTCTGTGCCCTTATTTTCAAAGCCAAGATCAGCCGATTTTGAATTGCTTATGAAATTGCTGAAATCGATTAGCATTGATTCTGCAGGCGGAAGACCAGGAGGATCTCCCTTATCTTTTTTACAACCACTGAAACTTCCTGACATAAGTATGATAATCAGTGTCAGAGTAAATACTTTTTTCATGATCTTACATTTTAGATATATCTGTTAAACGCAAATAGCATCTTTATGTTATCTCAATATAATACAAAGATATAAGAACGAATTAAATAAATGAATAAAAATGTTGTGAATCTTAATCTTGTGTAAATCAGAATATCAAAAGAGGTGAACTTCAGAAGAGACTATCAGTAGTAACATTATTAAAATTCCGTACGAATTTATTAGGATCATAGCCCTTTTAACCTCCCCGGGCTCTTTGCTACCGAACAGGTTTCTGTAAAAAAGCAGAATGAAGCCAATATTTAAAAGTGAAAAAGGGATTAGAAATTGCCTGCCAAATACGTCTGTAATTGAAAAAAATACCAGGAGCAGAAGGCTGGATATCACCACCCATGCGAATACCAGTTTTCTAATCTGAAGATTGGTGAGATAACTTGAAATTGTTGCGAGCCCGGCATTTCTGTATTCCTCTCCGTATTTTGCTATGATCAGCCAGAAATGAGGTACCTGCCACAGGAACATAAATAAAGAGAAAGCGATAATATTGAGATCAGACAGAGAACCCCCTGCCGAAGAATATCCTATCATTGGAGGAATTGCACCCACAAGGCCGCCGGGTATTATTGATAGCACAGTAATCCTCTTAAGCCTTGTGTATACTAGGTTATAAAGTATCACATTAAAAATGCCCAGGGCAAAAGGAAGGACTCCATTCTGAAGAAGGAAGAGCATTCCGGCACATAAAAGAAAAAATGCTAAAAACAGAGCCTTTTTTTCAGATATCACTCCTGAAGGAATTGGTCTTCCCTTTGTTCTGTTCATCAAAAGATCAGTTGTTCTTTCAGAATACTGATTGAGCACAGCAGCTCCTGCTGCAAGAAAAAATACCCCGCCGGAAAGCCAGAACAAGCTGTGGAATATATCATTGCCGCAAATAAGATAGCCGGTTACAGAAGACAGAACTACTGCAATAGATAATTTGTACTTGATCAGATCAATGTAAACGGAAAGTTTTTTCACAGCATTATTTTTCTGCGGCAAGTGTTTTAAGGTATTCGACTATGGTTGCTAAATCTTCTTCTCTGACAAGATCTTTATAAGATTTCATTAATCCACCGGTATATCCTGATACTATCTCTGAGTCAGGATCATATATTGAGTTTGCAATGTATTTGTCATCAGCCTTAACGCTTTTCTGGCTGCCTCCTGAAGTCACCATCCTTTCACTGCCATAAAGCCCTTTGAAAGAAGGTCCTACCAGTTTTGAGCCGTCGAGAGAATGACAGGCAATACAACCCGTATTTCTTAACAGAAGATATCCATCCGGTTCGGGGATAGCAGCAGCAGCTTCATATTCTTCAAACCATTTGTCATAATCGGGCTGTTCAAGGACTTTTGCTTTTGCAAGCATTGATGAATGAAGCAATCCGCAGTATTCAGTGCAGAGTATTTCATATTCGCCAACAATTGTGGGAATGAACCAGAGATATGTGTCATACCCGGGGATAACATCTTCTTTGACCCTGAAGGCAGGAATAAATAAACTGTGATTTACATCTTCCGATTTCAGATTAATCCTGACAGGTTTATTCACGGGTAGCACCAGATCAGAGGATTTGATATTATTACCATAATCAAATTCCCATTCCCACATTCTGCCTATTGCCTGAACAACCATTGCATCGGCTGGCGGTTTTCGCATGGGAGCAAAACCTGACCATCCGTAATAGAACATAATCATTACTATTACCAGTGGTACAATTGTCCATAATATCTCAAGTTTTACACTTCCTGTAAACTGTTGTGGCGCTTTGCCTTTTTTCCTTGAGAAATGGAAAACCATCCAGATAATGAATGTCGTAATGCCAACAATAAATACAAAGGCAATTGAAAATATAAATAAGAAAGCCTTATCTACACCTTCCGCCATATTTGATGCTCCTGTAAACATAATTCTTACCTTAAATAATAATCAATAAAAGTTATTATAATAATCAGGGCAAAAAGTACAAATACGCCGCTTATCATTGCCTTAATGAAAAGGCTTTCATGTTTTACATGCATGAAATTGATTATGACAGTTGCTACCTTTATACTCGCAATTAACAGCGCAACAGCAACAGTATAAGCCCCGAAATGCCATCCCGTTGCTGCAACAGAAATAAAAGTAAGCAATAACAGAGCTATCAGCACTACTGCATGAGACTTATAACTTGAGATATGTGTTTCCCCATTTTGCATAGGATAATAGTATTTAAGTTATCAGATAAAGTAATGGGAAGAGGAATATCCAGATAAGGTCCACCAGGTGCCAGTAAAGGCCGCTGTTCTCTAAATGAAGATAATGTATCTGGCTGACTGTCCCCTTCCTGATCTTAAAAAGATTAATGGTCAGAAGGATCATTCCGATAAGCACATGCAAGGCATGAAGTCCGGTCATCATATAGTACAAACCGAAGAAAAGAAGTTCTCCCTGAGGCATATTTTTCAGGACTGCTGATCCGGGGTAGATTTCAAATTCAAACTTATGTGACCATTCGAAGTATTTATTCAGCATGAAGAGGGCTGCAAGAAGAATTGTAATTGAAATAAGCAACATGGCAAGATTCTTCTGATTTTTCTGGATCGCGGTTATAGCCATTGCAACCGTCATACTGCTGATAAGCAGGAAGACAGTATTAAGTGTGCCTATAAAAGTATTAAGTTCTGCAGCAGCTGTATGAAAATCAGCCGAATATTTTGCTCTGAAAACGGCATAAACCAGGAATAATCCTCCAAACAGGAACAACTCCGTAAAAAGGAATATCCACATACCCAGTTTCCCTGTTTCGCTGTCGATTTGGTTACTATGAATTGCCTGAGAGGACATATTAATTCTATCTATTTGGTTTCAGATTTGTTGCCGAAGAAATATGGTGGTGTTGTTATTTCCGGGATGACTTCAAAGTTTTCATGCGATGGAGGAGAAGGAATCATCCATTCAAGAGTAACTCCATGCCATGGATTTGAAGGAGCCGGCGCCCCTTTTCTTGCGTGGTATATCAGGTTGTAAACCATAATTATTAATCCGGCAAAGAGAATAAAACCACCGATAGTAGATATTACCTGGCCGGTTTGGAACTGAGGCAGATAATCAAAATACCTTCTTGGCATTCCCTGTATCCCTATTATAAACTGAGGGAAATAAAGCATGTTGAAACCTATGAAAATAACGGCACATCCTAAATATGCAATAGTGTTGTTGTACATCCTGCCGAACATTTTGGGGAACCAGTAATGTATACCGGCAAAGAATGAAAAACCCATACCTCCGAAAATAATGTAATGAAAGTGTGCAACAACAAATGATGTGTCATGAACCTGTACATCTGTTGCAACTGAACCAAGAGTAAGCCCTGTGAATCCACCAATCATGAAAAGGAAGATAAAGCAAATGGCATACAAAAGAGGCGGTTTAAGGTCTATTGACCCTCCATACATGGTAGATACCCAGTTGAAGACCTTTATTGCACTGGGTATCGCTACAATGAACGTCAGGAAGGAAAAGAACCAGCGAGATCCGTAACTTATCCCGGCAGTAAACATATGATGTCCCCAGACAAAATATCCTACAAAGGCTATTGCAAGGCTGGAAACCAGAATTGCAGTATATCCGAATACAGGTTTCTGGCTGAAAGTAGGAAAGATTTCAGTTACAATACCCATACCAGGCAGGATCATAATGTAAACAGCAGGATGAGAATATATCCAGAAGAGATGCTGGAACAACACCGGATCACCTCCAAGCGCAGGATCAAAGAAACCGATCCTCAGAACTCTTTCGGCAATTACCATTAAAAGGGTTATACCTACAATAGGAGTGGCAAGCACCTGTATCCATGCTGTTGCATAAATGGCCCATGGAAAAAGCGGCATCCTGAACCATCCCATTCCGGGAGCTCTCATCCTGTGAATTGTAACTATAAAATTTAAACCGGTCAGTATGGAAGAAAATCCAAGAATAAACGCAGCTACAAGGGCATAGATCACATTTGTTGATGATTCTGCACTGTATGGAACATAAAATGTCCACCCTGTATCTGGTGCACCTCCGCCGATAAACTGGGAAAGTACTCCGAAAACTGCACCGATTACAAAGAGATACCAGGAAAAGAGATTAAGCTTAGGAAATGCAACATCTCTAGCACCAATCAGTATCGGAAGAAAAAAGTTTCCGAAAATAGCCGGCAGGGCTGGTATAACAATAACAAATATCATAATTATACCATGAATTGTGAACATGCCATTGTATGTCTGCGGACCCATAATTGTTTCTCCGGGAGAGAATAGCTCAATCCTCATCAGCAGGCCAATTGTTGCTGCGATGAAGAAAAATACCATGATGCAATAAAGATAAAGCAATCCTATCTTCTTATGGTCGGTGGTAAGCAGCCAGGAGAGAATACCTTTATACTTACCCTGGTGCTGAAGATAGCTTATATGTGATCCGTGTTCAGATGTACTCATATCTTAAATGTTTTTCATTTTTTCTTTTTCTTAAACAGAAGTATGCCCAGAATGATGAATGCGATAATCAGTGTTATAGCGCCTATTATTCTGGTTATTTGTATACTGTATGTCTTACTTGCTGGATTATAGGCAAAACAATATTCAAGAATCCTGTTTATTGTCGGACGGGCTATTCCCTTCTGGGCTTCAATAATAGCCATCTTCAGGTCAAACGGAAGGAAGGTAAGACCATAAAGATACCTGGTTATTTTTCCCTGCGGGCTAAGCGCAATTATTGCAGAAGCATGTGCAAAGTCCAGCCCCTGAGCCTTATACTTATATCCGGCTGCCTCAGTAATCCTGTTGATATTATCCTGGGTCCCGGTCAGATAAATCCAGAACTTCTGATTCTCCTTATTTATTTTCTGGACAAAATTCACCTTTTTTTCCCTTGCTTTTTCGGGGGTGTCCTTTGTATTGAAACTGATCGTAATAATCTGGTAATCTGTTCCAAGAGCAAGGTCCGTTTTACTTACGACATCTGCAACTCCATCCATAAGCGGGCTACAAAGATTTGGACAATCGAAATAAACAAAGAAAAGAATAGTTGGCTTGTTTATTAATTGTCCGAGAGTTACTGTATCGCTTGATTCATTCAGAAACCAGAGATCCATTGGTATTGTATCTCCGAGTTTTTCAATTATACCAATCTCAATATCTTTATTGATCAGGTTGGATTTTACCATTTCCTGACTGAAGATACTGCAGGAAACAGTTAGAAATAAGGTAATAATAAGTAACTTTTTCATAAATTTTCTATTTGACACGGGTTGTTTCCTCCTCAGAATATATGCCTGCTATCATTAAGGATCCTCCCATAAGTGAGATATCTTTTAAAAGGGCAATAAGCGTTATTGTCTGATCATTTCCGCTTATAAGATGAGGTATATGGATTGTTACGATGAACAAAAAAAGCAGAATTGCCAGAATTACAGTTGAAAATTTTATATATTTCTTAAATATAATACTGATACTTACAGCAATAAGCATAATTCCTGTTAAAAGAATTGTATAGGCGCCCAGCGGAATAAAGGAGGTGATAATTCCCAGATAGTAATCCTTCATAATAAAGTGATTTATTCCGAATATCAGGAAAGGGAGTGCAAAAAGGATCCTTCCGATTGTGGTAATGTTTTTCATTGATTCAGATTTAATTTACCAACATTAATTATTCCTGTTTTTCTGAAGAAGCTGATTCCAGATATTTGCCAATGATATGAATGTCTCTGATTTTCATCAGGACAAGTATAATGAAACTCCATGCAGCAATTATACCAAGAACGAATGAAAGTAAAATCCATATCGGTGCTTTTCTGACTATGTTCCACATCGCCCTTTTAGCGACCAGACTCACCGGTGTGATTTTTATACCTGCTGTCAACACAGTATCCTTGGATGCTGATCCAAATATCTCTTCATCAATAAACCTTGCGCTGATTGCAACATTTCCAAGGGAATCCCCATGCATTTTTGGCGGGATTCTGAAAACTGCCCTGCCTGTTTTATCTGTTACTTTTTTTTCATCAATAGCCTGGTGTCCGAAGGTTCTGTGGACATATAATCTTACGCCCGCATCTGTAACAGGGATCCTGGTATTTTCTTTGTCTGCAAATGCTGTAAGGATAATTGTGCTGTCTGAGGGATTATGTTCAAGCGACATATTTATTGTTGCCCCCGGGTATGAAGATGAAGAGATTATGGCCCTTACCTGCTGTTTATATGTTTTGTTGAAACTCCTCAGATATGATATCACCTCCCAGACCTCATCGGTAGTGAGCACACTTTTAAATGAAGGCATCTGGCCATTACCGGTTGTAACTTTATAGAATAACTCTCCATCGTTATTTTTTTGTATCTTTTCTGTTGCAGGGTCTCCGGGAGGAGGCACCAGGTTAAGATAATTTGATTTTCCTGGTGTGCCATGACACGACATACAGTTTAGTGTGTATATCTTTTGTCCGGCAGTTCTTGTGTTATCATCGAACTCAAATGTACTCAGCCGTCCCTTCTTATCATCCGGAACGATCCATTCCTGACCCTGTAATGCCGGAATTGCAAGTTGTAAGATTGTCAGAAACAATATAATACTCCTCATAATACCAGGTTTAATTAATTTCCGCTTTTTCTTTTACTGATGCCTCCTCTTCTGCTATTTCCCAAATAGGAATTACAGGAAATAATTTTGACAGAATTGTTATAATCATCAGTACAAGTATCATAGATGCCAGAGTAACGGCTGTCTCTGTTACTGTCGGTTTATATATCATCCATTCTACCGGTACGTTCTGGATTGGAAGATACGGATGTTCCTGAGGAGGAACAACAATAATATATCGTTTAAACCAGGCAGCAATAAATACAAAAATAGAAATCAAAAGAAGTGGTAGTGGTTTTCTCATTTTACTAATAAGGAGAAGCACAACCGGGATTACAAGTCCGAGAAGCTGTGTGCCCCAGAAAAGCAATGCATGATGTCCGATAAATAATTCCCTTAAATGGATAGCATCATGTGCTTTAAGTTTATATCCCGGTACAATGAATTCATTGATATTAAAGTAAATATAAACTATTGACACAAGAGCGAGTACTCTTCCGATCTTTTCAAAATGATCATCAGTCAGGTATTTTTGAAGCCTGTAGCTGGTCCTGAAAAAATACATTGCTATTATTACTGCTGCTGTTCCTGATACAAATGCACCTGAAATAAAATAGGGTCCGAATATTGTGCTGTCCCAGCCTGCGCGGGGTGTAACTGCAAAAAGCCATGAGGTAACTGTATGAATGGCAAAAGCAAGAGGAACAATCAGAATGAGAAGGATCCTCATTGCCTGATGCATTATCTCAAATTGTTTTTCGTGATTTACCCAGTTTATTGAAAGGATCTCATATGCTTTAACAAGGAATTTTGGTCTGCCCTCAAGTCTGGATTTTGCAATGGCCAGGTCGGGTATAAGTGGAATAAACCATAGCATCAGACTTACAAAAAAGTATGTGGTAACAACCGTTACATCCCATACAATTGGTGACTGGACTCTGCCAAACATGAAAAGGTAGGGCAACCTGTCAGGACGACCCATGTCGGATATGATTACCAATCCGGCTATTGCAGCAAATGCTACGGCAATTATTTCAGCGATTCTGGCAATAGGCTTGATCCATGTTACTCCTGCAAGTCCGAGTACCGAACTGATAAGCATCCCGATGAGGCTTGTTGCAACAAAGAAAACAAATGTTGCAATATACATTCCCCAGCTTGTTGCATCTCGCAGGCCAGTTACGCCAAGTCCCTTATGAAGCTGCAAAGTATAAGCATACAGGCAGGCAGCAAGGGATATAGTAAGTATACCCATCCAGATTATAAATCCTTTGTTTATTCTGACATTTCTCAGGACATCAGCTGAAACTGATTCCAGTATTTCCCGGTAAAAGGCTGTACTATAAAGAGATCGGGCCATTTAATCCTGTTTTATGTAGTTTCCTTATATTCGGTTTTTTCACCTTCTTTAAAATCAAATATCCTGTTTTTTGGAGGAAGATAATAAACTCTTGGTTTTGTGCCTAATTCAGCCATAAGCCTGTAAGCTCCGTTTTTTTCAAGCAGTTCGCTCAGACTTACTGTCTCTTTGGTTGTACCGTTTGTCACAGCATCTTCATTCTCATCGCCAAAGTAAAAAACACCATTGGGACATGCTGAAACACAATACGGAAGAGCATTTTCCCTTAACCTGTCAGCACTGAAAAGACACTTTGATATTGTACCTTTCTTCTGAGGAACATTCAGTTCTACATTATAGAGCTTATCTTTATCCGATTCAGCATTTAATGGTTCCTGCCAGTGAAACATCCTGGCCGAATACGGACAGGCTGCCATACAGAACCTGCAGCCGATGCATCTTTCATTGTCAATAAGAACAATGCCATCCTGCCTTTTAAATGTAGCATCAACCGGGCAGACTGAAACGCATGGAGGATTATCACAATGCTGGCATGGCTTTGGCATATAGTATTTCGGAGTATTCACCGTCTCCTGCATTACCAGGGTATTAATATGATATTCGTAAGGTCGCAGATGATGCGCTGATTGACAGGCATTAACACATTTTCTGGCATTTCGGCATTTAGACAGGTCAATTACCATAACCCATTTTTTCCCTTTAATTCCTTCTCTTCCCTTTGTATGGAGCACCCTGACCTGATACTTTATATCATTGATTTCTTCTCTGGGAACTTCAACAAGCCTGTTATCTTCAGTAAGTACTTTTACAGTATCGTCTTTATGCTTGTTTTTTTCAAAACGATACCCTGAGTATACTGCTGCAGCCCCTGCAACAGATGCTGCACCCACAAGGCCAACCTTTTTCAGGAAATCACGTCGTGATGATTCAAGCGTTTCATCAATCTTTTCGTCGTCCGATTCCGGTTTCTTGATCTCTTCACTCATACAGATTGAATTGTAAAATAATACTCTCTGCTATTAGAACTTAAACCTTATTTTCAGGGATTTGCAGGTGTAAAGTTTTTAACAGCATATCCGGAGCCTGTTATTGCATCCCTTATTTTCAGGGTATCAACAAGAGAGGGAAAATATTCAATTATGGCCCTTCCGTCTGTGAATGTTGCTTTAACGGATTTAATACCCTCCAGTTTCCCGACATTTCTCTGAATAGTCTGCTCGCAGCCTGTACATGTCATTCCTTCGATATTAACTTCAATCAAAGATGCAATTCCCTTTTCCGCTGAGGTGTCCTTCTTGTTGCCACCGCATGATATTCCCAGCATTAAGCCTCCAAACAGTAACAAAACTGAAATCAGATGTTTCTTTCTCATGGTCAGAATTGTTTAGGTAAGTGTTAATAGAATAACACTGTTAAAAGTATGAAATATTTTGTAACACATAAAATTTGTGTCAAATAGCATAGCAGCATGTCATTTTTTTAGCCGAACTTGAACAAAACAATTTTCATTTTGTTTAAGAATAAAAAACACATCATGAAACAAAGAGACTTTTTAAAATCATCTGTTCTGATAGCAATAGTCCTGATGACTGTTGTATATGTTAATGCCAGCGAACCTCAGAAGAAAACTGCTACTGACCCTGAGGGTGTTATACCTGCTGAATTCCCGGCCCTTCCTTACGGTTATGATGCTCTTGAACCCTATATTGATGCACGCACAATGGAAATCCATTATGATAAGCATCACAGGGCTTATTACAACAATCTTGTAAATACTGTTAAAGGAACTGCTCTGGAAAAGACTCCAATTAATGAGATCTTTGCTACGATCTCAAAACAGAGTGATGCCGTCAGAAATAACGGAGGAGGGTATTACAACCATTTTATTTTCTGGCAGAATCTTGGAAAGGGAACATCTTCGCCTTCAAAGGAACTTTCTAATGCAATTAACAATACCTTCGGTTCATTTGACAAATTTAAGGAGGCATTCAGTACTGCAGGAAAGACAAGGTTTGGCAGCGGCTGGGCATGGCTGGTTGTTACCCCGGACAAAAAACTTGCGGTTGGCAGTACTGCTAACCAGGAAAATCCGCTTATGGATATCTCCCCGATAAAAGGCACACCTCTTCTAACACTTGATGTATGGGAACATGCTTATTATCTGAAGTATCAGAACAAGAGAGCTGATTATGTTGATGCTTTCTGGAATGTTGTGAACTGGGATGAGGTAAACAGAAGGTACAAGGAAGCTATGAAATAGCAGAAAGTAAATATTAACAAAAGGGGCCCGGAAATGGCCCTTTTTTTGTTTTTGCCCCAGCCCCTCTGAATAAAAGCTGAGGAATATTCTTAATATCCTTAAACATCACAAAATTCTCTTCCCTTCACGGGAGATGTCATTCACAGTGGCGAATGACAGAGGGGCTATCAGGTATATAGGAATCTTTTGATTTTCAGTGTAGCAGTCTTCTGAAATGGTGCAGACTGAAGAATAATTTTGTTGATCTGGCTGAATTTATTTACATGTGAATTAACATACTCTTTCAGTTCCGTAAGAAGTTCCTCTTTCTTCTCTTCATATTTTTCCGACATATCTTCTTTCAGATTCTGATATTTCTTTTCAATCTCTTCCATGTTCAGGTGAACCATGGCTACAAGCTTTCCTTTTTGCTGAATTACAAGAGATTCCACAACATAACGGAAATTGTTTATGACTGATTCAATTTCTTCAGGGTATATGTTTTCTCCACTTGCTCCGACAATCATATTTTTAAGTCTTCCTTTGATATAAAGATTATTTCTTTTGTCAAGAGAACCAAGGTCGCCGGTTTTGAACCAGCCATCAGGAGTTATTACCTCGCTAGTCATTGCAGGTTCCTTGTAGTAGCCTTTCATTACATTCGGGCCCCTTGTCCAAATTTCTCCTTCCCCTGTTTTTTTATCAGGATTGTTTATAATGAGCTCAATATCTTCAATAGCAGGACCCGTTGATTCAAAAACCGATTTTGAGGGATTGGCTCCTGCAAGCAAAGGGGCTGTTTCCGTAAGGCCATATCCAATGGCATATGGAAATTTTGCTTCTATAAGGAATTTCTCGACAGTCCTGTTCAGCTTGGCGCCTCCGATACCGTAAAATTTAAGATTCCCTCCAAAGGTGGCATATAGTTTTTTTCCGGCAGCTTTATTTAAAAGCTTCCTGAAGAAAGATATCTTATAAAGCATTTTAAGTACTACCTTTTCCTGGATTGAAGGAAGAATCTTATTGAAATATATTTTTTCCATTATCAGTGGCACCGTAAGCATCATTGTAGGTTTTACCTCTGCCATAGCTGGAAGAAGTACAACAGGGGTCGGAGGTTTCCTCAGATAATATACACATGCTCCCCCGAGCATGGGCAGTATAAGTCCGAGGGTGTTTTCATACGTATGCGATAATGGAAGTACTGAAAGGAACCTGTCATTTTCATCAATCCACTGAATAACCATGCCTTTCATGGCATTAAATGTAATATTCTTGTGCGTGAGCATCACGCCCTTTGAACGTCCTGTAGTACCTGAAGTGTATATTATTGAAGCAATATCATCTTCCTCAACATCGTATTTGCCAGCTGGCACATCACTTTGATTATAGACATCTGAAGTCCCTTCACTTCCTGTAATTTTAAAATCTTCAATTTGAATTATTGTCTTAAGAGTCTCAGATTTATACCCTTCAATTCTGTTAAGCAGAGGTGTTGAGATAAATATGGCCTTTGATTCTGAATGATCAAGCACATTTCTGACTTCAGTGGATGAAAAATCAGGCAGTACAGGAACAACTACTGCACCCATGAATGTGATCGAGAAAAATGCTATACCCCAATTTGGCATATTGGCACTTAAAATAGCAACTTTATCACCTCTGGAAATTCCATTTCTTTCCAGAAATGCCATCACTGCGCGAATTTCCCTGTCTACCTCTTCATAGGTTTTTGGATTCTCACCCACAAATGCATATGCATTCTTCTTTCCTTGACTACTTAAAGTCTCTGCAAATTTAGATGGGAAAGTCATCTTTGACGAACTCATATTATTATCCCCCATTTAACTCCGGTTATTTATCTGTAACTAAACTACAAAGGTAATCAATTATTATCTTTCAACATTTAAAAGTGATTACTATATTGACGATAATACTGAAAACCAGAAAGGAATAATGAGCCTTTTATCAGCCGGAATGGTTATTTTTGTAGTTCATTTTAAAAATCAGGGTTTTATGGCTTCAGTAATAAGGGTGACTAAGGAGTTTGGTTTTGAGATGGCTCATGTGCTGTGGAATTATGATGGTCCCTGCAGGAATGTCCATGGACATTCTTACAGGCTTTTTGTAACTCTATCGGGGATGCCGTCCGAGGATCATACTAATCCTAAAAACGGTATGGTTATAGATTTTACGGATCTTAAACGAATTGTTAAAAAGGAGATTATTACCGCTTTTGATCATTCCGTGGTGGTAAGTAAAAATCACGATGCAGATAAAATCAGGATGTTCATGAAATTGTTCGGTAATACAGTTCTTGTAGATTATCAGCCTACCTGTGAAAATCTTGTTGCTGATTTTGCTGTAAGGCTTATACCTTCTCTTCCGGCAGGAGTTAGGTTATATAGTCTGAAATTATATGAAACAGCCACCTCATATGCTGAGTGGTTTGCCAATGATAATGTTTAAAAAAGTGACTAAAGTGAACTAGAGTTTGGAGTACTTAAAGTTAAAAAGCAATCATTGAAATTATAACCAACTCTAGTCACTCCAAACTCCATACTCCAAACTAATTCATTATGACAGATAATCAACCCAAAAAACTTTTCCTGCTTGATGCCTATGCCCTGATTTTCAGATCATATTATGCATTTATAAAGAATCCCAGGGTAACATCCAAAGGATTAAATACCTCCGCAATTTTCGGGTTCCTTCTTACTCTTGAAGAAGTTCTTCAGAAACAGAAACCTACACATATTGCTGTTGTTTTTGATACACCAACACCAACTTTCAGGCATGAGATGTTCAGGGAATACAAGGCACACAGGGATGAGACTCCTGAAGATATAAAGAAGTCTGTTCCTTACATAAAAAGGCTTCTTGAGGCTTATCGTATCCCTGTAATTGATTATCCGGGATTTGAAGCTGATGATGTTATCGGGACTCTTGCAAGGAAAGCCTCAGGTAAAGGCTTTGTAACTTATATGATGACACCCGATAAAGATTTTGCCCAGCTTGTCTCAGAGAATGTGTTTATGTTCAAGCCATCACGTAGCGGTAATGGATCAATACAATGGGGCATAAATGAGGTAAAGAATGAATTTTCGGTGGAAAAGCCTGAACAGGTAATTGATGTACTGTCACTTATGGGAGATACTGCTGATAATGTTCCGGGGGCACCCGGGGTAGGTCCCAAAACTGCAATGAAGCTTATCTCAGAATATGGCAGCATTGAGGAGCTGTTCAGAAATACCGGCAAGCTGAAGGGGAAGCTTAAGGAAATAATTGAGAATTACAGAGAACAGATAGAGCTATCAAAAAAGCTTGTCACAATTGAGCAGGATGTGCCTGTGGACCTGAATGAAGAGGCTCTTCTTCTTGAAATTCCGGATAATGTTAAGCTAAAGACTCTCTTTGACGAACTTGAATTCAGAACCCTTGCTGCAAAGATATTATCAGAAATTGACAAACAGAAACAGCAGAATCTGTCTTCGACAACATCGCTGGTTCAGATTGAATCGCAGCAAGGCTCTTTATTTGGAGAAGAAGTCATGGCCCCTGTTAATGTTCTGGCTACTATTGAAAACACTGAACATTCATATACTCTTTTAAATTCAAAAGAAGATATACAAAACTTTGTTATTGTTTTAAACGGACTTAAAGAATTTTGTTTTGATACAGAAACCACAAGTATAAATCCTCTTGAATCAGAGCTTGTTGCAATGGCTTTTTCATGGGGAAAGGGGGCTGGATATCTTATCCATTTTCCTGATTCACAATCAGAAACAAAGGAGATACTGGATATCATCAGGCCCGCTTTGGAGAGTGAATCCATAACCAAGGTTGGGCAAAACCTGAAATTTGATATCCAGGTTTTGGTAAACTATGGGATTGAGGTCAGGGGTACATTATTTGACACAATGATAGCCCACTATCTTCTTGAGCCGGATATGCGTCATAATATGAATATTCTTGCTGAGACTTATCTTTCTTATTCTCCGGTTCATATCGAATCGCTTATCGGAGAAAAAGGGAATAACCAGAAAAATATGAGGTCTGTACCGGTTGATAAACTGATAGAATATGCTGTTGAAGATGCAGATGTAACATGGCAGCTCAGGGAAATCTTCGAGCCAAGAATAAAATCAGAAAGACTGGAGGACCTTTCATCAGGCATAGAGATGCCATTGATAAGTGTTCTTGCCGAAATGGAAAGAACAGGCGTCAAGCTGAATTATGAGGACCTGAAAGTAATTGCTTCAGGATTAAGGGAAGATATAATTGCACTGGAGAAGGATATATTTAAGCTGGCCGGTACAGAGTTCAACATTTCCTCGCCAAAGCAGCTAGGTGACATTCTTTTCATCAGACTAAAACTTGATGAGAATGCAAGGATGACAAAAACACGGCAGTTCATCACCAATGAAGAGATACTTCAACGACTTGTACATAAGCACCCTATTGTTGACAAAGTACTGGAATACAGGGGTCTTAAAAAATTGCTTTCAACATATGTTGATGCACTGCCACTGCTTATTAATAAGGAGACAGGTAGAATACACACTTCGTTTAACCAGGCTGTTGCAGCTACCGGACGATTAAGTTCCAACAATCCCAATCTTCAGAATATTCCTGTAAGGGATGAAAGGGGAAGGGAGATCAGAAAAGCATTTGTTCCGGAGAATGATCATATCTTTCTGTCTGTCGACTATTCACAGATAGAGCTCAGGCTGATGGCACATCTTAGCCAGGACAAAAGCATGATTACTGACTTTCTATCCGGAAATGATATTCATGCAGCTACTGCATCAAAGATATTTGGTGTTGATTTAAAGGATGTTACAAGGGAGATGAGGGGCAGAGCTAAAACCGCAAACTTCGGAATTATCTATGGTATTTCATCGTATGGATTGTCAGAACGATTAACCATCAGCCGTAAAGAGGCAAAGGAGCTTATTGATGGTTATTTCAGCTCTTACCCCGGGATCAGGGTTTATATGGATGAGAGCATTAAAAAGGCCAGGGATAATGGATATGTAACAACTATGTTCGGAAGAAAAAGATATCTGCCCGATATCCACTCAAGGAATCAGGTTGTAAGGGGCAATGCTGAAAGAAATGCCATAAATGCACCTATCCAGGGAAGTGCGGCTGATATAATCAAGATTGCCATGGTGAGGATCCATAAACGTCTTAAAAAGGAAAAATTCTCATCAAGAATGATACTTCAGGTTCATGATGAACTTATATTTGAAGCTGCAATGACTGAACTGGAAAAGCTTAAAGAAATGGTTATTAAAGAGATGTCGGAAGCTGTAAAGATAAGTGTACCCCTTCAGGTTGACTGGGGTACAGGAATGAACTGGCTTGAGGCGCATTAGTAAGAAGGCAGAGGGCTGAGGGCTTAAAGCCAGAGGGGTACAGGGTATTTACTATTTGTCTGGCAAAGCCGGGGATTGACAGCCTTGGTGAACTTAAAGAAAAAACTGGATATTAAGATGGAAATTAAAGTGTTGTTTTTCGGAGTACTTGCAGAAGTTACAGGTACTGGTTTTAAACACTATAATGGTGTAATTAATTTGTCAGACCTGTATCACAGGATAACTGATGACTTTCCGGAGATCGCACATTATAATTTCAGGATAGCACTTAATAATCAGATAATTGAAGGTGAACATCCGATAAAACCAGGAGATGAGGTGGCATATCTTCCGCCTTTTGCAGGAGGATGAATAATCTATAGATAAATTATAAGATGGCAAGTAAATACTTGATTGAAGGCCCGGTAACATCAGTTGAAATAAGTGTTTACCTGGATGGTATGGCTGCTGCTAAAGATACAGGAGGTCACTCATTTTTTCTGGGTCAGGTCAGGGCCGATTTTTTAAAAGGGAAGATTGTTATGGCTATCGAATACTCTGCCTATGAGAGCATGGTAAATACGGAAGCCGACAAAATAGTCGAATCAGTTACCTCCGAATTTGACGATGTAAGATCTGTTAGAATAATTCACTCAACAGGAGTTGTCAGGGCAGGGGAGGTCTCTCTAGCTGTTATGGTTTCTGCAGGTCACCGGCAACAGGCGATGCAGGCTTGTTCCAAAACAGTTGAATTGATTAAGGAAAGACTACCGGTATGGAAAAAAGAGATATATGAAGATAATTCACATGCCTGGAGAGAAAATCAGTGACATGGATATTAGTTTTTCTCACTTCTTTCAATCGGAATGAATCTCTTTGACTTATCTCCCTGGTTATCCCTGGTAATAAGAATAGATCCTGTAACCCCACTCAGCAAAGATTCATATTGTTTTTTGTCATTAAGTACCTGCATTGCTTTCATTACCTGTTCATCCTTCCTTATAGTACTGGCAATAGCTCCTGATTCATAGAAATATCGCCTCATTATTTCATCTTCAAGCAATTCCGTTATTTCAGGCCTGAACAGATCAAGATCCGCGTCAAAGGTATGGGCAAGGTCTTTCTCAAGGGTTAAGAACAGATCTTCATTCTGGTCATAGTATTTTTCTTTTTTGGCAACATCAATCAGTTCATTGAGTGACTCCTCAGTTACAGTTTTATAACTGAAATTTCTTTTTTTAAGGAACTCTTTGAAATCATTGTAATCCTTATCTGAAAAAGAAAACACTTCGGGTGTTTTAATTTCAGGGTGGTCCCAGTAGTACTTTGTGGCAAAATCAAAAATGTGGTTCCTGATATAAAGTTCTGTTGCAACCTGGCTTAATGCTTCAGGTTCAATGTTAACATCAGGTGTAATTCCTCCCCCGTCTTTTACAATTCTTCCCTTTTTTGTCTTAAATTCCTTTATAAGAGAATCAGGAATGTATCCTACACTGCCATCTTCATTAGGATGAGAAAAGTCGAGAGCCTGGATGCACCTTCCGCTTGGAATATAATATTTTGCTGTTGTAACTTTAAGCTGAGTATTATAGCTTAACGGACGTGTTATCTGTACAAGCCCTTTGCCGTAGGAGCGCTGGCCTATGATCACACCCCTGTCAAGATCCTGAATTGCACCAGCAACAATTTCTGAAGCTGAAGCTGATCCACGATTTATAATTACAGCCAGGGGTATAGTCTCTTCTATAGCACTTTTTTCCGTCTTAAATGTTTCGTCAAACTGTTTTACCTTGCCTCTTGTTGAAACAACCTCATTTCCAGGGCCAACAAAAAGATTTACAATTTCAACAGCTTCGGAAAGAAGTCCTCCCGGATTTCCCCTGAGATCAAGTATAACCCGTTGTGCATTGCTGCCTTTCAATGATATAAGTGCAGCCTTTACATCATCAATACAGTTCTGTGTAAAATTGGTAAAACGAATATATCCGGTCTTTGAATCCAGCATTCCGTAATATGGTACAGGAGGTATAACGATCTTTTCCCGTTTCAGGCGGAATTCCTTATCCTCTCCTCTTCTTTCGACTGTTATTGTAATTTCAGTACCAGGATTTCCTTTAAGTTTTTCACTAACCTTTTCAGTTGTAAATCCCTTAAGTAAGACCCCGTCAACTTTTTTAAGAAGATCACCAGCCTTAATACCGGCAAGATCGGCCGGAAATCCTTTGTATACCTCACTTACAATAACATAATCCCCATTGCTTCTTACAAGTGAACCTATTCCCCCATATTTACCTGAAGTCATAAAAGAGAGTTCATCGACTTCAGACTCAGGGTAATAGACCGTATATGGATCGAGTGTTTTAAGCATGTTATCTATGCCGTTTTTAATAACCTTGTCAGGATCAATTTCATCAACATAGAACGTATTTACTTCCCTGATCAGGGAAAAGAAAATATCCATATTCTTGGCAAGCCTGAAATCTCGGGTTTCCTGCATAAAGAGGAAGCCGGTACTTAATCCTGCAACTATGATTAAGGAGATTATTATGACCAGGCTTTTGCGTCTGTTTTTCATGATAAATAAGACTTTAAAATGAGCAGCGAAAATACAAAGAAAAATCGGTAAGAAATTTGGACTGTATATAATTATGACAACTTTAACATTTTAAGCATCATTCAGATATGGTTAATTATTTTAGTTATGGCTTCCGTTAACGACTTTTCGATTGATCTGTAATCCGGAACATTATCAGTCCGGAGAATTATAAACAGAGAAATATTCATATTTTTTTCTTCCAGGTGCAGATATAGCTTTGACTTATTTTTCCTGTATGCTTCACGCATCCTCCTTTTAATAAGATTCCTCATTACAGCAAGACGAAAGCCCTTTTTTGAAACGTTGAAAGCTACCCTTACAGGGAATGGCTGTGGTTCAGGATTTATATTCCATACGACCTTGAAGAGGGATGTATAAAAGACTTTTCCCTCCCTGAAGAGTGCTTCTATTGTTTTGACACTGCACAATCTTTCCTGTTTGGAGAATGTCTCCCTGGCAGAACTCATGATAATGAATTATTCAACAGAATTAATCTGCGACCAGGCTTAATATCAAGGAAGATAATAAACAAAAGTTATTATTATCTGAGGTTTCTGAAATGCTCTTTCAGATATTCATCAAGCGCCATCGTCATTGAAGGTGCCTTGGGATTGGGAGCATCTATATCAAGACGTAGTCCTTCATTATGTACGGCACAAGCTGTAGTTGGTCCGAAAGCTGCAATTTTGACTTCACCCTGAACAAAGTCAGGGAAATTTTCCTTAAGCGATTTAATACCCGACGGACTGTAAAAAACCAGGATATCATAGTCGAATTCGGTTACATCTGAGAAATCGGAACTAATTGTTTTATACATAGTACCGATGTTGTAATTGATATTGTTGTTATCCAGTAGTTCCGGAATTTCAGCATTGTGAGGCTCGGATAGTGGTACAAAGAAACTATCTTCCCTGTGCTTGGCAATAATATCGATAAGATCCTGAAACTTGGATTTCCCATGGAAGATCTTTCGCTTTCTGTAGACTATATATTTCTGAAGATAAAAAGCTACATTTTCAGTGATACAGAAATATTTCAGGGTATCAGGTACAACAACACGTAAATCATTACAAATCCTGAAGAAGTGATCAATACCAGTTTTACTTGTAAAAATAACCGCAGTAAAATCAAGAATATTGATTTTTTGCTGTCGGAAATCTTTGGCCGATACTCCTTCAATCTGACTGAAAGGTTTAAAATCGATCTTCAGATTATATTTTCTTGCCAGTTCGAAATAAGGTGATTTCGGATTTAACGGCTCTGGCTGCGATACTAAAATCTTCTTTATTTTCAACTCTTTACAGTTTAGTTTTATCCTTTTAAGTACGACTCGCCAATATTATGCAAGGCCTGAGAAATATTTAATCGTTATTAAAACAGGCAGAATTTCCAGCGCACAAAGGTATAAAATCAAATAGAATATTGAAGTATTACGATTTATAAATAACATAAATAACCTTAAAATTCGTATTATCAATAGAATTCCAATTATAAAAGCTCCCAAAAGAAAATAGCTTCCGTCTGGCAGAATGCTAGTATATAACATCATTATTACAAGAATAAATATGAAGAAGGCCCCAAAACGGTAAGACTGATAAACTGTATGAACGTAGTCATGAAAAACTGCTCTCTGGTTACTCAGCAATCCTGTGAAAAAACAAACGATATGTCTGAGTGTAACAGAAACTATTATAACACCTAACGCTATCAGCCATGCCAGAAAATAGGTAATCCCATCAGGAATAATATGAAAGTATGATGCTGCAAAACAGGAATAGAGTGCAATAACCATGAAAGAGCTTAGATTAAGTATTGTGGTCTGCCACTGAAATATCCCCATCATATCTCTGGTTCCTTCCTCATTTGTTCCCCGGAAAAGAAAGAATCTGGTTATTGCAGGTGAAAAACTTTTTGTAGTGGACTGAACGACAGAAAAGAAAATTAGTGCAAATATTAATATTCCAAATACCCAGTTATCATGAAACATCTGTTCAGGCATTATTTCGCCTGACCTTAGGTGCATTTCAAGAAGGGCTTTTCTTTCGGATTTAATCCTAAGATTATTTTCTGTAAACCGATATGGAAACTGATTGAGGTAACGCTGATCAATAGAACTTAATACAAAATCGGGATTATGGAATGTTACATCAGCTACAGAATTTCTGATGCATACTGATGTTGTATCGTAAGGTTCATTACCGGTGCTTGTTACAATCCCAACCTGTTTCGAAACTATAGCATTGCTTTCAGTTTTCTTATTGTTTGTAAGGACTGAATCAATAAGTTTTCTTTCAGTTTTTAATGTATCTGGATTTGAACCGGCCGATAATGAATCTGGTCCGGAATTTAATGTATCCTGGATAATGTTAATCCTTCTGGGAAGTGAGTCCTGAATATACTCCGGCAGATACCTGATGATCATTTTTTCAGAATAATTCCACAAAAGTAGTGATAATTACCAGAGTTGATCTTTATACAGGTTATGTATAGCAATCAGAAGTGCTCAATCGGGCAACCGGAAATGTCAGAAAGTATATTATTTGCCAGCCTGCTTGAGCCAATTCTGAAGAGAGATTTATCAAGCCAATCATCTCCCAGGCAATGTTTTGTAATATTATAATAACTGATGGCATCAGTTGTATAAACAATTCCACCGGCAGGTTTGAAGCCCACCTTTATACCTGTCTCCGCATAGAAATCAGAAATAGCTTTGCACATGACAAATGCTGCTTCCGGTGTTGCGGAAACTGGTGTTTTTCCTGTTGAGGTTTTAATAAAATCAGCTCCGGCATCCATTGCAATCATTGATGCCTTAAAGATTTTTTCATGGTCCCCCAGTAGTCCCGATTCAACAATTACTTTAAGCAGTTTTCCCCCGATGGCCTCTTTAATCTCTCTGATTTCATCTGCAACAGATGCAAAATCGTTACCAAGAAATGCACCAACATTTATTACAATATCAATTTCGTCTGCTCCGGCCTCAACAGCCAGTTTGCATTCGGTTACCTTAACGCTTCTGAACGTCTGTGAGGTCGGGAAGCTTGCAGCAGCAGCAGCAATTTTTACATTGCGGGAGGTCAGCTTTTCCTTGACAACAGAAACAAAATTCGGGAATACACATATGGCTGCGACATTGGGGATATTTGTATAGCGACCAGAGAAACTGTTGACTTTACCTGTAAAATGTAATATATGGCTCTTGTTATCGGTTGTATTAAGGCTGGTCTGATCTATCATGCTCAGGATGTCCATCAAGAGATGTTTGTCAGGCGCTGTGGCTGAGGCAAGTGATGCCTTTTTAAGTCCCTTTTTAATTTCTGATTCCGAAGGACATAATTTAAATAATTTTTGATATAATTTTGTCATAGCATTCTCTGTTATGAATAACCAAATATCTGAAATATGATTGAAAAGAACGGGTTCAATATAGTGTTTTTTGTAATTACTATGCTTTCATTTAGCATTTTTAGTTGTAAGGAATCTGCAATATGCATTAATCAGAAAATTCTTTTACAAACGGATCGGGAATTTTCAACAATGTCGGAAAGGGAGGGAATGTTCATGGCATTTCTTGCCTACATTGCTGAGGATGGTGTGATTCTTAGGGATAATTCCTTTCCTTCAAAAGGAAAAGAATCTCTCAGGGAGTATTATACCGGTAAAAGTGACACTTCATTCACTCTGGCCTGGGAACCCATATCTGCTGACATTTCAGCCAGCAGCGATCTGGGGTATACCTATGGTACTTATACAACAACAGCAAAAGTATCCGGTGTGGTTTCTGAAGGAACATATGTTACTATCTGGAAAAAACAATCCGATGGAACCTGGAAGTTTGTGCTTGATACCGGGACCGAGGGGTTGCCTGATTCACAATAATATCTAAGACTTGTTCAGCTTTTTGTTCCGTGCAAGCGATGCAAAGATACCCAGGAAAGAAAGCACTGAAAAAACAAGGAATGCTGTCCTCATAGCTGCAATCAACCCGGGATAATTTGAAGGATTAATTGGATTTTTTCCAATATATACTGCAAGCAACATCATTGCAATGCCCATACTCATCATCTGACCCACCATTCTCATCGTACCTACAGCTGCTGAAGCAACTCCAAGGTGACGTTTTTCAACAGAACTCATTATTGCATTGGAGTTAGGAGAGGAGAAAAAAGCAAAACCAATTCCCATAAGAAGAAGAAGAAGAATAAGGATATAGTAAGGTGTATCAACTGTCATGAAACAAAGCAGGATTAATCCAATAGCAGTCATTGCCATACCTGCAGATGCAATTACACCTGGATTTCGTTTATCTGACAACCTGCCGGCAAGAGGTGATAAAAGTGTCATTGCCAATGGTTGGGATATCATTATTAATCCTGCAGTTCTGGCATCAAAACCTTTCAGATACTGAAGATAAAGACTTATGAAAAACCCAGTTGCGCTTGTTGCAGAATAATGAATAAGGGCAGCTATTCCTGAAAATGCAAATACCCTGTTTTGAAATACAAGTTTAAAATCAAAAACCGGATTCTCAATCCTGGTCTCGATAAAGAGAAAAAGGACAGCTGTTAAAATACCTGTAGCAAGGAATATCCATCCTGATACTGACGGAAGTTTTGAAAATCCGTACATTGATGAAAAAAGGGCAATCCCATATACAATTGAACCTTTCCAGTCGAATTTCTCATGTGATGCATCAGCCCATTCTGTGTTTATCCTTCTCTGAATCAGCACCAGCGATACTATCCCAAACGGGATCAGGAATGCGAATATACTCTTCCATCCAAGATACTGCGTTAAAACTCCTCCTATAATCGGGCCAAGTGAAAGTCCAAGATAAACAGCTGTAATATTGATACCCATTGCCTTTCCCCTTTCACCCGGTTTGAAAACGGATGTGATAATCGCAAGGCTTGTACCGAAAATCATGGCACTTGCAACACCCTGAAGGGTTCTGAATATAATCAAGACCTTAATATTCCAGGCAAAGAGAATAAGGAAGGTCGAAATTGTAAATAAAAGTATTCCAAGATGAAATACCTTTTTTCTTCCAACTATATCGGCAAGCCTGCCAAGCGGAAGAAGAAAAATTGCCGAAGAAAGTATAAAACTGCTAATGACCCATCCAAGTTCAATTGCATCAGCATTAAGATCATTACCAATTGATGGTAACGCAAGGTTTACAGCAGAACCCAGAAACGGGGTCAGAAATGCTGCAAAGGTTGCGACAAGTAAAACAGATCTTTTTAACGATTTATCATTTGTTTCAGATTCCATAATATAATTTTGTCATTTACACTTCGTGCGTTATTGATTGTCATCACACCATTTAATGACTACCTAATGACCACCGAATGACCACTTAATGACTATCAATGACCATGAATAACCAACTACCCAACTCTCCTTTTCACCTCTTCTCCCATTCTCCCCTCTCTCCATCATTCCTACTCCTTCTCCCTAGTATCAATAATTATAGTAACAGGTCCATCATTAATAAGTTCGACTTTCATCATTGCACCGAACTCTCCGGTTTTAACCTCTTTGCCGGTAAGCTCTGATAACTTATTTACAAACTGATTATATAATGGAATTGCTTTATCGGGATGGGCTGCCCTGATATATGAAGGGCGATTGCCTTTTTTTGTCCCGGCATGAAGTGTAAACTGGCTTATTGCCATTATTTCACCTTTCACATCCTGCACAGAAAGATTCATAATTCCATTATTGTCATTGAAAATTCTGAGCTGGACAATTTTGCCGGACATCCAATTTATATCAGTATCATTATCTGCCTCCTCAAATCCTGCCAGAATCAGCAATCCCATACCAATGGAAGATTTTAAAACATTATTTATTGATACGGAAGCCTTTGAGACCCGCTGAATTACTGCTCTCATTTTTGACCTTCTATTTTGGAGATCAAATATATACATTCATAAGAGAAAGTTATACGTAATGATTTATATTATATTTGCCCAACTTAACCCATTGTAATGGATTATTTCACTATTCTGGCAATAGCCATTGGCTTATCTTTTGATACTTTTGCTGTTTCCCTGTCCTATGGTATTGTCAGAAGCGGTATCCTTTTCAGGCAGGCTTCCGGTGTTGCACTTGTTCTAGCACTGTTCCAGGGTGGATTGACTGTTGGGGGATATTTTCTGGGATCACTTTTTTCCAGTGCACTTAAAGCAATAGATCACTGGATAGCTCTGTTACTTCTTGGATTCCTTGGATTGAAAATGATCATTGAAGGGATGCGAAACAAAGACAGGAAAGAACCAGGAGATCTAAACAAAATTCTTGTCCTTCTTACTATTGCTCTTGGGACTAGCATAGATGCTTTTGCAGTTGGACTAAGCTTTGCTTTCTTCAGTGTTAAGATTTGGAGTGCCGGTATAGTTATTGGTGCCATAACGTTTCTGGCTTCAATGACAGCTATCCGCATTGGTAAATCTGCAGGAAACAGGCTTGGCAGCAAGGTAGAAATAATAGGAGGCCTGATCCTTGTCGCGATTGGTTTAAAAATATTTCTTGAACATATTCTTGCTGCCTGATCAGAAATGTAGCATTTTTCTTTGCCTCTTTTCAAAAACTGCCATTTCAGTAAAACCTATATACCTTAGCAACTCATAGGCTTCTTCGAAGTATTGCGCCACCCTGAATGGCATATGAGCATCAGAATTGACACAAACCGGAACATTTTCCTCCCTGAATATATAAAGGAATTTTCTGTCGGGATAAAAATCGGCAAGAGGTCTGTTCCTGCCATTTGTATTGACTTCAAATACAACATTATGCTTTTTCATTGAATGTGCAAGCTTACGGTAATAGGGTTCAGGATCAATCGTTGTTCTGTAGCCGAAGATCCTTATCAGATCACAATGGCCGATAATGTCAAATATTTCCGAAGCTACAGCTGAAATCACCATTTCAAAATAAGTCTCAAATAACCTGTCAAAATTCCTGCCCTGATAAAACTCCGGGCCATAATCGACAGTTTTATCTCCCATATAGTGGACTGAACCAATAATATAATCAACAGACAGCGGGCTCAGGAAATTGCTTATTTCATCCTCTTTGCCAGGGAAAAAATCAACCTCAAAACCTGTCCGGATTCTTAGGCCGGATGTGTTTTCACTAAGGTTTTCGATATGTTTTATGTATGTATCAATGGCCTCAATTTTAATATTACACTCTTCAGGATCACGAAAAAGAGTAAGATGCTCAGAGAACCCTATCTCGCTCAGTCCGGCAGAAACAGCAGGCTCGATATAATCTTCAGGCACTGACCTTCCGTCGCTGTAGACTGAATGTATATGGTAATCTGTTTTGTATATCATTTTTTTCTTCGTGAAATTCTGACAGGAGCTTCAAATTAGCTCTAAATTTCAGAATAAAACAAATCGATTATGGAAATTCTTATTAATAATGGTAAATTTGTGAAAAAGAGAAAAACGTGAGCGATAAGAGAAAACCCTGCATTTGTGAAAACTGCGAATTCCGGGATGTTGTATTCGCTTTCCTGGATGACCAGTCAATAGATATGGTTTGCGAAAACAAGGAAGAAATTTCATTCCGGAAAGGCGAAATTATTAATCACGAAGGAGAGAAGATAACCACTTTCAAGTATCTTAAAAGCGGACTTGTAAAGTTATACAGGAGAACCCCTGCAGGAGATGAACAGGTAATTACAATTACCAGACCATTTGAGTTTGTAAGTAATATGAGCATCTTCTCAGAAGAGAGATATCAGTATTCAGTTTCCGCACTTGAAGATGCAATTGTCTGTGCCATTAAACTTGAGTTTATAAAGGATCTCTTTTTGAAGAATGGTTCATTTGCTATGGGCCTTCTTACCAAAGTCTCGATAATAAACGACAAGATTATACGGCAAACACTTGATATAAGGCAAAAAAACCTCATCGGAAGAGTGGCATTTGTGCTTCTTTATTTTACAAATGAAATTTATAATTCAAGAGTCTTTGACCTTCCGGTGTCACGAAAGGAGATTGCTGATTATATTGGAATGAGCACGGCAAATGTTATAAGAACATTGTCTGATTTTAAAAAGGAAGGCATAATCAGGATCTTTGGAAAGACAATTGAAGTTGTTGATCTGCAGCGTCTCGAAAATATTTCGCGGCGCGGATAAGTGATGACTTATCATCACAGAAATATAAAATCAAAAATCCTTTTTGTTAAAATTCTGTTTATGAAAAGAACATTCCTGTTTGCAGGAACTTTTTTGATTTCCCTGTCGATTGTTTCCCAGACAACAACAAAAGGCCAGGTTCAATCAGAAAAGCTAATACCTGAAAATAAAATTTATACTGTAGCAGGTGAAAGGCATGGCATAAGTTTTTTTCCGAAGGTCAATTTAAATTATGTTCAATATACCCCTGGGGATACACTTTCATTTAATCAGTATCACTCCGAACAGGTTATGGTTCACTGGCTTAAAAAGTGGGCGGATCAGTATCCTGATCTTATAGATCTTTATGTTGTCGGGGAGAGCTTTGAAGGCCGGCCTGTTTACCAGATAACCCTTACAAACAAGAAAACAGGGAAGGATACTGAGAAACCCGGAGCCTTCTTTGAAGGTAACCGGCACAGCGGAGAGATAACATCAGCTGAGTCGGTGATGTGGCTTATAAAATATCTTGTTGAGAATTACGGAAGAAATCCTGAAATAACACATCTTATTGATACTAAAGCAATTTACCTGAAACCTGTAAATAACCCGGATGGTCAGAATCTCTATCTGCATACTGCCCAGAGCAACCGGAGTACCGTTCGCCCCGAAGACAACGACAATGATGGATTACTGGATGAAGATGCGCCGGATGATCTTGACAGCAACGGGGTAATATTAAATATGAGATGGAAAGATCCTGTAAAGGGGAGCTGGATCCCGGACACACTTGATCCGACAGGAAGGATAATGAAAAGAGTAGGAGAAGGTATAGGCATTTACAGTGTTGCCTCTGAGGGAATTGATAATGATGGTGACGGACGAATAAATGAAGATGGTATAGGAGGTCTTGATCTTCACAGAAATTATCCGGAAAACTGGCGTCCTCAAAACGAACTTACCGGCAGGGGATTTACACAGGGTGGTGCTGGGGAATACCCTCTAAGCGAAACAGAGACCAGAGCTGTGGTTCTTTTTCTGCTTACTCATCCGAATATTTATGTAGTGAATTCAATGGATACCAGTGTTCCTATGCACCTCCGGCCACCTTCAACTTCTGCTTCAGAAGATAGGATGTATCCCGATGATCTTAAATGGTATAAGATATTTGATGAGATTGGTAAAAAGATCACAGGGTATGAGAAGGCCGGAGATGTTTACAATGATTACAGCGATGGGGCCGGGAATCCGCTCTTCGGACATGGACCCGATTTCGGATATTTTTATTACGGAGCGATATGGTATGGCGATGAGTTATGGAATACAGGAAAGAATAAGGATTATAATGGAGATGGTGAAATTGACCAGGTTGAAATGCTAAGATGGGATGATGAAGAGAATGACAGTCTGGGATTTTATGAATGGATAAAAGTTAAGCATCCTGTTTACGGAGAGGTTGAAGTAGGCGGTTTTGATCCGAAGTTTTTTCTACAGAATCCTCCTGTTAAATTTCTGGAGAAGTGGGCTAAAAATGAGGCATTATTCAATATTGAGCTTATGAAACACCTTCCGGAACTTGAATGGGGAAATATTGAGGTCCAAAAAATTAAATCCTATAAATCTGATTCAGCAGATTACCGGGTAAAAGTGAGTTACAGGAACACGGGAAAACTGCCGACAGCACTTAGCCAGGCTTATCTTGTGAAGATTGTGAAGGAGGACAGGGTTGTGCTGGATTTTGATACCACCGGAACAGGCAACCACAAATTTATTAAGATAATTGAAAAGGAAAAACCTGCCAGACAAAGCCGGAGGAATTATCAGGGCATGGGGTATGGATCAGATCCCAGAGTGACGACAGCATCCAAAAATATGCCTTTTACACAGGGAGGTTCATTTACCACAGCAGTATTCTCAATCAGGGTTTATGGACAACAGGAATTATCCGGGAAGGCGAATGTTATTTCAACCAGGGGAGGTGTTCTAAGGGATAAAGATTTTAATATCAGATAACAGCAAATACTATTTATCAAGCACATCTGTAAGTGCAGGTTCAAGATTGCTGAACTTAAATGAGAACTCGGTCTGATTAATTTTTTCTGAATTAATCCTGCATCCATTCAGAATTATATCTGCCATCTCCCCTATCATCAATCTAAGAAGAAATGCGGGTACCGGAAGTTGAAAAAAAGGCTTATTCATTGCCGCGGCGAGATTCTTCATAAACTCTTGATGGCTTATATGTTGAGGCGATACCGCATTATAAGCCCCGTTCATATTATCATCTCTTATTGCTTTAAGATAAATGTTAACAAGATCATCAATATGTATCCATGGCATATACTGTTTTCCTGAACCTAAAACAGGAAATATTCCCAGTCTTGCCGGTTTTAGCAGTTTGGCCATGGCGCTGTCACTCTTTTCAAGGACAACAGCCGTCCTGATTTTAACTGTTCTTATCCCGATTTCATTAAACTTGTCAGCTGCCTCCTCCCATTGTCTGCAGGTAGTCCCAAGGAAATCATCTGCAGGTGGATCTTCTTCCTTAAATATGTGTTCTAAAGTAAGGGAACCGTAATAACCCACAGCAGATGCAGATATAAAACCCTTTAAGTCAATTGAGTTGTCACGAACCACCTTAAGAAGCAATTTAGCAGAATCTATCCGGCTGCTTAATATCTCCTTTTTCCTGGCTTTGGTCCACCTCTTCTCCCCGATATTTGCACCTGCCAGGTGAACAATATAATTAACTCCCTCTAAAACAACGGGATCAATGATTTCTTTTTCGGGGTTCCACCTGAAAACACGTACCCTTCCAAACTGATTGGCTTTCCTTGAGAGATGTGACACTTCATATCCTTCTGATAATAAGGCGGATGTCAGATACCTGCCAATCAGACCACTTCCCCCTGTAATTAGTACCCTGGAAGCTTTTTTCCTGTTGATATCAGTTTCACTATCAGCCATAAATTTGATTTTCAGAAAGATAAGAAAAGGATATAATAATTCCAATGACTCTGTCTCATAAGTCCCTTTTTATAAATACACCCCTATCCCGATAACTCCCGATAGCTATCGGGACGGGACCCCCAGGGGGACTTATTGAAATACAATAACTTGAAAAGCCCCCCTTTTGGGGGTTTGGGGGTATAAACCGTCAATTTAGACAGGCTTATTGATACCTTCCCCGAACCGGACTTCAGCCCATTATGCTTCAATTATTATGAAACAGTTAGAAAATTGAACTTATTCTTTTCTCGAAATTAAAAAGATATTATCATATTTGTCGCCGAAAAAATATTATGTAAATGATATTTAAAATAACAGTTTAATAATTATTCAATTGTGTAATCAGTAATGAAAGAAAAAACCATGAAAGATGCAGTTGCTATATTATGTGCAGGAGGGCCGGCGCCTGGAATTAATACAGTTATAAGTGCAGTTACCAAAATATTTTTGCAGAACGGGTATACAGTTCTCGGAATAAATGGTGGCTATAAGTCACTTTTTGCCAGTGAACCTTCATATGATTATCTCGATTTCGAATTTGCTGATCAGATATATAGTCGTGGCGGTTCAGCTCTTAAGATGAGCAGACACAAACCAAAGGATGATGAATTTAAAGGAGATTTCTTTAAGAAAAACAATGTAAAACTGCTTGTTACTATCGGTGGTGATGATACCGCATCTTCCGCAAACCGTCTTACAAAGTTCCTGAAGGAACAGAAGATGGATGTAAAGAATATTCATGTCCCGAAAACCATTGATAATGACCTGCCATTGCCTGAAGGGACTCCTACATTCGGATACCATTCAGCAAAGGAAGAAGGTGTGCGTCTGGCTACTACTATTTATGAAGATGCCCGCACCAGCGGTAACTGGTTTGTTGTTTCAGCCATGGGACGTGAGGCCGGACATCTGGCTTTTGGAATAGGAACTGCATGCCATTATCCGATGATCATTATTCCTGAGATTTTTAACAAAACTAAAATCACTTTCGATAAAATCACACGACTCGTAATCTCATCAATGGTAAAAAGAAGGCTGCTGGGAATAGATTATGGTGTCGCAATTATATCCGAAGGAGTATTTCATTTTATGAGTGAAAAGGAGATTATTGATACCGGAATAAATTTCACTTTCGATGATCACGGTCATCCTGAGCTTGGCAATGTCAGTAAATCACACATTTTTAATATGCTTACCCAGCAGGCGCTTAAGGGATTGAGAATAACAGTAAAATCCCGGCCAAATGAGATGGGTTATGAATTAAGATGCTGCCGTCCGGTAGCATACGATCTGAATTATGCTACGCGTCTTGGCCTTGGTGTTTATAAGCTGTTCAAAGATGGTCTGACAGGATGTATGGTGACAGTTGACAGGACAGGACGCATTATGCCATTGTTCCTGAAGGATGTTGAAGATAAAGATGGCAAGGTAAAACCCCGGCTTGTAAATGTTGAAACAGAAAAGGTTCAGCTGATATACAGGAACAATCTGCATTACATTACAAAGGCTGACTACAGGGGAGCAAAGAAGTATGTTCAGAATCCTGAGGATTATGATTTCTTCAGGATACTTGAATGGGACGAATCAGTGATATTCTGAGCGAGCTCAATATATTGTTTTAAAGGGGTGGATTTTTCCATCCCTTTTTCTTTTTTATCTGACAGTTAGTCAAATGAATTGCTTTTTTATCGGGTTTAATATACTTTTATAGATTATTAAGATCTGTTGTATCAAAAAATTATAACTATGGCAACTCAAAAGACAAAAGGCATTTTAGCAATCCTGACAGGTGGTGGAGATGTACCGGGATTAAACCCTGCTATACGCGCAGTAACAATTCGTGCAAACCGTGAAGGATACAAAGTTATCGGACTAAGAAGGGGCTGGGCCGGAATTACCGAAATAATAAGGGACCATAAAGCTGATAACTCCAACAATTTTCAGATATTAACAGATGATATAGTAAACAGGGCCGGACGAACAGGGGGAACATTCCTGCATACTTCAAGGACCAGGCCAAGTCATATGTCGAAGGAGAGTGTTCCGGATCATCTCAAGGAGACATATAATGAGGAATACAATGATCTTACACCTGAAATAATCAAGAATCTTGAATGGCTTGGAGTTGATTACCTTATCCCTATCGGAGGTGATGATACTCTGAGCTATGGAGTACACCTCTATAAAAAGGGGATTAAAGTAGTTGCTATACCTAAAACAATGGATAATGATGTTCCGGGAACAGATTATTGTATCGGTTTCAGTACCTGTGTTACAAGAACTATCCAGATGACAAACAGTCTCAGGACTTCTGCCGGATCACACGAAAGGCTACTGGTTCTCGAAGTCTTCGGTCGTTATGCCGGATTTACGGCAATGCTGCCTACCATGGCTGGTGCGGCCAACAGATGCGTTATCCCGGAATATAAGTTTGACATTGAGCTTCTTACAAAATTGTTGGTTGAGGACAGAAATCATAATCCGAGTAAGTATTCTGTGGTACTTATTTCTGAAGGGGCAATGTTTGAAGGAGGTGAAATGATATTTTCTGATAGCGAAAAAGATGCATACGGCCATGCAAAATTAGGTGGTATTGGCGATGTTGTATCACAAAAGCTAAAAGAACTCTCTGGTAAGTATAATCATGGAAAAACAATAAATACAATCAACCAGAAGCTTGGATATATGGTCCGGGGCGGTGATCCCGATGCTATTGATTCAATTGTGCCGATGGCATACGGAAACCTTGCCCTTGATCTTATTCTTAAGGGAATGCATGGAAGGATTGTTGTGCTTAAGAATGGACGTTATGACAATGTTCCGATTGATGTTGTAACTACATCCAAGAAATTGGTCAAGGTATCTGAGCATTACAATACGGAACGATTAAGACCCTATTATCACAGCTTTGAAATGAAGCCATTCCTTCTGATGGCATCAGATACTTAACAGGATTAATTTGTATTGAAAATATATTTAAGAGGCTGTATCAAAAGCCTCTTTTTTATTTAAAGCCCCTCAATCCCCTAAAGGGGGAGTATTTAATAATCAGCATTTTAAACAATCTCCCTTTAGTGTGCAGTGGCAAATTAAGGCTTTTGATACAGCTTCTGTTTATTTAAGAATTATTAAACGTATATTGATTATTTTTGCAGGAAATAAAAACACTTGGGGAAAGGCATCGTAATAAAATCAACAGGCAGCAGGTACCGTGTACTTGATGACAAGAATAAAATAATTGATTGTCATATCAGAGGTAAGCTGCGTATAAGGGGCTTACGGACAACCAATCCTGTTGCAGTAGGTGATAGAGTGCTTTTTGAAACCGACATTAAGACCGGTAGTGGTATAATTACTGACGTTCTTGACAGACGGAATCATTTTCTGCGAAAAGCATCAAACCTTTCAAAGCATTCGCAGATTATTGCTGCAAATGTCGACCAGGTATTTCTGATGGTCACAATAATTCATCCTGAAACACCTGTTGAATTCATTGACAGGTTCTTAATAACTGCCGAAGCTTACAGGATTCCGGCTTTTATCCTCTTTAATAAGACAGATTTATATGGATCTGATGAATTGGAGAAAATGAACTATCTGGAATCTTTGTATAGTAAAATAGGATATGGAACATTCAATTTTTCTCTGAAGTCAGGAAGTGATCTGGAGCCGCTAAAGCAAATATTGAAAGGCAGGGTAAGTCTTATATCCGGTAATTCAGGAGTTGGAAAAACATCATTGCTTAACACACTTAATCCTTCACTTAAACTGAAAACAGAGGAGATTTCAGATTATCATAAACAGGGAAAGCATATCACAACTTTTCCGGAGATGCACCAGATGCCATTTGGTGGCTATATAATTGATACACCTGGAATAAGGGGATTTGGCGTGGTTGATATGGAACGAAACGAGATTTACCATTTTTTTCGTGAAATATTCAGGATCTCAGAAAAATGCAGGTTCCATAACTGCCTCCATCTTGATGAACCGGAATGTGCCGTAAAAGATGCAGTAGAGAATGGCGATATTGATTTTCTCCGTTATAAGAGTTATCTGAATATTATGGAAACTGATGACCGTAAATACAGGTGAATTGATATTTTCTGCATAAAGTTTATCTTTATATCCGATTGAAGTAAAACATATTAGGTTGAAAAAGATTCTTATCATAGTATATTCTGCTGTTCTGGTAATATTGCTTGCAAATTATTTCTACTATAATAGTCTGTATAATAAACAGATCAGCTATATTATTGAACTTTTAAACCGGCAGGTTCAGATTGTAGGTCTTTCAGTTGACAACACTAATAACAGCTTTTTAAGCGACCTGAACAAGATGAATTTTGATGAGGACATGAGAGTTTTTTTTGCTAATGCAGGTAACCATTACAGGGCAAGTGAACGCATGAAACTCTTCTTTTCAAAGTATGAAAAGTTTGTAACCGGAATGAAATTGTACGATAATGCAAAGAATGAATTCACCCTAAAAAAGGACATTGATACGGGGGAATGGCTGGAACAGACATTTATTCTCCATGAGCAGGCCAAGATCTTTGACAGGGAGGAGCTTGTTGCAGAGAACAGAAAATTTGAATATTATCTTCCTTTGATAGAAAACAATTCAGCAATCGGAAATATTGTTGTTACTGTCGATTTTGAAAAATATTTCAATGCTATTTTTTTAGAGTTTAACCTTCAGGATTACCAGTGGCAATGGGTTTTGACTAATTATGGTGAAATTGTTTATGACAACAGCGGAAAACAGAATCAGTATTCCCAGATTAAAACCATAACAGACGGAATTCAGGCCGGGTCGGTTGAAAACCTGATTCACAGGGCTACAATTGAAGGGAAGCGGCGTCAGATAATATCTTCATATTATTCAACCCAGTTACTTCAGAGAGAGCTTGGCCTGGTGTTTTCTGCTCCTACAGATTTTTTTCAGAAGTATATTATAAGGAATTCTCTTTTTATTGTTCTTGGGACTTTGGTTTTTATACAGCTGATCATAATGGTCCTGCTTCGATATATTAAATCACAACATAAAAAGACCGATAGCCTGAATGAATCGGAGAGGATGCTTTTCCGGCTTATTGAAGAGATGCCTGCAGGTGTGATTATCCATAATAAAAACAGGGAAATAATAAAAGCCAACAGGGTTGCCGCGAGTCTTTATTCCTATAATGGTGAAGCAGATATGGTTGGAAAGATTTTTCCTGAGACCTATTTCTCACATGAAAACCAGCACCTTTCCAGGAATATTGAAGGCTCTTTTAACCCAGACCAGTTTATAGTAATTAAGAAAGAAATTGGAGAAATAGTCCTGTTCCGGAATAGCCTTCCTCTTGTATTTATGGGTGAAGAGTCAACCATGGAGATTCTGCTGGATGTCACCATGCTTGAATCTGCAAGAAAAAATGAAGCAAAGGCAAATGTTGCCAAATCTGAATTCCTTGCAAGGATGAGCTATGAAATCCGCACTCCATTGAACGGGATTATAGGTATGACTGATGTTCTGACCAGGTACGATTTATCTGAGGATATAAAGGAAATAGTCGTTTTACTCCGGAGATCAACAGAAATTCTTCTTAATATTATCAACGATATTCTTGATTTTTCCAGGATCGAATCAGGAAAGATGATTCTTGATGAAATTCCTTTTAATTTTCGTGAGGAGCTTAGCTATAGTACTGAACTTGCAAATAAGTCAGTTTCAGAAGATGTTAAATTTTCATTTACTATCGACAACAGGATCCCGGAAAGTGTTATAGGCGATCCGTTCAGACTAAGGCAGATACTTGCCAATCTGATAAACCACTCTATAGCAAATACAACCTTAGGAGAAATTCGACTCTCCTGTTTACTCAAAAGCAACAAAGATGGATTAATTGTAATTGGATTTGAACTTTCTGATACAGGAATTTTGTTTGAAAAATCAGACCTGAAAAAGATTTTTGGTGATTTTATAAATATTGAATCACATGCGGTTAAAACTAATGATAATTCAATATTCGGGACTATAATAGCCAAGCAGTTAGTTGAACTTATGGGTGGAGAGCTTACTGCTGAAAGTCCTTCCGGTCTGCCCGGAAATAAAGGACTGAAAATTAAGTTTACAATTCCAGCCTATTCGAATGACAGACTTGTTAAAGTCCTGGACATGTCAGGCATAAAATCATTTCAGGATATTAAAACTCTTGTTATAACTGGTTCACAGAACCGGGATGAAGAGGTGCTTAGCGATCTTCACAGAGTAGGATTTTCTTTATTGATTACCACTTATCAGAAAACAACAATTAACCAGATCAAGGCTAACATGAATTTCCCTGATGAGAGATATAATCTGATTGTAATTATAGATGATGAGGATCTTAATGGATTTGAACCGGTAGCAGAAATGCAGGATAAAAATCTCTCTACAAGTTTCATAATCTTGTTTATTACCTCTGATGATAAACGCGGGAATTTTCTGAAATGTATTACAATGGGTGTTGATCATTACCTTATTAAACCATTCGACACACAGGAACTGATAAGTATAGTTAAAACAAGTTTCCCAAATATTGAAGATAATTCATCCACGGATGAACAAGATGGAATAAAGAGCGATTTAAAAATCCTTGTTGTTGATGATAACCTGATGATTCAGAAGGTTATTGGAACAATGCTTAAAATGCTCGGATACAGTTTTGACATGGCGGATGACGGTTATGAAGGATATATAAAAGCAACTACCAATAAATATGATCTTATTATTATGGATTTGATCATGCCTGAGATGGATGGGTATGAAGCATCAAGAAGAATACTTGAATATGACAAGGAAGCACTTATTGTTGCGTTTTCAGCTGATAATCTGCCTGAGTCAAAAAGAAAAGCAGAAATGTCGGGTATAAAAGATTTCATTTCCAAGCCATTAAAAATTGAGGAGGTAAAAAGATTATTCGCCAGGTATTTCAAAAATTGATTATATATCTGAAAGGAAAATCTCTTTTCTTGCTTTTACAGAATTAACTCAAATCATGACCTTTTTAAGAACAGGAGTTGAAAACTTCCTTCAACTTTCAGAAAAAACAACTATTTGTGATGTAAGATCACCTTCAGAATTCGCTTCCGGACATATTCCCGGGGCAGTTAATATACCCATATTTTCTGATCAAGAAAGAGAACTTGTTGGCATAAAATACAAAAAAGAGGGAAGCATTCCAGCTATAAAGCTCGGGCTTAATCTCTCCGGACCGCAGATGTCTGAAAAGCTGTCAAGGGCTCTTAAAATTTCAACAGACAATCAGCTTCTGGTACATTGCTGGAGAGGAGGGATGAGGTCGGAAGCCATGGCATGGCTGTTTTCTCTTGCAGGCATAAATGTAAATGTTCTAGATGGTGGTTATAAGGCATACCGCCATTTTATTCTTGAGAAGTTGTCGGAAAAAAGAAAAATGATGATTCTTGGAGGACTTACAGGAAGCAGCAAAACACATATATTAAACCGTCTTAAAAAATCGGGTTGTCAGGTTATTGATATGGAGGGACTGGCAAACCACAAGGGTTCAGCTTTTGGAGCACTTGGGCAGATGCCTCAACCATCCACAGAACATTTTGCTAATATACTTTATGATGCCTGGGGAAAAACAGATCCTGATGTCCCTCTAATGCTTGAGGATGAGAGCAGGAATATAGGAACTGTTTTCATGCCTGACACACTTTATGAAAACATGCAGAAGGCTCCTGCAATAATACTTATGATGGATGTGAAGACCAGGATGCCCCGATTGTTAAGGGAATACACTCAATTTCCTAAAGAGGTCCTGGTGGCTTCGGTTAAAAAAATAAGCAAACGTCTTGGTGGTGATCTTACCAGGGAGGCTATTAAAGCTATTGAGTCGGATAATTTTTCAAAAGCAATAGAGATAACTCTTACATACTATGATAAAGCTTATTTGTTCGGATTGAATAAGAAGAGCCCTGACAAAATTATTTATATTAAGACTGAAACTGACGATATAGAAGAAAATGCTGCCAAAGTACTTGAGGCATCTGAAAAGATAAAGTGGTAAAGATATTCTATTGCAGGTTTTTAAGATCTTTTGCGTCAATCCATTTATAAACTTTATCCGACCTTCTTAGATAATCAGGAGCTTTAATCGAACAGAGTTCTCCTCTTCGGGCAGTATCAGTATCCCTCAGATCAACCCTTATTTCATCGATCTGATATTCTATAACCCCGCTAGTTGGTCCTGTAATAAGTATTTTATCACCCTTGTTAAGGTCACCGTTTTCAAGTTTAATTTCTGCTACATTTATTTTTGTAAAGTAGTTGGTGATCTTACCAAGATAGAGTTTTCTTTTTGTTGCACTTGATCCGTAATTAGAGTTCCATTCACCTAATTTCTGACCAAGGTAGTACCCATCCCAGAATCCCCTGTTGAATACTGTTGCAAGCCTGGTGCGCCACATTTCACTCTTTTCCCTGTCATATGTTCCTTCTGATATGGATATCACTGCTTCGTTGTAACATGAAGAGACCTCCCTGACATATTCTGCTGAACGGGCTCTTCCCTCAATTTTCAGCACTTCTACTCCTGCATCAATTATTTTATCGAGGAAACCGATTGTGCACAGATCTTTAGGAGACATAATATACTCATTGTCAATTTCTAATTCATATCCTGACTCTTTGCCTGTTACGATGTATGATTTTCTGCAGGTCTGATAACATTCTCCACGGTTAGCTGATTTGTCATTCTCATGCAGGCTCAGATAACATTTACCTGAAATAGCCATGCAAAGGGCCCCATGAGTGAACATTTCTATTTTTACAAGATCTCCTTTGGGTCCTCTGATGTTCTGATCAGTAATTGCTTTATGAATAAGCTTAACCTGGTCGAGATTCAGTTCACGGGCAAGAACCACGACATCGGCCCATTGAGAATAAAACTTCAATGATTCAATATTGGTAATATTAAGCTGGGTAGAGAGATGCACTTCAATGCCTGCTGAAAAAGCATAATTTATAACAGCCAGATCAGAAGCAATAACTGCAGTGACTCCAAATTTAACGGCTGTGTCAATTATCTTTCGCATCTGTTCGGTCTCATGGTCGTAAACTACCACATTGAGAGTAAGATAACTCCTTAGGTTGTTTTGCTTACAGATTGAGACTATGTTTTTAAGATCATCAATGGTAAAATTATTTGATGATCCTGCCCTCATATTAAGTTGTTCCACACCGAAATAGACAGAATCAGCTCCACCCTGAATCGCTGCCATCAATGAATCATACGATCCTGCCGGGGCCATAATTTCTATTTCTTTTCTGTTCATAAGGGACTGCAAATATAGTATTTAGAAATTTGCTCTGTTCAATATTATTCTGATGCATGAGCCCCGGCCAACCTCCGAAAACCTTACAAATATTTTTCCATTGTGGTAATCTTCAATAATTCTTCTGGAGAGTGATAGCCCTAATCCCCATCCTCTCTGTTTTGTTGAAAAACCGGCACTGAAGATTTTCTTGAAGGCCGATTTGGGAATCCCTTTGCCGGTATCAGTAATATCTATTATAACATTTTTATCTGTTTCAGTCATTTTGAAGCTTAAATCGCCACATCCTTCCATGGCATCTATTGCATTTTTAGAAACATTCTCAATTACCCATTCAAGAAGAGCCAAGTTTAACGGTATCAGAATGATTTTCGCCGGATCATATTCAGAAATAAATCTGATTTTTGAAGAGGATCTTGACTTAAGATAATCAATGGTATGAGAAAGTATTTCAACAATGTTTTCCTCAGAAAGTGAGGGATTTGATCCAATTCTTGAGAATCGTTCGGTAACCTTTTCAAGCCTTTCTACATCGCGGGCCAGTTCTTTTGTTATGTTCACCTCCGGATGTTTTTGCTGTAGAATTTCAATCCAACCTGCAAGTGATGATGTAGGTGTGCCAAGCTGATGAGCTGTTTCTCTGGACATGCTCACCCATACCTGGTTCTGATCAGCTTTGGTTGATGAACTGAAAGCAAGGTATGAAACAGTAATAAATAATATTATGATACTCAGCTGTATATAAGGATAATACATTAGCATAGTAAGAATTATACTATCTTTATAATATATCAGGTTGTAGTGTCCGTTTTCTAACCTTATTACAATAGGATTATTCTTTTCCTTAATTTTTAAGAGCATTTTTTGAAGGTAAATCGGGTCCCCACTCTTTTCTGGATTGAAATTTTTTGCAGATACTATTACATCTGATTCATCCGTGAGGATGACCGGAACTGTATTGTTGTTGTCTATTATTGAGAAAAGAAAGTCAACATTCTGGCTTGAATCAGATATTGCAATCAATCTGGTAGCTTCTGCCCATAATTCAATATTCTTTCTCTCCTCCTTCTTAAGTTGTCCGACAAGATTGTTAGTATATATCAGTGAAGACATCCCTATCAGAATGGCAAAAAGCAGCAGGAACAGCTTCCAGTGATTTTTAAAACGTTTAATTTTCAATCAGGTGATAGTATTGGGCAAAATTACTTCTTCTTAAACAAACTTCTTAATGCTTTCTCCTTTTTCAGATCTGATGATTCCGGCTCTTTGTTCAACGTATCGGAATCATCCCAGGTTATTCTGACCCTGGGCTTTCTTTCTGCGGGATTCTGATGGGTGATAGTATCTGCTTTAAAAAACCCATATTCCTGATTAAGAATGTTCTTCATCGTCTGCCTTTCCGATTTGATACTGGTCTTAACTTTCTCTCCGGCTGCTTTTACATCATATCCTACCTTAATATCGTTTCCCTTACTCTCTATCCTGAGGAGAAGCGAAGTTCTTCCCAGACCATCATCTTCGATAACTCCGAATTCAGTATTCCCCGTTCTGTTTTTCTTTCTTTTTTGGCTAAGGAGCTCTGAAAGCTTTATTTTTACATGATATTCATAAGTATTGTTAAAATTGTGTCTGCCGTTAATCTCCATATCAGCTGCTGATGAATTAACATCCATCTGAGGTATAAAAAGTGAGTTATTCCTTATAAAGAAATCATTTTCAAGTTTTTCGAACCTGATATTTTCAAGTTCCTTTAAATCGATGAAGGATGACAATTTTCTGACGGGTTCAAAGTTGATAAGAGCTCCATTATAAATAATATAACGCCCTTCAGCAACCACTGACCTTATTTGTGGTTTAAGAAGGGAATCCAATGGTAATAGCAGTGTCAGCGAACCTGTCAGATTACCTGAAAGGTTTTCTGCTTTTATGAAATTCTGTCCAAAATTTCTGAAAGTTGTAAATGTCCTGTTTATATTTACATCAGAAATGGTGAATATTCCTTTGCAGATTAATGATTTGTTGTTGTTTTGCATTGCGAAACCATTACCTGAGATAGTACCATCCAGTGTTTTCATTTTAAAGGAATTAAAAGTAAGCAAACCTGGTTTGTAAACCAGGTTTGCAAACACATCTGATGCGGTTATGGTTTCATCATTAAGAGCATCAGCACTTAGTATAATATCCAGGTAAATATTCTGTGGCATTGAAAATGCTTTGAGTTTTCCGGGGTTTTGTTTATCAGTTGCGTCTGAATTATTATAAAATGCACCTGTTATCAGTTTGTCAAAGTGAATGTTTGCATCAGCTTTAAGTCTTACATTATGTCCGGCCAGCCATTCAGGCAGATTATTAAATTCTCCATTTACTGAAATTTTCTGGCCCTGGTAAAGAAAAGACAAGTTCTTTGCTTTTATAGCTGATGATAAGATGATCTCTCCATTTACATTGCTAAGAGTTTTGTCACTTCTCCGGAGCTTTATATTGAAAGAACTGAATCTCATTGAAGCCTCCGGTTTCAGTTTAACCAGATCATTTATTGAAATGCTGTCATCAGGCCAGTAATCTGTGGTTAGTTTCATATCGAGATCAAAAAATCCTGAAGCCTCTTCTATCTCCTGCAGATTAAATATATGCTTCAGTTCACCAGGGAAAATCCGCCCCCTGAAGTCAAGTTTAGAAAGTGGTTTATTAAGGTTTCTGATTGACAGATTCCCTGAATAATCAGAGGACCCCAGATGTGCTTTCAGGTTTCTTATTGAAATGACAGCACTCTCCTGGTTGTTTTTAATTCCATTCGAATAAGAACCGTTAAATGATATGTTGCTGATGCTTATCCCTCTTCCTGCATAAGCAATACTTCCGTTCTCAAGAATACAGGTTGATTCGATATGAGGATTAGATTTTCCGGAAGCCTCTCCTGTAAGACTGCTTAAAATTTTTAGATTTCCTGAAAGTGCATAATCTGCAAGGTGCTTGTTATAAATTTCCGGAAGGTATTTTCTGATCTTTGAAAGATCGATATTTTCACCATCAAGTTCAAGATTCATAACATTGTCAGAGGTGATATTACCAGCAATATGAAAAATAATACCTTCAACAGAAAGATCGCCATTTTTTATCAGCAAACCGTTTTCGGAATCCTCCATTTCCAGATCCAGCCCTGCATTAAATGGGATCGAGATGGTAATGTTATCCTGCTGTATGCGGCTGATAAACAGTTCCGTTTCTGCACCCAGGGTTATATAATGATTTGAAATTTTGCTGGTGAGCTTTCCATCATTAATGGTACCATCGATTAATAGCCTTGTGGCATGATTATTATAGATTATCTGCAGATCAGATAGAAAAATCCGTCTGAGATTAAGAGCAAACCTGCTGCTGTCAGGATCGCGGGTTCCATTTACGTCAACATAATTTGTCCTGCCCAGGGAATCAGCATAAATATATATCCGTCCATCCCTTATACCAACCCTTTCAATATCGTATATTTTGTTAATAATATCAGTTATGTTGAAATCAACTGAAAGATTTGAAGCAATAAGGAGTGTGTCGGTGTTAATACCTTCAAACTCTTTATTATTAAAAGCTTCAGAGGATAAAACATATACATCCTTTAGTTCAAGTGTGGCTCTGGGGAATTTCTTCAGCAGGGAAAGCCGGAATGAACCGACATCAATTTTTGTTGCGATGTTTTTATTAATTGTATTGAGAACAATTTCAGCTACCTGATCACTAAGAAGATATGAAGCAGTGATCAATGAGGCCGAAATTATGACCAACAGCAATATGATTATTTTCAATATTTTACCAGTGATTCTCATTCTGATACCAGACTCTCCAAAATATATTTTGAATACTTACCCCAGTAGAAATGAAAGATCTTCTCCCGGAATAATTTCAACCGGAACCTGCCCTTTTTTGAAAATCCTCATCTTTCGTCTGCCAATGAGAGTCAACCTGCTATTTTCCCTGAGGAGCATTGTCCCTTCTCTTAGTCCTGCAACAATTATACCGGGATTGGCTTCGATGAATTCCTCAATTCTCTGTTCCCTTGTTTCTCCGGCATGTCCTTCAGGATTGGCATCGAGATAGTGTGGATTAATCTGAAAAGGTATCAGGTTGAGAGCACTGAATGAATCAGGTTCAACAATTGCCATATCATTAGTGGTTTTAATTGTCGGACAAACCATATTCGAACCTGCACTCCACCCAATATAAGGAGTGCCTGAAATGACCTTTTGTCTGACAACGTCGATGAGGCTATTATCCCTGATAGTCTTGAGAAGCTTCCATGTATTCCCACCTCCGACTACAATTGCACCTGCCTCTCTGACAGCATCAACCGGATCGGGGAAACGATGTATTGATATAACCTCATGTCCTATCTCCCTGAATCGTTCATTCACCTTTTCTTCGTAGGCGTCATATGAAAATGTAACTGCAGCATATGGGATAAATAGTGCTCTGACAGGTTTTTCCCCAAGGAATTTCTTAATGTTATTCTTTGGGTATTCGAGGTATGATTCACCTGCATTTGTTGAGTTGCTTATAAGTAATAACCTCATATTATCTGTTTGTTATTGTCTTGATATTGTGATTTTCAGGAACATTAGTTACAGTAAAAGTTCTGAAGATATTATTAAAAATGTTTATCATAAGTATTTTCCCGGATAGAATTTCACCTGCAGATATTATAATCTTAATCACTTCATTTGCCATAAGCGTACCTGCTATACCTGGTAAAACCCCCAGTAGCCCAACCTGGGACGGAGAAGGATTCTTGTAAGTATCTGTCAGTCCTGATGGATTAAAGCATCTGTAAGTAGGACCGCCCTGGTAGTTAAAAACAGAAACCATTCCTTCGTATTTATAAATAGACCCATGCACCATAGGCTTATTCAATATTACACAGGAATCGTTGATGACATATCTTGTTTCAAGGTTATCGGTTGCATCTACAATGACATCAAAACCGTCAATTATTTTCAATGCATTGGATGCATCAAAACGAAGATTAATTACTTCGAAATCTCCATTTGAATTAAGATGTTCGAGTCGCTCTTTTGCAATTATGGATTTTAGTTTACCTATGTCTGAAGTACCATACAGAACCTGCCTCTGAAGGTTTGTTTCATCTACTGCATCAAACTCAACAATTGATATTTTGCCAATACCTGCCACAGTAAGATACTGAAGTACAGGACACCCGAGGCCTCCGGCGCCAATAACCAGGACTTTTGCTTTCCTGAGCATTTCCTGTCCTTCGAGACCGATTTCAGGAATCATAATCTGCCTGCTGTATCGCCTTATCTCCCTCTGTGATAACAAAGATGATTCCATCTGGTATATGTTTAACCTGAATGCAAATATACTCCTGAAAGGTAAAACAAAAAAGAAACGTACTGGTTGTAAGTACGTTTTAATTTAATAAACAGTAAACAGGTAAAATTCTATTCCTCACTCACCTGGTTATTTACAGGAGCTTGTATTTTAAGGATTTTCGAACTGAAATATACAGATTTTACTTCTCCATTGTCGTTACTGTTTTTTACAAAAGCCATTTGCCAACCCATTAGCTTATTAATTCCTGTAACTCCTGCCTCTGCAATCTCATAACCCCTGATAGGGCTTTCGTCATTCGTTTCTTCTTTCAATATTTTCTCCCTGAAAGTCTTTGCAATATACCTTCTTATGGCCCAGTGATCCTGAGATTCTTCCGGTATTGATAACCTGAGCCGGACAAGGTCACCATGATTGTCATGACTATTTAGCATTAAAATATTTGTATGCGGTTGTACGTAAGTTATTGGAATCATATTGTTTTGACGGGAGATCTGAACTTCAACAGACATCCCCTCTGTAATTTCATTTTCATTTGCAGCTGTTAATTTATTAACAGCAACAGTTTGATACACAGGCGATTTACTATCAATATGTTTTTCTGGCAGGGCAGCAATCTGGATCTTTTCCTGATTGGCTGAATTTACAGTCTTTTCTTCATTAACAATTTCGTGCGATATGTTGCCTGATGTATCCTTGTTATTTTGTGAAACAAACAACCAGGATAAAACGAGGATGGAAACTGTTGCAGCAGCACTAAGGGATGCTACCGATAGCCTGATAACCCTCTGAATAGGGGTGATCCTGATAAGTTTCTTCTTATTCTTATATATAATATCGGGAGGGGAAAGCCTGATTAGTCTGAAAAGCTCAAGAACATATTTTCTCTCAGGATCAGCAGTAACTATTTCAGAAAATTCTGTTATTTCTTCTTCAGAGAGGTCATTTTCGATGCAGGCAACACATAAATAATCATATTGATTATCAGATATATCGGAGAAAGATTTATTAAGGCTTGTCTTACCGGCATACTCAATGTCCGGAGGCATTAACTTTAATTCATTCAACTCATTAAGCTCTTCACTGAGATCAGGATTTTCTGAAAGAAAAATATTAAGCTGTTCAGTCTGGATCTCATTCAGATTTCCATCGAGCAAGTCAATAAACCATGTTTCGTAATTTGATCTGTCGATTTTCATTCTATAGAACAGTTTCTATTTTCCCTATATATGATTTCAGGGCAACACGTCCCCTGTAAATATTTATCTTTACCTGTGCCTCGCTGAATCCTGTAATGTCGCTAATTTCCTTATAACTGTAACCTTCATAATCCCTGAGCATTACTGATATTTTCTGGGCTTCCGGCAGCCTTTCAAGAGCTTCATGAAGGATCTCATTCAGATCGCTGTACTGGGATTCATCAATCATCTCTTTCTCGTGGGCAGGTTCAAACCTCGAAATCCGTTTTTCCTTTCTGAGAATATCAATCATCGTATTATATGCAGTGGAGAACAGCCATGATTTAACCACAACGTATTCAATTTTAGTTACGTTTCTCCATAATTTTTCATAACTATCCTGTACAATATCATTTGACCGGTCTTCATCCCTGATATTTCCCAGTACGAAGCGGTAAACCGAATCGGCGTACTCTTCAACAGAACGGTTGTAATCCTTAATTGTCATATATTGATTTACAAACCAAAGACGGTTGAAAATAGTAAAAGTTACATATATTGAAAAAAAAGAGGGTCGTCTGACCCCCTTCTTTGTATAGAATATGTAAAGTCTTTTAAGTTATTTTTTTGGCTGGTAAACTCTTATCCAGTCTATTTCCATGGATGTCATTCCGTTAATCGGCTTATCGAGACCTCCTGAGAGCAGAACATACATTGGTTCCTGTGGAACATCAGAAGTTTGTGTAAGCACAACTGTATTGTTTATCTTCCAGACAAGTTTATCGGCACTCCATTCCAGTGTAAAAATAAAGAAGTCACCGGTATATCTTGATCCTATAGAAGTCTTTGAATTTCTTCCTTTCGTGGTGAAGTGATCAAACCAAACCTTTCCTTTGGATGTGCGGCAAACATCTATATGAGGTGTGATCTTATCAGCAAGCATCCAGAATGCATTCTTGGCATTCGGGTCGCCCAGTTTGATCTTTGCAGTAAAAGTGCCGTATTTTTGTCTGAAACTGGCACCTGTGCAAACGATACCTGAAGTATAACTGAACTCTTTTGTCGAAAATCCCTTGTCGGCTGACCACACTTTCCCGGTGATTTTCTGAGGTTTTGTGGTAATTTTTAATACGCTGTTCTGCAGTTCAAAATTATCTTTCTCTGTATATGCCTGCAGATCTGATTCCACAGAGTATCTGTCATGGAGTAGTTTCTCTCCCCAGTAATAGTTGGTGATCCATTTATTTGTGTCAAGCTTATCATCCTCAAATTCATCACTGAAGGTAAGCTCCCTGTTTTTCAGGATATCAAATTTATTGGAATCCTTAACTTTGAAATACCAGATAATATCCTCATTCTTTTTCAGGCTGGCATATTCCTGTACTTCCTTGAACATTTCTGTCTTTTCAAAACGTTTTTTGTCGAGAAGATAGCTTTTCTTCTCCTTGAATTCGTCAGAAGCAACATATTCCTTAAGTTCGGCATGTCGTTTAAGACGACTTGAATCGTGTGTATTGAGATAATTTGCATACTCTTTCGACCCCTTAAATTTATAAAAGGCCTTAATCTCCGGACTTGATTTGAGCCTGTTGTATTCAAGTAGTTTTTTATATTCTTCGGTATCTTTAAAAGTGATAGGCTTCATGTTCTTTTTAGCAATGAATTCCGATGTTTTCATTAATGCATCGAGCTCCTCATACCTTAGAACAGTCTTTGATTTGTTTGCTTCTTCCTTATCTTTTGATTTGAGATATTCCTTTATCTCAGCATCTGCTTTAAGGGCATTATATTCAATCTGTTTTTTGTATTCTTCAGTATCCTTGAATGTGATCGGCCTCATTTTCTGCTTCTCCCTGAACTCTGATGATTGAATAAATTTTTCAAGGGTTTCAAATTCCTTTATTTTATCAGATCCGTCAAGTTCCTGGAAACGCTTCAGATCACCACCGGAAATTGTTTTAAAATAAAGAACAAGATCCTTGGCTTTCTGGAGTGAGAAATATTCTTTCTCCTTATTGTATTCATCTGATTTTTTATACTGAAGAGATTCAATCTCCTTCCTTTTCTGCGCGAATCCTGCTGAATTGACTAGTTCATTCAGCTCATTATATCTTGCCAGTTGTTCCGATCCGGCAAAAGCATTGAGTTTCTCAAATTCAGCAATCAAAGCCTTTTCGGCCTGCTCAATTTTAGAAGTTGAAGGGATCAATCCCAGTAAAAGCTTGAGACTTGCCATTATAAATTGATTTTAATACAACCTGTTAAAGATAAAAAATCTTTCTATAATAATTCATTCTGGCTTCCAAATATTTGTTTTCGATGGTTTAAGAGGGGTCAAAACTGTCCAAAATCATCTTTTTAAAAAAAAAATGAAAAAAATTTGGAATTTATTTTTTTACATTTTAACTTTGACTGATCGTTCAATCATAAAACGATTTTTTGTTGGTTATTTTATTGAATGAGCGTTTAGTCATAAAGGATATGTCACCAAGAACACCACAGCAGTTTGAAGAGATAAGGGAAGAAAAAAAAGCCCTGATAATGAATGTAGCACTGGAGCATTTTGCCAGGGAAGGATATCATAATACAACAATTAGCCATATTGCCCGGCATGCAGGGATCTCAAAAGGGTTAATGTATAATTACTTTAATAGTAAGGATGAACTTCTCTCAGAAATAATCAACAGATCTTTGGATGAGATTTCAAAATATTTTGACCCTGATAAAGATGGTTATCTTACAGAAGAAGAGTTTGATCTGTTTATCCGGAAGCTCTTTTACATCCTCAGGGAAAAGCTTCATTTCTGGCGTCTTTTTTACCAGTTTCTGATGCAGAAGGATGTCAGGGATAAGTTTTTGAAAACTCATTTAGGTCTTGTTAAAAGTGTTGAGGCAATTTATTCAAATAATAACAGTCCATTCCTTAGCAGCATGACCAGGATTTTAACGGAATATTTCCAGCGGAAGAGAGAGAGGAAACCGAAAGGATATGATCCTGTTCTCGATCTTAATCTGTTCATATATACGGTTGAGGGTTTTGGTATGGTTACTGTATATATGGATGAAGTTGATGAAATGTATTATAACAAAACCATTGACAGAATTATTGAATTATATAAATAAAGCAGAAATGAACAAAACCCTAATTAGCTTCCTGATTCTTATTCTTATATCAGGCAGCAAATCAGAAATTGTGGCACAGACTGTATCGGCGACTGATATAATAAGGAGAGCTGACGAGAAATTCAATGGTGAAAAATCAAGCTTGATGGTTATGTCAATGACAATAATTAGACCAACATGGCAGAGGACAGTAGATTTCAAAAACTGGTCCCTGGGAAGAGATTATGCACTTACCCTGATTACAGCTCCAGCGCGGGATGCAGGTCAGACCTTCTTAAAGCGGGCTACAGAAATGTGGAACTGGAATCCATCAATCAGCAGACTTATTAAGCTTCCCCCATCGATGATGTCGCAGGGATGGATGGGATCTGATTATACCAATGATGATATCCTGAAGGAATCCAGTCTGGTAAATGATTATAATCATGAGATTACAGGAGAAGAAACCATCAATGGCAGGGAATGTTACAGGATAATGATGAAAGCGAGGGACGATGCAGCTGTAGTATGGGGTCATCAGGTAAGATGGATCGATAAAAAAGAGTTCCTTGTAATAAGAGCTGAATTATATGATGAAGATGGCATTCTGGTAAGAACAGAAACAGGCAGTGAAATTAAAACGATGGATGGCAGAACAATTCAGACAAAAATTGAACTCCAGCCTGCAGATGAGCCTGGTAACAGGACCATAATAACAATAGAGGAGATCAGGTTCAATATTCCTATTGAGGAGAGCTTTTTCTCACAACAGAACATGAAAAATATCAGATAAAGCAGGAGTCAGAAGTCAGAATTCTGAAGCAAAACCTGAGTCATAATATACCTTTGGACTTCGCACTTACGACTTCGAACAGATTAGCTATCAAATATTAAATTAGGTGATTTATGAAAAATTATAAGATAGCATGGCGAAACCTCTGGCGTAATAAAAGGAGAACTTTGATAACAGGTGCTTCAGTTTTCTTTGCAATATTTTTTGCACTGATTATGAGGTCGCTTCAGCTGGGTACCTATGATCATATGTTCAGAAATGCAATTGAATCATATACCGGTTATCTCCAGATTCAGCATGAGGATTTCTGGGATAATAAGGTTGTTGACAATGTATTTGCCTATTCTCCGGAACTGGATAGGGTTGTTAAGGGGATGAAAAACTGTACAGGTACCGTTCCCCGCTTCGAATCATTCGCACTTGCATCTTCAGGAACTCTCACCAAAGGTGTTATGGTAATGGGGATCGATCCGGAAAAAGAGGCCCTTCTTTCCGATACCCGGAGTAAACTGGTTAAGTATCATCTGGATAATACTGCAATTGAGGCTTTGAGAAATTCAGAGCTGCCTGAAAATATAAAGAAGAATCTGGATTTGTTTAAAGGAAACTCATATAGTAACGGCTCCTCACTGGCTGTAGATTTCAATATTGAGGATAAGGATACATCTGCTATACTGCCTGTATTCAGGGAGTATTCATTTTTTAACAATGGTTACATAAAACTCGGCGAACCAGGAGCGCTTATTGGGGATAAGCTGGCAGCATATCTCAAAGCCGGCATTGGTGATACAATTGTACTGCTGGGACAGGGTTACCATGGTACAACTGCTGCGGGCAAATACAGGATAAACGGAATTGTCAAGATTCCAACACCCGACCTTGACAACAAAATTGTATATCTTCCTTATGATATTTGCCAGGAACTTTTTTACGCACCCGGAATGCTTACATCCCTGGCAATCAGCATTAAAGATAATGATGAGAATACTATCAATGAGATGCTGGTAGAGATTGGCCAAAAATTAGAAGCGCCACTCAAGGTATTAGGATGGAGGGAGATGAATAAACTGATTATTAACCAGATGGATGCTGACAGCAAAAGTGGAATGATCATGATCTTTATCCTCTATCTGGTAATTGCTTTCGGTATATTCGGGACCGTTCTTATGATGACTGCTGAGCGAAGGAGGGAATTTGGTGTTTTGGTAGCGATAGGAATGCAGAAGAGAAAGCTGGCAACCGTGGTAACCATGGAAATGATACTGATGGGTTTACTGGGAATATTCTCAGGTATAATCGCAGCACTTCCTGTAATTTTCTATGGTTATAAACATCCGATAAGGTTTTATGGTGAAATGGCGAAAATGTATGAAGACTATGGGATGGAAGCAATTATGCCATTCCTTCTTCCTGATATGTATGTTATCTGGCAATCGGTAGTGGTGGCGATCATCGTTATCATAGCACTGATCTATCCTTTAAGGAAGATCAGAAGTATGGAGGTAGTTAATTCACTAAAGGCTTAAAATAAAAATTATGATTCTTAAAACAGCCTGGAAAAATGTTTGGCGTAACCGCGTAAGAAGCTTAGTTGTTATCGCCTCTGTAACCGTAGGTATTTTTGCGGGAGTCTTTGCCGTTGCATTTATGAACGGGATGATAGCACAGCGGTTTGATGCAGCTATTGATGAAGAAATTTCCCATATCCAGATAACAGGGAAAGATTATCTTCTAAATAATGATCCTGAAATTTATATGACTCCGGAAGATGGTATAATTCCAGCTATTAAATCAATCCCCGGTGTTGAATATGTTGTAACAAGAACCATAGTCACAGGTATGGCCAGTACAGCATCAAAGAGTGCAGGGGTACAGATTATCGGCATCAATCCTGACAGGGAAAAGGAGATATTTAAGCTTTATAAAACAATTATTCCGGGTACAGGTGACTATTTTGAAACGGAGTCAAAATATGATCTGGCGCTCATAGGACAGGATCTGGCCAAAGAGCTTAATATTATCCGGTTTGCAATTGACAGCACAGTTCTGTCAAAGCTAAGAAATAAAGAGGTACCGGATGAAATTACTACAAAACTGGAAGCATTTTCGGGAAAGAGATTCTCAAATGGAAAGAAATTCATATCTACAGTAACTTCAGTTCTGACAAGTCATGAGCTCAGGCAATATGGACAGCTTATTAGAGAGGAAGCATGGTCATACCGTGAAAACTCAAGAATGATTCTGACATTCCTTGACAGAGAGAATAACCAGGTATCTTCAGTTTTCAGAATCGCCGGGATATATGATATTAAAAATGCAATATTTGAACAGAGCCAGGTTTTCCTCAGGAATGAAGTTCTCAGCAGGCTAACCGGAATAGATGAAAGCTCTTTTCACAAGGTTATTATCCGTATAAATGATCTTGGAGAATCTGAGAACATAACAAATGAAATCAGGAAAAAATTCCCTGGACTCGATGTGAAGAACTGGAAAGAACTGCAGCCTGACCTGGCAATGATGACAGACTATGTCCACCAGATTTATGGATTTTTTATGGTCATCATACTTGCGGCTCTTGCATTCGGTATAATTAATACAATGCTGATGGCAGTGCTTGAAAGAACTAAGGAGCTTGGAATGCTTACGGCAATCGGCATGAACAAGAAAAAGGTCTTTTCAATGATTATGCTTGAATCAGTATTTCTTTCAATTACAGGCGGTATTACCGGAATGATTGCAGGGTGGGGAACAATATTACTGACAGCCAAGAAAGGAATCAATTTTGCTCAGTATGCTGAAGGCATGGAAGCCATAGGATATTCTGCACATATCTTTCCGGAGATATCTGCAAGCTTTTTTATAATGGTTGTGATACTGATCTTCCTGACAGGTATAGCCTCATCCGTTTATCCGGCATTAAAAGCCCTGAAGCTTGATCCGGCAGAAGCAATAAGAACAGAATAAGATTTAACATCTATAAAACAGACAAAGTCATGAAAGTCCTTGAATTGAATAATGTCAACAAGATATACGACGGATCAGAAGTGCATGTGCATGCTGTAAATGATGTGTCTCTTGATTTCCTGGAGGCTGAATTTGCTGCAATAGTCGGTCCTTCAGGTTCAGGAAAGACCACGCTCCTTAATCTGATCGGAGGTTTGGATATGCCAACATCAGGAAAGATTTTTATTGATGGTACCGATCTCTCCCTGCTTAAGTCGTCACAACTGATCGATTTCAGGATGAGGAATATAGGCTTTGTGTTCCAGGCCTATAATCTGATCCCTGTTCTCACAGCCAGGGAGAATGTTGAATTCATAATGTCGCTTCAGAAGTGGTCTAAGAAAGACCGGGAGGAAAGGACCTTCGAACTGCTCAAGGCAGTTGGACTGGCTGACAGGGCCGACAGCAGACCGGCAAAGCTGTCAGGCGGTCAGCAGCAGCGAATTGCGGTGGCAAGGGCCCTGGCTTCACGTCCTAAATTTGTACTTGCTGATGAACCTACTGCAAACCTTGATTCAAAATCAGCCACTACTTTGCTTGAGATAATGGAGGAGTTAAACCACGAAGAGAAGATTACGTTCATTTTTTCGACTCACGACCCTCGTGTTGTGAAAATGGCCCACAGGGTAATTACCCTGGAGGACGGTAGTGTAGTATCAGATGATATCAGGGAATAATTTCCGGAATAACTGTTTCGAATGCTCAAAATTTTAAAAATATCTTTATTCCTGTTTCTTCTGATTAATTTTAAAAGCTATTCTCAGGAGAGCCTGAAACGATTCAGCCTCAACGGTTATGTCAGTACAATGCAGAGTGCAATTTTTGATTCACTTTCAGGGCCATTTGTTATTGATAATCTTATACATAACAGACTTAATTTCAAAGCGTATGTAAACAGCAGAATAACATTTGCCACAGAATTACGTAACAGGCTTTTTATTGGAGATATGGTCAGAAGCGGACCGACCTATGCTGAAATGACAGCAGATGACCCTGGATGGGTTGATTTGTCATGGAATATTCTGAATCAGCCATCTTTTTTTCTCAATACCACAATTGACAGGCTATGGGCTGATTTCAATTATGGCAAAGTGCAGGCAAGGATTGGCCGCCAGAGGATAAACTGGGGTCAAACTCTGGTATGGAATCCCAATGATATTTTCAATGCATATTCTTTCTTTGAGTTTGATTATATAGAAAGACCTGGAAGTGATGCTGTAAGGATCCAGTATTACCCTACATTTTCTTCAGCGCTGGATCTTGCTGTAAAAGCAGATTATGATAACAGAGTCACAGCAGCAGCACTCTATCGTTTCAATAAATGGGGATATGACATCCAGTTCCTTTCTGGATATTTCAACAGTGAAGATTTTGTTGCAGGTGCCGGATGGTCAGGAGCTTTCGGTTCAGTTTCATTCAGAGGAGAAATATCATGGTTTCAGCCTGTGAAGCATTTTACCGATTCAACGGGAACTGGACTTTTTACAATAGGTTTCGACAAGGCATTCAGCAATAATTCAATGTTGCAATTCCAGTTTATGTACAGTAATAATCCTGCTGATTATAATGATTTTTTATCATTTTACTCAGGGTCGATATCGACAAAAGAGCTTGCATTCTCGAAATTCACCCCGTTTGGTCTTTATTCATACCCTGTAACACCATTGCTTACGATAAGTGTTTCCGGAATGCTTTTTCCTGATCTTGACGGGTATTTTGCCGGAAGCTCCCTTGATTTTTCCCTTGCTGAGAATGTAGATTTCTCTCTTTACTGGCAGCATTTCAGAAGTGACACAAACAATCTGACATCGAGAATGAATCTTGGTTTTATGCGAATCAAGTATAGTTTCTAGATTTTTCCTACTTTTGCCCCATCTAAAAATCAGACAGAATGGCTCTTGTACATGAATTTGAAAACAGTGGTAACTGGCTGTTCAGGCGTAGAAGCTGGTTGCCTGTATTTATGGTGGCAGCTGGTATTTTGTTTATGTATACCGGTAACAGGCAGGCAATTATCTATGACATGAGAGATGAACTTATTTTCCTGGGAGTAAGTCTTTTTGGCCAGATAATCCGGGTTTTTACAGTAGGGTATGCTCCAAGAAACACATCAGGAAGGAATACTGAGATCGGTCAGCTGGCTGATGAGCTTAACATAACCGGGATATATTCTCTTATAAGACACCCGCTTTATCTTGGCAATTTTTTCATGTGGCTGGGTCCCGTTCTGTTCCTCCGTTCAATCAGTTTTTCTATTGTATTTGTTTTACTTTACTGGCTTTATTATGAACGTATCATGTTTGCCGAAGAACAGTACCTGAGAAGAAAATTCGGACAGGTCTATGATAAGTGGTCTGAGAAGGTTTCTGCATTCATACCATGGTCTTTTAATTACATTCCATCAAAGCTTACATTCTCTTTAAGAAACGTCCTTAAAAGAGAATACAACAGCTTCGTGAATATTTTTGTTATATTTCTCCTGCTCGATCTTTTCAGAAATTTCTTTCTTACAGAGAGGTTCTATTTTACTCAGATATGGCTTTATCTTGCAATAGCAGCTGCAATAGTCTGGTTATTGGTCAGAACAATCCACAAAACTACCAGGTGGCTCGAAGTGGAAGGCAGATAACTAAAAGATAAAAGACAAAAGCAGAATCATAAATAATTATCCCGCTTTTGTCTTTTTTCTTGTTAAATCAATCCCTCGAGCCGAGGAAAATCATAATATAATACAGCAGCGTTGCAAGTGAACCAAGAGCTGCAACTACATATGTATATGCGGCCCATTTCAGAGCATCCTGGGCTTTATCGTGATTCTGGTATGAAGTTATCCCTGCATTTGACAGCCATGCCAGAGCCCTTCGGCTGGCGTCGATCTCAACAGGCAATGTAATAAAGCTGAATATGGTTGTCATCGCAAACAATACTATTCCTGCCAGCAGTATTGCAGGAAAAGTCTGAATCAGCAGAATACCTGCAAGCAGTAACCACTGAACCCATTTTGAGGCAAAACTGACAGCCGGAACAAGCTTTGATCTGAACCCAAGCCAGGCATATGCCTTTGCATGCTGAACAGCGTGCCCTATCTCATGTGCTGCAACAGCTGCTGCAGAGATATGCCGTCCGTTATAAACGTCCTGGCTCAGGTTGATTGTTTTATTTGAAGGATTATAGTGATCTGTGAGATGTCCCTGTACACTAATAACCTTAACATCATAAATGCCATGGTCGCGTAGCATTCTTTCAGCCACTTCCCGACCTGTCATACCATTGTCGATCAGTATCTTAGAATACTTTTTAAATTTCGATTTCAATACCGCGCTTACAACCCAGCTGAGGATTATAAAGCCTATAAATATTATCCAGATTGTCATTTTGTTTTTCCTCCAGTTTTTTATTTTACAAAATACCTGCCAAATGCAAAATGGCATGATTATTAAGTCATTTTGTCATGAACAACTATATCTGTCCAAAGGTTTATATCGCTTATATTTTCCAAGTATTATCTTTGTGCCATGCTAAGGGTTTTAAAAACTTTCCTGTCATTTCTATTCTCCCTTCCTGTTTACTTATACAGGTATTCGATTTCACCGTTTCTGAGACCATCATGCCGTCATTTACCTTCCTGTTCACAATATATGCTTGATGCTTTGAAAATTCACGGGCCATTTTACGGATTATTCATGGGGACAGGCAGAATTCTCAGATGCAGACCGGGAGGGACTCATGGCTATGACCCTGTCCCTTTATTTCGTTTCCGAAAATATCAGCCACTCAGCTCTTTATTTCAGAACTATAAGAAGGAAAGCCGGCTGAAACATTAAGTATTACTGAAATATGACATCAAGCAAGTTATTCGGCAAAAGATTAAAATTTAAGCTCTTCCTTTAGATGACTGAATCCGGAACGGCTCACAGGTATCTTTTCACCGCTGTGTAAAACTGCTATATGATTATCTTTCCCGTACGGTTCAATCTTCTTTATTTCTGCCAGGCGGACTATAAATGATCTATGGACACGTATAAAATCATCTTTGGGAAGATTTTCATCATAATACTTCATTGTTTGTTGCTTGAGAGCCTTTCCTTCAGAATGATATATCATAACATAATCATCCTCTGCAGCCACATATTTAATTTTATCAACCGGTATGATATTTATTGCATTGGCTTTACGAACAACAATTCTGGTCAGAGGAACTAAGTTTTCCGGTTTAATTGATAAAATCTCTGACAGAGGTGGCTTTTCACTTTTACCTGACGCCAGCTTTTCAACAACCTTTAGTACAGCTTCACGCAGTCTTTCCTTGTGAAAGGGCTTTAAGAGGTAATCAGCGGCATTCAGTTCAAAAGCCTTCAGGGCAAACTGATCATAAGCTGTTGTAAATATTACTTCCGGACGTTCATCAATCAATTCAAGCATTTCGAAACCTGTAAGTTTTGGCATCTGTATATCCAGAAAGATAAGGTCAGGCTTCAAGTCAGTAATTGTTTTCAATCCTGTAAAACCATCCTCGCATTCAGAAATTATTTCGATTTCTTCAAACTCTTTAAGGTAATGCTTGAGAAGATCTCTGGCAGGTGCTTCGTCTTCAATTATTATTGTTCTGATCTTTTTCATTGTAATACAGCTTTTTGTTTAATTTTCCCTAAACGGCAGGGATTAATAATCTGACAGTATAAAATCCGTTTTCTTTTGAATTTGAAATTGAACTCCTTTTACCGTAGGTCAGTTCCAGTCTTCTTGAAACATTATACAGCCCTGTACCGGTACCTTTGGCCGGAATCTGATGCTGGTCATAATTGTTCGTAATAACTATTTTAAGATAACCTTCTGTCAGCTGTGCATTAGTAGTAATTTGTACACTTTCGGTACTTTCATAAACCCCATGCTTAATTGCATTTTCATAGAGTGGCTGAAGCAACATTACCGGTACTTTTACACCCAGGCAGGAATCATCAATAAACTCCAGGGTTTTTAATTTATTTCCAAACCTGACCTTTTCAATGTCAAGATATAATCTGAGATTATCCAGTTCACTCCTGAGTGTAACAGGCTGTTCATCTTTGCTAGAAAGAGCATAACGCATAAAATCGGACAGCTTGACAACCATTATCCTTGCTTTCTCAGGATCGGTAACTGTAAGTGAACTGATTGAATTGAGGCTGTTAAAGAGAAAGTGTGGATTTATCTGCGATCGGAGCATTTTCAGTTCAGTCTCTTTTACAAGACTTATAAGCCTGGCTTCCTTTGCATTTTTTAATGCAAGGTTTGACAGGCTTACAAAGAGGTAATACGACATTACAATTAATCCGTAGATAAATGCACCGGTTCCTATCCTGTAGGGGAAAGTCGCCTGCCAGTATTCGGAATAAATGTTTTCATCTGACAATATACCCTGCATAATGAATTTTGTAAGCAGTGTCCATAGAGCAACTGAAATAATACCACCGGCAACAATGTTTGTAATTATTGTGGTTAGCTTAACATTTCCGCTGTTAAAAAAGCTGAAGGGATACCAGAGTGAGAGTGCAATTCCTGAGTAGATAAGCAAAGATATGAGACTGTCAAGAATTCCTTCAAATGTAAAGCTTCCATATGCAAAGTAGAAAATAGATGACTGGCCTGCCATAAGAAATAGCCAGACCAGCCACCAGACTATCAACCGTACTCTGTTTGCAAGAACAGGATGTCTCATTTTCCTGCTTTATGAATAACTTTTTATTTCTCCTCCTCCAAATACCACTGCTCCTTTAATAATAAGCTGACGTGAAGTATCGACAGTTCGTCCAAGATTCAATTTCCTTTCATCACCAAAACCTCCAAGAACAGGAACTACTTCCACTTTGACATTCCAGTCAGATGGAACGATAATCGTTGTTCCTCCGAAAATGCATGCGATTTCAAGTTCAGAAAAACCAGGGGAAAGCTTGGCCTGAGTAAGATCTATTTCGCTTCCTCCGAATATTGAGGTGATTTTGCCTCCCTTAAAATTTTCTGAAACAATCTGTCTTTCGCCTCCACTGAAAATATTGATTATATCAATGTAATCATCACCGACCTGTGAGACGGTTGATATACCATGCCAGCCTCCCCTTCTTTTTGTGAATATGAAGATCAGACCAATAATAATGAATACTGAAGGCCAGAACATATTGAAATCAAAAGTTAAACTGAATAATTTGGGTAACAGGAAAAATGCACCGACTGCCATAACAATTATTCCTCCGGTTTTATTATCAGATGATCCAAGAGTTATCACAAGGCCAATAGTGACCAGGAGCATAGGCCAGCTGAATATTATGTGATCAATAAAACCGGGGAATATTCCGGTATTTCTCATTATCAGGAATGCACCCACCAGTACAAGGACTACTCCGATAACAGCACGGTTACTCTGAAGATGACGGTGTTCACCTCTGTAACCATGATTCTTGTCTCTATAGTTTTCATTTGTTTCCATAGCTGTAAATTTATCTGTTTATTATTTTAATAATTTATTTAACTCTTTTAAAAATGGATGAAATGATATATGCCAGTCCTATCAGTATTATGACCCCCGGCCAGTAAAATGTTTTCAGCATTTCCGGAACGACCATATTTATCTCATCCTGCATGAACCATAATCCTCCGGCAACCATAAGGATGCCACCTGTAAAATGAAGGTTCAAAAGCAGCAGAACTCCAACGAAAATAAGCGCAGTTTCCCAGGTAAAGTACCTGTAGATACCTCCAAGGTTGAAAAGATCATTAGTAGCAATCAGAAGGGCAACACCCAGGGTAATAAAGAATAATCCAATACTTATTCTCGGATGATGTTCCCTTTTTATCAGGTTTTTATTGTAACTGTGTGCCATATTGAATAAATTTGATTTTTGTCAAAAGTATTCTCTGAACACCCAGGAAATAAACTAATTTCGGTGAACGACGCTTTTTTACCGGTAAATTATCATTTAAACCCTTTGATGTTACTTTTTTGTTGATAATTTTTTTAATTGAAGAAGGATTCATATTTTTGCAAACCAAATTTGAAAGAGATGTCCGGATTATATGCTCTACCGTTAAGCGGATTGAAAGAAGGGCTCCATACTTTCGATTTTGAAATTGGGAAAGAGTTTTTTGAAGAATTTGAAGAGTCGGAAATTAATGAGGGAAGCCTGCAAGCTATTGTAATAATGGAGAAGAGATCCACGCATCTGGATTTGCAGATTAAGATCTCAGGAGCCGTTATGATTAGCTGTGACAGATGTCTCGAGATGTTCTCAAGGCCTGTTAAATGTGAAAACAGGTTACTGGTAAAACTTGGTAAAATCATTCCGGAAGATGATCCTGACATAGTTTCCCTTTCATCTGATGAGCATGAGCTTGATCTCATGCAGCATCTTTATGAGTATATTCATCTGGCCCTGCCAATAAAAAGAGTGCATCCTGATGATAAAGATGGCAAAAGCACATGCAATCCTTTTATGCTTAAAAAGCTTAAAGAATTATTTGTGGTTAAAGAGAATGAAAAACACAATGATCCCAGGTGGGATGATTTAAAAAAGCTGATGAACAATTAATATTTTATACAATGCCAAATCCTAAACGTAAACATTCAAAGACAAGAAGAGATAAGCGCAGGACACATTATAAGGCAACTGCTCCTACTGTGGCCAGCTGTTCAAATTGCGGATCAGCTGTTCTCTATCACAGGGTATGTCCCGAGTGTGGATACTACAGAGGGAAACTTGCAGTTGCCAGGAAGACTACTGCCTGACCTTTGATAACTTAAATAAACTCATATGAGAATTGGCCTTGATGTCATGGGTGGTGATTTTGCGCCTGATGCTATCATTGAGGGCGCAGTTGACTCCCTTCAGCATTTACCGGCTGATGATATTTTAGTCCTGATAGGTGACAAAGACTCAATCTACAGGAAGTTAAATGAATTGGATGTTGAACCTTCATTATTTGAGGTTGTGCATACAACTCAGGTTATTGAGATGGGTGATCATCCTGCAAAATCCTTTTCACAGAAAAAGGATTCAAGTATTGCCGTGGGATATGGCATGCTTAAAAGCAACACCCTTGATGGTTTCTGCAGTGCAGGAAATACAGGTTCAATGCTTGTTGGAGCAAGTTATACAGTAAATGTGATTCCCGGTGTTTTACGACCTGCACTGGGCGTGGTTCTTCCCCGTGTGGATAATAACAGATCAATCATTCTTGATGTTGGACTTAATCCCGATTGCAAGCCTGACGTCCTTCTTCAATATGGTATTCTGGGAAATATTTTTGCAAAGTATGTCCTGGATGATAAAAATCCCACTATCGGGTTGCTGAATATTGGAGAAGAAGAGACCAAGGGTACATCAGCTGTAAAGATGGCATATGAACTGATGAAGGAGCATCCGGCTCTGAATTTTATAGGTAATGTTGAAGGTAATTCGCTTTTCAGAGAAACAATGCCTGATGTTGTTGTTTGTGATGGTTTCGTAGGAAATGTCATTCTTAAGCTGGGTGAATCGTTTCATCACATTTACCAGCAGAGAAATCTGAAAGATACATTTTTCGATCAGCTTGATTTTGAAAATATTGGAGGAACTCCCATTATTGGAATTAATGCAAATGTTGTTATAGGGCATGGGATTTCCAAAAGGAAAGCCGTTATGAGTATGATCATAACAACAAGGGAGGTTGTGCATGCAAATCTTGCCCAAAAGATCAAAGAAGCAATTTAATTATGGAAAAAATACGGGCAGCTATTACAGGAATTAATGCATGGGTGCCGGAATACAGACTGACAAATCATGAATTATCCAGAATGGTTGATACTTCCGATGAATGGATAATGCAGAGAGTTGGAATTAAGGAGAGAAGAATACTTAAAGGAGAAGGCCTTGGCACTTCAGATATGGGAGAACCGGCTGTAAGAGGCCTTCTTGAAAAAACAAAGACTTCACCTGATGAAGTTGATCTTCTAATATGCGCCACTATTACTCCGGATATGTTCTTCCCGGCAACAGCAAATATTATCTGCGACAAAGTCGGTATAAAAAATGCCTTAAGCTTCGATCTGGGAGCAGCATGTTCCGGATTTCTCTTTGCCCTGCAGGCCGGGGCACAGTATATTGCATCTGGTAATTACAAAAAAGTTGTAATTGTAGGAGCTGATAAGATGTCCTCTATTGTCGATTATACAGATCGTACAACATGTCCTTTATTCGGAGATGCAGCTGGTGCAGTACTCCTGGAACCTACAACTGATGAGATTGGTATCATGGATTATATTCTCAGGACTGACGGATCAGGAAGGAAATTTCTCCATATTAAAGCAGGAGGCTCATGTAAGCCATCTTCACATGAGACCATTGAGGCCAGGGAACATTTTGTTTACCAGGAGGGACAAAGCGTATTTAAATTTGCAGTATCCAATATGGCAGATGTCTCCGTTGAAATAATGGAACGGAATAACCTCAAGCCGGAAGATATTGCATGGCTGGTTCCTCACCAGGCAAACCTGAGAATTATTGATGCTACCGGACGCAGAATGGGACTGCCTCCTGAAAAAGTCATGGTAAATATTCAGAACTATGGCAATACTACTGCTGCAACTATTCCGTTATGCTTATGGGAGTATGAAAAAAACCTTAAAAAAGGGGATGTACTTATACTTGCGGCATTTGGCGGAGGCTTTACCTGGGGCTCAATATACCTCAGGTGGGCATACGATCCGAAATAGTCTTATATTTGTGGGTTTATTTTAATTATCTCAATTACCGGAATACTATGGCAAAGTACAACGAGACAGAAAACAACACCATCAATCTTATAAGTAGCGGTACAGACATTACCGGAGATATTAAGTCTACCGGGGATATACGTATCGATGGTTCTCTGACAGGAAATCTTAATACAAAAGGAAAGGTGGTAATCGGGCAAACAGGAAAGGTAAATGGTGAAATAGACTGCAAAAACTCTGAAATTTCCGGAATAGTTGAAGGAAGAGTTATTGTAAGCCAGTTACTCAATCTGAAAGCCTCATCAAAGATCCTCGGTGATATCGTTACTTCCAAACTTTCTATTGAGCCGGGTGCATTATTCTCCGGTACTTGCAAAATGAGTGAAAACTATAATAATGGAGGAGCCTCAGCCATTAAAGAAAAAGAACCCGAAAAAACAGGAAGATAAAGGCCTGAATGATTATGTAAAGTACTCGGGAATGGCATTCCAGATGGTAGCCATAATAGCCATTGCAACCTGGGGTGGTATAAAACTTGATAAAATTGCCGGATTTGAAAAACCTGTATTTACTATCATTTTTTCACTGCTTGGGGTGTTTGGTGCAATATATTCGGTGGTAAAGGATTTTATTAAGTGATATTTCCGGTGAAATCACTTGTCAGGAATATTCTCTCATTATTTGCATCAGGACTTTTTATAATCTGTACAGGTTACTTTCTTCAGCCTGTGATAAAAATTAATGATTTCTTTCCGGATCTGGTCATCCTCTCAATAGTTTTTACCTTAATTTCTATTATTTCAGTATATGTTTTTTTAAGGGGACAGTCGAAGGAGCCACAGAGTCAGACGATGCATACTCTCGTTTCTTTAGGCATTAAGTTCCTGCTGGAATTGATTTTAGCCTTATTGTGGTTCATTGTTGCAAAAAAAACTTCCTCCCAATCAGTATTAATGTTTTTTGTTTTATATTTAACATTCAGTTTGCTTTTGATTTTTAATGTATTAAAAACACTGAAAAACAAGGCTTTATAAAAATACTCTGATTTGAAAACAAAATTATTAACTCTTTTACTCTTCTTTTTCTTCCTTACCGGAACGTGGATGATTTCTCCTGCTCAGGAAGGACACCAGGATTCAGATGTCAGCGGGCACAATGCAACAGATGAAATATTTGATGCCAGTACTTTCATTATGGAGCATATTGCCGATTCTCATGAATGGCATTTATGGACCAGGGAAAATGGAGAGAGCGTTGCTATCTATTTACCGGTAATTCTTTATTCAAAGGATAAAGGCATTGAGGTTTTCTCTTCGAAGAGACTTAAACATGGACAAATTTATAAAGGCTACAAGATTGAAGAGGAAGGAGACCTGAAAGGAGTTATTGTAAATGTGAATGAAGTGGGTCATACCGATGAGGAGAATTTGCCTCTTGATTTTTCTATCACTAAAACAGTAGTCGGACTTTTCTTCTCCTGCCTGATAGGACTGCTGCTGTTTCTTTCATTATCGCGGTCGTATAAAAAAACAGGTATAAGTCATCCCAGAGGTATTCAGAGTTTTCTTGAGCCGATAATTCTCTTTGTACGTGACGAAATAGCAATTTCCAACATTGGGAAACTTAAATATGAGAAATACATGCCATATCTTTTGACGGTATTTTTCTTTATCCTGATAAACAACATCATGGGGCTGGTCCCGTTTCCTCCTCCATTCGGCGCTAATGTGACAGGTAATATTGCAGTAACTATGGTTCTGGCAATATTCACTTTCATAATAACACAGTTCAACGGGAACAAGAATTACTGGCACCATATATTTGCAACTCCCGGAGTTCCATTCTGGTTGTTGCCGATAATGATCCCGGTTGAGATCATAAGTTTATTTTCAAAACCGTTTGCCCTGATGATTCGTCTTTTTGCAAACATCACTGCTGGTCACATTATTGTGCTGAGTCTTGTTAGCCTGATTTTTATTTCCAGATCAATTGCAGTAGCACCAGTATCAATTTTCTTTGTAATTTTTATGGATTGCCTCGAATTATTGGTGGCATTCCTTCAGGCATATGTATTCACCTTGCTGTCGGCTTTATTTATAAGTCTTGCAGTACAGGAAGAGCATCATTGATTGTTTATTGTTTAATTAAAAACCAGTTATTATGACAGGTACGATGGCAGCAGTTGGAGCAGGTCTTGCAGTAATAGGAGCAGGACTTGGTATTGGAAGAATAGGCGGATCAGCAATGGACGCTATTGCACGTCAGCCGGAAGCCGCTTCCGACATCCAGACAGCTATGATTATTGCAGCAGCGCTTATCGAAGGTGTAGCTCTGTTTGCAGTTGTTGTTGCTCTTATTGCTAAGTAAAAGAAAAAAGAAGCCCTGCAACGGTTGGTTGCAGGCTTCTTTAATTTGAAACAGTTAAATTTTAAGATATGATTTTCCTGGCAAACAGTCTTACAACACCTGCTATAGGTACAATTTTCTGGACTACCCTGATCTTTGGCTTGTTCTTCTTCATACTCTCAAAATTCGCATGGAAGCCAATACTAAATGCTATTAAATCGCGTGATGAGATGATCAAGGGCTCTCTTGCAGAAGCTGAAAAGGCAAGAAAGGATATGATGAGGCTTCAGAGCGATAACGAGGCGATCCTTCGTAAAGCGAGGGATGAACGTGAGGTTATTCTGAAGGATGCAAGAGATGTTCGCGACAGACTGATAGCCGATGCGAAAGATAAAGCTTCTGAAGAGGCAGAAAAGCTGGTTGAAAAGGCCAAAGCAGGTATTGAAAGCGAAAAGCGAAAAGCTCTTGCGGAAATACATGATCAGGTGGCAACTCTCTCCGTTGATATTGCTTCTAAGCTTCTTGGTGAACAGCTTAAAAAAACCGGGGAACAGGAAAAACTGATTGACAATTACCTGAAGGAAATAAATCTTAATAAGAACTAGGAAGGCTTGTAGAAATGAACGATAGCAAAATATCAGTCAGGTATTCAAGGGCTCTTTTTGAATTGGCTGTTGAAAGGAAGATTCTTGACAAGGTTAATCAGGATATGATATTAATTTCTGAAATCTGCAAACTTCCTGAAGCAAAGGAGCTGTTACTGAACCCGGTTTTGGTACCTTCAAAAAAAACAGCCATTCTGCATAAGATCCTTGAAGGCAGTATTGAACAAACTACTCTCTCACTTGTGGACCTGGTTGTTCAGAATGGAAGGGAAAGCTTTATACCTGCAATTGCAAGAGTATTTGTTCATGAAACCTTAAAGTATAAAGGAATTACGAAGACTGTTCTTACAACTGCAGTTAAGGTAGATGCCAGGATTAAAAAGCAGATAACAGAAATGATTGCTGAAGTGTTTAATACTACAGCTGAACTTGAGGAAACAATCGATACTGATATTATAGGGGGATTCATTTTACGTATAGATGATAATTATATTGATGCCAGCATCAGAAACAATCTCAGGAAAATTAAAAAAGAACTTAGAGGGAGAGCTTTGGTATCCTGAAAAAAATAAATTTAGGAATTTTAAGTAAAAAATAATATGGCAAACATTAAACCAGCAGAAGTTTCAAAAATCCTTAAACAGCAATTGGAAGGTATTCAGACCGGCGTGGAGCTGGAAGAAGTCGGGTCAGTTCTTCAGGTTGGTGACGGGATCGCCCGTATATATGGTCTTTCAAATGTTCAGTCAAACGAGCTGATTGAATTTGAAAACGGCATGGAAGCGATTGTTCTAAACCTTGAGGAAGACAATGTAGGGGCAGTACTCCTTGGTCCGACAGAAGAGATTAATGAAGGGGATATTGTTAAAAGGACCGGCAGAATAGCATCTATTAATGTTGGTGAAGGATTGCTTGGTCGTGTAATATCTACAATTGGTGAGCCTCTTGACGGCAAAGGACCTGTAAAGGGAGAGTTATATACCATGCCATTAGAGAGAAAGGCCCCGGGTGTAATCTTCCGTCAGCCGGTAAAACAGCCGTTGCAGACAGGACTTAAGGCGATTGATGCCATGATCCCTATAGGTCGTGGACAAAGGGAACTTATTATTGGTGACAGACAGACCGGGAAAACGGCTATTGCTATCGATACAATTATAAACCAGAAGAGCAATTTTGATAAAGGTAAACCGGTATACTGTATTTATGTTGCTATCGGACAGAAAGGATCTACTGTTGCCAATATTGCTGCCACTCTGGAGGAACATGGTGCACTTCAGTATACAGTTATTGTACTTGCAACAGCATCGGACCCTGCAGCAGCCCAGTTCTATGCTCCTTTTGCAGGTGCTGCAATTGGTGAATTCTTCCGTGACACAGGCCGGGATGCACTTATTATTTATGATGACCTTTCAAAACAGGCTGTATCATACCGTGAAGTTTCACTTCTGCTTCGCCGGCCACCAGGACGAGAAGCCTATCCTGGTGATGTATTCTATTTGCACTCAAGACTCCTTGAGAGAGCAGCCAAGATCATCGAATCGGATGAGGTGGCAAAACAGATGAATGACCTTCCGGAATCGATACGTCATTTGGTGAAAGGTGGTGGTTCGCTTACGGCTCTCCCAATAATCGAAACTCAGGCAGGTGACGTTTCTGCATATATTCCGACAAATGTGATCTCGATAACCGATGGACAGATCTTCCTTGAGTCGAACTTATTTAATGCCGGAGTAAGACCTGCTATCAACGTGGGTATTTCTGTATCAAGGGTAGGTGGAAATGCCCAGGTCAAGGCAATGAAAAAAATTGCAGGGACACTTAAGGTAGATCAGGCACAGTACCGTGAACTCGAAGCATTTTCTAAATTCGGATCTGACCTTGATGCTTCAACACTAGCAGTTCTGAATAAGGGAGCCAGGAACGTGGAAATCCTCAAACAGGGACAATATTCGCCTGTTCCTATCGAGAATCAGATAGCTATCATATATTGCGGGACCATGGGTCTTCTGAAAGATATTGAGGTTAAAAAGGTGAAAGCATTTGAAGCTGATTATCTTGAATATCTCAGTCTGAAACACAAGGAAGTGCTTGATGACCTTCGTAAGGGAATCATAAACGACGATATAACAAAAGTCCTGGAAAAAGCAGCTGCCGAGGTTTTGATAAAATATAGCAATAATTAGAACGTGGGTGGCGGAATAATGCAATCGTAAATGGCAAATTTAAAGGCAATACGTACAAGAATAAGCTCTGTCAAATCAACACGGCAGATAACTTCTGCTATGAAGATGGTATCTGCAGCCAAATTACGCAGGGCTCAGGATAAAATTGTTAAACTCAGGCCTTATGTCAATAAGCTTCAGGAAATACTGGCAGGTCTTTCAGAGAGTCTTGCAGATGCTGAAGTTGAAAATTTATATGGCAGAATATCTGATCCTGAGAATGTACTTATTGTTGTGATAACATCAAACAGGGGACTTTGCGGGGGATTCAATGCCAATGTTATCAAGGAGACCAGGAGAATCATTTCTGAGCACTATTCTGATCAGTTTCATAAAGGAAATATTAACATACTGACTATTGGTAAAAAAGGATTTGATTATTTCAGAAAACAATCTCTGAAATTGCTTCCTGAACAGAATAATCTTCTTAATAATCTGACATTTGAGAATGTTGCCCAGGTTGCGGATGCGATAATGAGTTCATTTGTTGCTGGTGATTACGACAGGGTGGAGATTGTTTATAACCAGTTCAAAAATGCAGCAGTGCAAAATCTTACCCGTGAATCATTTTTACCTGTTACTGCAGCTTCATCTGGCAAAACGGCTTCAGTACCTGTTGATTATATTTATGAGCCTGATCAGGAGACCATTGTTAGGGATCTTATACCTAAATCACTCAGGATACAATTTTACAAAGCTGTACTAGACTCATTTGTCTCTGAACACGGAGCAAGGATGACTGCAATGCATAAAGCTACAGATAATGCCACTACCATGATCAGAGACCTTACTCTTCTCTACAATAAAGCAAGGCAGGCTGCCATTACAAACCAGATTCTTGAGGTTGTCAGTGGAGCTGAGGCTTTGAGAGGGTAAAATGATAATTACACAAGTGAAGAAAGGATAATGTACAGCCAGGCATATCTTAAAGGCCTTGTCGATAATTCAATCGTTAATCTTTCATACAATCGCGAAGCTGAAAGACTTATAGATCCTATTAAATATATCCTTTCAGTAGGAGGTAAAAGACTTAGGCCAGTATTGGCCCTTCTATCCTGTAATCTGTTCACTGACAAGATAGAAGAAGCTGTAATGCCGGCCACAGGGGTTGAGATTTTCCATAACTTTACACTGGTACATGATGATATTATGGACCAGGCTCCGGTAAGGAGAAATTTACCTACGGTTCACTATAAATGGAATGTAAACCAGGCTATCCTGTCAGGTGATGTGATGGCCTTTATAGCCAATGAATGTTTCCTTCAAACCCCGTCACGATGCCTTGTAAAAGTGTTCAGGGAGTATAATAAGGCTGCAGTTGAGGTGTGTACAGGGCAGCAGCTCGATATTGATTTTGAAACATCTTTGATAGTTACAGATAAGGAATATCTCAGGATGATTGAGCTGAAGACAGCAGTTCTCATCGCTGCATCAGTAAAAATCGGAGCAATAATAGGAGGTGCGGAGGAGAAATATTCCGAATTTCTTTATGAATTCGGACGGAATCTTGGTCTGGCATTTCAGATCCAGGATGATCTTCTTGACACTTATGGGGATATTAAGCTTTTCGGGAAAATACCCGGCGGAGATATTGTTGCAAATAAAAAGACTTTTTTATCTGTAAAGGCTTTCGAACTTGCAAAGGGAAATAGTTTCAAGATACTCCAGGATCTCTTTTCAGATAAGGAGGGTGATCCTGAAAAGAAGATAGGGACAGTTATGGAAATCTACGATGAATATAACATAAAATTGCTTACGGAAAACCTGGCAAATGAATATATTGATAAAGCCTTTAGGATGCTTGATAAGGTCGACGTTGCAAAAGAGAGAAAAAAAGAGCTGACTTCAGCAGCCAGCTCTCTTATCGGCAGAGTTAAATAATCTAAATACCCTGTTTATCATTTTTCTTCATCCATTCAATATTGAACAAGATACCTGCATTCAGCATAAGCTGGTTGTATTTGTTGTTCCAGAGATATTTTCCTTCGGCATATAAATCGATCATATCAGTGATCTTCATGTAGGTTCCAATTCCAATATTAAGCCCGAGGGCATTATCTTTTTCCTTATAAACTTCTTCAAGATATTTTTCCTTTTTCCAGGCAAGCATTATGTCAAGTCCTGCAAGACCATAAAATTCAAACTGGTCGAGAGAATTGAATACATAATGCCCGTTAATGTCAAACATCATTGTATTGACTATGTATTTTGAATCCTGTTCTTTAAGCACATGCGGAACAAAAAATGATAATGTCGGCGAAATATGAAAAGGCAGACTGATCTCATAAATGCCTTTCAGCGAGACCGGGAAGTGACCGCTTTTGTTATAATCATACTTCATTTCATGGAAATAATAACCTGAAGTGAAACCCAGTCCTCCCCCAAGTTTTGTGAATTGTGCATTAGCAATTATAGCAATTGATGTTGATAGAAATAATGTTAAAAGATACTTTTTCATAACTTGTTTTTTTATTGGTTTATCATAGTTCCCTTCAGCAAGCGCATTAAAAATAATAAAATGATTTAAAATTTGCAGATAATATACTAACAGGAGCAGAAAATAAATAGAATTTAATAATCGGCCGATCCGGCATGGTTTATAAAATTTATTAAATTTGTATATACTTTAAATCTTTATTAAAATTAGTTCATATGGCACAGATTACCGGAAAAATAAGCCAGATCATCGGAGCAGTAGTTGATGTAACTTTTGAAAAACAAGGTGTTGATATGCCTGATATATATGATGCTTTTGAGATCAAACGTGATGATGGTTCAATTCTGGTTGTTGAATGCCAGCAGCATATTGGTGAAAGAACAGTCAGAACCATAGCAATGGATTCTACTGACGGATTACGAAGGGGGATGGATGTTGTTGCCACAGGCTTGCCTATTACTATGCCAATCGGGGAACAGATAAAGGGAAGGCTTATGAATGTTACCGGTGAAGCTATTGATGGCATTGGCTATCTGGATAAGACAGGAGGATATCCTATACACAGTAAGCCACCGAAGTATGAAGAACTTACAACGGAGAAAGAGGTGCTTTATACAGGAATCAAGGTAATTGACCTGATCGAGCCCTATTCAAAAGGTGGTAAGATTGGTTTATTTGGAGGCGCCGGAGTAGGGAAGACAGTTGTTATACTTGAACTGATCAATAATATTGCCAAAGCATATTCAGGGTTATCAGTGTTTGCAGGTGTAGGAGAACGTACCAGAGAAGGTAACGATCTTCTCAGGGAGATGCTCGAAGCCGGAGTAATTTCTTATGGCCCTGCATTCCTCAAAAATATGAAAGCCGGAGGCTGGGACCTTTCTACTGTTGACAAGGAAGCACTGAAAGAATCCAAGCTTGCCCTTGTATTTGGTCAGATGAATGAGCCTCCGGGTGCAAGAGCCAGGGTTGCACTTTCGGGACTTTCTGTAGCTGAATATTTCAGAGATGGTGATGGTAAAAGTGGCGGGCGCGATATTCTTTTCTTTATGGACAATGTATTCAGGTTTACCCAGGCAGGATCAGAGGTATCAGCTCTTCTTGGCAGGATGCCATCTGCTGTGGGTTATCAGCCTACACTGGCAACTGAAATGGGTATAATGCAGGAAAGAATAACCTCCACAAAGAATGGTTCTATTACCTCGGTTCAGGCTGTATATGTTCCTGCTGACGACCTTACAGACCCTGCTCCCGCAACAACATTTGCACACCTTGATGCTACAACTGTGCTTAGCAGAAAAATTTCCGAGCTTGGTATTTATCCTGCTGTAGATCCGCTTGATTCAACTTCCCGTATTCTTTCAGCTGATATCGTTGGCGAGGAACACTATAATTGTGCGCAGAGGGTGAAAGAGCTTCTGCAGAGATACAATGAACTGCAAGATATTATAGCTATTCTTGGTATGGATGAACTTTCAGAAGAGGATAAGCTTGTTGTTCACCGTGCAAGAAGGGTACAGCGATTCCTTTCTCAGCCTTTCCAGGTTGCCGAACAATTCACAGGAATTAAAGGCGCTCACGTTTCAATTGAAGATACTATCAAAGGATTCAATATGATAATGGAGGGCAAAGTGGATCAGTACCCCGAATCAGCTTTCCTTCTTGTTGGAACAATTGAAGATGCTATTGAAAAGGGAGAAAAGATACTTGCCCAGACAAAATAAATACCAGGAATGAGAATAGAAATAATCACACCCGACAAGAAAGTCTATGAAGGGAGCATAAAATCTGTCAGGATCCCTGGTAAGAAGGGCTCTTTCCAGGTATTGAAAGATCACGCACCGATAGTTTCAACACTTGAAAATGGTCCCGTTATCATGATCGATAAAGAAGGGAATGAATTGATTTATGAGATAAACGGCGGAGTGATTGAGGTAAAAGAAAACAAAATTATCCTTCTCGCTGATTCAGTGAAATAATATAATCCGGATGAAACCAGATGAATTTCGGAAACATGCCCATGAGCTTGTCGAATGGATGGCATCCTATATGGAAAATATCGAAGATTATCCGGTAAAATCTCAGGTAAAACCGGGTGAGATTTTTTCTTTAATTCCCAGTCATCCTCCAGAGAACCCGGAGCCCTTCGAAGCTTTTATAAGAGATGTGGACAATATTATTATGCCGGGGATATCTCACTGGCAGAGTCCGAATTTCTTTGCCTATTTTCCGGCCAATGTAAGCCCTCCATCCATACTTGCTGAAATGATTATTTCAAGTCTCGGAGCGCAGTGTATGATATGGGAAACCTCACCAGCGGCTGCCGAGCTGGAAGAAAAGGTCATGATATGGCTGCGCGAAATGACAGGTCTGCCCGAAGTATTTGAGGGGGTAATACAGGATACAGCTTCAACCTCAACTCTTGCTGCCATACTTACTGCCAGGGAAAAGGCTACTGACTATTCGATCAATGAAACAGGTGCATTCAACTCCGGAACACTAAGGGTATATTGTTCAGAACAAACACATTCATCAGTTGAGAAAGCAGTAAAAATAAGTGGTATAGGCAGAAAAAACCTTGTAAGGATTCCTGTCAGGGATGATTTCTCAATGAACCCGGAGAAGCTCAGAGATGCAATCCTGAAAGATAAAAAAGAAGGATATATACCTGCATGTGTTATTGCAACTATCGGAACAACCGGGACAACTGCAATAGATCCAATCAGATCAATTGGTGAGATATGCAGTGAAAACAAAATATTTCTTCATGTTGATGCTGCCATGGGAGGAACGGCACTGATTCTTCCTGAATTCAGGTGGATGCTCGACGGGAAGGAATATATTGACAGTTTTGTGTTCAATCCTCACAAATGGATGTTCACCAATTTTGATTGTTCTGCATATTTTGTAAAAGATGCCGGATCACTTATCAGAACCTTTGAGATACTTCCCGAATATCTGAAAACAAGAACAAGGGGACAGGTAAACGATTACCGTGACTGGGGTGTGCCGCTTGGAAGAAGATTCCGGGCTCTCAAGCTATGGAGCGTTATCAGGTCATATGGTGTTGAAGGATTGCAGGCAAAGGTAAGGGAACATATAAAGATTGCTTCTGAGCTTAAACAAATGATAGCCAAAGAGCCGGATTTTGAGTTGCTTGCACCGGTTGTACTCAGCGTTGTGTGTTTCAGGTATGCTCCTTCAGAATTGGCTGAGGATCAGATTAATAAAATTAATGAAATACTGAATCACAGCCTGAATGATTCAGGTAAGATTTATCTGACCCATACGGTGCTGGGAGGGAAGTACACTCTCAGGATGGTTACAGCCCAGACAGAAGTTACTTCTGAACATATCAGAAAAGCCTGGTCGCTGATTCTTGAAACAGCGCGTTCAATAAAGGTTTGATTCCGGATACTTTCCCTTGTTTATAGCCATTCCAAAAAGTTCAATGTTGAAAAGCACCTTCATAAATGGCTTTTCAGATATATCCTTCCATGCGGTTTGCACTCCTCCAGAGATCATGAACGGAAGACGCAGTACATGAAAATCGGCTATCAATTCAAAACCAAATGAACTGAATGTTTCAGCAAAATTATGTGTATAGTCAAGAGCAAGTCCTGAACCGTTCTCTTTAAGATAGAAGTTGTTTGTCCCGGTAGCATAATCACCGAATAGTGTACAACGGATCCTTTTCAGATACACCAGACTCCAGATATTGAAATCGGGATAAGCAACCGGAAAAGAATAGTCAGCAGACATAAATGAAAGGTCCTTCGAAATGATATTCCTGTATCCCCGGGGAAATGATATCTTGTTGCCGAGGGAGTATATAGCTTCTCCCTGCTTTTCTCTTTCGTACCGGAATTTAATGCCATTGTTTGGTAGAATTCCGGGGGTATAAAATGATGTCTTTATTGATATTGCATCAGGATAAATACTATTGCTGAAAGGAGAAAATGTATAGTTAAAATCAATTGTCTGGGCCCACCTGGGGTAAATATCCCGTATGGAACTCCTGTGATAGTTCGATATAAAAAGCCTTGCGGAAACAAGCTCCTGTCCGTAATCAAATTTACCTTCATCTTTCAGATATACATAGCTGTTCCAGTAATCATATATAATTGAAGGTTGTAAATATTGAAGAAATTTCCCTGAAGCATACCGCAATGGAAGATATATACTGCTACGCCATCTTAAGCCCTTCTTTAATTCATCAGGCGTGCTTACAGGGTCTCCTCCTGTTTGTACCCCCGGATTGCCACCATAATCAATTTTCGATTCAATAACGGGATACCATCCTTTCCAGGTAATTCCTGAATGCAGAATATGCTCCTTGCTTTCATTATACTCGTAGCCTACAGTTGCTATTAGTGTACTAAGCTGATTCTGCGACATTAAGGTAACCCCTGGCCTGACTGATGCCGGATCCGATTTGACCTCTTCTATATCAGCATAAAAGGGCATCCAGCTATGAAATCTGAAAAGATGCTGATATTTTTTGTACGGTTGGGGTGCATATGCAGAAAGATCTTCCAGTCCACTAGCTTCGTTATGCTTTGGAAACCTGTTTATCAGGAATGAAGATGTGTCTGTTTTTCTATCTGAATTGCCCGGATAATCATTAATGCCCGTCATGCTTATATTATATCCTGAGGCAGTATAGTTACTGAAAAGCAGAAGGTTTCCTGAAAGAGAAATATCATTTATGCCATATTTTGAATTTGTAATACAATTTGTCTTGCCTTCAGAAAGTTTAAGATATACATTTTCAGTCCCTCCTGCCGAGCTGACATAGAAGAGAGAGTCATTCCTGAGAATTGATGCCTGCAGATCTTCTCTTCCATGATCTTTTAAGGTTTCCCAAGTCCGATTGCTCACAGAATAGGAAAGTATTCCTTCCCCATTTTCTGTTAAGGAAATAACAGTAATTTTATCTTCTGAAGAGTCCCATCGGGGTTGCTGAATTGCTCCATTACCCGGGGTTTTTACTGACCTGATAATCTCACCTGAATCAGATCCAATAAGTAAAAGACTATTTTGATTATCAATACTGTTCTCTGTAGCAGCTATGGTTTTTCCATCAGGTGAAATGGCAACTGAAAGATATCTCGATTTGTCAGACAGCGATTTTGTCTTCCCTGTTTTAATATCCATGATCTTTATAACTGAAAAAGTACGGTTATCCCACCGCGGATCAGGTTTATTCTCAACCCAGGTTATTTTTCCTCCCCCGGAGGTCAATGTGAACGGATATACCTGCCCAGGTATATGGATTCTTTTTTCACTTCTTATGGAAGGATTTATCAGAACAAATGATGAGGGATATCCCATTGAGGTTTTAATAGCAATAATGCTGTCTTTGCCTACTTGTACAGGGCTGTTATAATTCACAAATTCTCCCTTTTTCTCAGGATTAACAGCATCATATATTATGATATTTTTTTCTGACAGTTCCTTATTCCATAGTGCTTTTAGAGTATCAAATGTCTCTGAATAGAGTTTTCTTTTAGTCAGGCCGGCATTTTTTAAGAGTGCAAGATTAACAGGATCAAAAAGATAGGGATTCCTTGCAGTATAATCGAGTGTCTTATTCCAGAATTGCGGACCCTCTTTTGCCAGAGAGTATATAACCATCTGGTAACCTGATTGATAATGATTTGGGATGTATCTTTTATATGAGTCATTGACTATCCTGTCATACTTGTAAAGCTTATCATTTTCAAGAGCAATAGCTTTGAACTCTTTAAGAAATGAGGGAGACCGGCCTCTGCCCGATTCGGTGAGTGCCGACTCGGCAAATACTGCGTTACCTTCAAAGTACCAGAGAGGCATCATTACTGAGGTGATGCCTGCAAACTGTTCTCCAAGAATAAAAGACATAGCTTTGGAAAAGCCCTGGTTAAGTGAGACAAGCTGAAATACATGTGTGAGCTCATGAATAGCGAGCTGTGTCCTGGTGTCGAGCGGAATACTGTTCTGATCTGGCGTGGGGTATACCTCCATTCTTTTAGGTGCCCATGCTACATAGCCATTGGATTCGGTTGAGTAATTATGTATTATTACGGGGATCCGGAATTTTTTTTCAGGAAATATTTTTTCCAGTTTAAAATATGAATCGTCAAGGGCTTTTGCAAACCGGATACCCTCATTTCCATATGTTTCCGGATAGATGACCCTGAACCTGTCAGTTTTGATCTGTAGCCATTTTAATGAAGCTGGATCCTGACCAGTTTCATAATATTGTGCAGAAGAATATTGCGTATTTAAAAGAAAAATGGCACATATGGTAACCAGGGTGTATTTCATGAAATCTCCGGCATCATGCTGTCTCTGTGATTCTCTTCAAATTTTATCACTGGCGAAAGTATGAAAAAAATAAGTATTTTCGTCAACTGTTCTTTAAGTGCAAGTTCTTAACAAAGAGATATCATAATGAGGAATTATAAGCTGGTAAACAACCTATCAGGATGGATCATTTTCATTATTGCTGCAACAACATATCTGCTGACAATTGAAGCAACAGCAAGTTTGTGGGACTGCGGAGAATTCATTGCCTCTGCTTTTAAACTTGAGGTAGGTCATCCTCCCGGTAACCCCGTCTTTATGGTAATGGCACGCTTTTTCACTCTTTTTGCCGGGGGAAATGTGACAAAGGTATCAGCCATGGTAAACTCAATGTCAGCCCTGGCAAGCGCCTTTTCTATTTTATTTCTTTTCTGGACAATCACACATCTTGCCCGGAAAATAATTATCAGGAATGATAACGAATTTACCCTGTCGAAGTTAATAGCAGTTATGTCAGCCGGCGCCGTGGGGGCTCTGGCATATACTTTTTCTGATTCGTTCTGGTTCTCAGCAGTGGAAGGAGAGGTTTATGCAACTTCGTCATTTTTCACGGCAGTGGTTTTCTGGGCAATCCTTAAATGGGAAGATGTAGCCGATGAAAAATATGCCGACAGGTGGATCATACTGATTGCATTCCTGATGGGGCTTTCTGTCGGAGTCCATCTTCTTAACCTTCTTACTCTGCCTGCAATTGTCCTTGTTTACTATTTCAGGAAATATGATTTTTCGTGGAAGGGATTTGCAATTTCACTTGCAGTTAGCGTGATAATGCTGGCTCTGCTGATGTACGGAATTATGCCAGGTGTGGTTACAATATCATCAAAGTTTGACTTCTTTTTTGTCAATACACTAGGGATGCCTCCAAATTCAGGGATGGTAATTCATATGCTTATTCTCATTCTTTTACTTGTTCTTGCGGTTATGAGTTCTTTAAACTCAGCCAATATTTCCCGTAATTCAATGCTATCAGTATCCGCTCTTTTCTTTTCAGGGATCTGGCTAATTTCTGGCTCATTCTTTTTGAATCTGCTTGTACTGATTGCTGTTTCGGTACTTGTATGGTATATAGCTGGCAATAACCGTGTTGTGCTTAATACTGCCATGACGGTAATAACTGTAATTCTGATTGGCTATTCTTCAAATGCTATAATAGTTATAAGGTCATCGGCAAATACACCACTGAATGAGAATAACCCCTCAAATCCTTTTAATCTTCTTTATTTCCTTAACAGGGAGCAATATGGTGAGCGCCCATTATTCAGGGGACCTTATTACAATGCTCCTGTTACCGACTACGCTGACGGGAAACCAAAATATGCACTAGAAAATGAGAAATATATTATAACAGGTAAAAATCTTGAAAGAATCTATGATCCTCGCTTCATAACACTTTTCCCAAGGATGTGGAGCGATCAGAGTGATCACAGGCAGGTATATGAGGAGTGGGGTGAGATAAAAGGTACCCCAATTCAGATAACAGATGCTTCAGGAGAAAAGAAGATCGTGCGGAAACCTACATTCATAGAGAATATGCGGTTTATGTTATCCTACCAGTTCGGGTATATGTATTTCAGGTATTTCATGTGGAATTTTTCCGGAAAGCAGAATGATACACAGGGCAGCGGAGGCGCCCTTAATGGTAACTGGATAACCGGAATAAAATTCATTGATGAGCCAAGAACCGGGACAAGCGATATGCCTTCAGATATTAAAAATGATGCCTCACGGAACAGGTATTTTCTGCTTCCTTTCCTCCTGGGGCTTGCAGGTATGTTCTATCAGATGAATCGCGACAACCGCAATTGGGGAATAGTCCTTTTGTTATTTATTATGACAGGCATAGCTATTGTATTCTATCTTAACCAGTATCCGAATCAGCCAAGGGAAAGGGATTATGCCTATGTAGGCTCATTTTATTTCTATGCAGTCTGGATTGGACTGGGTGTCCTGGGTTTGTTTGAAGTTGCTTCAAAGGTAGCAGGGGAGAAAATTGCAGCACCCGTTGCAGGATTGATCTGCCTGATTGCGGTTCCTGCCGTAATGGCTTCAGAAAACTGGGATGATCATGACAGATCAGGAAGATACCTTGCTCGTGATGTGGCATTCAATTACCTGAATTCATGCGCCCCTGATGCAATACTTTTTACCAACGGGGATAATGATACTTTCCCATTATGGTATGCACAGGAAGTAGAGGGTGCCAGGACAGATGTAAGAGTATGTAACCTGATGCTCCTTAATACCGACTGGTATATCACCCAGATGAAACACAGGGCATATCTCTCAGATCCGCTTCCTGTTACACTGCCGGAAAAGAAATATTATGACGGAATTAATAACCAGATTTTTATAGTTGAGAAGACTAAGGATCCGGTTGATGTCGCAACTGTCATTGACTGGGTAAACAGTGATAACAAAGGTACCAAAGTGCAGGTATCTGCTACAGAGATACTTGATATCATTCCGACAAGAACAATCAGAATTCCTGTTGATGCGGATATAGTAATTAAATCAGGAACAGTTAAACCAGAGGACCGGGATAAAATTGTACCCTATATAGATATTAAGCTTAAAGGAAATTCGATTCTGAAAAGTCAGCTTATAGTACTTGATATTCTTGCCCATAATAACTGGGAAAGACCAGTTTATTTTGTTACAGGCTATCATAATGATGCTTTCGGGCTTGAGGAATATTTCCAGCTCGAAGGTCTTGCATACAGGCTGGTACCTGTTAAATCGATTAATAAAAGCTGGATTGAATATGGACGTATCGATACTGATATCCTGTATGAAAACATAATAAATAAGTTTGTATGGGGCGGAGCCAATACACCCGGTGTTAACATCGATTATAACCATAAGCGCACAATTATTGTTGTCAAGGCTCGTATGAATTTTGCCAGGCTTGCCAAAGCACTTGCAGAGGAAGGTAAAAATGAGAAAGCTGTCGCAGTGCTTGACAGATGCATGGAGGATCTGCCTCTTTCAAAGATACCTTACGATCCATATGTTGCTGACCTTATAGATGCCTATTTTGCTGCAGGAAGCACAGAAAAGGCTGTTAATATGACCATGGCATTCAGGGAGTATTATTTTGAACGGCTGGATTATTTTCTGAAGCAGAAACCTTATATTGTCAATTCAGCTGAGTATGAAATTCAGACAGCGATTCAGTATACATCAAGGGTAGCAGGCTCGTGTGAAAAGTATGGAAAACCACAACTGGCAAAAGAGATTAATGATAAGCTTGAGTCCTATTATGCTGACTATATGATGAAGATGCAACCTTCAGCCAGATTGCAGTGATCTGTTAATTTCTTATTGTTACATGTACTTGCTGTATCAGATATTTGTCAAGGAGAAAAAGCAGTTTTTCGCAATATATTGGCTTCAATACATATTCGTTGCAACCTGCAACGTAAGCCTCGGTTTTTGTCTGTTCTGATGAATATGCCGTAAGCATTATAAGTGGAGTATCTTTATTTGTTTTCCGGAATATTCTGGTACAGTCAAGTCCGTTGATGAATGGAATCAGAAAATCCATGAAAATGAAGTCAATTTTAGCTTCTTCCTGTTTAATGTACTCAATAAACTCAAGACCAGAACGAAGAATTGTTATTATTGCTCCGCAATTTTTAAGAATGGTTTCGTAGTATTTTATTGAGGGAATATCATCTTCAACAATTACAATATTTTTGCCTGAAAAATCTAAGTAATTGGTAGTCAGCCCCATTATATAATTTTTAAAAACTTCTTTAAAATTACGATAAGAAGAGTTTTACAGCCCGGGTATTAAGCTCACTTATTAACATTTTATCAACAACGAATGGCTGATGATACTTTTTAACATTTGTTTTACTGGATAAATTTATGCAAATTCGTATTAATAAACTGATATTAATATGCCTAAAAATTTCCGTTTTCTTCGAATTGCAATCCTTTCAGCAGGATTGATACTGATTATCAGTAATTCTAATGGTCAGGTAGGATTTGATAATCCTACCAGGGCACTGTATATTTTTGATTTGGCGAAATATGTGGATTATGGCCCTGGGTTTGCCGACTCCTCAACCTTTAAGATTGGGGTACTTCTGGGCGATTATGATCTTATTAATGAAATGGGTAATCTGGCCAAGACAAGAAA
>Ga0307376_10000110_pt1 | contig 120534 bp, 97 predicted proteins | sample TR2MG_FD_202536 | JGI IMG/M metagenome (GOLD analysis project Ga0307376, IMG submission 202536) | Soil microbial communities from Risofladan, Vaasa, Finland - TR-2 | ecosystem: Environmental > Terrestrial > Soil > Coastal area > Acid sulfate soil | place: Finland: Risofladan, Vaasa | collected...
GGTCGAGTAGCGGACGTCGTAACTGCTGGCCGTGCCCGTGCTTCCATCATCGCCCGGCGCGGTCCAGGTCAGGTCCACACTGCTGCCGGTCGGGTTGCCGGCCGCCAAGTCGCTCACCGCCGCGGGCGCGGTGGTGTCGCCCGCCGGGCCGATCAACACGCGAATGTTGCCTTGGCCACTCCACTGGTCCATCGCGAAGACGTTCTGGTCGGCGGCGGCCTTTGCCGAACTGACGAACAGGCCGACGGCGCTGGCGTTGGCGACGTAGTCGCTAATCAGCGACTCGGGCACGTCAATGACGATGTCCCAACACGCAGCCGGCAGCGACGTGTTCCAGACGGTCTGGTAGGTCGAACCGGTCACAACGACCGAATCGCCGACACCCGTCCCCGCCGAGACAGCCGCAGCAAAGTCCGTGTAGGTCGTGCTGTTGTACGTCCACAGGCCGGCCCCGGCGTCGTAGGCGTGCGAGCTGCCCCAGACGAGCGTGCCGGTATCCACCTGTACAGAAGCGGCCACCGGCGCCAAGTCAGCCGCCGGCTCGATGCCATCCCAGTTGACTTGGGTCACGATGATCTTGGCGTCCCAGTCGCCGTAACTGACAACCGCACTGTCGATCGCGTTTTGCAGCGCGGTGCGGTCGAACTGGGCGAGAGTGCCGTCGGCGTTGCCGTTTGGCCAGTTCTGGATCTTGCCGTAGCTAGGCGAGATGTTGTTCCCGCCACGCCAGGCTGAAGCGTTGCCCCAGATGTGCTGAACGATCGTGCCCTCATAGCTGGACGCCGCTTCGGTGGTCGCACTGGCCACGTTGGACAGGCCCGACTCGTTCGGCACTTCGTCGGACGTCTTGACCGCGAAGTAATACGTGGTCGTCTCCGACAGACCGGAGAGGACGAAGGTCTCCGTCGACCCCGCCACCTGCGGCGCCGGCTCACCCGTGGCTTGGCTCGCGCTGGCCCAATTGCCCGCGTCGATCGGCGAGGTCGAGTAACGCACGTCGTAGCTGGTGGCCGTACCCGTGCTGCCGTCGTCACCCGACGCGGTCCATGTCAGCCAGACGGTGGTGGAGGCCACGTTGCTGACGGACAGATCCGTTACGTCGTCCGGCGGGGTCGTGTCGCTGGGCTCATCGTTGTCCAGGATGGTATACGTGTGGACCGTGTTGGTACCCAGCGTGGCGTTGGTCGGATTACTCAAGGTTACCTCGATGGTCTCATCCGACTCGACCAGACCGTCGTCCACGATGGTGATGTCGATGGTCTTGCTCACATCGTTGGGATCGAACGTCAGCGTGCCCGCCGCCAGGGTGTAGTCCACCCCGCCGCCCGTGGCGTCCCCGCCGGTAACGGCATAGTCCACCGTCACCGTGGCCGGGTAGACGGCACTCAGTGACACCGCCAGAGAGGCCGGCGTGACCGGCTCGTCACCGCTGGAAGCCGTCAAATCGAACGCCACCGTCGGATACACGTCGTCATCGTTGATCGTATAGGTGTGGACGGTGTTGGCGCCCAGCGTAGCGTTATTGGGGTTGCTGAGCGTCACCTCGATGGTCTCGTCCGATTCGACCAGACCATCGTCGACCACTGTGATCACCACGTCCTGCTGCGTCACACCCGGATTGAACGTCAACGGTGAGGCCGCAATCGTGTAATCATTCGGATTGACAGCCGACCCGCCCGTCACCGCGAAGTCCACCGTCACCGTCTGGGCCGACGACTCACTCAGCGATACGCTCAGATACACCGGTGTCACCGACTCGCCACCGCTGGAGGACGTTACATCGAACGCCACCGTCGGCATATCGGGCGTGTAGTCGACAAAGAGCACGGGCTGAAACTCCCAGCCGATCTCGCTGTGGTGGAAGTTCCAGTACCCCGGCGCCTGCGCCCATCCGTAGTTCGGGCTCGTGCCGCTTACCCATGCCTGCACGTGCGACGTCACGTCGAATACGTGAAAGTCGGTCGGGCTCCACTGCCCGTCATGCGGGTCCTGCGCGGTTCCCGCGTCGACCGCGATGTCGAAGAAGCTGTCCGAAGCGCTGCCCCACGATTGGGTGGGCGCCTCGGTGCCGCCGCTGGCGTTCTGGTAGGGTCCCGTGTTGTAGCCGATCGGGTGCGCGTAGCTCACACCACCGGCCGCGCCGGGATAGTAGGTCCACTCCACTTCGCCCAGGCCTTCAATCCAGTCGTGCGTGACCACCGGCGCCACACCGCCGAGCCCCTGGCCTCCGTTGCCGGCGGTGTGGTAGAGCCGCAACTCGGCCAGGTTGATCGTCGTATTCGCCAAGTCCGGCACGCTGGTCAGGTCGAACTTGTAGAGGAAGAAGTTCGCGTTGGGCAGGGCGATGCGCCCGCCGTTGGCCCAGCGCGATTCGCCGGGACTCCACAGCGGCGCGTCGCTTACCGTCGTCAGCGCAACCGTTGCGCTGGTGAACCGTGCGTCAATGGCACCGCCGGTGTTCAGCCCGGCGTCTCGCTTCAACGCAATCACTGCCGCCTGTGTCGTCGAAGCCGCAACCGCGCAGCCCACGACCAGCAGGCAGACACTGCTTCTCCAGGAATCTGCGACTCTCATCTCAAATCCTTTCTCCACCCAGAACAGCTACGGCGACTACGGTGAGGTGGTGAATTGGCCAGAAGCCCTGTAAACCGAAGCCGCGCCAAGCAAGACAGGAAAGTGTAGACATATGTCTACACTTGCTACACGACGAAAAGAGTAATCTGTGACTCAGTGGGCGTCAACGAAAAACTGAGAACTATGCGATAAAACTTCGCCGGCATCCGAAGGGATACTGGCCAGGCAAGCTTGCAGCTAGGACGTCTGCGGAGCCGCGGTGGTGGTTCCGACCGCCAGGGTGCTGGCGAGGCGATGCACCATGGGCTCGGCCGCCGAGCCCCCCGTCGCCTGGGCCTGCAAGATCTGCATGGCCTGCTCGCCCATCGCCCTGAAATCGACAACCCCGCACGTGAGCGAATGGGCACCCGCCCGGTGGAAACCCGCCCCGACCGCACCGGCGATGGAAATCTCTTGCGGCACGCGCAAGCCGGCGGCTGACAGTCCCTCGCACAGTTGAGCCCCCCACGGTGCGTCATACACCAGGATGGCTGTAGGGGCCGATCTCTCTCGCCGCAAACTCGATATCACCGGCTCGACCAGGGCAGTCGGGTTGTCGTCGGCAAGCCTGTAGATCCGCTGTTGGCCCGCCAGGCCCAGGCGAGCCATGGCTGCCAAATAGGCTTCGCGTCGCTCGCGGGTGTCGCCCGAATCCACCCACTCGACTCGACCGGCGTGGACCAGCGGGTCCTGCGAACGGGCATCGACATAGGCGATCCGCCGATGGCCCAGTTGATACAAGTGGTCCACAACCTGATCGACAGCCTGGGTATTATCGACACAGATGCAGGGAATGGGGGCCGCCTGCGTCTGAGCGTCGACCAGCACCAGCGGAATGGCCTCGCGGGCAAACTCGGCGATGTAACGATCGTTGAGCACGCCCAGCAGCAGCACGCCGTCCACCTTCAGGGCAATGTCCCGAGGCGGTACCGGCACGGGCTCGGGCCTGCCCGCCTCGCGGAAGGCGACGATCTGAAGATCGGTGTGGGCGAGTTCACATTGCACGATCACGCCGGTCAGGATCTGGTTGAGGTAGTCGGTCTGGACCAGGAGCATCCGTGACGCGGGATAGACCAGCCCCACCTCAGCCAATTGTCCCCTGCCCGGCGGCAGCTTTTTGACGAAGGCGCCCTTACCGTGCAGCAGTTGGACGATCCCCTCTTCGGCGAGCTGCCGCATCACCCGCTCGACGGTGCGGACGGCGATGCCGAAGTGCGCAGCCAGATCGCGATAGGTCGGTAGCTTCTGACCCACCCTGTACCCGCGCGTGAGAATCATGCGCTTGATGGCGTCGCGCGTGTGACCGCGGGGCGTGTTATCGCTGGGGTGACGGATGAACCTCACGGGCTACTCCAGGCGGCATAGACTTTCGTCAACGAGATCCGTTCAGCGGGCGTGCTCGTTCGTCCCACGGTGCAGCAGCGATCGACGTGTCGAACAGTTCTTCGCCCCAAAACCATCCAGAGACTCTCCTGGAACCATCCATCAGGATAATAGCCGGCTGCGTAAGGGTCCACGGCCCCTCTTGCAGGCAGCACGGGCGCCCCGTCCCTTCGGAGGGCGAGGGACTTCGAATATCGCCATTCAATTGATGTTGCCCGGCTGCCCCATGCTCCGGACACGCCGGGGATCGATGGAAAACAACCATGCCCACGCAGAGACCAGGCGCGTGTGTCCCGACTGCGCACACGCATCACACCAGGCAGCGATGACCATTCCCGGACCAGGGGCGTGGGCATGCCACCCGGGAGGGTAGGGCGTGCAACTCGTTTGCACGCGATATTTTGTATGATTACTTGAAACGATGCCCCGAGGGGTGGGATCCCGGCGCCCCGGGACTTGCCCGCCAGTGCCTTCACCGCCACGTCAACTGCCGCGCCCCACGGCTTGCCTTACGAGTCAACCTCAGACGCCGATTGCCCAAAGTGCTGCTGAAGCTTGTCTTGATTGACCCCAGCCCGAGGTGTGTGAAAGGCTATGCGGTAGACGGGCTCAACACCGAGCCCGACCCCCACATACCAAAGCGGCACAACTCACACCTTGCTTTGATATTGGCATGCTTGAATTAAGTTACTGACCTGAGTCCAATCGCAATCCCTTCGCTTGAGGCAGGCTTCGCGTGCTGTAGCGCTACTGCCCTTCGCACTCAATCAGTCTCCTAAACTCACGATCATCGCGGATCGCGTCGAAATCGCTATCGCCCTGGGCTTGCCTGCGAGCATCGCTGTTCAGGTCAATGGCCCTTTGGAGGGGAGCTATGGCCCTTTTTGCCTCCCCCTCCAAGGCGTACGCACAGGCCAGATTGTAATGGGCATCCCAACGCTCGTCTTCGAGTTCGATGGCCCGCTCACATGCCTCACGAGCCTCACGGAGTTGCCTCTTGCTCAAGAGGGCTCGCCCGAGCACGGCGTAGCCACGCGCCTTCTTTGGTTCGAGCTCCACTACTCGCTTAAGCTGTTTGACTGCTTCGTCGAGCGGGTCGGTCGTCAGCAGCGCGAGGGCGAGCCCAAAGCGGCTGTCCGCGCCTTGAGGGTCAAGCTCGATCGCCTGTCTGTATGCGTCGGCAGCCAGCCACGGCTGGCGCTGCATCGCCAAAAGCGTGGCGAGATTGTGATGATAGGAGGCGTTGCGGGGGTCGCAGTGAACCGCCGCCAGAAACGCACCACTCGCCGCCTTGAGGTCTTTGCGTTTGCTCTCCACAATCCCCAAGTTGTAGTGGGTCACTCCCATACTGGGATCCCTGGCAACTGCGAGACGCAGCGCCCGCGCCGCCCCATCAAGTTGCCCTCGCCGAGCCAACGCACTACCCAAGTTGTGCTGCGCTGGCGCGTTTTTCGGATCCAACTCCACTGCTGTCTGGTACGCACTAAGTGCGCGATCGGCATCACTCTGGCGCCCAGCTTCTTTGTCCCCTGGGGTGCCCCGATCCTCCAGTGCAGCACCGAGGTTGCTGTAGTAGCGCGACACGCCCGGTTCGAGCCGGGTTGCCTCCTCGAATTCGACAATTGCATCGTCCAACCGGTTTTGAGAGACGTGGACTTGACCACGGAAGTAATGGGCCAAGCCGTTACCGGGCTGCAACTCCAGGACACGATCCCAGCATGTCATCGCCTCGGCGTAATCGTTTGTCCGAGCCAGTTCCGCTTTCTTTCCCAGAGCCAAGCCGAGATTCAAGTAAGCTATCCAGTTGGTACTGTCTAGCTGGATCGCGCGCCGGTATTCAGCGATGGCCTCGTCCAAACAACCCTTTGTCGCCAGCGCGCTGCCGAGACTGCTGTGGCACGTCGAATCGTCCCCTGCGATCTTCACGGCTTCGCGCAACTGCTCAATCGCCCCATCGACGTCATGTTGCTGAGCGAGGAGGACCCCTACGTTGTGGCGGGCTGGGAAGCATGTTTCATCAATTTCTGCGGCCGCAACCCAAGCACGCATCGCGGCGCGGGCATCTCCTGAGTTTGCCGCCGCAACACCGCGTTGAAACAACTCGACAGCCACACCAGTCAGGCCAGGCTTTACCTCCAACTGGAGGTTGACCAGCGCCGGCTGTTCCTGTTGCACCTCACGGACCGCCTTCTTTATGGTCTCGAAGGCAAGGCCAGTATTGACGTAGACTTGTTGCGATTGCTGCTGCGCCTGCGACTGACTCTGGCGCTGTCGCTGGGCCTGTTTCTGCGTTGCCGCTCGGCCTATCCTGGCCCCCGCCAGCGCAGATAACCCAGCAATGACCGCAGCAACAATGGTGCAGACGCCCGCGAACACGACCGGATCCGAAAAGCTCCACTGTATTGCAGCGAGTGAATACATTAGCCCATCCCCGCGTCGCCTGTGGGCTGTGTGCGTACAGCTGCCGGGCGATTGGTCCGACAATGAACTTGAGGAATCTTATACCACACCAGCCCCACGAAGTCCAGGATCCCGCAGGGCACGTTACGCAGTCTTAACCGTGTGGGCTTGCGCCGACGGCATCTGGTCCCCATGTTAATGGCGAGATTCGGGCATCCGCGGCGCCGACGGCGCGACTGATGACGTGGGGGCCCGGCGACGTCGACAACGCGGGAACGTCTGCTTACACTCAATTGCGCCGGCAACGAGGTTTCAGCATGAAAGGATGTCTTGGTGGCCCGGACAGGTAGATTGCGCGTCGCCGTGGCCGGCCTTCGCTTCGGGGCGGCGTTTGTTCCCATCTATTGCCATCATCCCGACGTTGAGTGCGCGGGTATCGTCGATCCCGACTCCGACCGATTGACGCAAGTAGGCGACATGTTCGACGTCACTCGACGGCATACCGACCTGGCCGATGCACTCGAGGCCGACTACGACGCGATCCATCTGGTCACACCCATCCCGCAGCACGCCGACCAGACTGTCGCCGTGCTGGAGGCGAACAAGCACTGCGCGTGCACCGTGCCGATGGCCACCAGCCTCGACGACATCCAGGCCATCATCGATGCCCAGCGCCGCACCGGCCGGAACTACATGATGATGGAGACCGCCGTCTACACGCGGCAGTTTCTCTATGCCCGCCACCTGGTGGCCAGTGGCCGACTGGGACGCATTCAGTTCGTTCGCGGAGCCCACTACCAGGACATGGAGCACTGGCCCGACTACTGGATGGGTCTGCCGCCGATGTGGTACGCCACCCACGCCGTCTCGCCCTGCCTGGCGATCACCGAGACGCGAGCGACGTCTGTACACTGCTTTGGCTCCGGCGCCATGCGGGACGAACTACAGGCCCGGTACCACAACTCTCACCCCATCGAGACGGCCATTTTCCAGTTGGACCGGCCGGGCCTGGCGATGGAAATCACGCGTTCGCTGTTCCACACGGGCCGCGGCTACACCGAGAGCTTCAACGTCTACGGTGAGAAGATGACGTTCGAGTGGCCGCAGATCGAACACGAGGATGACCCCGTGGTGTTCACCGTGGTCGAGTCGGACCGAGACGCCGACACGCTCGGACGGGGCCGCCACATCGACTGTCGGCGCGTCGTCGCGCCCGACCGGCAAGACCTGCTGCCGCCCGAGATCGCCCGCTTTACCGTCCGAGGCCGATACGACGATACCAATCCGCAGAAGGCCTTCGAAGCCGGCGGCGGTCATCACGGATCTCATCCGCACCTGGTCCACGAATTCGTCCGCAGTATCGTTGAAGGCCGCAAGCCCTGGATCGACGAAGTCCGCGCCGGCGATTGGACAGCCGCCGGCATCTGCGCGCATCAGTCAGCCATGCTCAACGGCCGACGGGCGACCATCCCGGACTTCCGAACGTAGACACAAGTGAGCGTTGCTGCCTGCCACCAGCGCCGCCGTGTAGCATGCGAGAGCACGCCACCATCGCCGTCGTCATCCCCGCCCTCAACGAGGCCGAGGCCATCGGCAAGGTGATCGTCGCCATTCCCGACTGGGTCGACGACATCGTGGTGGTCGACAACGGCTCGACCGACCGCACCGCCGACGTCGCCCGCGCCGCCGGCGCCCGCGTCGTGCAGCAGCCCCAACGCGGCTACGGGTCGGCCTGCCTGGCCGGCATTGCGTCGCTGCACAGCGCCGACGTGGTGGTTTTCCTCGATGGCGATTTCAGTGACTCGCCGCAAGAGATGCCGCAGTTGGTCGACCCCATCGTCGTTGGCCAAGCCGACATGGTCATCGGTTCGCGCGTGCTCGGGCGCCGCGAGCCCGGCGCGCTGACGATCCAGCAGGAGTTGGGCAACTCGCTCGCGTGCTTGCTGATCCGGCTGTTCTGGCGGGTCCGTTACACCGATCTGGGGCCGTTCCGCGCGATCCGTCATGCCGCTCTGCGACGTTTGGCCATGGCCGACCGCAGCTACGGCTGGACCGTCGAGATGCAGACCAAGGCCGCCCGGCAGAAACTCGCCGTACATGAGGTGCCGGTCAGCTACCGTCGTCGCATCGGCATTTCGAAGGTGTCGGGCACGATGAAAGGAGTGCTCGGCGCGGGCAGCAAAATCCTCTGGACCATCTTGGCCGCGGCGATCAAGTCCTGGCTGTGCCCGGCCGGCCGCCACGTGCGCGATCGACTGATCGTCTTCACACGCTACCCCGAGCGGGGCAGGACCAAGACGCGGCTGATTCCCACACTCGGCCCCGACGGCGCCGCCGAGCTGCACAAGCGTATGACCGAGCACGCCGTCTCGTGGGCGCGGCGCCTCGTGCGGGCCGGCCACGTCGACCTCGAGATACGCTTCGAAGGCGGCAGCGCCGCGCGGATCACACAATGGCTCGGCCACGACCTGACCTGCACGCCTCAGCCACGCGGCGATCTCGGCCGGCGCATGTTTCAGGCGTTCTGTCGGACTTCTGACGAAGGCGTCAACCGGGTCGTCATCATCGGCACCGACTGTCCCGCCCTCGATGGGCGACTCACGCTGCAAGCCTTCGAATCGCTCGACCGCAGCGACCTTGTGCTCGGCCCGGCCTACGACGGCGGCTACTACCTGATCGGCCTGCGGCGCCCGGTGCGATCGGTCTTTGAGGACATGCCCTGGGGCACCGACCGCGTCCTCAGCGAGACGTTGCGCAAGGCCGACAAGCTTCGGCTGAAGGTCGCCCTGCTGCGACAACTGCCCGACCTCGATCGGCCCGAAGACCTGCCGCATTGGCAGCGCGTTTCCGCCTCACACGCCGCGCTCCAGCCGCCTCGGCGCATATCCGTAGTCATCCCGACGCTCAACGAAGCCTCCAACATCGACGGTGCCCTCAGCAGCATCCGGCGCGCAAGCGGCGTCGAGGTAATCGTCGTCGATGCGCACAGCCACGACGGCACGGCCGCCCTCGCCCGCTCACGCGGCGCGAGGGTCGTGACCTGCCGGCCCGGTCGCGGCAGACAGATGAACCTCGGTGCCTCTGTCGCCAGCGGCGACATCCTGTTGTTTCTGCACGCCGACACCCGCCTGCCCGACGGGTTCGACCGGCACGTCCGGCGGCTCCTCGCGGCACCCAACGCCGTCGCGGGCGCCTTCGAGTTGGCCATCGACGGATCGCAGCCGAGCCTGAGGGTCATCGAACGCCTGGCCAATTGGCGATCCCGTCGGCTGTGCATGCCCTACGGCGATCAGGCCATCTTCATCCACGCCGACGCGTTTCGGCGCGTCGGCGGCTACCCCGACCTGCCTGTCATGGAAGACTACGAACTGGTGCGTCGCGTTCGGTCCCTCGGCCGCATCGTCATCGCTCGCGCGGCGGCCACCACGTCAGCCCGTCGATGGCTTGCCCTCGGTGTGTGGCGAACCACGCTGCTGAACCAGATCACGATCATGCTGTACAACATCGGAGTCTCACCCGCTCGCTTCGCCCACCGACATCCGTCCGCGTGATTGGCCGCAGCGGATCCGGACCCGCCGCCTCGCCACACTGCGGCGCCTACAATCAGCGTACAGAACGGTCAAGTCGGCCGTGGACGAACCCACCGTACCTACGCGCCGATAAGCAGTCCGTCTCAGTTGCGTGTCACCATGTCGAAGTCACGGATGGGCAGAGGCGTGCGTTGGGTGCTGACGGGATTGCTGGCTGTACTTGCCGCAGCGGCGACACAGCTTCACACCACCACGAGCGCACCGACGAGCGGGCCGTATCAGCGCCCACCCCTGCCCTCGCCAGAGGAGATTGCCATGCTGCCGGCCGATGGCGGAGCCGAATTCAATCGTCTCATTCACGAAAAGAGCCCCTATCTTCTCCAGCACGCCCGCAACCCTGTCGACTGGTATCCCTGGGGCCACGAGGCCTTTGAGCGCGCCAAGCGCGAGGACAAGCCGGTCTTCCTGTCGGTCGGCTATTCCACCTGTCACTGGTGCCACGTGATGGAGCGCGAGTCGTTCGAGAACGACGAGGTGGCCCGCCTGATCAACGAGCATTTCATCGCTATCAAGGTCGACCGCGAAGAGCGGCCCGACGTCGACGAGATCTACATGTCGGCCACGCAACTGCTCACCGGGCGCGGTGGCTGGCCCAACTCGGTCTGGCTCACTCCCGACCGCAAGCCCTGGTACGCCGGCACCTACTTTCCACCCGAGGACCGCACGGGGATGCCCGGCTTCAAGACCGTACTCACCCGGCTCGCCGAGATATGGAGGGACCGCCGCCAGGACGTCGAAACCCGGGCCGATCAACTCGTTGCCGCCATGAGACAGGTCTCGGCCGTCCCCAGCGCCGAGGGCGACGCGCTCAGCCGTGACCTGGTAAGCATTGCCGTGAACGCCCTCCGCGCGTCGTTCGATGAGGACCACGGCGGCTTCGGCGGCGCGCCCAAGTTCCCACCACACAGCAGCCTGAGACTCCTGCTGTACGAAGCCCGACGAACCGGCGATGAGTCGATCCTGAACATGGTCACCCGCACGCTCGACGCCATGGCCCTCGGCGGCATCCATGACCACGTCGGCGGCGGGTTCCATCGATACTCGACGGACGCGCGATGGTTCCTGCCGCACTTCGAGAAAATGCTCTACGACAACGCGCAACTGGCGCGCATCTACACCGAGGCCTTTTTGATCACCGGCGACCGCGAGTATCGACGCGTGGCCGTCGGCATCTGCGATTGGGTGCTGCGCGAGATGACCGACCCGTCCGGCGGGTTCCGATCGGCCCTCGACGCCGATAGCGAGGGCGAGGAGGGTAAGTTCTACCTGTGGACCCGCGACGAGATCCTCGACATCCTCGGACCCGACGAGGGAGAACTCTTCTGCCGTGTTTACTACGTCCAGCCCGACGGCAACTTCCGTGACGAGGCCACTGGCCACACTCCCTGTGCAAACATCCTTCACCTGACGCGTCCGCTCGAGCAGATCGCCCAGGCCGAACGGATCGACCCTCAGCAGCTCCGCGAGCGGTTGGCTGTCGCTCGCGGCAAGCTGCTTGCGCGGCGCAATCAGCGCGTCTGGCCCCACCTGGACGACAAGGTGCTGACAAGCTGGAACGGTCTGATGATCGGCAGTCTTGCCTATGCCGAACACGCGCTGAGCCTGCCCCGATACACCCAAGCCGCACAACGTGCCGCGGACTTCATACTCGACAACATGATGGCCGACGGAAGCCTCCTGCGGAGCTACCGCGATGGCCAGGCCAAGCTGAATGCCTACCTCGACGACTACGCCTTTTTTGCTGAGGGCTTGCTCGAACTTCACCAAGCGACCGGCCAGCCGCGCTATCTCCGCGAGGCCGAACGATTGACCGATGTGCTGCTGACGCGGTTTCGCGATCCGTCCGGCGGCGGCTTTTTCTTCACCGCTGACGGCCACGAAGACCTGCTGCTCCGCAGCAAGGATCCGTTGGACCGGGCAATCCCGTCGGGCAACAGCGTTGCGGCCGGCGTCCTGACGACGCTGGGCCGCCTTACCGACCGAGCGCGCTACAGCGAGCAAGCGGCTGTCACGCTTCGGGCGTTTCAGTCTGTTGTACGGCACGCCCCCAACGCCGCCGCCAGTTTCGCGCTGGCCGCGGCCTGGCACCTCGATCAGCCGTCACGCCCGACCAGCGCCCCTGTGCCCGCCACCTCGTCCGGCGAGCCCCAGGCCGACGCTCGGTCGCAAGAGGGGCCGGTGGCCGTCGAAGCCTTCATCACGCATCGGCAGGTCGCTCTGGGCCAACGCCTGCACGCTGGGTTCCGGGTCCGCATCGACCGTGGCTGGCACGTCAACTCCCATCGGCCCAGGCAGGACTACCTGATCCCAACCACGGTCAGTCTGAAGGCTGGCCCGGCCATCGCCGACTCGGTCACGTACCCCGAGGGCGAATCGGTGGCCTTGCCCTTCAGCCAGGAGGCGATGTCGGTCTATCAGGGGACGGTCTGGTTTCACCTAGCCTTTGAGATCGCTCGCGAAGCACCCGGCGGCCCGACCCAGCTCGTCTTCGAGGTCGTGACCCAGCCGTGCGACGACCATCGCTGTCTTGCCCCCCAGACGCACACACTGTCGCTGCCAGTCGACGTAAGTTCGTCCGCCCCTCCCGCCGGCTCTCGCCATGAGGCAGTCTTCCGGCGCCTGGGCCTTTCCGCGCCGGGCACCAGCCGGCCGAGTGTCGTCGCGACGCGCCCCGGGGTAGAGCGAGAGGTGAGGCCCTTGTCTGGCGGCGATTGACCGCTTTGGAGCTGCCGTTGGGCGCACTCAGCTAGAATCGGCCAGCCGGTGCGGCTTGCCCCAGGCGAGTAAGACGCTCAACAGGCGTCGACCGCCACGCCATCTCAGCGCATAAGTTACTTATATTCATGACCTTAGGCTAATAGGCGCTCGCTGTTCCGCTTGACAGAGCGTCGGTGATAGCGGAGAATACGCGACGCTCTGTTGAGCCGGGCCAGGGCATTGCATTGGGCCATGGATACGCAGGTCATAAAAGCCGAACCTGGTAAGAGCTACCGCGACACAGTCGCACAGGGGGCTCGTCTCCTCGCGGAGGGCGCCCTGGTTGCCTTTCCCACCGAGACTGTCTATGGCGTCGGCGCCAGCGCGGCCCAGCCCGATGCAGTGGCGCGTCTACGGCAGATCAAGCAGCGTCCGCCCGGCAAGCCGTTCACTGTTCACATCGGCCGGCCACAGGATGCCGACGTGTTCGTGCCCAAGTTGAGCCCGGTGGCGCGGCGCATGATCTGCAAGGGTTGGCCCGGGCCGCTGACTCTGATCCTCAGCGTGAGCGACCCCGGCAAGACCGAGGCCGCCAAGCAGTTGGCCTCCAGCCAGCACCACACGATCTACCACGAGGGCACCATCGGCCTGCGATGCCCCGACGACCGGTTGGCGCAGGACTTGCTCACCCAGGCGGGCGTTCCCGTGGTGGCAGCCAGCGCGAATCTGGCGGGCCAGCCCCCACCACGTGACGCGTCTGAGGCGTTGGCGGACCTGGACGGCAAGGTGGATCTGGTGATCGATGCGGGGATGACCAGGTATGCCCGCCCCTCGACGATCGTCCGCGTAAACCAGAGCGACTACCAGATATTGAGGCCCGGCGTCTACGACGAACGGACGATTCGGCGGCTGGCCGCCCTGGCCGTCCTGTTCGTCTGCACGGGCAATTCGTGCCGCTCGCCCATGGCCGAAGGTCTCTGCCGAAAGATGTTGGCCGAGCGACTCGGCTGCCCGCCTGGCGAACTGGCGGAGCGCGGCGTTGAGGTTTTCTCCGCCGGATCGATGGCCAGTGCCGGCGGGCCGGCCTCGCACAATGCCGTTCACGCCTGTCGCGGACGGGGTGTCGATATCTCCCATCACGCAAGCCAGCCGCTAACGGCCGAACTGATCAATCAGGCCGACCACATCTTCACCATGTGTGACCACCACACCGAAACGGTTCTCACCATCCAGCTCGGTGCGAGGGCGAAGACCGATCGGCTTGACCCGGGAGGCGACATCGCCGACCCTATGGGCGGGGAAGAGGACGCGTACAATAGATGCGCCGCGAGGATCGCCGACGCGTTGCAGAAACGGCTAGAGGAGTTGCCCGTATGAAGATAGCACTTGCCAGCGACCATCGAGGATACATGGCCAAGGAGCATCTTAAGGCCTTCTTGACCCAGCAGGGCCACGAAGTCGCCGATTTCGGAACCGACAGCACCACGAGCTGTGACTATCCGGACGTCACCTATCGCGCCGCGCGAAGCGTGCGCCTGGGCGAAGCCGAAAAGGGAATCATGCTTTGCGGGACGGGCATCGGCACGAGCATCGTCGCCAACAAGGTTCAGGGCATCCGAGCGGCCCTGTGTCACGACGAGTTGACCGCGGAGATGGCGCGCCGCCACAACGACGCCAACGTGCTCTGCCTGGCTGCCGATCTGACCGGCGAATCGCTGCTCCAGCGGATCGTGGAAGTATGGCTGGGCACACCCTTCGATGGTGGACGACACACGAGACGCATCGGCATGATCACCGACGTCGAGCATAGCGAGTCGGACCAGAAGCCCTGCACGTAACGCACGCCTCGTCGTCCCGGATGAGCTGCGCTCTGCCGAAGCGCGGGCCGGTGCACGCAGGCGGCAAACCGGCCTCGGCCGGACGGCCTTTGCCCGGCAAGACGCAAACCACTATAAAGACATCGGCGAAGACAGGCATACGCGTGTTCTCGCGTCTTGCCGCATCCCGGATCATGGCACGCATCGGTTTGGACAGTCCGGTACGGTTTCTGCGGGGCGTTGGTCCGGCACGGGCCGAGTGTCTGGCCCGCTTAGGGATCCAGACCGTTGAGGACCTGCTGGAGTATGTGCCTGTGCGCATCGACCACCAACCTGCGGCGGGCGCCATCGCCCAACTTTGCGAGGACGACGTTGCCACGGTAATCGGCGAGTTGGTTGAGCTTCAGCCGCGATGGGGACGCGTCAGGCCGTCTCTGTTGGGGGTCGTGCGGGACGATACGGGCGAGTGCTACGTCAGGTGGTTCAACGCTCGGTTTCTTCTGGGCAAGCTGCAGACCGGGCAGCGTTTGCGGCTTTACGGCAAGGTGAGCAACCACCAGGGGACGCCCCAACTGGTGAACCCGCGGATGGAATGGCTCAACGACGACGAGCCGGGCGTCGCCGATCAACGGTACCAGCCTGTGTATGCGGCGACGGCCGAGCTGTCGAGTCGGCAGATCGCGCGCCTCGTCGACTCGGCGTTGGCCGCCGCGCTGGACCAGGTGGAGGAGTGGGCGCCCACGCAGGCCCGACCCGAGCAACCCACGCCGACTCGGCGCTGGGCGATCCGGCAGATGCATCGTCCCGACGACGATGCGCAGTTCGAGCGGGCGCGTCGGCGTCTGGCGTTCGACGAGTTGTTGATGATCCAATTGGCCGTCGCGCTGCGTAGACGGCGCATAAACGAATCGGCCCGCGCCCAACCGATTCATGTCAACGAGAAGCTGGACGCGAGGATTCGCGCCCGCCTGCCGTTCTCGCTCACCGCGGCGCAGCAGCGCGTGGTCAAGCAAATTCAGAGGGATCTGGACAGCTCCAAGCCGATGAACAGACTTCTTCAAGGCGACGTCGGGTCGGGCAAGACGGCTGTGGCCGTCTATGCCGCACTGGCGACCGTCGCCCACCGACGGCAAGTGGCCATCATGGCGCCGACCGAGATACTCGCCGAACAGCATCATCAAAAACTTTCCCGCTACCTTCGGGACAGCCGCGTTCGCTGGGCCCTGCTGTGCGGCGGGCTCGCCGAGCGCCGGCGGAACGAACTGCGAGCCCAGCTCGCTAAAGGCCAGTTGGACATCGTTGTAGGCACACACGCCCTGATTCAGCGCGATGTGCGCTTTGCACGACTGGGCTTGGTCGTCGTCGACGAACAACATCGCTTCGGGGTCGCCCAGCGCGCGCTGATTCGCGGCAAGGGGGTTTGGCCTCACTACCTGGTGATGACCGCCACGCCCATACCGCGCACGCTGGCCATGACGGTGTTCGGCGATCTGGATGTGTCGGTCGTCGACGAGCTGCCGCCCGGGCGCCGTCCGGTCGAGACGCGCGTCCTCACGCCCGATCAGCACGACCTGGGCTACGAGATGATCCTCAGCCGATTATCCGCAGGCGAGCAGGCCTATATCGTCTATCCCCGACTGGAGCAGGACGATCAGAGCGACCTGCCCGCCGCCGCCGCCGAAGCCGAGCGTTTGGCGCAAGGCCCGTTCGCCGACCGGCGCGTAGGCCTGGTGCACGGCCAGCTCAAACCGCTTGACAAACAGCGGGTAATGGATGAGTTTGCTCGCGGCCACATCGACGTACTTGTCGCCACGACGGTGGTGGAAGTGGGGCTGGACGTGCCCAACGCAACCGTGATGATGGTCCACCATGCCGAGCGGTTTGGGTTGTCGCAGCTTCATCAGCTTCGCGGACGCATCGGCCGGGGCTCGCGAGAATCGTGCTGCCTGCTGGTGGCCGGCTCGACCGAGCGCGCACAGTGCGATCGCCTGTCGGTGCTGGCTCGCACGAACGACGGCTTCCTCATCGCGGAGGAAGACCTACGTTTGCGGGGCCCGGGCGAGTTGATCGGCGCCCGGCAGCACGGGTTGCCCGAGTTGAGGGTGGCCGATCTCGTTCGCGATCAGGACTTGTTGGCGGCGGCGCGCGCCGAGGCGCGACACGTCGCCGAGGTGGACGGCCGCCTGGAACGACGCGAACACGCATCGCTCAGGCGGGCAATGATTCGCCGACTCGGGGAAAAATTTTTGTTGATTGACGTTGCATGATCATGTATAGTCCTATCGACGCCACGGCTAATTTGCCACGAGAGCGAGTCGCTCCACCGAGCGGCTCGCTCTGCGTTTTTCCCGGAGGTATGCAATCATGGAGTGTGCGGACCGGCTTCGATACGACGACAACGGCTTGATCCCGGCGATCATCCAGGACGAGCAGACGGGTGAGGTGCTCATGGTCGCCTACATGAATCGCACGTCGCTGGAAAAGACGATCGAAACCGGCAAGACGCATTTTTGGTCTCGTAGCCGACAGAAGTACTGGATGAAGGGCGAGGAATCGGGGCACGTGCAGCACGTCAAGAGCGTGTACACCGACTGCGACTCGGACACCGTGCTGATCAAAGTCGAACAGGTCGGCGGCGCCGCCTGTCACGAGGGCTACCGCAGTTGCTTCTTCCGGCAGCTCGGCGGGGACGGGTCCTGGCGCGTGATCGCGGAAAAGGTTTTCGATCCTCAGCAAGTGTACAAGAAGCCTTGACGCGCCGGCGGCCAGGTTCGGTCCGATCAGGAACCCGGTACGGCATAGGAGTCTGATTACGCAACACCGCTTTGCACACCGCGCAACCAGGTTGTTGCAGCGGGCCACCATGGTCGCCGCGGCTGCCGCCGTCCTCTCTTTGGCCGTCGAACGGGGCTTCCATCATCCCCAACGGTATGTCTCCATCCGGCTGCTGCACGCCGTCCAGGCTGTGGCTGTCGGCCTGTTCGTGGTGTGGCGCATCGAGCAGCTCTGGACCGCGGCCGATCGAAAACGGTACCTGCGGGACTACTGGTTGGACTTCGTCCTGATCGTCGTCGGACTCGGTGTGCTGGTGGCGGCCAGGGAACTATTTCTGGCGGCCGGCACGATTTACGTGGCGACGATTCAGCTTTTCCTGGGCGTCCAACTGATCGTTGAGGCCTTTCGCTTCCACATCGCAGTCTCCGCCGCCGCCTTGCCACCGCCGAGGCTGCTGGTGGCCAGCTTCCTGATCCTGATTGTGGCCGGAACTGCGTTGCTGATGCTGCCGACGGCCACTACCTTCGACAATGTCTATGGCCGCATGCCCTACAAGCACGCGCTGAACTGCCTGTTTACCGCGACCAGCGCCACCTGCGTGACCGGGTTGGTGGTCTACGACACGGGCACGGACTTCTCCCTGTTCGGACAGGTCGTCATCCTGGTGTTGATCCAACTCGGCGGCCTGGGCATCATGATCTTCGGCAGCGTGTTCGGTCTGCTGCTCGGCCAGCACTTGTCGGTCCGGCAGTCCGTGGTGATGCAGGACGTGCTCAGTCACCAGACGCTTGGCGAGATCGGACGCCTCGTACGGTTCATTTTGGTGGCGACGTTGGCGATCGAGGCGCTCGGTGCGGTGGTGCTCTATCCGATGTTTGCCCGTCAGCTGGGCGACCATCCGTACCCGTGGTTCTACGCCATGTTTCATTCGGTCAGCGCATTCTGCAACGCCGGCTTCGCCCTGCACTCGGATTCGTTGATTCGTTATCGCGGCGTGTGGCAGGTCTACGGCGTGGTCATGCCGCTGATCGTGCTCGGCGGGCTGGGCTTTCCGGTGCTGTACGATCTGGGGCAGAGATTCGTCGCGCGCCTTCGCATGCTCTGGCCCGCCAACCACGAAAGCCCGCATCGCCCGGCTCTCGGACGCCGTGGGCTGAGTCTGCACAGTCGCATCGTGTTGGTCAGCTCGGCGACTCTGCTGGTAGCCGGTGCGGCGCTGTTGTGGGTGGGAGAGACGGTGCGTGCGTCGTCGGCCGGCGAGGCCTGGCGCGAAGACCAGATGGCCTCCATGACCGCCGGCTCACGTGCCTTGGCGGCTGTGTTCCAGTCGGTCACCGCGCGGACGACGGGCTTCAACACCGTTCTGCTCGATCCCGGCAGCCTGTCGCCCGGCAGTCATTTCCTCTTGTGCCTGCTGATGTTTATCGGCGGGTCGCCCGGCTCGACGGCAGGCGGCGTCAAGACCGTCACCGTCACCGTCATGGTGTTGGCTGTCCTGGCTACGCTCAAGCGCCGCGAGAATGTGGAGTCTTTCGGGCGGACCATCGTGCCCCAACTGGTTCGCCGCGCTGCCGCGATCATTACCCTTGGATTCGCCCTGCTGAGCGCCGGCGTGCTGCTGCTGTGTTACAGCGAATCGGCCCCGCTTCTGGATGTGCTGTTCGAGAGCGTCTCGGCGTTTGGCACCGTCGGGCTGTCGACGGGGCTCACCCGCCATTTGACCGAGTTGGGTCGGTGCGTCATCATCGTGCTGATGTTCGCTGGCAGGATTGGTCCATTGACCTTGCTGATCGCTCTGGCAGGAAGAGAGCGCGCCGCACGATACGACTATCCAGCCGAAAACGTCATCATGGGGTAGAAACGTGGCTACGCGAACTTTCGCCGTAATCGGATTGGGACGCTTCGGCATGAAACTCGCGCAGGCCCTTACGCAGGCCGGCGCCGAAGTGATCGCCGTCGATGTCAACCGTGACCTGATTAATGACATTCGCGACGACGTGGCCCTGGCCGTGCGCATGGACGCCACCGAGCGCGATGCCCTGCTGGCCCAAGGCGTGGATAAGGCTGATGTGGCCATCGTGGGCATCGGCACCGACTTTGAGGCCAACGCCCTCACCGTCGCCACACTGAAGGCCATCGGCGTGCCGCGGGTCATCGCACGGGCCGGCAGCGAGCGCCGCGGAAGAATCCTGCGGCAGATCGGGGCCGACGCCATCGTCTTCCCCGAGCGCGAGTCGGCCATTCGGTGGTCCAATCGCCTCATGCTGCCCCATCTGAGAGAGTACATCGAGCTGGGCGAGGGCCACGCTCTGGTCCAGGTCCGCGCGCCGCACGAGTTTGCCAACAAGACCCCCGGGCAGCTTGCCCTGCGACAGAAGTACCAGGTCAATCTGGTAGCCATCCGTCGCACCGTCACCGTCGAGCAGGACGGCAAAGAGGTCGAATCGGAGATCCTGTCGGTGCCCACGGCCGAGACGAAAATCCTGCCCTCTGACGTGTTGATTCTGATTGGCTCGGACGATGCGCTGGCCAAGCTGCCGGCCGGTTGACCCGCGACCCCCTTACGCCAGCCGCACCGCAAAGCCCCCGTTACGAACCCGGCGCCGCCGCGTCAAAGCTCAAGCGGACCCGATCGTTCTCGGAAAGCTGATCGCGCGCCAAGGCCCAGTAGTGGCCCTTCAGCGCCAACAGATCCTCGTGCGTCCCCTGTTCGACAATCCGCCCGTGATCGAGCACCACGGTCCAGTCGGCGCGGGCCGACATGCTCACACGGTGCGTAATGATCAGCGCCGTTCGATCGGCAAGGGCGAACTGAATGGTCCGTTGGATTCGCGCCTCGGTATGGGCATCCAGCGCGCTGGTCACGTCGTCCAGCACCAGGATCCGTGGATCGTGCAGCAACGCACGCGCCAGACTGATGCGCTGCTTCTGCCCGCCCGAGAGCGTCAGACCTCGCTCGCCCACGAAGGTGTCGTACCCAGCCGGCAGCGAATCGATGAACTCGTGGATTTCGGCCGCCTTGGCCGCGGCGATAATCTGGTCTTGGGTGGCGTCGGCAGCACCGTAGGCGATGTTGTCTGCGAGCGTCCCGCCGAAGATGATCGCCTCCTGTGGGACATAGGAGACGAGCTTGCGTAACTGCGACCGCTTGATCCGCGTTAACGGCACCCCGTCGACCAGCAGGCTCCCATCCGTCGGGTCGTACAATCGAAGCACCAGGCTCGCCAGGCTCGTCTTGCCCGCGCCGCTGTGGCCCATGATGCAGACCTTCGCCCCCGCCGGGATCTTCATCGAGATGTCACTCAGCGCTTGATGAGGCGATTCGCCGTAGCGCAAGTCGACGCCCTCGAACCGGATCGCCCCCCGCGGATACTCGATCTGGCAGGCGTCTTCGCCGTCCAGAATCGTGATCGGCTCGTTGAGAATGTCACAGAGCCGCTCCGACACGACCGCCAGCCACTGTCCCTGCCCGACAATGTCCGCCAACATCACCACGGGCATGAACAGCATGGTCACGGTCGCGTGGAAGAAAAGAAGGCGACCGGGAGTCAACTCGCCGTGCATGACCATGCGAATGCCCAGCCCCATCGCCGCGGCCGTGCCCACCGCCGCGATCAAGCCCGCCAGCGCCCACAGCCATGAACTCGAAACGTTGTGTCGGACCGTTTTGCGGAGCATGCTTGAGGAGCGTCGATGCACGCGCAACTGCTCTCGCCGCTCCTGCCGGAACGACTTGATCACACGCGGAGCCGCCAGACGGTCGCGTGCCAAGCCATACAAGGACGAGTTCTCCTTACGTATCTCGCGCACCTGTTGCTTCAACACCGGAAGATACCGAAACATCAGCACGGCATAGGCGGGCACCGTCAGCAGGGCGATGGCGCCCAACAACGGCTGAATCCACACCGCCAGCGACAGACCGACCACGATGCTCGTAGCGGCCGTCGCCGTCTGCATGAGCGTGGGCGAGAAGCGGTACTGCATGACCGACACGTCATCGATCACGCGGGCCATCAGACGCCCGGTCTCCCGCTGGTCGTGAAAGAGCATCTGAAGTCGCTGAAGGCGCTCGAACAACTGACGGCGCATGCGGAACACCGTCTGCTCGCTGATCATGGCCACCCGATACCAGCTCCACCACTTGCCCAGCATGTAAAGTAGATGCAGGCCCAGCACCGCCCCAGCCACCGCCAGCAGCCGGTGAATCTTCTGACTGTCCGTCAGCGAGGTCGCTCGCACAGACGCCTCGACGTCAGCCACGACCGTCTCGGCGCGGATCTGGAGTACGTCGTCCACCAGATACTGCGTGAACGCACCCCAGGCGTACGGTTCGAGTGAGACGATGGTCAACACCGTAGCCGCCGCCAGCAGCCGACCGCGATACATGCGGAAGAAACGCCTGTAGATTTCCAGTAACGCCGTCATGACCTCTGCATCCGATCAGGCGACAGCCGCCGCTTGCTCATGCTCGCGGCCGATCTTGGCGAACTGACGCCGATACATACGTCCATAGTGGCTATCGGGTGTGGCCAACAGCTCCGCGTGCGTGCCGGTCTCGAGAATGTGTCCCTCGTCCATCACGACGATCAGATCCGCATGCTGAATCGTGCTCAGCCGGTGCGCGATCACAAAGCACGTGCGGTTTCGCATCACTTTCCTGAGGGCGCGTTGAATCAGCCGCTCCGATTCCGTGTCCAGCGAGCTGGTTGCCTCGTCCAGGATCAGCACCACCGGGTCGACCAGCACCGCGCGGGCGATCACCAGCCTTTGCTTCTGCCCGCCCGACAACTTCGCGCCGGCCTGACCGAGCGGCGTGTCGTAGCCGTTCGGAAGGTTCTCCAGTACGTCGTGGATCTCCGCCAGCTTGGCCGCCGCGACAATCTGCTCCCGCGTCGCATGCGGCCGACCGTAGGCGATGTTCTCGGCGGCCGTCCCCTCAAACAGGACGGCATCCTGCGGTACGACTGCCAGTTGCTTGCGCAGCGTGCCCAGGTCCAGCTCGGCAATCTCATGCCCGTCCAACAGGATGCGCCCCTGCGTCGGGTTGTAAAACCGGTACAGCAGCGAGGTGAGGGTCGTCTTGCCGCAGCCGGTGCGCCCGACCAGCGCTACCGTCTTGCCTGCCGGGACGTCCAGGTTGACCTCTTTCAGCACCGGGTTGTCGGGCTCGTAGGCGAACGAGACATTGTCCAGTTGCACCCGGCCTCGGAAGCTCACGTCCGGCTTGCCCACCACCCACCCGCGGTCGGGCTCGGGCTGCTCGCCCAGCAGTTCCTTCACCCGCCGGACCGACACCATCGTCTGTTCGATCTGGTTGACCAACTGGCTGAATCGCACGGCCGGGCCCAGCAGGAACATGGCATAGCTGGTGAACGCCAGCACGTCGCCGTAGCTCATCGTCCCGTCGACCACCAGGTAGCACCCCAGCAGGAAGATGCCGCGATGACCCGCCCAGTGCACCAGTTCGGCCGTGTTGCTGAATGCTACCATCAGCCCACGAGCCCGGCTGGAGTGCTGTAACGCTGCGTGCGTCTCGACGGTAAAATTGCGCGTCTCGGCACGCTCCATACCATAGCTTTTTACCAGTGCCGTGCCCGTCAGCCGCTCCTCGAGGTGACCGCTCACGTCATCCATCTTGGCGCGGAATTGCTCATTGCTCGCCCGGATCCGGCGGACGAAAAACCGATGATTCAGCACGTACAGCGGGACGACTGCCAGCAGCACCAAGGCAAGATGCCAGTTGATCGCCAGCATGACGTAGATCGAGAACGCCGCCATGACTACGTCGGTGGCCAGGGTCAGCACCTGCCCGGTCACCAATTGCTGGAACTTGTTGACGTCGCCCATCAACCGCTCCAGCACCATGCCGGTCGAATGCTTGTCAAAGTAGCCCAGAGGCAGGCTGGTGACGTGCCGATACAGGCCGAACCTCACGTCGAAGGTCAGCTTGGCAGCCGTGTTTTGCGTTAACAGCCGAAACGCCTTGCCCACCAATTGGTTGATCACCGGCACTGCCGCCAACGCGATCACCATCGGCCAGAACAGCCAAGTGATCCCCCCTACCAGCAGGTGATCCACAATGACCTTGATCACCAGCGGTGGCAGCAGGCCGATCAGGGTGACCACCACAGCCAACACCACCGCCTGGATCAGTCGGCGGCGATACGGAAGCAGGTAGTCGTACAGCGTTCCAAGTTTCTCTGCAACACCAGGCATGACAATCACTTATGGCTTTCCCAGCCTTCCACTTTCCACGCCCAATGGCTGTGCCTTCCTCCGCACGGGGCAAAGCCCACGCCCTCGAACGGCAAGCTTTACTTGTCTGAACGGGGGAAAGACGAGGTGAACGACTAGCGTGTCGTCCCAAGCTCCAGGCCGACGCTTGCCGCCGACCTGATACTTCCTGACATAAACACCCGGGCGGTAACCGCCCACCTCGGCCGTTGGGTCTGACTTCAACCACCGGAACCGCAGAATCCGGCAGCCGTTCTAGGATACTAGTATAGACCACTATCGGCCAGAGGCAACGTTATGGTATTAAAGAACCTGTGAATTTGTGGTGGGCAATACGCCGAGAATGGCAGACGGGCTTGACTTTCTGCCGCCAGCAGGACGCAATCTGATGCGTCTAACCCTGGCAAGAGGAGGACAGGATATGCTTTCATCCCCAATATGTCGGAAGCTCACCCCCGTGTCGGTCGCCATGCTGGCGTGCGCAGGTGCGCTCGGGGGATGCAATATCGTGATCGCCCCTCCGCCCGAGGCCGTCCTGGCAGGCACGTGGCAGCTCGAGGACGATGGGTCGGATGACATCGAGGTGTTCTATGAGTTCGATGCCCGTGGTCGGCTCACCGAAGTGCGGTACGAATTCGAGGTGGACGGCCGCAGCGCGACCCTCGTCGTCAACACTTTCCGTCTGCTGGAAGTGAATGTGAACGGCGACGACGTGACCATACGGTTCGAGTCGGCCTGGGCGTCGTCGGAATTTGTGGGCACCGTCAACGACGCAGTGGATCGGATGGAGGGCAACGTCACCACCGATGTGGTGCTGTGGCTGTTCCCCCTGATTACCGTAGAGGTCAACAACGGGCCGGCCACGCTGGTTCGTGTCTCGGGCTGACCGGGCTGGCTGGAGGCCGTGCCGTTGGTTGTTGACTCATTTCATCTGATAGATTAGGATTGGCTGCACGCAGTGGGGAGGTAACTGTGTGCAGCAAAAGCACTTCGGAAAAAGCGGCCAAGCATTTGCGATTCCATCTGGCTGACGGTGTCGGGCCGATTACCTTCACCCGTATGATGGACTACTTCGGCAGCGTCGATCGAATGCTCGGCGCCCCGGCTGCGGCGCTGCGGGAAATCGAGGGGGTCGGCACCAAAACGGCTGAGGCGATCGCCCGCGCCCACGATAGCGATGCGGTCCACGAGGAACTAGCGCTGGCGGACAAGCACGGCGTACAGGTCCTCTGCCGCGAGGACGAGGGGTATCCGCTGGGGCTTCGACACATCGCCGACCCGCCAATCTGCCTGTATGTGAAGGGGTCGCTGGATCGGGCCGACGCGGTAAGCCTAGCGGTGGTGGGCTCGCGCCGAGGGTCGCATTACGGGCTGGAGCAAGCTCGCCGGTTCGGTCAATTGCTTGGCCAGGCAGGACTTACGGTGGTAAGTGGCTTGGCCCGGGGCATCGATTCGGCCGCTCACCGCGGCGCGCTCGACGTGGATGGCCGCACGATCGCCGTGTTGGGCAACGGCCTGTCGACGATCTACCCGCCCGAGCACGCCGAACTCGCCGAACAAATCGCCGCCAGCGGCGCGGTCGTTTCGGAACTGCCGATGGCCACCGCGCCCGAGGCGGGTCACTTCCCGCGGCGAAATCGCATCATTGCCGGGATGGGGCTGGGGGTGCTGGTGATCGAGGGCGCCAAGAACAGCGGGGCGCTGATCACAGCCCGGCTGGCTACGGAGTACAACCGCGAGGTGTTCGCCCTGCCGGGTCGGGTCGATCTGCCCAACTCACTGGGCGTCAATGCCCTGATCCGCGACGGGCAGGCGAAGCTGGTGGTCGGGTTGGAGGACATCCTGGACGAGCTGGGCGAGGCCGGCGAGGTGTTGGCCGGCAAGGAGGTTCGCGACGCCACCGAAGCACCGCTCCGCCCGCCCCCGCCAAACCTGAGCGACACCGAGAAGAAGGTGCTGGCCGTGCTGACCCGCGACGAGGCGATCGGCATCGACGCGATCTGCGAACTTGCCCGACTCGACCCGGCCCAGACGGCCAGCGCGTTGACCATGCTCCAACTGAAAGGGGCGGTCAAGCAACTGCCGGGAAGTTTGTTTGTCTCATGCGTTGACGGAACTGTGGATGTATAAGTTATTTCTCATAAAGACTTTACGTGGTTTTCGACGAGTTGAGTTGCAGAGCCAAATTGCCGTTGCCTTATTGTTTAGTTATAACTAAACTTAGATGCGCATGGATGGCGATAACATCGTGGTACGGGGCCCACGGGCCACCATTGAATACGCGGTTCAAACGAACGGCAGGATGCCGGCAAAGGAAGGGCTCGGGCGATTGTCGGACCGAGAGCGGGCAAGGCTCTTTGCGCTCTTCGAGAGATACGCGCGTGAGGGGAGAATCTTTAACCCCGATCAGTTCAAGAAGGAAGAAGGAGAAATTTGGTCGTTCAAGCGCGACCAGAATCGGGTTCCGTGCTTCCTGCGAGGGCACCGTGTAATGCTGACACACGTATTCACGAAGAAACGCCAACGGTGGGACCGTCGCGAGTTCCAACGGGCAGAACGGATAATGAATGAACACTTGGCCCACGAGATAGACCATTAGGAGTGGAAAGACCATGGAACGTAGCGAGATGGAAGAGTTTGAGTCAACCGAAGAACGACGTAAGCTTCTTCAACAGGAGCGCGTCATTCTAGAGGTCACCGAACTGGTCTGTGAGTTAATGCAGAAGGACGGCACGAAGAAGAGCGAATTAGCCGAGCGGCTGGGAAGGTCCAAGGGTTATGTCACGCAGTTGCTTGACGGGCGCGCCAACATGACGCTCCGAACGATCTCGGATGTTTTGTGCGCATTACGGGCGACTCTGCATGTGAGCGCACAACCACTGGATACTGATGAAGAGCAATCCAGCCACCAGTACGAAACCATAGTGTGCTCATGGCCGCGGGGCGGCATGAGAGCCGGTTGGCAAGACTCACGGATGGTTGACAGAACGGGCGTACCGCCAGTGGCTAATCGCCTGAAGCTGGCGAGTTAATAGGTGACCAGCGTGACTACGACAGGGAAACCCCCGCAGAAGCGAACGGCCCTTTCGCGTGCGGTCGCCGTTTCTGATCGAGTATCGGGCATTGAAGATATCCGCATTCTGGAGTCCCACTGCCGCCTGAATGGGGACGCTGCGCGCGGGGAACACGAGGTGGAGTTCGCGCATCAGGTTGAGAGTTCTGCGAACGCCGCAACAGACACAGTTTGCGTGATCGCCACCTTCAAGATGACGGGTTACCGGATCACGAAAAAGGTCAGGCGACCGTCGGTGACGATCGAATGCAAGCTGATGCTGAAATATAAGCTGACATCGTTGGAGGGTCTTGGGGCGGACAACTTCGCCCAATTCGCCCGGCTCAATGGTATCTACAATGCTTGGCCATACTGGCGCGAGTTCGTGCAAAGCACGATCGCGCGGATGGGGCTTCCGCCTCTGGTTGTCCCGGTGTTTCAGCTTGCTGGCGCGCGGCGGCAAGCTGAATGACGGATGGGCAAGCGCCAGCGACCGACTCGTGATGGGCCGGTCGCCATGCGTCGGATCTGCAGGCGTGAGTAACGCGACCGACGGCGGAGCGTGACGGGGACGGGCACGCGGCCGTGGTCGCGGTGGGTGACTCGTCGGTTCGGCCGGCGCTCATACCGATCATCGCTGCCCGCGCAGGGCGAGGGGTGGGCCGTACGCGAAGCGCTTGGCGACCCATAGGCTCTCTGGCGTGCGATAAAACCTTGTTAACAAACGTGTTAAGGAGGTAGATCTTGCACGGTAGGTCTTGCGAGGGTTTTTCAAGATCGGTGTTGTCCTTAAGATGTGCCTTTGATAACATTTGACCACGTCTATAGGCCGACGGGCTTTTGGTCGCGCGGTCGCGAGGGCAGGATTGACCAAGCGGGCGACGTGCCACACGTTTCGCCACTGCTTTGCGACGCATCTGCTGGAAAGCGGACACGACATCCGGACCGTGCAAGAGCTCCCGGGCCACCGGGATGTGAACACGACGGTGATCTACACCCATGTTCTCAACGGGGGTCCCGCGGGCGTCCGCAGCCCGGCGGACGGGGTTTGAGGTGAAGGTTCTTATGCCGATCCGTATAAGACGCCACGATAAAGGCACCCCTGCGGCGCAACATGCTATGGCTGAAGAACTTGGGAGTGAATGGGTCCGTTTTCGCGGGCGTCTTATGCGGCACGGTGAGCCCGGTTCGCCGTGTTAGGCGGATCGGTCTAAACATTGTTCGCGAGAAAAGGGAAAAAATGATGATCTCACTTCAATGCCGTCTGAATAAGTCAGATGCTCTTGTCTTTGGAAACATCATCGTTACACCATTCTTGAACCTCAGCACTGCTGACAGGATGGCTCTCGATGGCTTGTTTGCAGGAGGTAGTTTCAAGTCCTGTGTAAATTCATCTGGGGCACCCCTTCAATCTTCGTGCCTCATGCAGCTCGCGACTTCGCCGGCTTCGACTTGCCCGGCAGCGGTACCGTCGAGCACAGGTGGGCCGACTTCAGGCGCCGCCAGGTCTGCGAGAGGCGAAGCAAGACCTGGTGCACCAGGCACACGCCGCTGCGGGTCTTCTTGAACCGCTTGGCGGCGATGGGTCTGGGCCGGGGGAAGCTTTCCGTGGCGGCCAGCACGTTGGGGTCCGAGCTTCACGTCGGCGACGCTGGTCTGATCGTCCTCGGCCACGACGACGGGGATGGGCCCCGGGCCGACGTTAAATGGTCGGGATCGCGCTGGTTGGGGATAGCCGCTGCCGGCCCTATGTCAGGCGCCGTGCGGTCAGGGGACCACGGTAGAGAGCCGCGTGTCTTCGCCTCGTGCGCGACTGGGGGGCGCCAACGGCTACAAGGCGATCCGTACGAGTGTGCGACGTCGGTTGTCCTTGTGGGGCCAGTTACCTTCTATCGCTGCCGCCAATATCCTTGGCGCCGGCAATCGGCAACTCTAGACTATGCCCATCATTCTCGTGGGGTGTTCGGTCGGGTACCTGACCGGCTGGTCGTGGGTTCCTGCCGGACATCAGAGTAGTTGTCGTTTTATGCGCTGAGTATTCGCGCGGTCGGGGCTATGGGTCTCATGTGCGCGGCCGGGCTGAGCACAGCGGTCCAGCCCTGGCCGGAGACCGCGGCCAATGCAAGCGATGGCGTGCGCGGACATCGGCCGTTATCGGCAAACGCACCTTCAGCTGTGGTGCCAAGCGGAGTGACAGGGAGAGCCATAGTCATGGGCGCGACCGTCCAATGTAAGAACGCCGAATGCAGGCAGTGGTTGCAGGTGCCTGATGAACTGCGTGGGAAGATGGGGCGTTGCCCCGCCTGCGGACATGAGTTTCGCGTTTCGGGCACTCTCGAACCAGCGCAGACGCTGGACCCCCAGCGGTTTTCCCATCTTCGCGTTGAGGCCGGGCCGGATCTGCTCGGGCAGTTCATCGAACTGCGACCGGACAAGCTTTACGAGTTCGGCAACGCGGACAGTTGCACGTATCAGCTTCCAGGCCGATCGGTCTCCAGGCACCATTTCCTCGTGCAATGGGTCAACGACCAATGGACCATCAGTGATTTGAACAGCACCAACGGCACGTTCGTCAACGGCGTCCGGACCGGAAGAAGCGTTCTGCGCGACAGCGACGAGATCGTCGTCGGCAAATATCGCATGCGGTTCGCCGCTCCCAGACACGGCGCGACAGCGGCGGTCAGCGCGACGGAGATCCACGCCAACCTGCCCTCTGTGCAGCCGACAGCCCGGCCGACCGCCCAGGAGGCCGAGTTGAAGGTCGCCCCCGACGAGCAAGCCGGTCCACCCTCCGATACCTGGCATGAAACGGTTCTGGAAGCCCAATCGGCAGCGCAGTCTGTCCAGGCCCGCCTGCTGGGCATTGATGACTCGGCCGCACGGATCAAGGCACAGGAGCTGGAAGTGTCCAAGCAGTACGGGCGATGGCTGCTGGTGCGTCTGGCGCTGGTGCTTCTGGTGCTCGTAGCGGCGGGGGGCATCAGCAAGATCGTGTACCAACAGGTGAAATGGCGTCCCGAGAAGCAGGAGACGGTTCAGCGTACGCCCGGCAAGGCACCGACCCTGCCGACAGAGACCCGCACACGCATCGAAGAGCACATCGATTTGGCCAGCTTCGACGAGGCCGAGCAGCTTATGGCCCAGGCCGCCGTTGCGGGCGCTACCGACCAAGACCTGGCGCCCCTCCGCGACCGACTGAGACGTGCCAAAGAGCTCCTGACCGTCAGTGGGAAGCTTGAGGGCCTGGCTGAGCAAGCCAGGACAGCGGTGGGGGCAAGCGACTGGCCGAAAGCCAACAAGCTGCTCAATGAAGCCGACACACTGCTCAAGGCCAATCCCGACCTGCCCACTGCCTCGCGCAACGACGAACTCTGGCGCGAGCTGAGAGAGGTCCTGCGAACGGGCCCCATCGACCAGCTCGTCGCCTCCTCGCGCGAAAAGCTCGGCAATGGGGACTATGAGCAGGCGTATGCCGAAGCCGAACGGGCCGCAGGGATGGATCCCGGCCATCGGCCAGCCGCCGATTGGCTTGCCGAACTGCGTTCACGGATCGGCGCCGGGCTTGACGTCGAATCGCCCACCCCAGGGGCAACCGTCCGCATCGACGGCAGACAGCTCGGACCGGTCGGCACGCGCTTCTGGCAACTGCGCGAAGGTCAGTCGAAGCTGACGGTGGACAGCCCCGAGTTCATGCCGCACGAGAAGACGGTAACCCTGATCTGCGGACGCCTCTGCACGGTCGAAGTGTCTCTGGGTCCGGCGAACGAGTGCCGCTTGTGTCGTAAGACGGGCAAGTACGGATGCCGGGCGTGCTTCGGCACTGGCAAAAGCATCTGTTCGCACTGCGACGGCAAGCGCAAGGTCGTGTGCCCCGACTGTAACGGACACTGGAAGAACACCTGCTCCAGATGTGATGGCCGCGGCAAGATCGAAGTGCGCAAAACCTGCTCCCGATGCAACGGCACGGGGTCCGTCACCACCCGGACGCTGCGCGGCCGGACCACCAGCGAGCGATGCGGAAAGTGTAAGGGGGCGAGGAGGGTCACCGATAGGGATAGGTGCCCTGTCTGTCAGGGCAAGCGGTACGTGCTCAACTGTCACCGATGCAAGCAGGGGCAAATTGTCTGTCCCACATGCGGCGGCACCAGGCGACATGGCGTCTGCCCGACGTGCAGCGGCACGCATCGGGTCGACTGCCCGCGGTGCTCGGGGATCGGCAAGGTGCCCGCAGAGCAAGAGCAGATCGACGAACCGGAAGATACCCTCGACGAACCAAACGACACCGAGTCCGAAGACCTCGAGCCGGATGAGCAGCAGGACAAACCCCAACCCGACGACGAAGCGCCGCCCGAGCCATAGCCCGCGCTTATTCGGACCGTGTTTATCATGCAACATCTCATATCTGCCGGCAGCGCGCAGTAACGTCTTGGCTTGACGCATGTTGAGCAAAGTCGGGCCGCGGCACGTCAGCGCCGACGGGTCGCCGCCCGACAGCAAGCCTGCACAAACGACACCTTCGGTACGGTCGGTCTGGGCGTTGTAAGTCTTTGCTGAAAAGAAGCTTGCGCAGTGGGCTAACAACGTGCGTGACTGGCTTGGCCTTTGCCTTCCCATCCGGTGACCCACAGTGTCTACCGCTGTCGCCGAGCGGAGGGAGAAAAGGCACATGGATGCCATACAGCCAGTGGGCGCGGGCATGTCGCCGGGCCTCGGGCCAGCGGCGGGTGTTCCCGTCAGCTCAGCCGGTACAGCCGGCGGTGCGATGGCCGGAGCGTCGGCCAGCGCGTCGGCCTACTCTGCAACCAGCCTCGTGATGGAATCGGGCTCCCAGATGATCATGGCCCAGGACGCCGGCGGCGGTGACCGCGTCGAGCAGATGCTCAAGGCCCTGATCCTGCTGCTGGTCCTGCTGCAAATGCAGGACGAGGAGTCAAAGGACAAGACGCTGCCCATGCTGATGATGCTGGCCGATGCGTTCGCCTCGCAAGGTCGATCGACCATGGCTGTCGCGTCCTACCAGTCCCTCAGTCTGACACAGGTCAGTGCCGTGGAGGTCGCCACCGGGTCGTTCGCCATGTCGGGCGGCGGCGCGGCAGCCGGCGGGCAGGCAGGTGGTCAGATCGACGTGGTCGCGTAGACGTCCGACAGGCAGGCCGTCACCGAAACTGCTCACGACGAAACCATCGCACACGTGCGAGCGGGGCGATCGTGCCTCGGTCGCCCCGTGGCGACGCTGTTTGTCGTGCGCGCCGCATCGGGCGAGCAATCCAGACAGGTGCAACGATGTGCTGAAGTGGCTGAACTACGGCTTGCGGTCCGGCTCGCCGCCTGTGGGGCTCTGCCCGCCTGTCGGCTGCCCGAACATGCGCCGCACGAGCATTAACTCGCCCATCGGGCTGCCTTCGATCAGGTGACCGATCCACTGCATCAGGTACCCGACGGCCAGCAGCACCGCCGGTCGCCACCACAGGTCCCATCGCCAAAGGTAGAGCTGCCAGATCGCCACCCCAACGGCCGCCAGCGTCAGCGGAATCCCCACCGCGTGCAGCACGCGCGACGCGGGGTGTCGGTGACGTCTCAGCCAGTTCTCAAAAAAACGCTGCATGTTGATGAGTCTCACCGCCTCAACGGTACCACACCCGTGCTAACGGGCGAAAGGCCCGGCCGCGCCGACGGCGAGCAGGCCCATCGCCGGCAGCGTGCAATCAAGGCGCAGATAGCCGTACTCGCCATCGGCCTCGTACCGAAATGACCTGGTGTGCTCCGGCGCTTCACCGTCGGGCGTCAGCAACTCGATCGTGTCGCCGATCGTGATGGCAGGGTCCAAACGCAACGTCGGGCGTTCGACCGCGTCGAGGTGGGCGTTCTGCACGACGATGGCCATACGCCGCCGATCGGGCGACATGCGACAGATCACGTGAACGTCCGGCTGGCCGTTGACCGTTGCGGCGAGGGGACGACGGCCGACCCACGCGATGCATCGGGTCAACTGCTCCTGCCTCGCGTAGTCGAACAGAATTTGTGTACCTTCACCTGCCCGCAAGCACGCCTCCACGTCAAACGGCAGAACGCAGACGCGCGATCCGTCACTTCGCTCGTAGAGAATGGTCGACGGACCAAGGCCGCGCCGCCGATTGGCCACGTATTCACCGAGCACGACGGCCGTGGCGCCGGGCTCGAACCGATAGCACGCGCGCTTATGTCCTACGTACAGGCGCACGTGCCGATCGCCGTACGCACCGTTGTGCTCGACGTCGGCGAAGTGCTCGAACACGGGGAGAATCGTTTCCCAATCCGGGCCGATGCCCACGTCGAATCCGCGTCGCGTCAGCCAGCATGCAGCCACCGCATCGACCACCGCGCCTCGCCCGAGCAGGCGCGACAATGGCTCGTCGCCCAACTCGCAGGCGCTGTGACCGGTCAGCAAGACCGGCCCGTCTTCCCCTCTGTACGCCAGCGGCACGCCCATCCTCGCCAGCCACTTCACCGAGGCCGGGTGATAGTCGCGGGCAGCCTCGACGGCTTCGTCCAATTCCAACGGGCAGGTGCGACGGGCGAACGTGTTGGTCTGCTCGGCGACGTGGAGCCCGCAATCGACGTAATCGGCCGGCAGGAACTTGCGGATTGCCGCGTAGCGCTTCGTCGCACGGGCGGTTCTGTCGACGTATCCCAATTCGTGACCGGGCGGCGGGGCATACACCAGTGCATAGTTCAAAATGCCCGGAAAGCCCGATGCGCAGAGTCCCTCGCTGAAGGCATGCAGCATGGCGGCTGAGCAGTGGTATCGCGTGTGCGGCCAGGTGTCGCCCTCAGCCATCAGCTCGACGTCGCACTGGCGCATCCAGTGCTGCTGCAACCGCGTGTACTCGGTGATCCACGCAGCCAACGACGGTTCTCTCGACCAGTAGGGCGCGCCGTGGACCCGCAGCAGCGGTCGCGTCGGACCCGCCAGCGTCCGCACGAGATCGTCCACGCCGACACCTTCGGCCGCCCACAGCGTCGAGGCGGCCGCCAGGCCCACGCGCGTCGACGGGCTGACGGCGTGGACCGCCCGTTCGATCTGCCCGGCGAAGTCCAGCAACGATTCCCCGTTGAGTTCGAGCCACCGCCTGCGTACGTCGCTCGGCGGCCCGCAGAAGACCTGCGTCACGAGTTCGTCGCGCGACAGCTTCCGACCGGTGCGTCGACAGAAGGCATCCAGATGCAGCGGGCAGAAGCAGCCGTTGGGCGCCTCCGGCCCGTGCCAGACCATGCGGTAGTCGTCGTCGAGCAGGATAAGTTCCACGCCGGATTGGGCGATGGCTGCCAGCGCCTCGCAGATGTAGCCCACGAAGTTCGCGTCGAGCGGGCAGTAACAGTCCGATGCCTGCTGCCCGCGATATCCGACGATTTGCTGAAGGTCCGGGCGCGCCCCGCCGGTCGAAAAGGCGCCGCTGTGACCTATGGTCCGCCACATCCAGAACGCCACCGAGATGTCGCAGGCTGCGAACAGCCTGATCCGTTCGCGCAGCAGATCGGCTAGCTGCCTGAAGTGCTCGACGTCCGGCATGCCCGGCGCGTGCTGATCGGGACCGATCAGCAGCACCCGATCGGCCCGCATTCTCCTGGCCAGCTCGAGATAGTCATTTGGGCTGGTCCTGTCGGGCGGAACCAGCATCATCGGAACGGTGCACGACCACTTGCCATCGGCCGACATACCCGCCTCCCATCAACGTGCGACGCGGGCAGGATGGCCGAACACGCCCGGGCAATCAAGCCCCGCGGCTGCGCGCTGCAAAACCTGCAATCACCAGCAGCGCGCCCACCGTCGCCAGAAGCGCAACCAGTGTTACGTCACTAGCCAGAGGGCCTAGGATTTCGTTAACCGAGCCGATCGGCCGCGTCCACCGGAAACTCAGCCGCTCGAGCCAGCTCGTCGGCGGCGTGGCGAGCAGATAGGCGCCTGCCAGACTCATCATCCCGACCAGTCCTGCCGCCCAGCCCACCGCGTCGCCGAAGCGCTTGCCTGCGGCCGGCGCTGCCGACTTGGCCGCGTTCGCTTGAGTCATGACGTTGTGCAACATGTTCGTCGGCGGCCGGACGTGGCCCAGTCCCGCCAGGCTCTGCTCGACGTGGCTGGCGGCGGCCAGACGCCTCGCGCACGATGGACATCGCGCCGCATGGTCGTTCAAGCGTTGCATGGCCGCGCTGCTGCGCTCCCGCAACGGTTCGGCATAAACAAACTTGGCAAACTCCTGACAGTTCATCGCTCTTCCCTCGCCGCCGCCGGGTTTTCTGGCGGCTGAAGCATAGTGTGCAGGCTCCGCCTGGCGCGAAACAGACACGTCTTGACCGTCCCAACCGACACGCCCAAGACCCCCGCGACCTGTCCGATATCCATGCCCTGCTGATAGTACAAGACCGCAGCGACGCGTTGACCAAACGGCAAGGCGCGAACAGCCTTCCATAGCCGCTGAGACTGTTCGTCGCGGATCAGGGCGGCCAACGGCTCGTCCTGCGTCGACGGCCCGGCCATGCCGTCAGACATTTCGTTCGCTCGGGACGCCAGCGCCGCCCGCTCCCGCCATCGCGTCTGGGCGAGCCGATAGGCAATCGTAGCCAGCCACGGGTAAAAACGTTTGCGGTCGTCGAAGGTGTGCAGATAGCGGAAGGCGCGGACGAATACATCCTGCGCCAACTCCTCGGCGGCTGTGACATTCCTCAGCAGGGCAATCGATAGCGACATGATGTCCGATTGATACAGCTCGACGAGCTGTCCGAACGCCTCAGTGTCGCCGCCGCGCACAGCCGTCACAGCCAGCCGCGCCTGCCGGTCTCGAACACAATCAAACGGGGCGCGGTCATGGGCGTCACGACGACCAGACTCGTCGTGCTGAGATGTCACCCCGGAATCTCATCCAGCTCGTCGGCGATGCCCACGCCCAGCCAGGCCAGGAAGAGCTTGCGGGTGCCGTACACGAAGGGCACAACCCCCACCAACACCAGCGGAGGAAACAGTATGCCCAACAGACACCAACCCAGGCCGCGGACCGCCAGTTCGACAGCGTACCGTTTCTCCTCGTCGGTCCGCGGGGCAGCCCGCAGATAGGCTCGCACCGACCGATACCCCGCACGCCTGGCCCGGCGTCGCCAGTGCACGTGCGTGATCAGCAGAAGCGCAAGTAGCACAACCAGCAGAAGTAACGGCACTGCACCCACCGCCCACACGCTTCCCGAGGGCCCACCACCTGCCGAGGCCTGCGATATCACGATCATGGCAATTCTCCAAGCAGACGCCGGAATTTGCATATGCCCCTCCCCGCCGAGGGATACACCCTCCCGGCTCTATATGAACTACCCATGCCGACGTGAAGCGGTTGACACGAAATCGCCGGGAAACGGGCCCAAGCCGTCGCCTCCGATTGCCATCAGACCGCCTACAATACACCAAGGCGGGTGCGTGACCAATCTGCTCTGGCCGCCACCCGCGGGCCAAGACTTTGGATTAGTCGTTGTTGATTTCGAAGGGCTCGTGCCCCTGCCCAGGGCGGCCCAGGTTGGGCGCCTGGGCGACCCGCTCGTGCGGCAAGATGTGCATGTACGGCTAGTTGCCCGAGGATGCGTGCGGCGGCGCATGAAGGGTTACCCGTATCCGAAGTACGGGGCGCAGCGAGGGTTGCCCGTAAGCTCTCTTGCGTGTGATCGGAGGATTTCCCATGGCTGACAACACCAGCAGTGAACGTCCCACGACCCGCTCCGATCCGACCGACGCCGGGAAACGCCCCGCGCCGCCGCGGCGACGCTGGCCTCGGCGGCTGGCGATCGCGCTCGTAATCGTCCTCTTGCTCGTTATTGCGCTGGTCGCGGCGCTGCCCTACATCGCCTCAAGCCGGGCGGTATCTAACTACGCGGTCGCCTTCGTGAACGATCAGCTAACAGGTTCGATCCGTTTGCAGAAGCTGTCGCTGTCGTGGGGTGGTCCCATCCGTGCCAGTGGCGTACAGGTGTTCGACGCCGACCGGCGCGAGGTGCTGCAAGTCTCCCAGATCACCTGCGCGGCCGGCGTGTGGAAACTGCTGACGGCCACAGAGGCGTTCGGTGAAATCACCATCGACGCGCCCAAGGCCGACCTGCACCTGACCTCAACCAACGCGATCACGCTTGTCGAGGCCCTCCAGCCGCGGCAGCCTTCGGAGGCGGCCGAGGCGTCAGAACGCTCGCTGCCCCAACCGCGCGGCCGGCTGATCGTTCGCGACGGTGCCGTGCGGATCACCCGCGAGGGCGGTGTGTCCTACGAAGTGCCCACAGTGAACTGCGAGATCGCGTTGGACACGCTTGCGAACCTCGAGGGCAAGCTCGATATCGCATTGTCGGACGGCCGGCGAATCAGCGGCCAAGGCGCGGTCTGCGACCTGTTCTCGGATGGAGCGCTCGATGTCAAAACGGCCAGCGGCACGCTCAAGATCCAGACCGATGGCGACGTCGCACTGGAGCCCCTGGCGGCTGTGATTGCTCCGGACACGGGGCTTGCCGGTGGCGCAGCGTTCGACCTCGACGCCACGCTGAGCGGCGGTAACTGGCAGGCGAGGTTCGAAACCAGCGCGCGTGGCCTGCAGACCCGGCAACGCGCGGCGGGCAAGGCGCAGCCGCTCGACCTGAAACTCTCGGGGCAGGCCACTGTGACGTCCGAACAGCTTACCGCAGAGACGAAACTCACCGGCGAGGCCGGCGAGGCGGAGGCCAAGATTTCGTACCGACGGTCCGCCCGACCTCTCGACGTCTCGGTCGATCGTATTGTGGCGGCGGCGCTGAACGGGCAATCGATCGAGCTGCCGGACTTCAACCTCGAGGCCAAGGCCCATCTCGACTTGGCGGCGCTGGAGAACGCCCTGCCCGGCCTGCTGCACATTCGTCCCGATCAGCGTATCACCGCGGGAACGCTCGAGGTTTCAAAGCTCGCGGCCCAGGGCGGCACGCAGCCCACGGCCAGCGGCTCGATCGAGCTAAAAGATGTAACCGCCCAGAGTGGCGGTCGAGCCGTTCGGTTGCAGCCGATCGCCTTCGGGTTCGACGCAAAGCTTGAAGCCGGCACAGGTCTCAAGGTGCAGCAAGCGGCGCTGAAGTCGAGCTTCGCTCAGTTGACGGCGCAGGGAACGCCCGCGGCGCTGCAAGGGAGTTTCCAGACCGACCTGGCCAAGCTGCGGCAGGAGCTGGGTTCTATCTTCGACCTGGAGGCGCTGGACCTTGCCGGCGATTTACAGGGAAACCTGGCGCTCACCCGGGCCGGCGATGATCGCCTGGACGTCTCGGCCGAGATCACCGCCAAGGGCGTTCAGTATGCCGATCAGGATCGTCGGCTGGATTTGCCCAGCGTCCGGATCACCCACACCGGCGCGATGGCCTTCGCCGACGGCAAGCCCGGACGGTATACGACCACGGCAACCAAGGCGGACCTGAACGGCGAGGTGGTGGTTGCGGCGACCGGGTGGTACGACGCGCAGCAGGACGCGTTTCATGCAGACGTCGATCTGCAACGGGCGGATCTGGGCTTTCTGGCAAGCCGATCGAAGGCGCTGGGGGTCGATGCGCTGGCGAGGTATGCCGGCACGCTCTCAGTGCAAGCCCAAGTCGATCGCAGCGCCGCAGGGCAGCCTATCACAACCGGTGGCAACTTTGCCGCCCGCGACCTGACCGTCGACGGGCAAACGCTCGCCGCAGGCGATGTGCGGGCGACCTGGAAGGGAGTGCGACTGTCGGCGGATGCGACGGATCTGCGCGTCGAGCTGGCCCACTTCGAGAGCGCACCAGCCACCTTGAACGCGGAAAATATCCACTGGCAGACGGGTGAGTTTCTGGTGCTCGATGGGCAGTTCAACGGCACGGCCGACCTGGCGCGGTGCCTTGACGCGATCACTCTGATCAAGAAGCTCGAGGAAAAGCCCGCACTGACCGGACGTCTGCAACTCAACAGTACCTGTACAACAACTGGCGCGGTCATGAACCTGAGCGGCCAGGCCGACATCGATCAGTTCGAGGTGGGCGTTGGCGACAAGGCTGTCCGCCAGCAACGCGTGCAGTTCGAGTATGCCGCCAAAGTCGACCAGCAAAACGAAAAGATCACGCTCGGTCAGACGCGTATCAACTCGGCGCCCTTCTCGGCCGAGGTCGCCGGCACGATCGAGCAATACAAGACCGCCGGCGTGCTGGCATTGTCCGGACGCTATGACGCCTCCTGGCAGGAGTTGACCGCCATCTTGCACGAACTCGTGCCTGCAACGGCAAAGACCGTCATCGTGTCCGGCAAGAGCACGAGTGAATTCCAGATCACAGGGCCACTCCGCCAGCCGGACGCCGAGCCGGCCTTTAGAGGTCTGGCCGGCGGCCTTGAGATCGGATGGACCTCGGCGGAGCTCTACGGCGTGTCCTTGGGGGCGGCCAGGCTTTCGCCAACCCTTGGCAACGGGCAAATCACCTTGCCGCAGGCGAAGATCCCAGCCTCGCAAGGGAACGTAATTCTGGGCGGCCTGCTCGACCTGCAACCGCTCGCGATGACGCTCAAGATGCCCAGCCGTACCAACCTGCTTGAGAATGTTGCGATCACTCGGGAACTGAGCACGTCGCTGCTCAGCCGCATCAACCCGATCTTCCTGCATCTCACACGCGTCGAGGGCAAGGCGGGTCTGCAACTAAAGGACATCGTGCTGCCCCTGGATGAGTCCATCAAGACGACCGGCGCGGGTCAGGGACAACTCGACCTGGCCGACATGAAACTACAACCCGGCGGGCTGCTTGCCGACTTGCTGGCCCTGGGCGGCTTGACCGACGAACGCATGTACACCGTGGTAGTGAGTGGCTTGAGCTTTCTCATCAAGGACGGGCGGATCAGCTACAAGGACTTCACGCTGACCTTCCCGAACGACTTCGATTTGAAGTTTTACGGGTCGGTAGGGTTCGATGAGACGCTCGACCTGTCGATCTCGCTACCGGTGCGGCCGGAGCTGCTCGCGCGCCTGGGTGCTAAAGGCCCGGTTGCCGAGTATGCGCGCGTCTTGTCCGGATTACGTATCGACATCCCTCTTGTCGGCACGCGAGAGAAGCCCAAGCTGGACCTGGCGCGCGTCGACGTCAAGTCGCTCGTCGAGCGTGCCCTCAAGGAGCTGTCCGGAGAAAAGCTGGACGGTCTGTTGCGCGGAGCGATTAGAGATCAAGGAAAAGAACAGGACAAACAAACGCCAAAAACAAGACGACGATGAACCGGGACGGCAGGCGCGAAGCTGTCCTTTGGCGACGGCGGCGTCAGCGCAAAGGCGGGCAAGACCGCTGGAAGGGGCCCTCACTCGGTGCACGGCCGATCGGAGAGGGTGTCGGATGGGATGGCGGTGGGGGAAGCTGCGGGGGCGGCGAGGTATTCGCCTCTGGCCTTGAGTTCGTTCACGTCGTCGGGCGACAGGCCGATTTCCTCGTCGGTCAGGTAGCAGGCGGGCTCGGCCGCCCACGCATCGCCGGTGATTAATTCGGCACGGACACGCAGCGCCCCGCCGCACAAGTCGACAAACTTGCACCGCCCGCAACGACCCTTGAGCAGCAGCCTGCGGTCTTTCAACCCGGCCATCAGCGGATCGCTCGTGTCGGTCCAGATTTCACTGAAGCGCCGCTGTCGCACGTTGCCCAGCGAATAGTGCGTCCAGAACTGATCGGGGTGCACGTGGCCCGTCCAGTCGATGCAGCCGATGCCCACGCCGCTGGAGTTCAGCCCGCCGCCGTTCCACTTCAGCAGGTCGTGCACCTCCTGGGCGCGGGGGTCTGCCGCGGCGGCCATCTTCAGATACAAGTAGGGCCCGTCGCAGTGATTGTCGACGGTGAGAATCTCCACCCGCTTGCCCGACTGGTGGAACTGCCGCGTGCGCTCGAGAATCACGTCGACGGCCTGCCGCGACTCGGCCGGAGAGAGGTCCAGCACCTTCTGGCCGCGCCCAGCGGGCACGAGATGATAGAAGCATGCCCGGTTGATCCGCTCGCGCTCGATCAGGTCGAACACCGCGTCGAGATTCTCAGCCGTCGGGCGCGACAGCGTCAGGCGCAGGCCCACCTTCTGCCCGGCCGCCACCAGATGCCGCAACCCGCGAATCGTCCGCTCGAAAGCGCCGGGCTGGCCGCGAAAATGGTCGTGCACCTCGGGCACGGCACTGTCGAGCGAGAGTCCGACGTAGACGAAACCGGCCTGCTTGATCTGGCGGGCCTTGTCCAGGTGGATCAGCGTGCCGTTGGTGCTCAAAACCGTGTGCAGCTTCTTCTCGCCGGCGTAGCGGGCAAGCTCGAACAAGTCGGGGCGGGTCAGCGGCTCGCCGCCCGAGAACAGCACCGCCGGCACGCCGAAGTCGGCCAGATCGTCGATGACGGCCTTGGCCTCGGCGGTCGTCAGCTCGCCGGGGTAACTTGTGGCTTCACTGTCGCTGTAGCAGTGGATGCAGCGCAGGTTGCACGTCCGCGTGATGTTCCACACCACGATGGGACGACGCTCGCCAGCCGAGCGCGCGCGTTGCATGACGTGGGCGCGTGCGGCATCGGCACCCGCCGCTCGGCCATACCGATGCGGCGCCGAGGGCGGCCGATAGTCACAATACAGCATGCTGATATCGATCATGACACGCCGCCTACGAGCAAAGCCCGCACACGCATTATAGGCCCATCAGCAAGCTAAGATCAGTCACTCGGAAGGGAAGGGCGATGGCCCTTAGTCTGTCTCGCCGTCGATCGTGCCGACCTCGATCTTCAGATCCTCGCGCCGTTCGATGCGATCCACCAGCCCGTCGCGAATCCAGACCACGCGATCGCTGGCGGCCAGCATCTTGTGATCGTGCGTGGCCGTAATGACCGTGACCTCGTGCTCCTTGTTCATGCGCGACAGGATCTCGATGATCTCGGTGCCGGTCTTGAGGTCCAGGTTGCCGGTCGGCTCGTCGGCCAGGATGATGGCCGGGTCGTTCGCCAGCGCCCGGGCGATGGCCACGCGCTGCTGCTGCCCGCCCGAAAGCTCATAGGGGCGATGCTGCACACGGTCGCCCAGACCCACGCTGGCGAGCAGTTCCACCCCCTTGTCGCGGGCCTCGTCGCTGGTCAGCCCGGCAAACGTCATCGGAAGCGTCACGTTCTCCAGCGCCGTCATCACGGGAATCAGATTAAACGTCTGAAAGATGTAGCCGATTTTGCGGCATCGCAGCCACGCCAGCTCGTACGCATCGAGCTGGGCGACGTCGACCTCGTCGATAAAAACCGTGCCGTCGGTCGGCTTGTCCAATCCGCCGACCATGTTGAAGAACGTGCTCTTGCCCGAGCCCGACGGGCCCATGATGGAGATGTACTCGCCGGCATAGATCTCCAGGGAGATGCCCCGCAGGGCCTCCACCCGCTCGGTGCCCATCACGTAGACCTTTTTGACCTTCTTGGTACGAATGATCGTCTGGTCGTCTTGACTCGGCTTGCTCGTCGCCTGCTCGTTCGTCTGCGTCGTCATCGGTCGATCGCTCCGCCGGCACGCTGCCGTACCGGTTCCCTGCTGCCGAAATCGTACCGGACCGCCATCCAACAGACAAGTCGAGGGCGGTGGCAGCCCCGTGCTTCCTGCATCGGGCGAAACCCGTGGTCCCGCCACGGCGAGCCGCCTCACGATGGCTTCTACTTCAGCTCCACGTTCCAGTAAGCGTGGTCGAGGAAGTGCTTCCAGCTTGCGTAGCGACCTTCCGACAGCTTGATCCGCAGCACGGGGCTGCGCCGGGGCTGTTTAGGCGGTGCAATCAGCTTCATGTGGGCTTCCTGGGGCGTCCGACCGCCTTTGCGGACGTTGCACTGAACACAGCAGCACACCACGTTCTCCCACGTGCTCGTGCCGCTGCGGCTGCGGGGCACGACGTGATCCAACGAAAGCTCCGTTGTCGAAAAACGCTTGCCGCAGTACTGACAGCGGCTCTGGTCGCGAGCGAAGATGTTCCGCCGGTTGAACTTGACTTGCTGTCGCGGTAATCGGTCGTAGAACAGCAGACGGATGATCCGCGGAACAGCGATCTCCACATGCACCGTGCGCAGCCAGTCGTGCCCGTCCGGTTCGAACCGCCGCTTGAACTCGCTGACGTCGCACCAGCTTTCCAAGTCGTAGGAGAGGAACTCGTCTTTCTCGACGTGGACCACCTCCGCCATCTGCCGGAACAACAACGAAAACGCCCGGCGCACATTCACCACGCGGACGGCCGCGTAGTGCTTGTTGAGCACCAGAACGTTGTTGTTCAGCACCGACGGTTGCGCGATCATCGCCTAGCCTTCCCCGCCGCTGCGGCATCCGGGGGGCCGCCACCAGTAGGCTACTGGATTGCGGAGCCTTTGTCCAACCCCACGTCCGCCGTGGACAGAGCTTGGTGTTTTCTTAATCCTGAACGGCCTCGAAGTAATGCCCCTCGCGCCCGAACCGTTCGCGAACCAGCCCCTCCTGGACCAGTGCAGACAAGCGTTTGACCGCCTCGTTCGGGTCGATCGACAACCCATTGGCCACGTCCGCGATCCGGCAAGGGCGACGCCGCAGCATCGCCAGGACTTCGTGGTTGCGGGCCGGCCAGCCAGGCTGGTCCTGCGGGCTGGCGAAATCGGCGACGACCTCGGCCCTTGGGGTGAACAGCTCGCCTAGTCGCTCCAGGCGTTCCGGCTGAGCCGCCTCGGCATACACCTCCGCCGTCGGGCGCACGGCCGTGTTCAGCATGATGCGGTCCGGCTTGATCCGCCCGGCCAACGCTGCGATCTTGCGAACCTCCGCATCGATCGCTGTCACGCCGGCCAGCAAAAACACCTCCAGCCAGAATTGCCCGGTGTACTCAAGGCGGAACTGCACCAGCCCCTCGACCAACTGCTCGAGCGTCAGGCCCTGATGCGGACGGTTGACGTACGCAAACCGCTGCTCGTCGCCGGCGTCCAGCGAGGGCATAACCAAATCGGCCAGGGCGCAATCACGGCGCACCTGCGCATCACTCAACAGAGCACCGTTGGTCAGCACCGCGACCGGCACGTCGGTGAACTGCTTGATCTGCTCGATGATCCAGCCCAGGCGGACGTGCAGCGTTGGCTCACCGGAGCCGGCCAATGTGACGTAGTCGGGCCGCACGCCGACGGCGAGCTTCTCGCGCACTTGTCGAACCACCTGCTCCGCCGGAACGTATTCGGCGCGATCCAGCGTCTTGTTGGTGGTGCGACCGAGCTGACAATAGATGCAGTCGTAAGGGCAGACCTTCAGCGGCACCAGATCGACGCCGAGCGATCGGCCCAGGCGGCGCGAGGGCACGGGCCCATACACCAGTTCCCGCGGGGCATTCTCAGCCATCTCCCCGGCCCATCATGCATCGCCCGTCGCCGCTCGGACACGAGCCGCGCGCACCGCACGGCAAGGGCGCGCCCCCGCCGCGGCTCCTGCTGATTACCGCGGCGCCGGCCCCAATCAACCGTTGCAGGCGGCCGTCGCACTCGGGGCACTTGGCCAGGGGCTTGGCGGTGATCGTCTGGAACTGCTCAAAACGATGCCCGCACTGCTGACACTGGTATTCGTAGGTCGGCATCGACTCATCACCTCTCGCTTGGACGCTCTCCCTTTAGCTTAGCCGCCCATCAGGCGTTTGTCAGGGAGGCGCCGTCCGTGTTCGCAGGGCAGGGTGATGGACGCATGGCCAACCCACGGCCGTTGTGAGCTTCCAGGCGGGGTGGTCTTATCGGACGAAGGGGGTGTCAGTACTGATAACGGCCTTTTTTTCAGAGGCGCGCTTGACACATTATCGGCTGACTCATACACTGCTCTTTACTGCTAGGTTGGCTTTTCTTGCTTTTGGGTGGACGGCCGGGCGGTCTGACGTTCCATCCTTCTCAGACGGGACCCACCAAGCCTATCGCCGAATGAGTTGAGGGATTGGTCTGTCCGTGCAGACGGTGATGTAACCCCGCCGGGCGTTGCGGCGGGCGCCGCGCTGCTGGGGTAGGATCTGGGGCGAAGTGAGGCTTGGCCATGGTCCATTGGCCCATTGCTGTAGAAACCCTCCGCCGGATCAATGACGAATTGGAGGATCTGGCGTGGGAGCTTCAGTCGCTCAACGACAGCTTCGAGGATCGATTGCCGGGCGATCGACGGGGGCATATTCAGATCGTTCTGCGCCGCGCCGGGCGCCGTATGCAATGGATCCATCAGGTGCTCGACGAGATGTATGAGCACCACCCGCAAGCCGACCGCGCCAAGTCGGACCTGGCTGGCTCTCGAGCCATGGTCTGACTGCTCTGTAGCGCTCGGGGATCGGCGCCGGCCCTGCTTGCCTGGGCTTACAGACCCACACCCTCGCTGGCGGGTTTGCTGCGCGCGGCCGCTACGATCAGCTCGCAAGCCTGCTCATCGCTGAAGCTGGCCGTGTTGAGCACCAGGTCGTAGTTCCGCGGGTCGTACGGGAATCGGCCGTAATGGGCCGCAACGAATTTGGCGCGTCGACCCTCGATCTGATCGATCCGCTTCTTGGCCTCGCCCCTCTCCAGGCCCTCTGCCCGGGCAACGGCCGCGATGCGGTAGGGTAGGGGGGCAACCAGCCGAACCCGCAGGCCCTGGTCGGGCGGGAGCACGAAATTGGCCCCGCGCCCCACGATGATCGCGTGTTCATAGTGGCAAATGGTCAGCACGGCCCGGGTCAGCGCATTGAAGTAGTCGCTCCGCCCCATCATGCCTTCCGGCACGAGCGGCTGCAGTACGTCGTCCATCCAGCCCTTCTGCCATTCGTCGAGCATGGCCAGCAGACGACGACGCGTCCGGGCCTCGCCAGCCATATGATCCAGGATTTCGCGATCGAAGCACTTCCAGCCCAGCCGTTGCGACAGACACTGGGCGATGGCTTCGCCCCGACAGCCCATCTCACGCGAGAGCGTCATGTAGAACTTCACCCCCGGGCGTTCCTCGGCATGGTCCGCGGCCGACTGCTGCCTGGTCAGCTCCCAGTTGCGCATCTGCCGCTCGACGATCCGGGAAACCTCTGCTGACCGCCTGAATTCGCCAGCCATCGGTCATATCCTCAAGAACCACGAACGGGCCCGCGACCTATTCTACCGACACGGCCCGGTATGCCAAATAAAATGCCCAAAGGGCCCATGGATCGGCCGTATCGCCCCCTCCCGGAGCGAACGGAGCGAACGGGGCGATCGGGGCACTTCCACCGACCCAACGGGCGGCTCGCCTGGACAGCCACCCCGCAGGCCACTATAGTGGAACTCTTGACAGGCGGGGTGTAGCTCAGTCTGGCTAGAGCGCTGCGTTCGGGACGCAGAGGTCGCTGGTTCAAATCCAGTCACCCCGATTCAGACGGCTCGTTGTCAGCACCTGACAGCGGGTCGTTTCTCTTGTCGGCACAAGACGTTACAAAAACGCTATCATCACTATCCCAATCTTTATTCGCCGGGTGGGTTTTGTCGGGGTTTACCCCCAATTGCCCCCCTTGCCAGTTTTGGTGTAAGCATTTGTGCAAGCAAACTCGATGCGGCCATGGTGGAAGGCACCGAAGAAGAGGATGGCGCGATGTACTGATGGCAGTGGTGGGAGCATGAAGGAAGAGAGTGCGCGCGAGATTGCCATCCGCATCATGGATGAGTTCGAGGAGCTGCTGGATGAGAAAGGCATCAAATCCCCTCCGAGGACCGGGAGGGGAATGCTGGAGAGGCCTGCATCTATGGCACGGAGTACTACAGGCTCGAAGACGCCATCGCGGACATCCTGGTGGATGAGCTTCGCGGCACAAAGAGCCAGAGGCGTGAACCTACGCCTTGCTGGAGTCACCGATAGCGCGGAACATGGGCAGGATGTTTTCCGTAGGGGTGTTGCCCTGGATGTTGTGGATGGCGTTGAAGACGAACCCGCCGCCGTCGTTGAAGATGTCGATTCGTTCGCGGACCTGCCGATAGACTTCCTGCGGAGTGCCGCGGGCCATCGTGTGCTGGGTATCGACCCCGCCGCCCCAGAAGACCAGGTGACGGCCGAATTCCTTCTTCAGCTCGGAAGCCTCCATACCCTCGGCTGAGGTCTGTACCGGGTTCAGAATGTCAAAGCCCGCCTCGATAAACTCCGGGATCAGCGGCAGCACGCATCCGCAGCTGTGGATGAAGGTCTTCCAGTTCGTCTTCTCGTGGATCAACCGATTCAGCCGGACGTGGAACGGCTTGAAAAGCCTTCGATAGCTGTCCACGGACAGGAACGGTCCGCGCTGCGTGCCAAAGTCGGTGCCGCTGACCACGGCCACATCCGCCATGTCCCCGACGCTCCGGGCGAGCAGTTCGATGTTCTGCTCGGCGACACGGCATTGACCCTCGAAGATGGCCAGCACGTAGTCCTGCCGCAGGGCGGTGGAAACGTACCATTCCTCCACGTCACGGATTCCCTTGGGATGTTTGAGCCATGCGCCCGGCACGAAGGCAATGTCCCCCAGGCTGCCTCCGGGGATGCCTATCGTTCTGCCGCAGGGAACGGACGCCAGGAGACCTGCCTGACGGGCGTAGTGTTCCAAGTCCACCTCGCCGAGCACATCGTAGTCAATGTTGTCGGCCGGGTTGAGTCTGTCCTCGTCGATCGGCTCCTGGATGATGATCGTGTCGAAGAAGTAGCCGCCGCGGGGCATCCGGCCGCGCGGTGGGGCAGACGTGTCGCCTTGCGGGAAGATCAGCAGGTCGCCGTTGGTATCGCTAACAGTCTTGAACCCTTCCGGCACGAGGACGGGGGTGCCATCAAAGAGGTCGAAAGGCTTCCAGCCGGTGTTCTCGAACCCGAACATGGTGGTCCGGCAGGGAATGCCCACCACGTCAATGCCCAGGGCTTCTCGCAGATCGTTATCGATCTCGCCCAGCATCTGGAACGGTTCGATCACCTTGACACGGTACGTGTCGTCCCCCAGCACGGCCCGGCGCAGGCGGCTGGCTGCCGAGGCGTGCATGCCCGTAATGGCCGTGCTGCCAAAGTCGACGCACACCCGATCCGGTGCGCGGTGGTTGAGGGAAGCCTGCAACCGCTGGCGAGAGGTCATGCCTCGTCCTTTCGTGAACGGAGGCGAGCCGATCCACACCGTCGATAACTTCTGTCTGGCGGCTCGCCCCTACAATGCTTGGCAGATACTGCTTGTTAACTTGGCATTGTACTTACAGCAAATCTGCGAGTCAACCGGTAAGAATGTCGAAGACCGGATCATTGCACGAGAGTGGTCTGCACCCCGAATCTTGGTCCATTCTGACTGCGAGAGAATTGGTTAAGATGTGGTGTCTCGAAGAAAGAATGGACTGGTGAAGAAGCGGTTCACGGAAGCGCAGGTTGCCTTTGCCCTTCGCCAAGCGGAGGGTGGCGTCGCCGTGGAGGAGATCATCCGGAAGCTGGGGATCTCAGAGGCGACGTTCGATCGGTGGAAGAAGAAGTATGCCGGTCTGGGCGTTACGGAGATGCGTCGGCTCAAGCAGTTAGAGGACGAGAATACTCGACTCAAGAAGCTGGTGGCGGAGCTGACGCTTGACAAACAGATCCTGGAGGAAACCCTCAAGGGAAAATGGTGAGCCCGACGCGCCGCAGGGAGGCGGTGGAACGTCTCCGGGGGACACTGGAGGTCTCGGAGCGTCGGGCCTGCAAGGTTCTGGGGCAACCACGTGGTACCCAACGGTATCGGCCCAGGCGGCCGGATCGCGATCGAGCGTTGGTCCAGCGGATGTTGCAATGGGTTCGCCATCATCCGCGGTACGGCTACCGACGCATCTGGGCGCTGTTGCGAAGCGAGGGGTTTCGAGTGAACCGCAAGCGTATCTACCGGTTGTGGCGTCAGGAAGGGCTGAAGGTGCCACGAAAACAGCGTAAGAAGCGTCGTTTGGGCAGCAGCGAGAATGGTTGTCTGCGTCGTCGTGCGGAGTGGATCAACCACGTGTGGTGCTATGATTTCCTCAGCGATCAGACGGCCGACGGACGGACACTGAAGCTGTTGACCATCGAGGACGAGTACACGCGTGAGAGCCTGGGCATCGAGGTGGAGCGTCGCCTCACCTCGACGGATGTGATCGAGACGCTGCGGTATCTGTTCGAGCTTCGCGGGGCACCGGGGTGGATTCGCAGCGACAACGGCCCGGAGTTCATCGCCCGGGCGCTTCGCCAATGGCTTCGGGACTCAGGGGTCGGGACGTTGTACATCGAACCTGGTGCCCCGTGGGAAAACGCTTACGGCGAATCGTTCAACAGCCGGTTCCGGGACGAGCTGCTGGACCGCGAGTTGTTTACGAGTCTGCGTGAAGCCAAGGTGCTGGTGGAGGACTACTGGCTGCAGTACAATCATCGTCGGCCGCACAGCTCGCTGGGCTATCAAACACCGGCGGCCTTCGCGGCCCGATGTACCAGGACAGACGAATCGTCGGGGGCTCTGCCCCCAAACCCCCGGCTTCTTCCCCTCCGGAAAGCACCGGAGGACAAGAGCCGGGAACGTGTTCACACTGGTCCGACTCTCATAACAGGTGGTACATAAAACGGGGGCAGGTCACTCCGACTGGAGGTGATCGAGCTTCCAGGCCAACATTGTAACGTGGTGGAAGCTGCTTGGCAGAGCACGACGTGGCTGCTGGATGTCGCACACCACAGGCAATCCGCCGCCCTCGGATAACCGCCGGTCGGCTGTCAGCAGGTGCCCAGGATCGAGTCAACCTTCCCCTCATCCACATCCATGACGTAGCGGATACCACTGACTTCGGCTGCTTCGTGTGTCAGGGCGGCCAGGTCGTCGCGAGAAATATGCTCCAGGGCAAACTTCCGGCTGCCGGCCATAAGCTGGCGCAGGCCTTGGTCGAGACGTTCGTAGTAGGTGTACAGGCCCAGGGCGCCGGTGGGGAGTTTCTCGAACTGATTCTTGCCCAGCTCCTTTCGCAGCGAGCCGGCCGTGACGAAGATCTCGTCCTTCGAGCTGCCGAATCGCTCGATGTAGACGGGCACCTGGTTCTCTTCAATGGTGCGCCCGATGGTCTTGCCGACCATGGCCGCGGCAATGGGGGCGCGGGCCATGCCGACAAGCTTGACGAAAGGCGCGCCCATTGCCAGCCCCTTGAAGATCTGGTCCTCGAAGGCGAACCCGCCGGCCACGGCAAGGGCCGGAAGGTGGTCGCCCCGATCGGCCAGCTTCTTGGCGTAGCGATAGAGCAGCGAGTGCAGATGTACCGGCGGGATGCCCCACTCGTTCATCATCCGCCACGGGCTCATGCCCGTCCCGCCGCCGGCGCCGTCGATGGTGAGCAGGTCGAGCTTGTATCGCGAAGCGAACATGACGGCCCGCGCCAGATCGGCGGGCCTGTAGGCACCGGTCTTGAGGAAGATGTACTTCGCCCCCGCCTTGCGGAGTTGTTCGACCCGCTCGGCGAACGACTCTTCCGTGACCATCCCGACACGGGAATGCCGCTCGAACTCCTTAAACGCACCTCGCTCGAACTCCTCAATGACGTGAGGGTCGGTGGGGTCCGGCAAAACCAGGTAGCCCCGCTCGTGCAAAACCTGCGCCTTGGCGAGGTCGCGTATCTTCACCTCGCCGCCGATGTTCTTCGCGCCCTGGCCCCACTTGAGTTCCACGCACTCCACGCCGAGCTTCTCGATGGCGTATTCCTGGACGCCCAAACGGGTGTCTTCGATGTTCGCCTGCACGACAATTGCGCCATACCCGTCGCGCTGGTGGTCCTTGTAGAGCTGAACGCGTCGCTTCAGGTCGGACGTATCGACGACCCGCCCGTTCTTGAACACCGCTGCCGAGTCCATACCGACCACGTTCTCGCCGATCGTCAGACCCGTGCCCGCCAAAGCCGAGCCGATGGCGAGACCCTCCCAGTTGTTCTTGGCGATGTTTGTCGAACCGATGCCGGGAATGATCCAGGGCCGACGGAACTTGATGCCGCTGTCGTGGCCGAAGGTAAGTTCAAGTCTGACGCCCGGGAAAATGGCCTTGTCGCTGTCGGCCTCGACGCCATGGGCGCCGACTGCCGTCCCCATGATGCTGAAATGGGAGTAATCGACAGGGTACGATTTCTCGGCCGCCGTGGTGATCACGCCGAACGGCTGCGGGTAGATAACCTCGTGCCCGCGATAGGCGCTCTTGCCGATCTCGCACATGCCGATGCAGCCGTCGACGCAGGTGACGCACATGCCCGAGGCGGGCACGACCGAACCCTCGGTGCGGTTTTTCGTGAGGGTCGCCGCCGAAGCGTTCGTCCTGGAATACGTAGCGATCATGGAAGCCGGCTCCTTTACAGGTCTAGCTGTCTCTGGATATTTCGCACGCCACACAGGGTTCCATGTAGCACATCATGTCGTCGAACGAGTCTTTCTGGATGCAGGGCGGGGCGAGGTTCGCGCAGCCACCGCAGACAGCCTTCTCCGGTTCGCTGTACGTGCAGCGGAGCTGACAGGCGGGGCAGACGTAGATACAGCCGCCGCACTGCCGGCAGACGTCCGACTTGGTGTCGAACGGCGTGCCGAGGCTCCTCTTCGCTCCGCGGCCGCGGAACCCGATGGCCTTGGCCATCATCTGCTCTTCGCACATCCGCACACACCGCCCGCAGAGGATGCAGTCCTCGTGTTCCTGCCGGAACCGCTGCCGACGGATGCCGTGGGCCGAGGCCAGATCCTGGATCACCTTTGACTGCGGGCACGAGGCGAGCAGCAGCTCCAGAACCATGCGCCGTGCCCGAAGCACGCGCGCCGAGGCCGTCCGCACTTTGAGTCCCCGCTCGGCCGGGTACGTGCATGATGTGACCAGCCTGACCTTCGGGCCCTCGCCGATCTCCACCACGCACAAGCGGCAGGCGCCGTAGGGCGACAGCCCCTCCATGTGACAGAGCGTCGGGATCGGAAAGCCCAGGAACGTCGCAGCCTCCAGCAGTGTGGAGCCCTCGTCAACCGACACGTCCAGTCCGTTGATGGTCAGCGCAATCATGCCGATGTCTCCCCTAACGCCACGCAGTCAGGCTGAGCTTCCTTCCCCCGCCGGCTGAAGGTCAGGTCGCATCGCAGGCACCGTCGGGCTTCGGCGCGTGCCTGTTCCGCGGACAGGGCCATCTCCACCTCCGCGAAGTTCTTTCTCCGTGACTCGACGGGGATGGTGGCCGGCTCGGTTCGCACCGCGTTTTCCCGCTCGTCCTCGCCGATCTCGGCGGGCTCCAGGAAGGCCTCGGGCAGCCGGATGCGCGGTTCGGGGGCAAGGGTCTCGCCGCGAAGGTAGCGGTCGATCACGGCAGCCGCCTTCTTGCCTGCCGCGATGGCGTCGGCGACGGTGTTGGGGCCCGTGACCAAGTCGCCGCCCGCGAAAACGCCCTCACGGTTGGTGGCGAAGGTCCGGGCGTCGACTGGCAGCCGTCCTCCCTTGCCGAGGTTAATGCCCATGGCAGAGAGACAATCGCTTTCGGGACGCTCGCCAATGGCCACGATCAGGGTGTTCAGTGAGATGGTGAACTCGGAGCCCGGAACGGGAACCGGGCTGCGACGCCCACTGACGTCGACGTCGCCGAGACGGTTGCGGATACACTCGATACCGACCAGGCGCCCCGCCTGCGAGTAGATCTTCACGGGCTGGACCATCGTCTCAACCCGGATGCCTTCCCTCACAGCCGCCTCGATGTAGCGAATCTTCACGGGCGACACGAGCGTCTGGAGCTTGATGCCCTCCTCGATGGCGGCCTCGACCTCCTCGGCGTAGGCCGGCATCTCCTGATCGGTCCGGCGGTACAGCAGGCTAACTGACTGGACGTTCTCCTGGCGGATGGCCACACGGGCGGCGTCCACGGCCGAGTTACCGCCCCCGATGATGGCCACGTGCCCGCCAGCCAGTTCCTCGCCGCGTAGGTTGAAGGCCTTCAGGAACTCCATCGAGGAATACACGCCGGAGATATCCTCTCCCTGGAGGTCGAGCTTCCAACTCTTGTCGGCTCCTATGGCCAGGAAGACGGCCTTGAAGCCCTCGGCGAAGAGACCGTCGACGGTTACGTCGCGGCCGAGAGCGGTGGAGCAGCGGAGCGTAATGTTCTCGTCCAGCAGCGACTCGATCTCCTGACGCACGATGCTCCGAGGCAGGCGGTAGGCGGGGATGCAACTGATGAGCATTCCGCCGGGCTCGGCCTCTGCCTCGAATACGGTGACCCTGTGCCCGAACCGCGAGAGGTAGTGCGCGGCCGCCAACCCGGCAGGCCCGGCCCCCACGACAGCCACCTTTTGCGGCTTCCCGCCTGGTTTTGCGGGCTTGGCAGGCTTGTACGCCGAGGGGCTGACGCGGTCCGTTACGAATCTTTTCAGGGCGCGAACGGCCACTGCCTCGTCACCGCTGGCGGCGAGCTGGCAGCGCTGCTCGCACTTGCGGTCGCAGACCCGCGCGCAGATCGAGGGAAACGGGTTGGCCTCGCGGATGATCTCATAGGCCTCCTCATATCGGCCCTTCTCGATGAGCGCTACGTAGCGCCAGGCCTCGGTGTCGAGCGGGCAGGCGGACTGGCAGGATGCGCCTACCAGTTCGCTGCACACGAAGGCGTCGCACTTTCGGTTCGCCACGTGTCGCTCGTACTCGCCGCGGAAGTAGCGAAGTGTACTGAGCACCGGGTTCGACGCCGTCTGGCCCAGGCCGCACATCGTGGTGTCCTTCACAGCGACCGCGAGTTCCTCCAATAGCTCGATATCTTCCGGCGCCGCCTTGCCCTTCGAAATGTCGTCGAGGATCTCGTACATCCGCTGCGTGCCCTTACGGCAGGTGAAGCACTTGCCGCACGACTCCTCCTTCAGGAAGTTCATGAAGTACTTCGCGACGTCCACCATGCAGGTGTTTTCGTCCATGACGATCATGCCGCCGGAGCCCATGATGGACCCCGCCGCGGCGAGGCTGTCGTAGTCGATCGGCAAGTCGAACCGGCTCACCGGGATGCACCCCCCGGACGGTCCGCCGGTCTGGACGGCCTTGACCCGGGCCTTGCCCACCGGTCCGCCGCCGATGTCGTAGACAACCTGCTGGATCGTGATGCCCATGGGCACCTCCACCAGGCCGGTGTTCTTGATCTTGCCGACTAAACTGAAGATCTTCGTGCCGGAGTTGTTCTTCGTGCCGATCTTGGCGAACTCCTGGGCGCCCTGGCGGATGATGACCGGAATGTTGGCCCAGGTTTCGACATTGTTGATGGCCGTCGGCTTGCCGTCGATCCCCTTGTGGATCGGGTACGGCGGGCGCTGACGCGGCTCGCCCATCTTGCCTTCGATGGCGCGGATCAGAGCCGTCTCCTCGCCGCAGACGAACGCGCCGGCACCCCGGACCACCTTGATGTCGAACGAGAAGCCGCTGCCCAAGATGTCCTGGCCGAGCAAGCCGAGCTCTCGAGCCTGCGCCAAGGCCACGGTCAGATGGCGGATGGCGAGGGGATACTCTGTACGGACGTACACAATGCCCTCGGTGGCCCCGGTGGCATAAGCGCCGATGATCATCCCCTCGATAATGCTATGTGGGTTGCCCTCGAGGATGCTGCGATCCATGTACGCGCCGGGGTCGCCCTCGTCGGCGTTGCACACCATGAACTTGCCGCGCCGGCCCGGCTGCTCGGCAAGCATCTGCCACTTCAAGCCGGTGGGGAACCCGCCGCCGCCCCGCCCGCGAAGCCCCGAGTCCTTCACCTCCTGAATCACCCATTCCGGCCGGCGGTCGGCCAGCACCTTCTCCCAAGCTGTGTAGCCACGCTGGACGATGTAGTCGTGAATCCGCGTCGGATCGATCTGCTGGTTCGTGTCCAGGATCGTCCGCTTCTGGTATCTGAAAAAGGGTATCTCGTCCCGCTGCTGGTAGACTTTCCCCGTGTTGGGGTCGCGGTAGAGCAAGTCCTCCGCGTAGCTGCCCGACAGGGCGGCTGACATGATCTTCGGCACGTCACCTAGCTTCACCTGCGTATAGAAGGCGCCCTGGGGCACGGTAAGGATAAAGGGGCCCATTTCGCAGAATCCGTGGCACCCGGTGGTCTGAATGGCCACCCTGTCCTGGAGGTTGTTCTGGATGATGTATCCCTTGACGGCCTGGATGACTTCACACGCCCCGCTCGCACGACAGGCCGTCCCGGCGCAGATGGCGATGCCAAGCTTTCCGGTGTCCCGGTCGGCAAGCAACAACGCTCGCAATTGTCTCAACTCGTCTATGGAAGATAGCCTGGGCATTCCCATTCCTTTACACCACAATCGTCGACAAGCTCCCGCGCCTGCGCTACGTCAATCATGTCAAGTCCAACACGCGGTTCTCGCACCCTCGGCGCGAGCAGATCTGTACGACGCCCCCGCCGCGAACCATCATCGGCACTGTCGGCGCCTCGCACTCCGAACACGCCGAGCTGCCGGCGAGCCGCGCGTGGCAGTGAGGGCAGTAGAAGGCCGCCACCGTGCCCGGAGGAATCTCACATTCAGCCGCGATGTTGGGGCTTCCATACAGCGACGACAGCCTTAGCCAGCCGTGCTGGCCGTCGAAGGATATGCTGCATCGGATGGAAGACCGGCCGTCGATGGGAAAGTCAGCGTCCATCAGGCTGTGATTGCAGCAGGGGCAACTGACCTCAATAGGGAAAGTGCTCCCATCTTCGCCGGCCTTGGCCTTGCCGATTCCCGCCGAGACTTCATCCAGGAGCAACCGGACCTTCGATCTCCTCACCTTCGAGAAGTAGTGGCCGTCGATGACAACCACGGGGCCCAGAGCACAGGCTCCAAGGCAGTTGACGGTTTCCAGAGTGAACTCCCCGTCCGCCGTCGTCTGTCCCACCTGGATGCCGAGTTGGCGCTCGAACTCCTCAACGACCCTGGGGGCGCCCCGGACGTGACAGGCCGTGCCAAGGCACGCGCAGACCAGGTGCCTCCCTCGCGGCACCAGGCTGAATGCACGGTAGAACGTAGCGATGCCGTAGACATCCACCAGGGACCAACCTGTTTCCTCGCTCAGAAGTCTCAGGGCCTCCTCGGGAAGATACCCGTGCCGGGCCTGGATCTCCTCGAGGACGGCGATCAACCCGCCCCGGTCGTCCCCGTGCCTTGCCAAGATCCGCAGTAGGTCCTCCCGATCCACCGCCTTCGGCCTCGGTGGACCTGCCTGATCCGCAGTCGCCAGTGCCTGGCTCATCCTACCGATACTCCTCGCAGTGCCAGATCCCGCCCTCTGGTTTGGGCGAGGTACAGGTCTCGGCATTGTCGCAGTTTATGCACAGCCCCGTATGTTCGTTCGTGCTCTGCCTCTTCGTCGGCTGCATCGGCACAGCGCGGGCTGGCGGCGAGGTTGGAACCGAGACGAACACATCGAACTCCTCGCAGAAGAAGATTGGGCGTCTCGGCGAGCTGCGGCCACCGCACGCCTTCGCGTGGTTGCAGTTGGAGCACAGATCCCGGTAAAGCCCGGACGCGTCGGAACGCCCCACAGCATCCAGCGGCATGTTTGCGGGATCGGGAAAGACGTGTTCGGTCGACATGATCCGATCTCCTTAGCTCCCGACGGCCTTGCCAAAGCTCCTCTCCTTTCCTCTGGAACGCGGTCTGGAGCCCAAGGCCCAGGACGGAGCTTTGGCTCTCGGGAAGCGATGAGTGCATGTGGCATGCCATCTCGTCCTGCCAACGGCGGGCGGGCGCGGAGCCACCGGCGCAAGACCTTATAAATAAAGGAGTAACGGGTTTCGAAAATGCCACCGAATAGCTGCACGAGCCGGCAATGCTCGGCTGCCCCGGGCGAGCGGGTGGCTGGGGAGTTTTGAATCACCGGGGTGGAATTCCCCGATCTGGTGCCCTCAGGAGCCGGGCCGCGATTCCATGCGCTTCAGCTTCTCCCGCAACGTCTTACGGTCGATCTGAAGCACCTCGGCAGCCTTGGTCCTGTTTCCCCCCAGGCTCGCGAGGACGTTCCGGACATACTCAGCCTCGACCTCCGCCAAGGAGCGGGTAAGGTCCTGCACACCGGTGGCGGAAAATCGTAGCGCCGCCGGCAGGTCCGGCACTTCGATACGGTCACCGTCGGTCATGACGACCAGATGGTGGAGGACGTTCTCCAGTTCTCGCACGTTGCCGGGCCAGTGGTAGCCATTCTTCAGCACATGCATCGCCTCATCCGAGAAGCGGGGCGCCGGTTTGCTCGACTCGCTGGCATACTTCTTCGCGAAGTGGTGTGCCAGCAGCAGGATGTCGTCCCCGCGTTCCCTCAGCGGCGGCAGTTGAATCGTGATCACATTCAGGCGGAAGTACAAGTCCTCGCGGAACAGGCCCTTCTTGATCAGGTCGGGTAGCGATTTATTCGTCGACGCGAGAACCCGGACATCCACCTTTCTGCCGCGCTTGGCGCCGACCATATAGACTTCCCGATCCTGCAGCACACGAAGCAGCTTCACCTGCATGGCCAAGCTGGTCTCACTGACCTCATCAAGGAGGATCGTGCCGCCATCGGCGGTCTGGAAGAAACCCGCGCGAGACTCCCCGGCGCCCGTGAATGCCCCCTTGACGTAGCCGAACAGCTCACTTTCCAGCAACCCCTCCGGAATACCGCCGCAGTTAACCGGCACGAATGCTGCGGCGGGTCGCTGGCTGCTGTAATGGATCGCTCGAGCGACGAGTTCCTTGCCCGTACCACTCTCTCCCACGATGAGTATGGTGGCGGAGCTGGACGCGGCTTTGCTGATGGTCTTGAAGACGTCCAGCATAGGCACGGAGTCGCCGATGAGCCCGTACGGCCTGGCCGGCGACCGCTCGGCGGCGGCGTAGCCAAACCGGCGTAGACGCAGCTTTTCCAGCGATCGACGGACTGCGGCCAGCAGCTCCTCATCCGTAAACGGCTTGGGCAGGTATTCCTCCGCGCCAGTTTTGACGGCCTCCACGGCTCCGTCGATGGAAGGATACCCCGTGATCATGATCACTTCCGTATCTCGGTGATTGGCCCGAACGTGCCGCACAAAGTCGATGCCGCTGACCTTCGGCATCTTCCAGTCTGTTATCACCAAGTCGATCGGAGTGCTCTCGGCGATCCGGATCGCCTCGGGCACACCGGGCGCAGTGAAGACCGTGTATCCCGCTGCTGTAAGATTCCGCTGCAACACCTCGACCGTGTTCGGTATGTCGTCCACAACGAGAATCGACATTTTTTCACGTGGTGACATCATGGATCCGGTTTCCACTGGCTCTCCTGCTGGCGTTCACTGGAAGCTCGACGTCGAACCGGGCGCCCTGGCCGGGAGCACTCTCGACGCGAATATGGCCGCCATGGGATGTCACGATACCGTGGGCCATGGGCAGGCCCAGGCCCGTGCCTTCGTTGACCTCCTTGGTCGTGAAGAACGGGACGAAGATTTCCTTGAGAACCTGTTCGCTCATCCCGGTGCCGTTGTCCTGGACGGTGAGCAGCACGCAATCCGCAGAGGCGCGCGTTGCGACCTCCAACACGCCGCCGTCGGGCATGGCGTGGATAGCGTTGACCACCAGGTTCACCAAGGCCTGACGCAATTGCGAGGCATCGGCGGTGATCTCCGGCAGATCCGGCGACAGGTGACGCACGACGGCGATGCCGTTTCTGACACACCTTGGCTCGAGCAGGCCTATCGCTTCTTCGGCCACGACGTTAAGGTCCAACCTGGCCTTCTGCGGGGGCATCTGACGCGAGAACAACATTAGGCTGTTGATGATCTGTCGCGCATGCAGGCACGTGGCCACGATCTTTGCGAGATCCGGGATGACACGTTCGGGAAGGCCGGGCTGCTTCTGCGCCAACTGGGCAAAGCCGAGAATGTTGCCCAGCGGCTCGTTCAACTCGTGCGCGACGCCCGCCGCCAACTGCCCGATCGTCGCCAGGCGATCAGCGTGACGGAGTTGCTTTTGCATGCGGAGACGGTCTTCCTCCGCCTGTCGCCGCTCGATGATGAGCGCGATTTGACGGGCCACCGCATCAATCAGATTTCGCTCTTCTCTCAAAAACGGCCCCTCGTACAGTCCGGGCTTTTCCTCGACGTACACCACATCGACGTGGCCTCTCGGCTCGCCGTTCACCACGATCGGAGCTGACTGCACCTGACCGCCTGCCTTGAAGTTGACGGTCACGTAGGACTGCCCGTCAAAGACAATTCGCCCTGCCGTTATGTCTGGATACTGCCAGGCGGGAGGTAGCAGCTCGACGGCGCCTTGCAGGATCTCCGCCACGGATATGCCGGAGCGTTCCACAAGCTGCGCCAGGCTGTACAGGCACGTCAGCTCCTTCACTCGCTCGCGTAGGGCAGCGTCCTGTGTTTGCTCGTTCCCCATCCTCTCCTCGTCTTGGCTGGTATACGCCTGAGCACGCATTTGCCCAAGCCATCACAGGCTCTCGACATATGAATACTAATCGATTGCGGTCGAGATTTCACGCGCCTTCCACCCCGGGTCCGCGACAGTCCAGGCAGCCTTGGGGTGGTCCGGTCGGGTGTTCCGGTACCGTTCGCAGCGGTCGCCCCGCGAGAGCCGTAGCGCCCGCAGCGTCACGATCGACTCAACGCCGGGCAGGAGCCGGCTTGATGGCCCAGAAACGGCGTTTTTTGAGCCAGCCTGTCCAATGCGCCGTCATAGAGCTAAGCTGTTACGACTTCGCTGCAAGCCGCTTCTGACGGTCGGGCGGATCCGTTGCTTGGCGGAACCGCGCACTTGTCCAATTCAGGCTGACCCGGTACACGTGCGAGATCATCAGACGGGCCCAGGCCGAGGCGACCCTCCCGAGACCGTTGAGCGTGCTCACGACGAAGGTTTTGCGCGACTGAAGGCGCATTGTCCAATCAAGGGTCACAAACACGATGAACCACCAGACCCCGTTGCCTTGAGACTATTCACGGCGTACAAGAAAGCGTGATCCGCGAGGCAACAGGGGTGGCGTATTGGAGAGACCTATGGCAGAGCCCATGTACCCGGTCTACTACGATTCGCGCAAGGCCTTTGGCAAGCACTTCAACGCCTACAGCCGGCAGATGGGCCTGAAAGCGACCACTCCTGCGTCGCTGAAGGCCTGGACGAAACGTGCGAGGGCGAAGCTGGTGGATCTTCTGGGCCTCGAGCGGATGCAGCCAGCCGCACCCAGGCCCCGCAAGACCGAGTCGGTGGATTGCGGCGATTACAGCCGCGAGCGTTGGCTTATCCAGACGCAGCGGGACGTGATCATGCCGTTCTACGTCCTAGCGCCGAGAGGGGCGAAGGGACCGCTGCCGGCGGTGCTTTGCCCGCACGGCCACGGAGGCGGCGGCAAGGCGGCCGTGGCGGGGGTCCACGCCTGCGCAGAGGTGACCGCGGCAATCGCGAACTACAACTATGCCTACGGCGTCGATTTTGCTCGCGCGGGCTTCCGCGTGTTCTGTCCCGACGCGCGTGGGTTCGGCGAGCGGCAAGAGAAGGAGGTCCGCCAAGCGCCCCTCAGCTCGTCCTGCCACCACCTGCAACTGATGGCCGGCCCCTTGGGCATCCCTGTGGCCGGTCTGTGGGTCTTCGACCTGATGCGACTGGCCGACTACGTGCTCTCGCGGAAGGACGTGTGGCCGGACAGGCTGGGCTGCGCGGGCCTGAGCGGCGGGGGTCTGCAAACGCTTTACTTCAGCGCCATTGATACCCGCGTAACCTGCGCGGTGGTCAGCGGCTACTTCTACGGCGTGCGCGACTCGCTCCTGATGATGCCCGGCAACTGCGACTGCAACGTCATTCCACGTCTGTGGGAGAACTTCGACATGGGCGACGTCGGGGCATTGATCGCACCGCGGCCGCTGTTGATCGAGACGGGCGATCAGGACCCGCTCAACGGCGCCGGCGGCCTGAAGAACGTTTCCTCGCAGTTGAGAATCACCCGCAGGGGCTACCGGCTGCTCGGATCGGGCGACCATCTCAAGCACGATGTTTTCGCCGGTCAGCATCGGTGGAACGGCACCGAGGCGATCCCGTGGATGCAGCGATGGCTGGCGTAGACATGCCCGGACGGGTGCCCCGTTCTTTGCGAAGCAAAGGGTGGGGTATTGCCTGTAAAGGAGCCCCTAGATCCATCCTGACACTCTTTCCTTACTTCATGGCGCCCGTTCACAGTACTGGTCAGCGGGCGTCTATCTCTCGCCCCCGCAAAGCCTTGCGGCGCCCCCTTCGCCCCCGAACTGGCCCGTCGTTTTGCCCCCGCTTGTTGACGATTGTCTCCGCCAGCCTGCCAATTGTGCATGCGCGGGCACGACCTGGCTGCCAGAATTCGCATCAAAACCAAGGCAACGTTTTTAGGGGACTTCCGCCTAGACTACGTCGGTCGGCAGCCAGAGTCCGTCGCGACCGCTCGCTCGGAGCGCGTTGTCTACACGCTCCCCCAGGTCACTTCGGGGCCGGTAGACACTGCAAGGCTTGGAAAGCCATGTTCGGATCAAGCAGTGGGAAGACCCAGGATTCCCCCACACCATGACTGAAGGCCTCGGGGTAGTACCCATGTGTAACGGCTGTTGTGACAGTCACGGAAGGAACCAGCATCGAAAGGACCCAACACGCGACCTTCTGAAGCTTGGAGCCCATGGGTGCTAGGTGTACATCGAACCGCTGAAGCAAACCCTCGTCGCTGCATATCTCCTTGGACAGTGCGCTCAGCGTCGACTTGTACCCGAATGTATCCATGTCGACAATCGGCCAGTCCTTCACGACAGAGGCGTTGATCCGCATGAGAGCCTCCAGCCGCCATGAGTTCCCCTCAAGCCTTGGTCTTCCCGCAATAAACACATAGGCCGAGTAGTCCTGTTCACCAAGCACAGCCGCGAGGCGCGCACACTTGAACGGGAAGAACGCGACAAGCGCATTCACGCCGGCAGCATCAAACCCCTCGTGGCCAGTGACTATCTCCGCGTGGTGCGTACCACTGTACAGCCACGGCATCTCATCTGCTTTCTCCGCAATAAGAGTGTCTTCATCTACATCGCCTGCTACCTCTCTGAGCAAACCTTCCCATTCCTCTCTCGTCGGTCGATACTCCCCGGCTTCACTGTACGCTATCGATACATGTCTTGAATGACGCGTGAGCCGATCGAGGGCAAAGAAGATTCCGCGAGTCGTCAAGGCAGAAATATCCACGATCAGCTCATTCCCACCGACAAGCTGAGCCGCCTCCCTTGCCCAATCTTCACCATCCTTCAACTCTACTACCTGCCACCGGCCGGAAGCCACACGACTCGCCAATGCTTCGAATTCCTCGCGAAACTCGACATTCAAGTCCCCGTTATCGCCATACCTTCCCAGAACAAGGGCAGGCACACTGACTTTCGTGTCTGCCAATCGCCGCAAAAACCCAATAGAGCGCTCTTCAAACCCCTCTACTACAAGCACAGCAGGCACACGGTCATTATCGGCCCGCCACGTAGAAAACGGTATTTCCTCAATGGCCTTCTCGATATACCACTCGCACAACCTCGTCTCAATGTTGCTGTCTCCCGTCAAGTGAAAAACCCTCCCTCGTCTTCTGACAGGCCAGGGCCGATAGACGTTGGATCGCGAAGCCACTTCTCGTAGGTCGCCACAGTGATCGCGATGCACCCCCTTCGGTTCGGACTGAAGGGAAAGCACGGCGCAAATAGTCGGCGTATGTAAAGCTTCCGCGTGGGCTCACCTAGTCGGCTTTTCCCATACCCGCCGTCCACAAGCACACTGTGCTTGAGCAGCCCGCGGTGAATCGCCAAAGCGTCTCCTGAAAGACACCCAGCGCCTTCGATCTCAATCCTCAATCGCTCGTCCTTGGTCTTCTTCTCACCCGAGGCAAGCAGGTACTTCCTTACAAGCGCACCAATGCGAACCGCGAACTCATGAAGCTGCTCTCCGTGCGGTGGGGTGCGCTTCAGGTCGCGCAACTGCTGCCTCGCGAAGCGTTTCACTATGAGATCCTGTTCGGCTGCCGTTAAGGGCTCCTGAATACTCGCCCAGTCGTCTCCCACAAGGGCACGTAAGAGCTCGATCACGTAGCTAACGTCCCCAGAACATAGTCGACATACCAACCCAAACCCGAAAAACCGGGCGTCGCCAGCGCGCCCCCTACTTTTACCGGAGTGTCCATGTGTGGCTATATTACATATATATGCTCCGAAGTGTCCCTCATGTGGATGTTCTCCCATCAGGTCCTTCAACTGCGACACACTACCATGGCCTGTCTCTTCACATCTCGCCTGCAGCACCTCTTCGAGGAACTCACGTCCCTCCTCCTCACTGGCGCTGAAGTAGACTTCGCCCAGGTTCACTCTGGTAAGCTCTCGCCCCTCACGATACTGCCGGGAGAGCGTATCACCAAGTTCAGGACCATCACCTTCGCTGGTTATCTTTACTCGGATCTCGCTTGATGGATTGAACAGCACAGGGTTATAGGCGCGTTGCACAAACTCCTGTACAACCGTAACGCTGTAATCATCAAGCATGAAGTATATGTCCCTTGATTCTCCCAGCGGAATGGTCCTAATGGCGCGGGCAAGCAGCAACAACACATCCGATCGGCATAGATTGCTCGGGAGGTAGTCCTCGGGGCGCACAAGATTCGAAAGGTCCACGACACGTTTCTCAAGGCGCTCCATCACAACATCAATGTCGGCCCACGCATTGGCACGCTTGCCCCCTACGCTCTCTCCCAAGAGATCATTGACTATCCTGGCGACAGCGTGCAGGTTCGCCCCGCTGATCTCGGCCATCCCTTCAATCCGAAGCCATACCAAACTACGGATCACCTCTAGAGCGAACTGTGCGTTGAAGTATTCGCGACAGAAGTCCTCTGCTCTTTCCGGAGCCCTGCGTTGCAGATACTTATAGCCTGAACGGAGAAACGGTGATCGAATGTCGTAGCAACTCACGAGGAAGCCAAGAAAGGGCGTCTGACTCAGCCGCGTTGCCACTGCCTCGGGACGAGCCTCATCCCGACGTGGCCACGCCTGACTCTGAATTGAAAGATGGCGGAGCAACATTGTCTTGCCGCAGCCACGTGGCCCCACAATGACAACAGTCTCGGATCGCTCAATTCTCGATGTCCATCCCAGTCTATCACGGAAAAGGAGCACAACATCCTGGGGCTTCAGATTCAGCGCATTCGAGTTACCAAGGGGGTAGCGAAACGAGAGCTCACTTTCTGCCTGCATGACTTCAAACGCCGGCCGCGCGTGGCCCGTCGAACTCTCAGCCAGGGCACGGTCAATCTCGCCCGCGATCTCCTCAGGGCGATCAGCGCGTCGAGACACGTCTGTGTCCATCAGCCGGTGAGCTAGTTTGCGCAGGCTTGTGACGAGGCTGCGGTCAACCTGGCTCAACTTCGGAAAACGGATGCGCTGAAATGCATCTAGAAGTCCGTAGATATGTTTACCTAGGTAGAAGTAGTCGCCCCGCTCGTGTTCATCTGGTCGGTCCAGAATCAGCGGGCGAGTAGAGCCAAAATCAATTAGCACCGCTTCAAACCGATGCGTTGATCCTTCATCAGAAGCCACTGGCCTCACCAGAACATTGTCGTCATGCAGGTCATAGTGCCACAGGCCCCGCCCATGCATTCGCGTCAAAGCCCAAGCGATGCCAGAGAGAACAGCAACAACGTCGGCTCGGCCGAGGTCTGCGGGAGGCAATTCAGTAAAACGTCGGAGCGGCTGAGCATCAGGAATGTAGTCGAACAGCATGCACACCACCTCAAGCCCAGTTCCCCGCAAAGACAAAGTTGTCGTAAATGCCCGGACAAAACGGGCGATGTTTCTGTGCGGAGAGCATTGGACGAGAGAGCGTGGCTCTTGAAGTGGATTTCGTCCCGGCTTAATCCGATGGGAAGGGATGATCTTGACAGCAAAAGCTTGAGGCAGTTCATCCTCAACTCTGAGTGTCCAACCATAGAACCCTCTCCCCAGTACCTCAGTTACACCCATCCCCTCAATACTGAGCGTCAGCAGGTCAGCGGAAAGGTCTATGGGAGCTCCACAGGCAGGGCATGTCCCATCGCGTCTAGTTGACTTCCCCGAGCAGAACAGGCATCCGTACTCTTTGCTGGACATAGGTTGACCTATTCATCTTGTTGTGTTGGCTTGAACATATTCCGGGATATTGCCTCAACACGGTCCATGACATCGCTCACCGCATACCCCGCCACAAAGGCGATGGCGTACATCAGCATACGGCCCTCCGTCGAAATGTCGATCCTGTCCGCCGCCACCATGACTTGGAGCCCGATGAAGCTGAGCATATACACTAGGGGGCCCAGGATAGCCCCAAGCACGGGCCTGGATACATAATACACGAGATATCCGTAACCCCAGACGATAGGTCTGTGATGACCATCTGTATGTGGTCCCCTTTCTTCTGTTATTAGAGCGTGATAGTATCTTCGAATGGTCGCGATGGACGCGCCTAGAAGACCAAACGCGCCACAAAGCACATGCGCCCTCAGAACTGGAGACTCACTGAGTCCCGGAATGAGATCAAGATGAAGAACGATGATAACCACGGGAGTCGCGATGAGGCAGAGCCCGAGGACTGCCCCTATGATGTAGCAGCTGTAGTGTCTTCGGACGGCCATAACGCCCTGTTCCTCATCCGACATCCCGAGAAGCATCCGCTCGGAGTACGCAGGTGGCTCGCGGCCTCAGCACTTCGAGTATATTGTCTCGTTTCCACGTCCTGAACGCTGGCACCCTATGGGCTCGCGGGATTATCCACCGGGCCCTCGCTATCGCCGATATCTGCTCCACAGACTGCAGGGGGGAGGGTCGAAGCCTCTTATGTTCTCCACGAAGAAACTGGGCAGAGTTTTCTCCTAGACTGCACATAAACACTTCGCGCCTTATATTGTGCCGGAGCAGGTCTCGATTCTGGCCAAGTAATGCAAGCACACGCCGGATGGCGCGAAATCGCCAGTTGGGGCCGTCGCCAAATCGGTTGTTGCGTGCGTAGGGATCCTCCTTGGCCGAAAGATAGTGGCGCATTAAGTCGAACAGATCGTCTGGAACGTGGAAGTGCCCCCACCCGCCGGTGAATCCGACGGACTGGAAAAAGCGGGTACCCTCAAGTACGAGGCGATTGTAAACGGCTGAGCGACCGAGCGCAGAAGTGGTAGTGACCAGCGCGAGCTGCGGCCGCCTGCATTCGCCGGAGATGATCCCACAGGAATTTCGATATCGCTTGCGAAACACTGCACGTACGTTGGACGAGCGAATCAGACAAGCGAGTAGCTTCCCCGCAAGCAACGAGTTGTAGGGAGGAACAGCCCCGAGTACATACGCATCCAGAACGCAGGCAAGGCGATGGGATCTGTCGGATGCGGTCCACCCAATTGCATCGTCTCGCGCTTTCAAGTTGAAGACAGGATCCCCAAGGGCGATGAGGCCGACAAGCTTGTCGTTGCTACCATCCCAGACGATGAATCGAATCCTCCTCCCAAACCCTTGCGACACAGGAACACTCCACGTAAGCGCAGCCAGACGGAATAGGTCGGATTGCCAGCTTCCGCCTCGAATGACTTCCAGACGGGGGGAGATTCGGTCAGGATCGACCGCATCACCGTCAGCGAAGCAATCCCGCAGAAGTGGCCAAGAGCGCGCTATGAAGCCCGACTCTTTGAGAAGCTTATCACGACGCTGGATAGCGTGTACCGTACGTATCGCGTCCTTGGAGTCACCAGGGGCAACCAAGAGGCCCTCTTCGTCCTTCTCAAACCCAAGCGTCTGCAAATGGCGACGGAGACATCGCTTGATCTGTGACTCAATGGTCAGTAGAGGAATGGAACGCTTCATCATCGGGCCTCGGTACGTGGGAATGATGCTCCAAACAGGCGAAACGACCTCTTGTTAGACGACGGCGAACGCTGTGTCAAGATTAATGTGGGAAGCACCAGCGTGCACCGTGTTGAGCTATAGCGGCAGCTTCTGCCGTCGGAGGCGGGAAGGGCATCGCCCACGTCGAGAAGCCGCGGGTCGGTGTCGATGTTCATCGTCAGGCTTAGCCTGCCGCGCGCGCACGCCAGCGGATTTGGCTGCGGATGCGGTGAGGCAGCGATCGGGGCCGTCGCCCGAGAAACCTTTACTCTGCTGTAACCTCTTGTATGTGCTAGGCATATGTCCTTTTCCCGGCCGGATTTTTTGCGGATTGGATGTGTACAAGTGTTGACAGATAGCACTATATGCCGACACTATTACACATGGCCAGGACTGACCGCGACAAGGTGCTAGACATCATCCGCCGGACGGGCATGGTGCGTCTCCGCGACCTGCGGGAGCGGGGGCTGCACCCCGAACACCTTCGTCGGCTTGCGGCAGACGGTCTGATTCTGCGCGTTGCCCGCGGCGTGTACGTTCCCGCCGACGCCGAGCCGACCGGGAACCACTCGCTGGCCCAAGCCGCAAAGCAGGCTCCGCACGGGGTGATCTGTCTGCTCTCGTCCCTCCGCTTTCACGAAGTCGGTACACAGAACCCGTTTCAAGTCTGGATGGCTGTGGATCGACGTGCCCGCAAGCCGCAGGTGCGTAGTCCTCGGCTTCGTGTTGTTCGTTTCTCCGGGGCGGCTTTGACCGAGGGCATCGAAGTGCACAACATCGAAGGGGTCTCGGTTCGCATCTACAATGTCGCGAAAACCGTCGCGGATTGCTTCAAGTATCGCAATAAGCTCGGCCTTGATGTGGCGATCGAAGCTCTGCGAGAGGGGATCCGAGGCCGTCACTTCACGCGGGATGAACTCTGGCAGTACGCCAAGACCTGCCGCGTAACGAACGTGATTCGTCCTTACCTGGAGGCGACCGTGTGACAGAGGCCCGGGACAACCCGGCGGCCAGATCGACTCGTCAGCGATTGCTCAACCGCAGCCGCGAAACGGGCGACGACTACAACCTGCTCCTCACGTGGTTCGGCGTTGAACGGCTCCTGTATCGGCTAAGTCGCTCCGAGCATGCCGACGCCTTCATTCTGAAGGGAGCGATGCTTTTCGCCGCCTGGACAGGCACTACCTATCGCCCGACACGTGATCTCGACCTGCTTGGCTTTGGCGACGCGTCGGCTGAGCGTCTCGTCTCGCTGTTTTGCGGCCTGTGTGCAACCAGGGTCGAGGACGACGGCCTTCGATTCGACCCCGAGACCGTGACCTGTGAGCCGATTCGTGATGAACAGGTATACGGCGGCATGCGGGTCAAGTTGCTGGCCTTTCTGGGCAATGCTCGTATCAGCCTTCAGATCGACATAGGCTTCGGTGATGTGGTGACGCCCGAGGCGAAGTTGACGGAGTTTCCGACGCTTCTTGACCATCCGGCACCGGTCATTCGAGCCTACCCGGTCGAAACTGTTGTCGCCGAAAAGCTCGAAGCGATCGTGTCACTCGGCATGGGCAACAGTCGGATGAAGGACTTCTACGACCTTTGGGTCTTAACCCGTGAGTTCGATCTGGATAACGCCGTAGTTGCCGAGGCCATCCAAGCGACGTTCAAACGCAGGCAGACACCGATACCCGCGACGCTACCGGTGGCCCTCAGCGAGGAATTCACGGCGGATCCGACGAAGCCGGCTCAGTGGACGGGTTTTCTCACTCGTTCCGGCTTGGCCGCCGATCTGGAGTTGGCAGACGTGGTCGCCGTGATTCGAGACCGCTTCGCACCACTGATTGGCGTCAAGACGTGAGCGCCAGCGTCTACCTATTCGTGCTCCTTGCCGACGCCATCGAGCAAAGTAGTAATTACCACTGTACTGCCCAAACGCTGTCGTAAGTCGTTTAAAAGTGTCGGTGTGCCGCTCGGGTTTGCACCCACGTTGCGTACAGAGTTGCGTCAGAATACTTTCGCAGTTCAGCCGAAGCAGGGCTGATCGAACCGCCCTCACGGCCTGGAAACGCCGGTTCGCCGACGTGTCAGGCAGCGACTGTCGGCCGGCAAGCCGGCGGTCGGCTGTCAGCAGGTGCCCAGGATCGAGTCAACGAATCCTCACCATTGCCAAGGCAGGCAAAGGATGGCGAACCCGTACGCTCATCGTGTCCCCCAGGTCCAGAGAAGGACCTGGGCCACCCGCCTCGTGTGTCAGGGCGGCCAGGTCGTCGCGGGAAATATGCTTCAGGGCAAACTTCCCGCTGCCGGCCAGCGCGCATTGACCACAGTCCAGCGGTCTTACGCTTCACACGCTCGACGAGCTGGGCTTTGGCTGGGACTTCTCGCTGATGGATTATCTCTCGTATGCAGCCGATCCGATCCCGGCGGGTCAGCCGCGGCAGCCGGGGTCTTTCACCGACACGACGCGGTTCGGAGGGAGGGGGACGGAGACCCCGTCCTTCCTACCCCTGCCACCCGCCAATTAGCGCAGCACAATCATCTGATACGTCTCGAAGTCGCGTAAGTCGATCACGATGTTGCCGCCGTCGTGGGCATGTCACCCAGGCGGCTGGCACGGTCCGGCACAGCCGGGCCGTGAGTTCCTGAATGTGCAGGCTGCAAAACCGGTGGCGGGCACCATGCCCAATCCCGGCAATTCCGGCGTGAGCGCTCAGTCGAACGCGCCCGGAGCGGGCATGTTCTGTGTGGGAGCCCCGTTCCTTTCGGTGGATGCCATTCCGGCAACTTCGGGCGCGGACCCAGTCTAACGCGCGAGACTTACCAGCCGGTGCGGCGACGTGACAGCAACGTCCGAAAGCCTCACACGCTCCAGGTCGCTCACGGACTCACCGGCCGCTCGACGTCACCGCAGTCGCGTTCGATGAAATTGCCCAGCCGATTCAACAACGCCGTCGTGATGACCGTACCCCATCGTACCTGCGGCGTTAGCAGCGCGTTGGGATTGTCCGGCAGACACGAGGCCTGTTGACCCAGTACCCCCATGCTCAAGATGACCAAACCCACTCTAGCCCAGCGGCGCATAGCCTGTCCCGTCGGATCGGTAACCCCCGCCGATCCGGCGTAGACCATCGGACACAACACGCTCCTTGCCGAGTACCGACCGCACCAGTCGTGGCACGCCCCCAATTCTCGGACGTCCACCCCTCACGACGCTCGATGGTCGACCACCCCGCGCCGGTCCGGGCGCCCCACGCAGCCTCGGTTGACACCGCACATGCCGACACGCACAGTAGGCACGAACCTCGCCCTGGTCGTCGATGCGCGAGCAACTCGGAGCCCCTGCGATGCCCACCGCCAGCCAGCCGCCTGACGATCCGCACGGTCGCGCCGCCGCCACATATCACGATGCGGTAGATCAGCCGGGCGCCAATCGCATCGATGGCTCGCCAGCGGCCCGCGCCGTGCTCGCACTGCTCCTGTTCGCCTTCGGCGCCTATCAGTCGGTGCTCTTCTTCGGCCACACTGTTACGCCGCACCCCGACATGTGGCCCTTCGTGCGAACCGGTCATGAGTTGCTCGCGTTCGAGACGCCCACCAGCTTCAAGCGCGCTCCCTTGGTCGGGCTGCTTCAGGCAGGCCTGAGTCGGTGTATGCCCAGGCCCCACCCCGATCTGACGGCTGCGTGGCTGTTGAACGCGATGCTGCACCCGCTCTCTGTCGTTCTGCTTTGGCTGGTGGCACGTCGGATCGTTGGCCAGGCCGGCTTCTGGGTGGCGCTACTCGCGTCGATCAATCCCTGGCTCGTGTACATGCTCACCGAGGGCATCGCCGAAACGACGCTGCTGTTTTTCGTCCTGGCAACATGCTACTTCGTGCTCCGGCACTCTCGATGGAGCTACCTGTTCGCCTGCCTGGCCATGATGGCAAGGTACGACGCGGCGCTGCTCTTGATCCTCGCCTTCGCAGCGGATATCGCGCACAGCAAGACCGCCCGCCGGCGCGTCTGGGCCGTTGTAGCCGCGGCCCTTGCGGCTCTGCCGCTGGCGATTTGGCTGCTTGCCACCTGGAGCCTCTGGGACGCCCAGGGCCAAACCCATTACCTCAAAGAGCTGGGGGCAGCCAGCGGCGGCCGAATCGTGCTTGCAGAGTGCGTCGCCGCATTATGGCGCGTCGCGTTCTACCCGCTACTCGTGCCGCCCATCCAGCTTTCCGACAACGCCGCCGTCCTTTTCTACGGCATGGCCAAGATCCTCGCCGCCCTCATTTTCGCCCTGGGAATCTTTCACATCGCACGCCGACGGCAATGGGCCGTCCTGGCGCTGGCGGGCTTGCTCGCCGCTTACCTACTTGTGCACGCCGCACATTCCTTCGTGTACCCGCGATTCTTTGTGATCGTCCATTGGATCGCCCTTGCCATCTGTGCGGCCGGCCTTCAACTTGTAGCCAACAAACTCGCCGGCCTCATTCGACCTCCGCAACTCCGGTCGGTTCTCGTGCTCTTCTCGATGATCGTCGCCCTGGCCTGGGTCGTCTGGCTCGCCCGCTATCTGCCGCAAATAGCGCCGGTCTGCCCGCCGTCCGCTTCGCTGCCATACGTCGCTGTCGCGTTAATCGCGTTGGTGTGCCTGCTGTCGACGGCGGCTTCAGGGGCTCGACACGCCCTGCCAAACCTGGCCAAGGCCGCCTGGGTGGCTCTGATGGTCGTCTCCAACCAGTTCGTCCTGGTCCCCACCGTCGGCGACGGGCTGCGCAATAGCGAGTTCAGGCAGTTGGCCGACTGGTACGCCGGCACCGCCCAGCCGGGCGAGGCCCTGGCCTGTTCCCAGCCCGGCATGCTCCGCATCCTCGCACCAGGCCGAGCCGCCGACCTGGTTCACTTCGAGTCGATCAAAGCAGACACGCTTGACCAGTTCACGCAGGAGTGTCGCGCCAAGGGCATCGCCTACGTCGCATGGGATTCCAGGGTCGGCCTCTACCCACGCACCCGCAGCTACCGCCTGTGGCACATGGCTCGACTCGTCCTGCTCGGCGAGCCCCGTGATGTGGGCCCCTATCAGTTCATCACCCAGCTCAGACACGGCAGGCAATTCATAAACGTCTTTCGTCTCCAGCCCCCCTAGCGCCGCGCGTCGGCGGCTCGCCCCATGCGACCGCCGCGCACGACGTTCTTCGCGCGAACATCGTCGGATATCAGGTTGTCGGCTTGATGCAACCCCGGATCCGTCGGCGACCTTCAGCCCCCGTCGCCATGGAACAACCCCATCTGGTCATCCTGCTCAGCCATCCTGTCCGGCTTCGGCAAACCCACATGCTCGTACGCCGTCGGCGTGGCGCATCGCCCCTGACGCGTGCGGATCACAAACCCGATCTGGAGCAGATAGGGCTCGACTACGTCCTCCAGCGTATCGCGCTCCTGCCCCATGCTCGCGGCGATCGCCTCAATGCCCGCCGGCCCGCCCTGGTACGTCTGCATCAGGATCCTGAGGAACGCCCGATCCAGCTCGTCCAGCCCCAACGCATCGACCTGCTGAATCTCCAGCGCCTTGGTTACCACCTCGCGCGTAAGACGTCCGTCGGCACGCACCTGAGCGAAATCGCGACCTCGCCGAAGCAGCCGATTCGCCACCCGCGGCGTGCCACGCGATCGATTCGCGATCGTCTCCAGCGCCCCATCCTCCGCCGACACCGCCAGCTTCTTCGCCGACCGACGCAGAATCTCCGTCAAATCCTCCGTGCTGTAGAAATCCAGGTGATAACGCAGCCCGAACCGATCCCGCATCGCCGCCGTCAGCAGCCCCGCCCGCGTCGTCGCACCGATCAACGTAAACCGCTTCAGCGCAAAGTTGATCGTCCGGCCGCCCAATCCCCCCTCGATCGTGTAGTCCACGCGAAAGTCCTCCATCGCCGGATAGAGAAACTCCTCCACCACGTTCGCCAGACGATGTGTCTCGTCGATGAACAACACGTCCCCCGTCTCCATATTCGTCAGTAGCGTCATCAAGTCGGCCTGTTTGGCAATCGCCGGGCCCGACGTGATCCGAAGCGACGCGCCCATCTCGTGGGCGATCACATGGGCAAACGTGGTCTTGCCCAAGCCCGGCGGACCGTCCAAAAGCACGTGCTCCAACGGCTCGCCACGCTTCTTTGCCGCCGCCATGGCGATCTCAACCTGCTCGACCACCTTCCGCTGACCCACACAGTCCTTGAGTCGTTGGGGCCGCAGCGACTGGATGAACCCCTCCTCATCCACACTGCTCGATTCACCCGAGATGATTCGTTCCCGCGCCACGCTTCACCTGTCCCCCACACCGACCACCATGCGCCCACGCGCTCGCCGCCGCTACCCTTCCGCCCCCGTCTTCACCCGATAGGCAACCTCCACCCACTGTTCCACCGTCTCCAACTCCGCGTGCAACTGCCCCGCCCGTTCGATCCATCGCTCCACGTCGGCCCGCGCATCACCCCACTCGGTCAAAACCCGAATCGCCAACCGCTGCGGTTCGGTCCAGCCCGGCCTGCGCTCCTGCGACTCGACTTGGCCTGCCGCCGCGCCGACCGCAAATGCCCCCACCTTGCCTTTCAGCTCGGCAATGATCGTCTCCGCCGCTCGCTTGCCGATCCCCGGCAGCCGCGCCAGATGCACCGCATCGCCCGCCTCGATCGCGCCGGCCACCGCCGCTACCGGCTCGGCCAGCGCGCGCAGCGCCTTGCGGGTCCCCACACCCTTCACGCTGATGAAACGCCCGAAGAATACCCGATCCTCCGGATGCAAAAACCCCACCAGGCGAGGAATCATGTTGCCCCCAGCCGCATTGCCCTCCAGGAATTGCAGCGTGTGCAACGTCACCTGCTGCCCCCGACACGCCGCCAGCTCGCCCACCGCGTAACCCGGCACGAGCACCTCGTACCCCACCCCGTCCCGCTCCAGGACGATTGCCCCCTCACCGATCTCCGCAACCGCGCCGGTCAATCGCGCGATCATCTGGCAGCCCTCCGCCCCCGACGCTGCGTCGCGCACAGCGCCACCGCCAGCGCGTCGGCTACGTCCGCCGGCTCCGGGATCCGCGGCAAAGCCAACGTCCGTACGATCGCCCGTTGCATCTGCGTCTTGCTCGCCTGCCCGTTGCCCGTCAGGCTCTTCTTGATCTCGGTCGCCGAGAAGCTCAGCACCTTCACGTCGCGCCGTGCCGCCGATGCCAGGATTGCACCCCTCGCATGCCCCATCATGATCGCCGTCCGTGGATGTCGATAGTGCGAATACAACGCCTCCACCGCCATGACCCCCGGCTTGTGCTCGCCCAGCAGCTCCTCGATTCCCTCCGCCAACTTCGCCAGACGACCCTCCAGCGACCCGCCCGTTCCCGGTCGTATCACCCCCGCTTCAACTACTCGCATCGATCCGTCCACAGCGTCCACCACCGCATAGCCGGTAATCTGCAAGCCTGGATCGACGCCGCAAATTCGCATGGCACGCGTCCCCCGGCGATCTGGCGGCCGCATCCGATCAGGTTCGACGCCACACCGTTCCGCCGGGCTTGTCCTCCAACGCAACGCCCGCCTGAACCAGCTCGTCTCGGATTCGGTCAGCCAGCTCGAAGTTTTTCACCTTGCGAAGCTCCGCCCGGAGCCCGATCAGAACCTGCATCACGGCGTCCAGGCTCTGTCCGCCCCCAGCCTCGGCGTACTCGTCTTTCACCACCCCCAACACGTCGCCCCCCAGCCGCCGCAGCGCCTGATCCGCCGCAGCCAGCTCCGCCTGGTTGGCCCCCTCCGCGAGCAACTTGTTGCCCGTACGGACCAGCTCGAACACCGCCGCCAATCCGCCCGCCGTGTTGAAGTCGTCATCCATCGCCGCTTCGAAACGCTGCCTCACCTCGGCCAGCGCTTCGCTCGTCTTCGGACGCACTTCACCCGACGGGGCCGACCCCATCGCCTCGCGAATCGCGATCACCGCATCGCGAATCCGCTGATAACCGCTCTCGGCAGCCACCAGCGCGTCGCGCGAAAAGTCCTGCGGGCTACGGTAATGACTCATCAGCACGAGCTGCCGCACGACCATCGGGTCGTACCCTTTGTCCAGCCGCTCGTGCTCGCCCGAAAAAAGCTGCTTGAGCGTAATAAAGTTGCCCAGGCTCTTGCCCATCTTTTGCCCGTCGACCGTCACCATGTTGTTGTGCAGCCAATACCGAACGAACGGACAGTCGTTGGCCGCCTCGGACTGGGCGATCTCACACTCGTGATGCGGAAACTGATTCTCCAGCCCCCCGCCGTGGATATCCACCGTCTTACCCAGGTACTTGCCGCTCATCACCGAGCACTCGAGGTGCCAACCCGGATAGCCCTGCCCCCACGGACTCACCCACTGCATGATGTGATCCGGCGCCGCGTTGCGCCACAGAAAAAAGTCGGCCGGATGACGCTTGTCCTCGTCCACATCCACGCGGGCGCCCGCTTCCATCTGGTCCACCCGCCGACCGCTCAGCTTGCCGTATCCCTTGAACGTCGAAATATCGAAAAACACCTTGCCGCCGACCGCGTAGGCGTGACCGGTCTCGATCAGCTTCGCGATCATCTCGATCTGCTCGGGAATGTGGCCGCTGGCGCGCGGCGAGATGTCCGGACGAACCACGTTCATCGCGTCCATGTCGTCGAAATAGCTCTTGGTGAACAACTCCACCAGCGCCATCGGGTGCAAACCGCGGGCCCGCGCCTCGGCGTCGATCTTGTCCTCGCCCTCGTCGGCCATCCCCGCCGTGTCTTCGGTCAAGTGCCCCACGTCGGTGATGTTCTGCACGTACAGCACGTCGTAACCGCGATACCGCAGATACCGCAGGATCACGTCGAAGCTGACGTAGCTCTTGGCGTGACCCAAATGCGGGTGCCCATACACCGTTGGCCCGCACACGTACATGCCTACCCGAGGTGGGTTAATCGGCTCGAACGCTTCCTTCCGCCCGCCAAGCGTGTTGTATACCTGCACCGCCATCCACAAGCTCCTGATGCGTGCCCCGCCGGCCTCACAGACTCAACTTCGCCAACCCGACAACCGCCATCGCCGCCATCGCCTCGCCGCTGCCCACCGGGCCTGTGCCCTCGTCCGTCTTGGCCTTGACGTTCACCTGCCCTGACCCGACGCCCAACAGTTCCGCAATCCTGTCGCGCATCGCCTGCTTATAGGGCGACAGTTTGGGCCGTTCCGCTCGAATCGTCACGTCCGCGTTCACCACCCTCCAGCCGGCTCGCGCCGCCATGCCAGCCGCCTGCCTGGTCAACTCGCCGCTGTCGGCGTCCTTGTACGTCGGATCGGTGTCCGGGAAAGCCTCGCCGATATCGCCCAGCCCCGCCGCACCCAGCACCGCGTCGATCAACGCGTGCAGGGCTACGTCGGCATCGCTATGACCCACCAGGCCCTCGGGCCACTCGATCGCCACACCCGCCAGCACCAGCCGGCGCCCAGCCGCCAGGCGATGCAGATCGTAGCCCAGTCCGACCCGATCCACCTCCGCCATACGTCCTCCGCCGACCTCGAACGTACATATCGCCCGCCGTTTGCGACGCGCGCCACCGTAGCATATCGTAACCCAAAATCAAGGCGATCGCCTTCTCGCCCTTCTGCACGGAGAACCGCCTGTGCGCGTCCTGGCCATCGACATCGGCTCCAGCACCATCAAAGTCGCCCTGCTGCACAAACGCCGAATCGTCTCGCCCGTCCTGTCGGCCCCCACGCCTGCAACCTACCACGGCGACCGCGCCGAGATCGACGCCACGCAACTTCTCGAACAACTCACGCAACTCGTCGCACAACTCGCTGCCGGCAAGCGCCGCGCCGACTGCATCGCCCATTGCTGTCTCTGCCCCGGCCTGGTTGGTCTCGATCGGCGAGGTCGACCCGTCACTGCGATTATCACCCACCAGGATCGTCGCAGTATCCCGCAGGCCCAATGGCTCCAGACGCGCCTGTCGCAGGCACAATGGCTTCGCATCGCCGGCAACCTGCCCTTTCCCGGCGGTATCAGTTGCACGTCCATCCTGTGGCTCAAGGAAAACGCGCCCGACACGTTCCGCCGCATCCATACCTTTGCGCACGTGTCCACACTCATCAGCGCGTTCATGACCGGTAGGCGTGTCATCGATCCGTCAAACGCGTCGTTCACCGGCCTGTACGAGACGACCACGCTTGCGGGCTGGTCGGCCACCCTATGCCGCACCGCAGGTGTCGATCCGCGATGTCTGCCCGAAGTCTGCCCCGCCCACGCCGAAGCCGGTAGGCTCAGCGCCTCCGCGGCGCGGCGCATGCGCCTGCCCGCGGGACTGCCCGTGCTGGCCGGTATCACCGACACCAGCGCCGCCATCCTCGCCGCCGGCGCCGAAATCGGACAGCTTTCGCACTCGATCGGCACCACCAACGTCATGGCCGTGGTGACCGACAAGCCACATCCCCACGCCAAACGCCTCACCCGCGCCCTTGGCACGGGGCGCAAGTGGATGAGCGTCTGCACGCTCGCCGCCGGCGCCGCCACGTTCGACTGGCTCCATCGCAACCTGTTCGCCGATTGCTCGAGCCGCCGCTTCCACGAGCTGCTCAACCGACTCGCTGGAAACCCCATCGCCACACAGGTCCGCTTCGAGCCCTACCTCGCCGGCGACCGCATGAGCGTCACCCAGCGTCAGGCCCGCATGACCCACCTCACGCTGGCCGCCACACGAGAGCAGATCCTTCAAGCCGCGCTGCACGCCGTGGCCCGTCAGACCGCCCAAAGCCTCAAACGCCTGCGCCCGTTCGTCGATCCGGAAAGGCCCGTCATCGTCGTCGGCGGCGCCGCCCCGCTCGCCCGCGCCCTGCATGCCCTCTGGCCGGGAACCTGGCGCTTCCGCACCCTCAGAAACGCCACATTGATCGGCTTGGCCCGCCTGGCCGAGATGCAATCCGAGCCTTCCGCGCCGCCCGCCTGAGCCCCTCACCCCGGCGCTGACTCGCCTCCAAACCCTATTCCCAGCACATCCCTGGCGTAGCGTACGCTGCGCTCGACCCCTTTCCGCTCGTACCGCAGCGACCCAGCCACCGAACCGTGCGCGGCGAACGGCACCTCCAGTGTGATGTTCGTACCCGCCCGGGCATGCGTCCGGATCACCGCCAGCGCCCCAGCCAGGTCGGTCTCGCCTTCCCCCAGCGCCACCCCAACGTTGAAGGTTTTACCTCCGCTCCGAACCCGCTTGCGGTCACTGAAATGCGTCGCCACGATGTGCCGACCCACCATCCGACACGCCTCAACCGGGTCGTCGCCCACCGCCAGCGTGTTGCCCACGTCGAAGCAAACCCCCACCCGATCATGGCGCAGCTCGTGCATGATTTGCATCAGACCCTCGGCCCTGATGTCTCCGTGATTCTCAATGGCGATCGTTACCCCCGCCTGGTCAGCCGCGTCCACGCACTGCCCAAGCTCCGAGATGGCACGACTCAGCTTTGCCTGATGCGCCTTGGCGTCGCGCTCGAACTCACCTCCCACAAAGCACCGCATCACCTTGGCGCCCAGCCGACGGGCGAGCGCAAGATTCTCCTTCACCACGTCGGCCCGGATCGTACCCATGCTGTGCTCGATGTAGAGCCCGTGCTGCCCGACGAAGTCGGCGACCTTGTCGACCGCGTCGGTCGGCAAGTGGAACGGATCGATCTGCACCCCCTCCAATCCCAGTCGAACGGCCTCGTCCAGAAACCACCACACGTCCGCCGGATCGGGGTTCTCGAAGTCCGAGTGCTTTCCGAAGTGCAAATGATACATGTAGCTGTCGATGCCCAACCTCATCGTCGAATCTCCCGCACATGTTGATCCCCGCGCCGACGTGCCGCTGATTCTCCCTCATTACGACACCATCCATGTCGACAGACGCCGGTGTGGCACCGCTACGGATACACTACCGGGGATTACATGTGGGCGACAGCGAGATCGAGAGCGGTGGTCCACCAACCACCCGTCTGCATCCGTAAGCCCTACGGACAGAGCAGGCGGTCGGGCGGGATGGCCAACTCTTTGATGACGTGCGTGGCCCAATCAAGGTCGCCCACATCGTCGGGCTTGTGGGCATCGGAGCCGGTGGCGAAGGTGCAGCCGGCGTCCAGGCATATCCGCAGCAGATTGGGCCGAGGCAGCCGGCAGTGGTTGTTGATCTCGATCGCGGTGCCGGTCCTGGCGGCTTCGACGGCGATCTGCCGCATGTATAGCGCGGGATAGTCTTCCGGCTCGTCGAGGAATTTGCGCGGCTGTTTGGTGGCGCCGAGGGCGTAGCCGATGTGAGCGATGACGTCGACCTGGGGGTTTCGCACCGCGCCGACGGTCATCTTCATGGAAAGCGGCACGACCCGTTGAGCGGTGTAGTCGTCCACAACGGGCTTCTGCCCATCGTAGTGAATGGTGGGGAACCAGTGGACAGCCGCGATCACCAGGTCGCACTGCTCGATGAACAGGTCGGGAGCGGCCAGATTGCCGGCCAAGTCGATGATCTCGATCTCGGCCCCGACCAGGACACGCAGGCCGAACGCCTCGGCAGCCGAGGTGGCTTCATCCTTCATGCGTTTTAACGTTTCGAGGCTGTCGTGCCAGACGTGCCCGGGCAACTCGGGGCAGTGATTGGTGATCGCCAGCGTGGTGACGCCTTTGCGGGCCGCTGCCTCGGCGGCCTGCGCGATGGTGCCCGAACCGTCAGAGGAGTGTTCGGTGTGCGTGTGCAGGTCGCAGATGGGATGAGGGTTCTCGGTCATGCGGTAGCCGGTGGAAAGCGATGGGCTACAGATCTTCCAGCAGTTTGCTGAGGCGAATGCCCAAAGCCGAGCTGACGCGCGCCAGGGTCCACATCGAAGCGGCGCTCTTGCCCAACTCCACCTGGGACAACTGAGAGGCGGTGATGCCGGCCCGCTCGGCAAGCTGTTGAAGGGTCATGCGACGCTGCTGTCGACGGTCGCGGATGCGGTGGCCGACCAGGCCGATCAAGTCCTCCTCGCTGGAGTGGACCAGACCCATCTCGGCAGAGAGGCGCCCAACGGCGTCAAGGAGTTGCTGTTCCGTGAAGGGCTTAGTGATGTAGTCGCGGCCGCCGGCTCGCATCGCCTCTGCCGCGGTGGCCACGTTGGGGTAGGCCGTCATCATGATCACACCCATGTTGCTGTCGGCCTGGCGGAGCTGGCAGAGCAGATCGGTTCCACTGACGTGGGGCATCTTGACGTCGAGCAATACGATGTGGCAAGCGCTTCGTTTGCAGGCTCTTAGGGCGGATTCAGCGGTGAGGCACGTCTTCACCTCATAGCCGCTGCCCTCCAGAATCATGCGCACGGTGTCACAGACGCTCTGGTCGTCATCGACCACCATCACCCGAATGCCTGGCCCCGTTTTGTTCAAACCAGGAAACCACCTCTATCTTTAGACGACTCGCACATGCCCAAGCGACCGGCAACGCCGCGACCCAGATGCGTCGCCTACCATTACCGCTTCCACTATACTTGTTGTGCGACTCGCAGACAATCCGCGGCATATTAGGGTCTGTCGGATTATGGGACGTCGAAGGGTTCGTCATCACCTAGCTGTGATTCGCAGACACTACTTGGCGATGATCGTAAGCGGACAGAAGCGAATCGAATGCCGGATCCTCCGGCGGCGTTTGGCGCCGTTGGGGGCGGTCGACCCGGGAGACCGGATTTGGTTTAAACAGCGTTGTGGCCCGGTCTTAGCAACGGCGAAGGTGGCACGGGTTCGGTGGCAGACACTCCACGATTGCCGGCAATTCGAGTCGATCCGGCGGCGTTACGGCAAGCGGATCTGCGCCGAGCCGGGGTTCTGGCCGGCCGAAGACGGCATGTGGCACGTCGGTCTCATCTGGCTGACAGACGTGGAGGCGTGCGGACCGGTTTGGATCGAAAAGAGCGACCGACGCGCCTGGGTGGTGTTACCGGGGGCGCCAAAGTCAGCTAGGATGGCGAAACCGCTCAGGGCACTGAGAGCTACTCGGCAGGAGGCCGCCCAATGAACCCGGGACGGCGAACAAGACGTACGGTAGAGCAGGTCAGGTCGGCTTTGGACGAGATCGCGCCGCCACAGCTCGCCCAGGGGTGGGACAATGTGGGGCTGCTGGCGGGAGATCCGAAGGCGGCATGCACGGGCGTGGTTCTGTGTATCGACCTGACCGAAACGGTGCTGGCCGAGACGCAGCGTCGCAACGTGAACCTGATCGCCGCATATCATCCGCCGATCTTCAAGCCCATCTCGCACCTGGTGGCCCATCGCGACGAGCAGGAGAGTGTCGTGTTCGGCGCCATCGCCCGCGGCATCGCGGTGTATGCCATGCACACAGCCCTGGACGCCGCCGAGGGCGGAGCAAACGACGTGTTGGCTGGGCTATGTGGCATGGTGGAAGCCAAACCGTTTGCCCCAGCCGCGTTGGAGCGGGATCGGCGCAAGGTCGTCGTGTTTGTGCCGGCCGAGCACGTGGACGCAGTGGCTCACGCGGCCTTTCGGGCGGGCGGTGGCCTGATTGGCGAGTACCGCTGCTGCAGCTTCCGCAGCCAGGGCGAGGGGACGTTTCTCGGCGGTGAGGGGGCCCATCCGACGGTAGGGCGGGTTGGACGTCTGGAGCGCGTCGGCGAGGTGCGGCTGGAGTTCGTTGTTGCCGCCGACCGTGTCACGGTAGCCGTAGAGGCCGTGCGGGCCCGCCATCCCTATGAGGAGCCCGCCATCGATGTGTACCCGCTCGAGCCTCTGGCCCGACCTGTGGGGATGGGACGGGCAGGCAGGCTCACCCAGCCCACCTCACTGAAGGACTTGGCGAAGAGGCTTGCCCAGGCTACCGGGGCCGAGACGGTGCAGATTGTGGGCCGGCCGAACCGCAAGGTCGGCAGCGTGGCGGTCTGTGTCGGCGCGGCGGGCCGTCTACCTCTGGAAAGCGAGGCGGCCCGTTGCTGCGATGTCGTCGTGACGGGCGAGATCCGGCATCACGATGCGTTGGCCATACAGAGGGCCGGCATGGCGGCGATTGCGCTGGGGCACTGGGCCAGCGAGCGGCCCGCACTCGCGTCGGTGAGCAGACGACTACGAGGGCGACTACCGGCTCTGCCGGTCCATATCAGCCGGGCTGACCGCTGCCCCTTCCGCCAGCCGTAGACAGTTGAGGTCTAATCGGGGGCCGGGCTTGCCGGTGCGGTCGTGGGTGGCGACGATCCGACGGCGCCGCTGACGACCGAGCCGGTCCAGACATCCTCCAGACCGACCGAGGCCCCGTCGTCGCTGGCGCTGAGTTCGACGCGAATCGGCGTGTTGCGACCTGTGAGCGTACCGGGCGGCAACGTGAGGGGCTCGATGCCTGCCCCGCGCTGATTGATGACCAAGACCTGACCGGGATCAATCTGCAGGAAGTGGTCCTTACCCGGGGGGCGAATGCGGGCCCGCTTCAACCACTTGTAGAGACTCAGGGGCAGGGGCTTGCCGGTGGCATCAACCAGACGAAGGCGGGTCTGGTACGGATGTGTTCCGAGCCGAACGGGCTTCTCGGAGACGTTCTCCACGGCGAACAACAGCAGCTCGGGCTGCCCCTCTTCATGTGGGGCGCAAGCCGACCAAGCCGCGCAGGCCTGTAGCCCGTCGTTCGGCTGCCCGCAGGACAGGTTTCTGTCGAGGTATTCGAGCGTCCGCTCGACGTCGAGCCGCCGTTCGGGGCTGAGACGCTCAGCTTCGAGGTCTGCGCGGTACAGATCGGTCCCGGGTTCCTTGCGGAGCAGCCACAATCGCTCCTGTCCGAGCAACTCCTTGATGAGGTGATGGCCGGCGTCGCCTGCCTCGGCGACGACCGCTCGGACGGTAGTCCACTGTGAGGGGCACTTGACCCCAGCGGTCAGGGTCAGTTCGGCGGTGAGGTACTCGGCGGGCCGTCCACGGTCCGAGAGCAGCGTGACCGACTCCAACTGCTTGGTGAGGCTGCCCAAGCCGATCACGTCGGCCTGCAGGACGAGCAGATCCAACGCCGGCGAAGCTGGCGGGACCGCAGCAGCACACAGAGCGACGGACAGAGATAGTGCGGCGGCAAACATGGTTTGACTCTCCCTCGCGAGGTCGGGGTTTGCCGGGCATTATACCCGCTGAGGCGAGGGCGTGTCGGGCGGGTTGACCAAGCCAAAGCGGGCAGATAGGTTCGGTCGGCATGAGGGCCCGGTTGGTGCATTTATGGATGGGGGCGGCGCTTCTGGGGTTCGCCGGCCTGGTTGGCTGTGCAGGCAACCGGCCTCCTGGCGACCAGAGCCTGTCGAAGGCATGGGAACATCCCAAGCTTCCGTCGACCAGACCGGCATCCCCTCCGCAACGACCGGCCCAGAGCAGAGACGAATCCGTCGCGACGATCAATGGACGGCCGATATCCCGGCGGGCGTTCATCGAGCTGTTGACTGAGGCCCATGGGCTGACGGTCTTGCAGCAGATGATGGCGTTGGAGCTTGCCCGGCAGGAGACGGCCCGCAGAGGCGTCCAGGTCGGCGCGAAAGACGTGGATGCCGAGTATCGCCGGCGCCTGGCGAGGCTTTACCCGGTGGATCCGGCCACGCCGGTGGAGCTGTCGCGCCGTCAGCAGGAGCAGGCGCTGGCTGTGGTGCTCGACGGCGAAGGCATCAGCCGGCAGGAGTTCATGCTGAAGATCGAGCGCGACGCGCATGTGCGGAAATTGGCCGAGCAGCAGTTGACGATCGACGAGGAGGCCCTGCGTGCCGAGTACGCGATGCTCTATGGGCCGAAGGTGCAGCTAAGGATGATTCTTTGTCGATCGCTATCGGACGCCGAGAAGGTGCGCGAGCTTCTGGAAGGGGGGCAGGACTTTGCGGCCGTGGCCCGCGAGCGCAGCAACGACCCTTACACCGCGTCGACCAACGGCCTGACGCGGAGTTTCTCGCTGGACGACACGTCGGTGCCGGCGGTGTTGCGGGAGGCCGCCAGACGCCTGAGACCGGCGGAGGTTTCGAGCACCATTCGCGTGGGTGACCAGTACGCTATCGTCAGGCTGGAGAAAGAGTTCCCCGCCAGTAAGGTCGAGTATTCGGATGTGCGTGACCAGGTCCTACAGGCCTATCGACAGCGCGTGGTGCCCGAGCGGATGACGAGGATCATCGGCGAGTTGATCGGCAAGGCCCGCGTGGTCATCCTCGATCCGCTACTGCGCCGGCAGTACGAACAGCGACGGGCAGCGTCGGGCGGCAAGGCTCCGCCGTTGGCCGGCCCATAGCTTCAGGCGGACTACGATTCGACCGATAACGATTGCGTGGGATGCTGTCTTGGCATGGCAGGCGAATGTCTGAAGGGCTCGGTGGTGCGGGAGAAGGATACGACAACTGAACCGGCTGCTTTCAAGCCGGCGTCACGGATTCAGCGGCTGCCGCCGTATCTGTTCGGCCGACTAAACGCCCTCAAGCACGCCAAACGGCAGGAGGGGATCGACATCATCGATCTGGGGATGGGCAATCCCAGCGATGCCCCGCCGGACGTTGTGGTGGAGAAGCTCTGCGAGGCGGCCCGGGACGGGCGAAATCATCGTTATAGCGACAGTTTGGGTGTGCTGAATCTGCGCCGCGAGGTCGCCAAGCAGTACCGCAGCAAGTGGGGCGTGGCGCTGGATCCTCAGCGTGAGATCATTGCGTGCCTGGGCAGCAAGGAGGGGTTCAGTCACATGTGTCTGGCCTCGCTGGGCCCGGGGGATACGGCTGTGGTGGGCGACCCGTTCTTCCCCATTCACGTGTACGGCGTGGCGCTGGCCGGGGCGAACGTGATCAATGTCCCACTGGGCAACGACCAGGCCTTTCTGGATCGGGTTTCCTACGTGGTGGAGCATTTGTACCCGCGTCCCAAGGTGCTCATCCTCAATTACCCACATAATCCGACGACCATGACGGTGGACGCGCCTTTTTTTGACGAGGTGGTGTCGCTGGCTCGGCGCTACAACGTGGCAGTGATCCACGATTTTGCATACGGCGAAACGTGTTTCGACGGCTACCGCGCGCCGTCGTTTCTGGCGGCGCGGGGCGCGAAGGACGTAGGCGTCGAGTTCACGACGATGAGCAAGCCGTACAACATGGCCGGCTGGCGTATCGGATTCTGTGCGGGCAACGCGGACATGATCGCGGCGCTGGCGACGATCAAGGGCTATTACGACTACGGCATCTTCCAGCCGATCCAGATCGCCAGCATCGTTGCGATGCGTCACGGTCAGGCCGATGCCAGGAAGCAGGCCCGTCTGTATCAGTCGCGCCGCGACGTGGTGTGTGAAGGGCTCACGCGAATCGGTTGGCAGGTCACGCCGCCGCGAGGGACGATGTTCGTCTGGGCACGCGTGCCGGAGGGGCACTTGGCGGGCCAGGGTACGATCGACTTCGCCATGCGGATGCTCGACGAGGCGGAGGTGGCGCTGGCTCCGGGGCGGGCGTTCGGGGAGAACGGCGAGGGGTACGTTCGCATCGCGCTGGTGGAGAACCCGCAGCGACTGCGACAGGCCGTCCGGCAACTGGATCGCGCGTTAAACCCCAAGGTTCAAGTATAGACTGCGTGGTGCGGGTCTGGTGGTCATGGTCCGCGCCCGCGCACTGCCGATACCGTCTGCCGCACGAGTCGCGCGCAGGCGATTCGGCGACCGCGGCGCTCAGTCCTTGCGATCGGTCAGAATCACGTCTTTGTAGGTGCCGCCGGCTGGAATCATGGGGTAGACGTTCTCCTCGGCTTCCACCACGACGTCCAGCAGATAAGGCCCGTCGGTCTCAAGCATTCGCGTGTACGCGTCGGGCAGGTCCTGCGGTCGCCACACGCGTTGGGCGGGAATGCGATAGCCGGCGGCGATTTGGAGGAAATCGGGATAGATCTCGGGGCTTTCCGCGCCTTGCCGGGCCGATTGACGGGGATCCACGGGCCGGTTCGGGTCGGGCACTTTGGCGGGGTCGGCCAGGCTGGATTCGGCCCGGTGGCGGCGATAGATCATGTCCTGCCACTGCCGAACCATGCCGAGGAACTGGTTGTTGATAACGACGGTTTTCAGGGCAAGCTGGTAGCGGTGAACGGTCGACAGCTCTTGCACGGTCATGTTGAGACTGCCGTCGCCGTCGATATCGATCACCAGGCGGTCGGGACAGCCGACGGCTGCGCCTATGGCCGCGGGCAACCCGAAGCCCATCGTGCCGAACCCGCTGGACGAGATGAAGCTTCGGGGGCGACGGACCTTGTAGTGCTGCATGGCCCACATCTGGTGCTGGCCGACACCGACCGTGACGACGGCCTGGTCGTCGGCCATGTCCGAAAGCAGCTTGATGGCCCACGGAGGGCTGATCACGTTGTCCAAGCAGGGGGCTTGGATAGGCCATCGCTTCTTGGCTTCGGTCAGCATGGCCAGCCATTCATTGCTGTCGGCCTGGCCGACTCGCTCGATCAGGGCCCGCAAGACCACGCGCAGATCGCCGACGATGCCGACCTCGACGGGCTTGTTCTTATTGATCTCGGACGGATCGACATCAATGTGGACGATCTTGCCGTGCTTGATGAACTCGTTGACCTTGCCGGTTACGCGGTCGTCGAAGCGGACGCCGACGGCCATCACCAGATCGGCTTCGTTGACGGCGTCGTTGGCATATTTGGTGCCGTGCATGCCAAGCACATCGATGTTGAGCGGGTGTCCGGGAGGAATGGCCCCCAGGCCCATCACGGTGGTGGTGACGGGCATTCGGGTCTTCTCTGCCAGCGCTACGAGCAGGTCGCTGGCATCGGCCGAAATCACGCCGCCGCCCGCGTAGATGACCGGGCGTCGCGACTGCTGGATCATGTTGCAGACCTGATCGATGGTCGAGCCGTGCAGGGCCGCCGTCGGCGGCGAAGTCGGGGGCACGTCGAACTCGGGCTCGATGTAGTTTCCGTCGCGGTCGACGGCGTACTGCTGCTGAACGTCCTTGGGGAAGTCGATCAACACCGGCCCCGGTCGTCCGCTTCGGGCGGTGGCAAAGGCCTCGTGCACGATCGCAGGGATGTCGATGACCCGTCGGACAAGGAAGACGGCCTTGGTGATGGGTCGACAGATGTCGACGATGTTCACCTCCTGGAAGGCGTTCTTGCCCATCAGGAAGCTGGGCACCTGCCCGGTGATGGCGACGATGGGGACGCTGTCGGAGTTGGCGTCGGCGATGCCGGTGACCAGGTTGGTGGCGCCGGGACCCGAGGTAGCCAGGCACACACCGACCCGACCGGTGGCGCGGGCAAAGCCCTCGGCGGCATGGGCTGCGCCCTGCTCGTGCTCGGTGCGGATGCATCGGATGCTCGCCGTGCGGAGTACGTCGAAGATCTCGAGATTGGCGCCGCCGGGGTAACCGAACAGCACGTCACACCCGTTGGCGCGCAGCGACTGGACGAAGACCTCGGCGCCTTTGAGCGGCTTGATCCCTTCGGGAACGCGCACCTCACCTAGAGGCGCATTGTACGCGGTGGCGTGTTCCTCATACGTGATATCGTCAATTTTGGGTTTGGGCGGCGCGGCCGTCGTAGGAAAGAAGCGGACGGCCTTCCGCCGGGCCTGTCGGGACATAGCGCACCCTCTGCACTGATTCGAACTCGTGGCGCCTGACTAACATTCTATGGTAGCGGGGGGGCAGATTGATGGCAACTTGGCGTCTGGACCGGTCAGTCCGGAGGTTGGCCGTCGTCCAAGAGGAACCGAATACCCACACGGTATCCGCCCACCGACCGTGTCGAATGCTCCACTCTTGCAGGCACCCAGGGACAGGCATCGCCTTCGTCGGCATACCGTAGGAAAATGGTGGCTCCCACCGTCAGTTTGTGCCGACCGAACAGCCCCATGCCGCTTTCGCTGACGTCGTGGCCGGTGAAGTAAACCCGGCGTTCGGTGCGCCGGCCGCGGTCGACCAGGACCTCAATGGCGGCAGGCCAGACGTACCGCTCCGCGCTTCGTTTCCCGAGGAAGGCGGCTGCTCCATTCTGGCCGGCTGCGTCCTGGACCCACGCCTGCACGACCTGGCGCGAGTGGGGCGTATCACAATGGAGTTGATTCATCCGACCGCCTCAGCAAACGTGCCGGCTACATACTGGGAGCCGGACTTCGGCTTAGTTATCGACACTCCGCCCGGTGCGCTTGTGGCAAATCGTCGACCGGCCGGGTGCGTGGCTCGTGCAAGAGCGGCCGCCGAGCCATGCCGGCAAGCTATCGGGCCTGGGCGCCTTCGCCCAGCAGGGCCAACAGCAGGTTGTCCTGCGGATAGGCGTGTCCCAGGTGCTGGCGAAAGCCCTCACCGTATTGGACGTTGATCAGACGCCCCCGGGCAGCGGACGCTTCCTTCATGGCGATGAGATACTGGTCGATCCCGTGGTGGGCCCGCAACCACTCCCGCTGGGAGGCGTGACAGGTGAGCATTTGCTCCTTGACGTCGATGACCGAGCTGATGTCCACGACGAACTCCGGCTCGACGCTGTGGGCAAAGTGGTCGCGCCCGTCGAGCGGATCGGCGTAGTACAGATGGGGCACCCGCGGGGTGGGCGCCACCGGATCGGCTGCCTCGGTGACGAGATTGGGGACGGGCCCGCCAAAGGTCGCGGCGCGGACGAGTTGCGGGACCGTCTCATGATCGGCCATGTAGTCCACTGGGCTGTGGGTAATCACGATGTCGGGACGGGCCCGCCGCACGATCTCGAGGAAGCGCAGTACGGTTGGCCGGTCATACATGACCAGCAAGTCCATGCACTCGGCGCAGAGGTAATCGGCCTGGAGAATCGCAGCGCCGGCAAGGCACTCACGGTACCGCACGCGCGAGATCTCGGCCGGGCCCAACTCCGTACTGCCGCAGTCGCCGGTGGTGGCGGTGGCCAGCGTGACGTGGCAGCCGGCCTCTCGTCGCAGCCTGGCCAGCGTGCCGGCACAGAGAAACTCGATGTCGTCGGGGTGGGCCATGAACGCCAGGACCCGCTTCGCCTCACTCATGGTTTCGTTGCCTCGTTCTTCCCGTCTTGACTGTCCACACATCGTTCGCCGCAGAGTCGCCGGGCTTCATGATTCGCGATCCGGAGACCGGCGGGACTTGCGGCCCGGTTGGGGCGGGCGCATCAGGGGCAGTTGATAGTCACCGATGTAAGCCACCCGCTGGAAGTAGTCTAGTGCTTCGGTCAGGTCGGTGAAGATCCGCGTGGCCGTCTCGGTGATGAAGGGCGACGGGCCTGCCTCCGGCCGCCAGATGACGTAGACTTCCTTGGTCGCCTCGAAGGCGTGCTGAAGCTCCCGCTCGACGCCGCTGGACAGGCCCGGCTGGCCGTCGGGCATAGCGGGAATGTAGCTGATGATCATGTCGGACTGCTCGATGAGCATGAAGTCGCGAGCGTAGATCTGGCCGTCGATATCCTTGGCCACGGCGAGCAGTTCGTCCGCATCGAGCGTGATCGTTCGGCCGTTCACCTGCCGTCGGACGTGCGACTCGCCTTGTCGGCGGGCGTCGGCGGCGGCGGTGACGAGCTGCTTCTCCTCCACCAGACCGGGATCGAAAGCGATGAAGTGCTCTGCCATCGTATCGCGAAACAGGTCGATCTCTGCCATCACATCGAGTTCCCGGGCCACGTGCGTCATGGGGAAAGACAGGTACGCTTTCCTGCGCCAGGGCTCGAAGATGAGACGGTAGAGCACCTCGTCGGCCTGCGGCGATCGGCTTCGGGCGACGATGTAGAATCGCCCGTGTCCACGAACGGCCTTGGCCAGCACTTCGGTGGCCAGGATCTCCTCCTCGCGCCAGATCAGCAGATCTTTCAGCGTGTGATCGATGTCGTGTTCGCGTTCAAGTCGTTCGTGAACGGCGTCGACGTTGTCGACCACCGTGACATATAGGTCGGCGTCGAGCTGGCTCATCTGGTCGTGGTCGAATGCGGCAAACACGCCGTGACGCCAACGGAACGTGGCGTGGGTGTTGACCAGAAGGTTGCGCCCGGCGCGGCCCTGCTCGAGGATTTCCTTGAAGACGGCGCGCCGGAGGCTGTTGAGACGCCCCAGCGGCAAGTCGAGGATGCGTCCGGACACCACGTCGGGTGCGTCGGCGTACATCATCTGCCCGACGTTGCAGAGGGTGACGTCATGTCCGTGCTGAATGGCCAGATCGGCCACGGTCAGCAGGAAGGGCGTCTTGTCAACCCCGACCTGGCCGGTGATGACCACGCGTCGGCCAGGGCGGTCCAGGCCGCGAAACAAACCATCCGTTTCTGCTGTCCTGCTGCTCAAGATCGGCGCCTACCGCGATTCCCACGTCCGGCGAGAACGGCCTAACTTGGTGTCAAACTACCTGCCCACGGCCGTGCAATCAACATGGAGGCCGTCTTTGACACCTGCCCCATCGTGCCGGAGAATTGGCCTGGCCATGAGACGTCTGGTCCTGCTGATACTCGTCGGGGGCATTGCGGCGGTGGGCTTCTACGTCCGCTTCAGTCGCATGGCAGAGCTGCGCCGGGCCAAAGCCCCACCGACGGCGACCACTCGGCCGGCCGATCCAGATTGGCTTCGCGATTACGTGGGTCAGACGGTGTTGCCCGATGCGGACGAGCTGACGAAAGGGCCCGGGCGGATCATCTCGCTGGCGCCGAACATCACCGAACTCTGCGCCGCATTGGGTCTGGCTGACAGGATCGTAGGCCGGACGCAGTTCTGCCTGCATCCGCCGTCCGCGCAGCGCGCAACCGTGGTGGGTGGATACGTCGATCCCAATCTCGAGCGAATCGTGGCGCTCAGACCTGATCTGGTACTGATCACCACCAGCAGCACACGACTGAGGGAGAAACTGACCGCGCTGGACCTGCCGGTCAAGGAAGTGCCGGACAGCAGTCTGGAAGACATCTTCGAAGCCGTCCGACTGCTGGGCGAGTATACCGACCGGCCGAAGACCGCGGCTCGGTTGGTCCGGGATCTTCGCCGCGATCTGGATCGACTCGCGATGCAGCCGCCCCCCGCGTCGTTGCGGGTGCTGGTGGTGGTCGGCGAGGTGCCTGCCATGCCGGGACCGGTCTACGTGGCCGGCCCGGGGTCTTACCTCGACAGTCTGGTTAAGCTGGCCGGACACGAAAACGCATTGGCGGGCAAGATCGATCGCGCATGGGCGGAGGTGTCGGCCGAGACGCTCCTGGCGGTCAAGCCGGATGCGATTCTCGAGACGCGCAGGCCGGAGCGACTCGGGATGCTTGCGGCCGTGTACGAAGCTTGGGCAGATTTCGCTGCGGTGCCGGCCATCACCAATCGGCGGATCTGTTCGATCACCGACGATTTTATCCTGATCCCCGGCCCTCGTGTGAATATCGCGCTGTACAAAGTGATCGAGGCGCTGTCGCCTGTTCCGGTTTTGCACTAGCCTACGCGCGGGTGGGAAGGCGTCGATGTACCTGGAAGCCGACAACCTCTGCGTGGACCGCTCCGGACGGCGTGTCGTGGACGACGTATCGCTGCGACTGGAGCCGGGCCAATGCCTGGCCGTGGTGGGTCCGAACGGGGCAGGTAAGACAACGTTGATGCAGGCGCTGTTGGGGCTCCTACCGCTGGCGGACGGCGCAATACGTCTCAACGGCGAGGCCATGGGGCGTCTTTCGCGTCGCCAGATTGCCCGGCGAATGGCCTATTTGCCGCAGAATTACGAGGGCTACCTTGGTTTCCGCGTGCGAGCCGTGGTGGAGACGGGGCGCTATGCTCACCGCGGGGCGGTACAGCGGTGGGACGAGACAGACCGCGAGGCGATCGATCAGGCCTTGGAGCAGTGTGGCCTGGTCTGCCTCCAGGACCGCACGGTTGAGGCTCTGTCCGGCGGCGAGCGACAGAAGGTGTGGCTGGCCGCGGCGCTGGCGCAGCAGACGCCCGCGTTGTTTCTGGACGAACCCACCAGTGCGCTGGATCCAAAGCATCAGGCGGAATTGATCGAGCTGATTCAGACGCAACTGAGTACGGGCAAGACGGTCATGCTGATCTGTCACGATCTGAACCTTGCGGCCATGTTGAACTGCCGGGTGCTGGCGCTGCGGGAGGGGCACAAGGCGTTCGAGGGACCCGTCGAGCAGTTTCTGGACCCGGGTCTGCTGCGCCAGGTATTCGAGGCCGACTTCGAGCTTGTGCGTCTGGCGTCACCGGGGCGGGTGCGGGCCCATCTGCGGGTGCAACGGCGATGAAACGAACGACGGCCTCGCTAACCGTGCTGGTCATACTGCTGGTAGCCACGGTGGCCCTGACGCCGCTGGTCGGCAGTAGCGGGGCTTCGCTGGACGAGGTGTACTGGACGATCCGGGCGCCGCGCCTGGCGATGGCCATGCTCGCCGGCGCCGCGTTGGGCCTGTCGGGAATGGTGTTCCAGGCGGTCTTCCGCAATCCATTGGCCAGTCCGTTCACGCTGGGCGTAGCCAGTGGCGCATCGCTGGCGTCGGCGATCGCGATTCGACTGCACATCGCAGCTATGTGGTGGGCGATTTCGGCCCGAGCGGGGCTGGCCTTTGTCGGTGCGATGGCCACGGTGCTGCTCGTGTATGCCATCGCGCGGGCGCGGCGGGGCTTTGCGACCTCCACGTTGCTTCTGGCCGGCGTGAGCATCGGGTTTGTCTGTTCGTCGGTGATCGTGTTGATCCAGTACCTGTCGCGGGAGCACGAAGCGACGGCAATCATCCGTTGGTTGATGGGCAGCGTCGAGATCGTGGGTCGGCGCGGGTGGTTGGAAATGATCCCGGTGTCGGTGCTGGTGGTCGTTGGTACTGGGTTGTGCTGGTACCTTCGGCGCGGGCTGGACCTGCTGATGATGGGGGAGTTGGCGGCTGCCGGCAGGGGTCTGAACGTCACGCGGGCGCGGGCGGCAGCGTACTTCGCTGCGAGCACGATGACCGGCGCGGTGGTGGCGCTGTGCGGCCCCATCGCGTTCGTGGGGCTGGTGGTGCCGCATATCATGAGATTCGTGCTGGGACCCAGGCACGCTGTGTTGGTCGTCGGGTGTCTGCTGGGAGGGATGATCTTCCTGCCGACGTGCGACATGGTGGCGCGGAATCTGATGTACTGGTTGGCTGGTTCGAGTCTGCAATTGCCGGTGGGCGTGTTGACGAGCCTGCTTGGCGGCCTGTTTTTCCTGGGTTTGCTGCTCAGGCGGCGTGAAGAGAGCCCCATTCTCTGATTAGGACGTGGTGCAAGGGCCTTCCGGTGCCGCCGCGACCGGTCCATCTTGACCGGCCCGGGCGGCGTCGATAGAGTGCGGTGGCCTGTCGAGTCCTCCTATGTCGATGGACGGCTAGAGGTGAAGCATGGCAAGGATGGATATGCGTTTCGGCTGGGTTCATCTGACGGCCCGGCTCATGAGCGTGGCGGTTACCGCGATGGGGGCCGGGCTCTTGCTGCTTGGAATGGCGACGGCCGTAGTGGCTTTGGTGGGAGCCCAGCCGATCCAGTGGACGTTGCTCAGTGTGGCCGGGGGGCTGGTCATTGCGGGTCTTCTGGCGATGCTGGCGGGTCTGCTGATCCACGGGCTGTTCACGCTCCTGCTGAAGCTGGAGAGTCACACGTTCCGTCTGCACGACGTCATGATCGACTTGTTCGAGACCGCCTCCGCGCAGCGCGATCTGCTTGGCACCGTGGCGGACAACGTGCAGCTTTCCGATGCGGCCAAGGTGATCGCGCATCGAGAGAACGAGCGGGGGGCCTTGCGCAGCGCGATCCACGAGGAGATCGCCCGTCACGACTGGGAAGCCGCGTACAGCCTGATCGACGCCATGGAGCATCGCTATGGCTACCGGCAGGAGGCCAAGCGCCTGCGACAGGAAGTGGACGTCTCGCGCGACCGGTCGATCGAGGAAACGGTACAGGCCGCGCTGGAACACATCGACAGGCTCTTTGCCGCAGCCGAGTGGGAGCAGGCGCGGAGCGAGTCGCAGAGGCTGATGAACCTGTTCCCGCGGAACGAACGAATTCAGCGGCTGCCGGAGGACCTCGAACGGCATCGCCAGCAGCACAAGCGGCGCCTTCTGACCGAATGGAACGAGGCGGTTCATCGCAATGAGATCGACCGGAGCATCGAAGTGCTCAAGCAGCTCGATCAGTACCTCGCGCCGTCGGAGGCGGCGGCCCTGGAGGAGTCGGCGCGAGGCGTCTTCCGAGCCAAGCTGCAGAATCTGGGGGTGCAGTTCAGCCTGGCCGTTACCGAAAAACGTTGGCAGGCCGCGTTGGGCATCGGCGAGCAGATCGTCAGCGAGTTTCCCAACAGCCTGATGGCGAAAGAGGTCACCGACGGGATGCCGGTGCTCCGCAAGCGGGCGGGAACCACGCCGGCGGCCACGAAACCCACTTCCACGTAATACCCTTTCCGAGCCGGCCCGTTGCTGCCTTCTGCCCACAGCGTATAATCGGGCCAGGCGGAAGGCGCGGGTCGTTGCCGGGGTATGATTCGTTGACGATGCATATTTTCCTATCGCTACTGCTGTCCGCCGCGCTCGGCGCCCAGGGCGAGCCGGCCACGCAGCCCACGACCACGCGGGCGGTGGAGATCGACTGGTCGGTGCCGAGCGACGCGACGGGCATCGCAGAGCGCACGGCGCGCGAGCAGGCAAGACTTGACGCGCTGAAGCAGGCTCAGGCAGCCACGACGGCGCCGGCCGAATCCCCTACTTACAGCAGAACCGCCGAGCTCATCGAGCGAACCCAGCAGTACCTCGATCACTTGGCCACTGCGACCGAGCTCGAAGGCGATTTGGCCCGCCGGAAGACCGACGCGTTCTTGCAGGAGCAACAGCAAGGGATCGCCGGGTTCAAGAGCAAGCTCGAAGTGCTGCAACGTGAAGCCGTTCCCGATCAGGTTACGCGCGATCAGGTCCAGGCGGTGCGCCAGGAGTACGACAGGCTGAACCAGGAGATCAACGAACTGGCCGACACGATCGCCGCTCAGGAGGCCGTTCGAACCACGCTTGGCGAACAGGCTCAGATGCTCGAGAAGGAGTTGGCCAAGGCACGGGACACCCTCGTGGCCGCCAGGCAAAAACACAAGCTCGAGCGCAACTTGCCGGCGACGACGGCCGAGCAGAAGGCCTTGCTGGATCGCGAACTGGACCGAGCGCAGGTCACCTTGGCCGATCTGCTGCTGCTGCAGGAACTGTTGCCTCTGAAGGAGGAATTCGCCAGCCTGCTCATCCAGCAGGACACGCAGTTACGCAACGCTCTAAAGCCATACGTTGTGAAGCTTCGCGAACGGGCCAACGAGATGGAACGGCGCCAGATCAAGTCTGAAGTGGCGCTGGTGCGTTACCGGTCTCAACATGCTGTCGACCCGCTGGAGAGGATCTACTACGGCCTGGAGCTTCTGGTTCTGGAGGCCGAGGGGGAGTTCAATACCTATAGGAATCCCATCAGCGACCGTTTTCAGAACACGACACTGACGCAACTGAAGGGGGGGCTTGAGTCGATCCAGTCGCACTGGAGGAACTTTCTGCCCACGTTGGACCGGCGCGCCGGCCAGGAGGTCCTGCGCAACTACCGTCGCATCCTCGGGGACATGGAATGGACTCAGAAACGTCTTGCCGAATTGCAGACCAAGTACGACAAGAGCGTGGACGAACTGGGATTGGAGCTTCAGCCTCGGCAGCGCGACTACTTGCAGTGGTTCGATGAAGAGCGCCGGCTGTTCGACGAGAAGGCGGCGAAGCTAGCTACGGAAGAAGCGGCGCGAATGGGGCGGACACTCAGCGAGCTGCGAACGCGCCTATTTAAGAGCGCAATAGTTGTGATTACGGACGAACAGGCCGTGATCGGACGGCTGCGAGAGGGGATGGTGGGTTTGCAGGCCTGCCTGAACGAGCTTGGCCTGTATCGGGGCAGGTTATACCGGGCGCATATCGGTGTGCGCGATGCGCCGCTGTTCCGACGTCCATGGAGCAAGCTGTGGGCCGAATGGCGGGCGGCGTCGGAAGGTCGGCTGATACGTGAACGCCAGAGGCTGCGGGGACACCCGCGCCAAGCCCAGGTCGAACAGGCAGAGTTGCTCGGCGAGTGGACAGCGCGGCTGAAAGGCGGACTGGGCAAAGTCTCACGCGCGCAATGGGTCGGAGCGGCGCTGCTGATTCTTCTGAGCGTAGCGGCGACGATCGGCCTGCGTCCCCGGCTGGCTCATGCGGCCGAGCAGATTTACCGGCAGACGGGCGAGCAGCCCGACTTCACCGCACGACTGCGGTCGCAGACGGCCAGGATCGCCTATCGTAGCGCGCCGGTAGGTTGGCCTTGTTTGGGGTTGCTGCTGGCCCTGTGGTCACTGAGACTGGACACACCGTTGGCGCGTATCGCAGAAGTGCTTCTGATCTTCTTCGCGTGCACGGCGTTGACCTTCGCCCTTGTCCACGGCCTGTTCAACCCTTCGAAGCCCCGTTTTCGACTGATCCGGTGCAGCAACGTGGTGGCCGGCTACTATCGTCCCTGGCTACGTCGTCTGTTGTGGTTGTCGGTGGTGTTGCTGCCGCTGCCGTTGGCTCTGGCAACGGGGCGTGTGCTGCCGGAGACGCGCACTCTCTTTGCCGAAATCTACAAGGTGGTGGCGCTGCTGTTTGCCCTGGTGTTTTTGCTGCGGCGACAGACGGTGCTGCGCGTGGTGGGTCGGGCCGATCAAGTACGCATGACGCACCTTTTCGCTCTGGTGCGAATGGCCTATCCTTTGGTTGTCCTGACGGTCCTGGCTTTGTTCGTGGCGCAGCTCGCCGGCTACTACATCCTTACTCGCTACGTTGTTCTCTCGCTTGCGGCGAGCATTCCCGTACTGCTGGGGGGCAGACTGCTCAACCGCTGGCTGGAGGAGTTGAACGAACGCTACCGACGGCGAGCGGACCAAATGCGAGAGCAGGCGCGAACGAACGCGGAGCGGCGCGCGCGGGTCGAGGCCGAAGCGGCAGGCCGACCCTTCGATCCTGCCGCCGTGGACTACCTGCCCCCACCGGAGCTGGAAGGACTGGTGAATACCAGCACCGTGCTGCTGCGCTGGACTGTCGCCGTGTTGGGGCTGATAGTTGTTCTGCGGATCTGGGGCGTCACGCTGATCGACATCCGTCACGTGCTCAGCACGGTCGTCGCCGGCGCCCCCCCCAAGCAGATCACAATCTGGCGAACTCTCGGGGTCGTCGTCGCCCTGGGGGCGGCGGTGCTGGTGTCGCGCAGCCTGCGGAGCGTGCTGGAAGCAAAGGTCTATCCGAGCTATCCGCAGATCGACCGCGGGACGCAGGCCGCCATCAACATGATTCTGCATTACCTGCTAATCGTACTGGGCGTCTATGCCAGCATGCAGCTAGTCTATCTCGACCTGACGGCTGTGACGGTCTTGATGGGTATGTTTGGTCTGGGTCTGGGACTGGGCTTGCAGCCCCTGTTTGTGAATTTCCTCGGCGGGCTGATCATGTTGTTCGAGCGGCACATCAAGGTGGGCGACATCGTGGACGTGAACGGCACGGTGGGTGAGGTCACGCGCATCAGCCTTCGGTCCACCGGCGTCCGCACGTTCGACAACATCGACATGGTGGTTCCCAACGGCGACTTCGTTACGTCCAGTGTGATCAACTGGTCGCTACAGGACCGGCAGATTCGCGGGCAGATCGACGTGGGCGTCGCCTACGGCAGCGACGTGGGCCTCGTTCGCCGACTCCTGTTGGAGATCGCCAACGCGCATCCCCACGTGCTGCCCGAGCCGGCTCCCATGGTGTGGTTCATGGACTTCGGCGATAACGCGCTGGCGTTTAAACTACTCGTGCGAATCGACGACGTCGCAAACCGCATGAGCACACTGACGGAATTGCGGTTCTCCATCGACGAAGCGTTCCGCAAGCACGGCATCGTAATTCCCTTCCCGCAACGAACGCTCAGCACCGTCAACGACGAACCGATCAAAATCGAGATGATCTCGCGGCCACCGCGGCCAACCTCCTGACTCGTACCGATGGATTCGGCGGCATTCGCGCAGCCGTTGCGGCCAGGCCCGCGCAAAAAAACGACCGGATTTGCCGTGATAACGTTTCAGCAAATCCGGTCCCAAGTTTTGAGTAGCCGCCTTGAGGCAGCTGCGTCTGCTGCCTCAAGGCAGCCTACCTATGTTACTCGGCACCGGATCACCTCCTTTCCTGCCAGGGACACCCCGGCGGCTGGCTGACTCCGGTGTAGAGACCAACCCACCATCCGGGCTTTGTCTCCCGGGACCGCCGTCCCGGGCCCACGACCAACCGGCCGAAGACCGCTTGGCCCACCAGGACTGCCTACATGCGGCGCCCTAGCAAACGCCACAGGCAAAAAACCCCTGGCAACTCAAGGCTAACCAATCGAATTCGTCGGGTCAAACCGCCGCGGCCCGGCGGACTGATTCAGCAACGGATATGTGGCGGGCGTCCGCAGGCAAGTCTCTTTACAACAATATGTTGTGCACTTTGAGAGCTTCGGCTGTCAGAGTGCGGCGTGGGCGGATATAATCGGCTTACGTGTCTGAGGCTTCCAGATCTGGCAAGCGAGATAGCTGATGGGGTCAACACCTAAGCCGACACCAGAATCGTCCGGACAACCGTCTGCGTCGTTTGGCTCGGCCGATTTACACCAAGCGGCCGTGGCCCGGCGGCACGCGGCTCGCCGTAGCCGGATCGGCCGATCGGGGATGGTGCTGGCGTTGGCGGCGGTAGTCTTCGTGCTGCTGGTAGTGTGGCTCCGCGACAACATCGAGCGCCAGGGCGAGCTGAGGAAGTTACAGGCGTCTGTCGACCAATTCGCCGGGCAGGACGTCCCGTGGCAGTGGCCCGAGGGATTCGTCAGCGCGGCGGCTCGCCCGGAAACGGCTGGGGCACCGTCAGAGCAGATGGTCGTCCTGGCGTACCAGGCGGCTCCCCGCCGACTGGTACTACTGCCTGATGGACATATAGTGGCGGTTTGGGTTGGTTCGCAGATACAAGTACGCTGTATGACGCGAGACCAACTCGCGCGCCAACTCCGTCGGCAGGGCCTGTCGCTACGGGACAGCGCCGAAGCCGGCGAGGCCGAGACGCCGCAGGCTACGCAACCGTCGGATTAGCGCGCTCACGCAGCCGGGGGATACTCGTTGCACAGCAGGTACTTCGCCGGTTCATCCTCGTCGATCTCGGGGAAGCGACCGACCTCTTCGAGGAAGCGGTTGTCGGTTCGGTCGTCATTGACCTTGCTGACCTCACCGACGAGCACGGCGCCACATTCGGGCTGACCCCAGAAACTGTGGTACAGCCGAGGAGGCAGCGTGACCGACTCACCCGAGGTGAGCACAAGCTGATCGCCGGCAGTCAGGGCGCGGGTCACACCATCGGTACTGACGGTGACCGGTGCGGTCCGATCAAGCTGCTCGTCGGACGTGGCATGGTAGAGCTGGCAGACCAAATGCCCCCCGCCCCTATTGATGATGTCCTCGGTCTTGTTGAAGTGGTAGTGCATAGGCGTCACTTGCCCGGGATGAACGATCATTACCTTCTCGGCATAGGTCTTGTCTGAGGGATCGTCGATATCGCCGTTGCGGAGGGTGAACAGAAGCAGCCCACGCGCCGCAAAGTCACCCGAGCCGAAATCGGTGAGGTCCCAGCCGAGCATGTTGCGGCGAATCTCGTCGGCCTCGTGTCCGGTGTTTTGCCAGTGATGGGGGCTCCAGAACGCGAAAGGCGGCAGGGCAAACTTCTGGCCTCTCAGAAACTCGACGGCCTGGTCAATCAGGGCGTTGATTTGCGACCTCTTCATCATCCGCTCCTGCGTCGCACCGTCGCCTGTCAACTGGGCGGCATCGGTACCGCCGAGGTCTGCCCGGACGGTTTGACGTTGGCCGCACGACGGCGTGAGGGCCGCTGCGAACGGCCGGTCTCGTTGCGTTGACTGGCGCGCGGCATGGCGATAAGGCCGGTGCGCGCCAACTGTTGAATACCGTACGGTCTGCACAGCTCGATGAAGGCCTCGACCTTCTCTTCGGAACCGGTGAGCTGGATGATGACGCTACGGGACCCCACGTCGACGATCGAACCGCGGAAGACCTCTGTGATCTGTCGTATTTCGCCGCGCCGCTCGGGCGGGCAGTGAACCTGGATCAGGAGCAAATCACGGTGAACACAGGTCTGCTCGGTCAGGTCGCGCACCTTAACGGTCGTGACGATTTTGCCGAGTTGTTTGCGGACCTGCTCCAGCGTGGGCTCGTCGCCGCTTGTGACCAGCACGATTCTCGACAGCGCGGGGTCTTCGGTCCGCCCGACGACGAGCGAATCGATGTTGAAGCCCCGCGATGCGAACATGCCGGCGATGTGGGCCAGCACGCCGGGCTGGTTCTGCACCAGTACATTGAGGACGTGCTTGCGGTCTTTCGCGTCCATGCCGGTCGTATTCACTCGTGACATGGCTTGCTCTCCCGGAGTCTGTCAGGCGAGTCCGCCCAAGTCCATTTCGTCCAGGCTTTTTCCTACATTCACCATAGGATAGACATTCTCCTCCGGCTCGACGTGGAAGTCGGCCACGACACAGCCTTCGGTTTCGAGCAGCTCACGGACGCCATCGCGCACGTCCGCCTTCTCGGTGATCCGCAGTCCCTTGGCGCCGAAGGCGTCGGCCAACCTGGCAAAATCGGGGTTCTGCATTCTTGTGGCCGAGTATCGCTTATTGAAGAACAGCTCCTGCCACTGCCTGACCATGCCTTGGAAGCTGTTGTTCAGGAGTACGACCTTGACGGGTAGATTCTGTTCCACGGCCGTCGCGAGTTCGGGCAAGGTCATCGTGAAACTGCCGTCGCCGTCGATGTCCACCACCGTCCGGCCCGGCTGACCCACCTGGGCGCCGATGGCCGCCGGCAGGCCGAAACCCATCGTCCCCAGACCACCGGAGGTGATCATCTGGCGCGGGAATCGCCAACGGTAGTACTGGGCGGCCCACATCTGATGCTGCCCGACGCCCGTGGCGATGATCGCCTGACTTTCGGTCTGCCGACATACCTCTTCGATCACGTACTGAGGCTTGATGTTCGTGCCCTTCGAATCGTAGCTGAACGGGTACTGCTTCCTCCAGGCGTCGATTTGGGCAAACCACTCGCTGCGCTCGCGCCGCTCGATCTCGCCGAGCAACTCCGAAATGATCTTCTTGGCGTCGCCGACCACGGGGACGTCGACGTCGACGCTCTTGCTGATGCTCGCCGGATCGACGTCGATGTGGATGATGGTGGCGTGAGGGGCGAAGGTTTCGATGCGGCCGGTCACGCGGTCATCGAACCGCGCGCCCACGGCAATAAGTACGTCGCAGTTCTGCACGGCATAGTTGGCGTAGACGCTGCCGTGCATGCCCAGCATGTGCAGCGCCAGGTCGGCGTCGCCCACTTCGTCGAAGGCACCCAGACCCAGCAACGTCGTCGTCACGGGTATGTTGCCCTTGCGGGCGAGCTGCCGCACCTCATCGCTGGCGCCGGCGAGCACCACGCCGCCACCCACATAGAGCACCGGCCGTTCGGCGCGGTTGATGTGGTCGGCGGCCAGACGAATCTGGCGGGCGTGCCCGTAGACGCGCGGGCGATAGCCCGGCAGGTCCATTTCGACGTTGTCGCTAACCTCAAACTGGGCGACCTGAACATCCTTGGGCAGATCGACGAGCACGGGCCCGGGCCGCCCTGTCCTGGCGACGTAGAACGCCTCCTTGACGATCCGCGGCAGGTCACTGGCACGACTAACCAAGGCGTTGTGCTTGGTGACCGGACGGGTCACGCCGATGATATCGGCCTCCTGAAACGCGTCGTTGCCGATGGCGGACGTGGGAACCTGGCCGGTAAACGCCACCACCGGGATGCTATCCATGTACGCCGTTGCCAAGGCCGTCGTCAGGTTGGTAGCACCGGGCCCGCTGGTAGCCACGCACACGCCGACTTTCCCGGTGGCGCGGGCGTAGCCATCGGCCATGTGACCGGCGCCCTGCTCGTGCCGTGAGAGAACAAACCGGATGGGTGCGTCGTAAAGCCTGTCAAAAAACGGCAGGATCGCTCCGCCGGAATAGCCGAACATCACCTCCACGCCTTCCTGCAAGAGCGCGTCGACGAAGGCTTGCGCACCAATACAGGTTTTCGGGGTGGAAGTAGATGGGGGACTCCCCGTGCGGGTGGTCATGGTTTTATCCTCTCCAATAGGTTGCCATGACTTTCGACGGCCCGGACGCCACCGCTGGCGACCGAACCGGGCGGACACCGGGTAGATGTTCGAACCGGCCCGCAACTTGCCGGCCGGCCCGTCCCGCCTTCACACTATCATAGGTCGCTTCGCGACCCTTGACAGATTACTCTCGTCGGTTACATCGGTCAAGCCGCCCGCCAGGAACACTCAGAATCAGGCAGATGCGGGAGATCACCAGACCCCATGGCGCGAGCCGATTTGTCGACATCGACTGCCCGCGTGGACACACCGTTCTTTGCGGTCTTCACGCAGACGTGCGGGCTACGGGGCTCTCGCCGCCGAATAAGGACCTGCGCCAACTACGCAACGCCGTCGGCACGGCCTCGTCCGCTAGAGGATCCCGGCGGAGAACTCGTCGTCGCTCTCGGCAGGCTCGGAGGGTTCTTCGCTTTCGGCCGGCTCGGAGGGTTCTTCGCCTTCGGCCGGCTCGGGCTGGTCCTCGTCCTGCGGCGGCGGAGACGGCGCCGCAGATGTTTTGGGGGCCTGGCGAGCGGCGCCGCGATCGCGCTTCAGCTCGGCCACCAGCTCCTCGTAATCGGACCCCTCGTAATCGTCCTCGTCGAGCTTGGGGGGCTTGTAGCCGGGTTCCTTGGCTCGTTCGCTCTCCTGCTCGTAGGCCTCGACGATGGCGTTTTGAATCCGCTCGCGGCAGCGCGCATTGATCGGGTGAGCCACATCCGCGTGCAGTTTGGTGCGGCCGGCCGAGTCCCTGCCCGCTCGGTTTTCGTTGAGCTTGGCTCCACACTCATTGCAGAACTTGGCGCGAAGATGATTCTTCGAGCGGCACTTGGGACAACGATCGGTAAGCTTCCGCGAGGGCATAGCCACAAACAGGCCGTTGGTACCCTCTATGATCTTCAGGTCGCGCACAACGTATTCGCCGTCGAACGTGACGCTACAGAACGCCCGGAGTCGCTCGGTGTTGTCCTGCACCAGTTTGACCCGTACCTCGGTGATCTCCATGGTGATCTCCTCTGATACCAAAGCACTATCGCCGTCCAAAGTAATGACCGACATAGGTAGCCAGCTGCAGCTTCTTCGCGATTCGATCCGCCCACTGCTGGGCCTCCTGACGGTCAGCCAGCAACGCAAACATCACCGACCCGCTGCCGCTGAGATGTACGGCACGTAGACCCAACCGTTCCAGCCGGCTGCGAATCGACGCCAGCGCCGGACACACTCTCTCGGCCGCAGGCCGTAGGGTATTGTAGCAACAATCGCTCAGTTGGTGCACCGATGTCGGACGTTTTTTCCACCACGCTTCGGGCTGACGAGCCTGCGCGTCGGAAGGCCTGAAAGCGCCATAGACCTCTGCCGTGGAAACCTGGAAGGGCGGCATGATCAGCAGTACGAGCCCAGGCGGCTCATAGGGCAGCGGCTGAACGTGCTCACCCCGGCCCGTGATAAGCGCCGTGCCACATTGCAGGAAGAAGGGCACGTCCGAGCCCAAATCGGCAGCCATCGCCAGCAATTCGGCCAGGCTCGGCTGAAGGTGCCACCGTCTGACCAACAGCCATAGCGCCGCGGCGGCGTCCGAACTGCCCCCGCCCAGTCCGGCACCGGGCGGAATTCTTTTCGCCAGATCCAATCGGATGGCTGGATTGATCCCGTACCTTCGGGCCAGCAGTTCCACCGCCCGCCAGACGAGGTTGGACCGATCGCTCGGCACACGACTGTCGGTGCACGTCAGATCCAGGCCCGGTTCCGGGCGCTGGTCGACCGTCAGCTCGTCGCAGAGGTCCACAGCCGTTACGACGGAGACGAGGTCATGGTACCCGTCGGGCCGCCGTCCGAGGATGTCCAGACTGAGGTTGATTTTCGCTGGTGCTGTGATTCTCACGATGCTACTGCCAAAGCTCGGCCTGCCAGCGGTCGCCAAGATAGTACGCGCGCGCAAAGATACCAGTCAACGTCAGGCGTTCAGCGTGGGTGCACCGACGTGCGCACTTTTTGGGGGCTGGTTCTGTGCTGGACCAATGGCGTCAGGGAGGGTAAATAGAGCCGATCGCGCGTCGGCCAGGCGCCGTCGCCGGGATCGTGAGGTGCTGTATTGACCAGATAGCGCCCAACTCGGTGGTCTCTGGCACCCGTGTGCGGCGGTGGCATCTGCATCGCCGGCTCTACGATTGGGTGCTGCACTGGGCGGACACCCCATACGGCACGCCGGCCCTTTTCTGCCTGGCGTTCGCCGAGTCGAGCTTCTTTCCTGTGCCGCCAGATGTGTTGCTGATCGCCTTGGCGCTGGGCAGCTCGCAGAAGGCCCTGCGGTTCGCCTTGTGGTGCTCGGTTGCCAGCGTCGTCGGCGGCTTGCTGGGCTACTACATTGGCTACGGCCCGCTCGCCTACGTGGGCCAAAAAATCGCCAGCTTCTATGGACGGGAAGAGCTGCTGCTGTCGTTACAGGAGGAATTCGGGCAGCGTGGCGTGCTCTGGGTCTTCCTGGCGGGCTTCACGCCGATCCCCTACAAGATCTTTACGATCGCTGCCGGCATGGCCAAGATGCACCTTGGTCTGTTCGTGGTGGCCTCGGCGGTGAGCCGATCAGCGAGGTTTTTCCTGGTGGCGTGGCTGATCTGGCGGTTCGGGCCGAAGATCAAGCCGTCCATCGACCGCTACTTCAATCTGCTGTGCGTGATTTTCGCCGTATTGCTGGTTGGCGGCTTCCTGGCGATCAAGTACATTAGGGGGCACTAGGAACTGAGACACCGACGTCCGTCTCGTCGCGGCGACGGGTGGCGGGCACGCCCGGTACCGACCATCTCTGCTTGAGCGAAGGGCGGATAGCATGAACGACCAGCAACGCGCTCGGATGCTGCAACTCGCCCGCGACACCGTGCAAGCCAAACTGGCAGGGCAGCCGCTGCCTGACGTGGCCCCCTTCGACTGCGCAGACGTGCCACACTCCGGTGCCTTCGTAACGCTCAGGAATTGCGGACGGCTTCGTGGCTGTATCGGTACGTTCTCGCCACAGGGAACGCTGCCGGAGACGATTCGCGACATGGCCAAGGCAGCGTGTGACGACCCGCGGTTCTTCGCCGATCCGGTCGGGCTGGACGAACTGGGTGAGTTAAGGATCGAGATCTCGGTTCTGTCGCCGCTGACGCGAACCGACGACCCGCTCTCACTGGAATTGGGCAAGCACGGCATCTACATACGTCGGGGCGTGGCCGGCGGGTGTTTTTTGCCGCAGGTCGCGACCGAACTGGGATGGGACAAGGAAACCTTTCTATCGCAATGCTGTCGCAGCAAGGCTGGTCTTCCTGCCGATGCCTGGAGGGATCCCGATACCGAGGTGCTGCTGTTCACCGCCGAGGTGTTCGGCGAAGAGCAGGGCGATGCGGAAGGTCGCTGAGGGTGGTGGCACGTCGTCGTTGCTCAATTCAGCCGTCAGTTACAGGCACCTGCTGGACCGCAAACACCACGGTGCCGCCGCCCGTGCGTTGATGGGGGTCGAGGCACTGGACGTACGCCGGTCCGTCTTTGGGTCCCAGTCCCCACCGATCGGGTGTGGACACCCGCAGGGCGTTGTAGTGGGGCATGAGACTGGCCAGGGCGTGCATGCAGACCGGCTGACGGCTTGAGAGTCGATAGCCGTCCAGCAGGCGAAACGAGTCGCCGACCTGGAAGACAGGACACGTGCCATTGATCTGCTCGACCGTCACGAGCGTGTCACATTTCATGGCCTGCTCCCGCGCGAAGGGCTGACAAAGCCAAACCTGTACCTCAAAACGGCACGTCGTCGGGATCGTACACGTCGACAATCCAGTCCGGATCGGGCTGGAAGATCGACACCAGATAATCCATCTCCGGGGTGAAAACAACGATGTGACCGTAGCAGATGTTGAGTTCCTCAGCGGCCTCGTCGCGAGGCTGCCCGAGAACGCTCATTCGCCAGATGGCGGCTGCGGCCCCGCTACGATCGGCACCGGCCTGGCAGTGCAGCCAAATCGGGTGTTCGGCCATGGTCAGCGCTTCGTACAAGGCAAGCAGGACGGCATTGGAGGGCATGTGCGTAGCACTCATCGGGATGTTGATAAGTTCGACGCCCAACTCGCCGCACACGCGATCCTCATCCTGCCACCAGACTTCGTCCGGGTTCTCGCCTCGTAGATTGATGACGGTCTTGATATCAAACGCTGCGATGACGTCGCGAAGCATGTTTTCGTCGGGTTGGCTCGATCGGTAGGCCAAGCCGTCCTCGATGACGCGCAAGTTGGCGAACGGGTACACGCCATGCGGGCCTACAAAAGGCCCGTAACAGCCGATCAGAGCAATCAGCAGAACCGTCGAAACCACGTTTTTGCGCGACCGCACCACTTCAGCACCTCTTGGACAAAGCGAGTCAGCCCTTCCGGACGCAGGGCTATTCGCACTCCAGCGACAACACTCCCGTCGGCCCCGACCGTGGGCGGCAACCTGGGTGGGCAGGGTAGTCTACGGGTCGGTCAGCGTCCAGCGAGCGATTATCGGTCCTGCCAGTCGATTGACGCAGGACCGGGCGCCGCGGTATCATAATAGAGGCTGGGGAGGAGGCAAGTTGTGCCCGTATCACGTGGTTGCCACGCAGCGTTGCTGGCAGGGGACGACGCGGCTTCCCCGGTCGCGCCGGCAATTCTCGACACTGAGGGTTTTCCGGTATACGGAGGGATATGATGCGAGTCTGTACGTGCGTAATAAGTGTATCGGTGGTGCTATTCACATCGGGAGCAGCTTTCGCTGCAACCTACGACGCCTATCCGGGTGACGACCTTAAGACGGCGATCGAGTCGCTCGGTTACGGTGACACGTTGATCGTCCACAGTCTCGGCGGGAATGGCACGGGGCAGTATGCCCACTTCAAAGTGTCCACCCTGCTGGGCGACGATCCGGGCACGCCTGAAAACGAGTGGATCACGGTTCAGGCGGCCGACGGGGAGCCGCGGCCGGTCATCTACGGGGATTCGTATGATGTGTACAACCTGGTGGAGTTCCAAACCTATATCCAATATGCCAAGATCATCGGGCTGGAGTTCGACGGCGGGTCGGACTCGATCAAACTGCCCGGCACGTCCGGCGACCACATCGTCTTCGAAGATCTCTACATGCACAATATCGGTAACACGGGAATCAACCTCTCCAGTTGCGGCAACGTGAGCTTCATGGAGATCCGTGGCTGTGAGATCCACGACACCGGTCACGCCGGCAACGGCGAGGGGATGTATCTGGGCACGCACGGCTACCAGGGAACGGGCGCCGGCATCCTGCGCGACTCGATCATCGAATTCAATCATGTCTACGATTGCGGCGCTTACAACATCCCCAGCAGGCAAGGCGACGGGATTGAGCTGAAGTACGAGTGCTACCGCAACATCGTGCGGGACAATGTCATTCATGACACATACTACCCCGGTATCCTGGCGCACGGCACGGCGCGGGCGGACGCGGCCGACAACAACATCCTGGCCCGCAACGTGATCTGGAACAGCAGCGACAACGGCATCCAGACCCACCAGACCACCACCATCGTCAACAACGTGGTATTCACCTCGAGCCGGTGCATCAACGTCGGCGAGAACACCAGCAACTCGGGCATCCTGCGCGATGTATATATCTACAACAACACCTTCTACAGCGCATCGAGCCGCACGGCGGGGTTCTACGTCAGCGGGAAGGCCAACATCGAGATCTGCAACAACCTGTTCTATCAGCCGAGCGCCGGCAGCCTCGCCGTGACCTTCGACGGGTCGGTAGGCATCGTGTCGTCGGGCAATTACTACTATGGCACCACGCAGAACGCGCCCGGCGGCTTCACGGCCGGGCCCGCGCCGGCGGCTGCGTTCATCAACCCCTCCACCACACCGGGCGTGATCGATCTGTACCTCCAGGGCGGCACGGCTCTGGAGAACGCAGGCGACAACACCTACGCCCCGGCCGACGATTTCAACGAGACAGCGCGGCCACAGGACGGCACGGCCGAGCCGGGAGCCTACGAGATCGTCGGGGCGAGCAATCCGGGTTGGCAGATCGACGAGGAGTTCAAGACCCCGCCGGTGCTGCCCGCGCTGGTGTCGAGCGAGCCGCCGGCCGACGGCACGCTGCCCAAGACGCAGAACAACGTGATTCTTCTGACGTTCGACGCGCCCATCACGCTGCCGGGCGGCGACGCTCTGGTCATCGTCGAGATGGGCGGCGGGCCGGACGTGAGCAGCGCGTTTGCCTACCAGCTAGACCCGAACGACCCGAACGGCTTGACCCTCAAGGCAACAGAGAACGGCGCCCAGTTGACCAATCTGACGTGGTACCAGGTCTCGCCCGCTGCGGACCTGGCCGTCGAGCCGTTCACGCTGGATGTGTGCACGCTGTTCGGCGACGCCAACAGCAGCGCTCGGGTCACCACGGCCGACTACACCGAGATCAAGCTCCATATGGGCGAGTACACCGATGCACGGTACGACGTGAACGGCAACGGCCGTGTGACCACTGCTGACTACACCACCGTCAAGACCTATATGGGTGACCGTGCCCCGACCAAGCCATAAACCATAACGCTGGAGGTGGGTCAGTTACGGCCCGGTGCGTCGCCAAGGCGGCGCGCCGGGCCTCGTTTTGCGCGGGCTCGCCCTGCGGAGGCGGACCCCTGAACGCTGCTGGAACAAGGTCTCAGCTACTCGTTGGGGCTCGTCTCATCCGCCTGGGGCAACACCAAGTCGCGCGGCGTGCGGTGGATCGGCTCGATCGTGGGCAGTTCGTCCTTCACCGAGACCCCGAGCTGCTTGAACCGCCTGATACTGGGGAACACTCGCGACTCGAGCGATCCGACCGCATTGTCGAACGCCGTGACGGCGCGAACCAGACCGGAGCGTGCGTCGCTGAAGTGCCCCGCAAAGACGCGTATTCGCTCGTAAAACTCCTGTGCGATCCTGGCTACCTCTTGGGCGTTGCGGGTCATCTGTTCCTGCTGCCAGCCGTACGCCACCGACCGCAGGAGTGTGATCAGCGTTGTCGGCGTGGCGAGCACCACGCGGTGCTGCATGCCGTACTCGATCAGGCTCGCATCGCATTCCATCGCCGCGCTGAAGAAGCATTCGCCCGGCAAGAACAGCACGACCAGGTCCGGGGTCGGCGAGAACTGCGCCCAGTAGTTCTTGCCGCCGAGCTTGGTCAAGTGGTCCCGGACCTGGCGGGCGTGTCGGGCAAGAGCCGTCTGCCGGCCTTGCTCGTCTGACGCCTCGATGGCCTCGAGGTAGCCGGTCAACGGAACCTTGGCGTCGACCACGATCTCCTGCCCGGCAGGGAGCTTGACGATCATGTCCGGACGCAGACGCCCGCTCTCGTCCGTCGCGGACACCTGCTCGACGAAATCGCAATGCCGGCTCATACCCGCCAGCTCGACGGCGCGCCGAAGGGTGAGCTCGCCCCAGCGCCCGCGAACCTGGGGCGTCCGCAAGGCCTGCACCAGGTTGCCCGTCTCGCGCTGTAGCTCCTGTTGCGTGCTGCCGATCTGAGTCATCTGTTCGCGCAACTGCCCATAGGCTTCCTGGCGAGCCCGCTCGATCTGGCGCAGATTGGTTTCGTATCGTTGAAGAGTCTCGGTCAGCGGCTTGACGAGGGCGTCGATGTCCTTTTGCCGCTGGCCAAGATCACCCTTGGCCTGGGCCAGGACGGTGTTGAACGTCTGCCTGGCCAGATCGAGGAAGCTTCTCTGGCTGTCCTGAAGGGCACTGCCGGCCAGCGCCTTGAACGTATCGCTGAGCTTCTGCCGCGCCTCATCGAGCAGCCGTCGCTGTTCGGCAAGGTTCTGCTCCTGCTGTTCGAGGCGAGTTTGGGCTTCGACGCGGATGCGAACCTCCTGATCCAGGCTCGCCCGGAGTTGAGCGAGTTGGTTCTCCAGGCCCGTACGCTGCTCGCGGAGTTGCTCGACCTGCCAGTGCGCGCCCGCGGCACGACTTCGAGCCCATGACCAGGCGATAAGCGCTCCGGCCGCAAACCCGCCAACGGCGGCCAGTACATACCCAATCAGAGAATCGAATGGCATCGTCCACCCGCCAGAATATCCATGTCACCAGCTTAAAGCTTGCACGACACGGCGACAAGCAGATGCCCAGCGGCGCTTGTCCGCGGCAACGCGCCGACGCCGCCACCGGCGTCGAAAGGACGCAAGTACTACTTGCGGGCTTCTTGTCGTTCCTGCTCGTCCAGCGCCTTGTCGGGATACCAGTCCCACATCGAGCTTGGCAGGGCCACACCCTCCAGCGCCTGACGCGAGATGCGGTCGAGCTGCTCGTACACGTTGCGGGGCAACTGCACGTCGGCGGCGGCCGCGTTCGCGCGGACCTGATCGGCCTTGCGGGCGCCGACCAGCGCGGAGGTGACCCCCTCGGTCGATAGCACCCATTGGATAGCCAATTGAGACAGGGCGGCGCCCTGCGCGTCGGCAATCGGTTTCATCTGCTCGACCGCGCCGACGCAACGCTCGTAGGCCTCGGGAATTCGGAACAGCACATTTCGGCCCTCATCGGGCGCGGGGCGGTTCTGCCGGTTGAACCGTCCGGTCAACAGGCCCTGCGCCAGCGGACTGTAGGCCAGGACACTGATGTTGTGTTGGCGGCAGTAGGGCAGGATTTCCTCTTCGATCTCGCGCCAGAACAGGCTGTAGGGCGGTTGAAGCGAGACGATGCTGCCCCGCGAGCGCACGAGGTCCATCTGCCGGCAGTCAAAGTTCGACACGCCAACGTAGCGGATCTTGCCTTCCTTCTGGAGCTTGACCAGCTCCGCCATGCTCTGCTCCATCGGAACCTGCCGCGTGGGCCAATGAATCTGATACAGGTCGATGTAGTCTGTGCCCAATCGCTCCAGGCTGGCCTCGCAATGGGAACGAACCTGGTCGACGGCAAGGTTGCCCGCCGAGATCTTGGTGGCGATGACAGCCTGATCGCGTCGGTCGGCCAGCGCCTTGCCGAGGACCTGCTCGCTGCGACCTTGGCCGTAGCCCTCCGCCGTGTCGAACAGGTTGATGCCGCAATCGAGGGCTGCGTGCACGGCGGCGATCACCTCGGCTTCAGTCGATCCCCAATACCCGGTGTCAAGCTGCCAGCAGCCCATGCCCACCACGGACACATGCAAATCGGAATCTCCGAGCCTGCGTTTTTCCATCGTCTGGTGACTCCTGAGGCCGCGTCCGGGCCGACCCGCTTACCGCCCTTGCCCTGGCTCCTGCCGTGCCTTTTTTAGGGCGGCGATCCGATCGCGAAGTTCGGCCGCCAATTCGAACTGCTCGCTGCGGACCGCCTCGTTCTTCTTTTGCTCCAATCGCTCGACCTGGTCAAGTGGACGCTGCTTCTCGATCGCCTTGGCCAGTTCGTCCAAAGCGGCCAACGACCGCTGCCGTTCGGTCTGGAACACCTCGTCTTCCATTTCCGCCAGATCGCCGATCAGGTCGCGGGCGGTCTGAACGGCCTGTCGCGCGCCCTCGAAGTCGCCGGTCCCCAGACAGAGCAGCCCGCGGGCAGTGTGGTGAATGCGGATGACGTAGGGCCACCACTTCTCGAGGCGATTGCGGTCGTCCTCGTCGGCGGCGCAGCGGTTCACAAAACGAAACAGACGCATGTTCCGTTCCGTGTCGCGGAGGACGCGCTGGAAGTCCTCCAGTTGCAGCAGCACGACATACCGCTGGTAGATCATGCCGCTTTCCTCAAAAAGCTCCTTGGCCTGCTCGGCGGAGAGCCGCAAACCGGGATCCTTTTGCGCCCGCTCTTGCCAATAGTCCAGCGCGAACTCGCAGTCATGTGGCCGGGCGCCATCCGGCCGGCCGTCGCACTCGAACTGGAGAATACCGTGATAGCTCTGCACGCAGACGCGTATCTGCACCTTCTCGCGCCCGTCGTCACCGACGACCTTGCGAAACCGCGTTGCCTCATCCAGCAGCCAGTCGCGCAGAATGGAGGAGATATCCTGACCCACGTTCGAATCCCTCGGATAGAATCAGGTCTTCGGCCATTGTATGCAGGATCACGGCGCTGCCAACCTGTCGAGGACCGGACCTCCGGAGGACGGCCGCCGCCCGTCACGCGCCTCGGTGCCAACGCGGCGTGTTTCCGCTAGGATAGCCTCGCAGGCGAGACGAGCAGACGACTGCCCACCGAGGACGAGACGGATGACGGCCAGACAACGATACATCGAGACTCTCACCTTCGGCAGCCCCGACAGGATTCCTTTCCAGCCGGGCGGCGGACGCAAGTCAACCCGGGCGCGGTGGCACGGCGAGGGGCTTCCCGAGGCGAAAAGCCCGATCACACATGTGATGGAGCTTCTCGGCATCGAGCCCGACCGTACCGACCCGCCGGTCAGGCTGGATGTGGACTTCCGGATGATTCCACAGTTCGAGGAGAAGACTCTCGAGCACAAGAACGGCCACTATGTCGTGCAGGACTGGAAGGGCAACATCTGTGAGATCTCCGACGAGTACGACGTGACGTATTTGCGCGAGGCCATCGACTTTGTCACGCGGCGGTGGATTAGCTGCCCGGTCGAGACGCGCGACGACTGGGAGCAGATGAAAACACGCTACGACGTCGACGCACCCGGACGGTTTCCAGCCGATTTCTCTGCCCGCTGCGAGACGGCCAAGCAGCGCGACTATGTCCTGAGCTTTCGTTTCTCCGGACCGTTCTGGCAAATGCGCGAGTGGTGCGGCTTCGAGGGACTGTGCATCCTCATGGCCGAGCAGCCGGAGTTCGTCGAGGAGATGGCTGAGTTCTGGACCGACTTTGTTTCACGGATGCTCGAGCGAATCCTCGCGCACGTCGTGCCCGACTCGGTCGGCTTCAACGAGGATATGGCCTACAAGGCCAAGGCGATGATCTCGCCGGAGATGACCCGCCGGTTCTGCAAACCAAGCTGGGACCGCTGGACGCGCCAGCTTCGCTCGGCGGGCGTCCCGCTGATCGATATGGACAGCGACGGCTTCATCGGTGAGCTGATCCCGATCTGGATCGGGGCGGGGATCAACGTCTGCGACCCGATTGAAGTGGCCGCCCACAACGACATCGTGGAGTTTCGTCACCGCTTCGGGCACCAGATGGCCTACACCGGCGGGGTGGACAAGCGAGCGATGGCCAAAGGCGGGCGGGTATTACGCGACGAACTCAGGCGGATCGAGCCGGTGGTTCGAGACGGCGGCTACATTCCCGGGTGCGATCACGGCGTGCCCGCCGATGTGTCCTGGCCCAACTTCGTCGATTACTGCCGCCTGTTGGCGCAGATGACCGGTTGGCTGTAAGCATGGCCGGGTTCAGCCCAGCAGGCGGGACAACGCTCTTGCCCCATAGCACAGGGGATGACACTCGATGGCAGCAACGCCGGCGCTGGAGATATGCCAGGTCAGTCACACGGTTGACGGCACGCGCATCCTCGACTCGGTGCGGTGGACCATCGACCAGGGCGATCGATGGGCCATGCTCGGGCCCAACGGTGCGGGCAAGACAACCCTTCTGCGCCTGCTGTGCGGATACATCTGGCCGGACCCCGGCGGTCAAATTCGGCGGCGAGGCGAGCCGTTGGTCGATCTGCGGCAACTTCGACGCAGCATCGGCTGGGTTACCTCAACGCTGGTAAGCCAAATCCCGCCGCGCGAGCCGGTGCTGGACACCGTGCTTTCCGGCCGATATGCACAGGTCGGCCTGACGCCCGTTCAGTGGGAACAACCCGGCTGCGACGACCGGTCGCGCGCGCGGGAGCGTCTCCAACAGTCGGGCTGCGACCACTTGGCCGCCAGGCCTTTTGGCACACTCTCACAAGGCGAGCAGCAAAAGGTTCTGATCGCCCGCGCTCGCATGCCCGAGCCGTGGGCAATCATGCTGGACGAGCCGTGTGCCGGCATGGACCCCGGCGCCAGGGAGCGATTCCTCGTATGGCTTCAGGGCCTGGCCGAGAACGCCGACGGCCTGATGCTCGTCCATGTCACCCATCATGTTGAGGAGATCATGCCCGCCTTCGACAGGACGCTCGCGCTCAACCGCGGGTGCGTGGTGCGCGCCGGGTCCACGCCCGACGTGCTGGCGCCGTCCGTGCTGGAAGAACTCTACGGCGTCCGCTTCCATGTCGTACGCCGCAACGGGCGCTACTGGCCCATCCGCCCGTAGGGCAACTGCATGCCAACCAGCTTTGCGATACGGCACACGCAAGCCCGGTCGCCTATCTCCTCGTCTTTGCTGGAAGCAGATGCGCAACCGTGACTCTGGCCAGCGCTTTCTCGGCGGCACCGGCCGCGTCTCGAAAGACGGCTGTCAGACCCTGACGCAACGGCTTCGGGACCCGCAGGCCGGCCATCGTACCGCGAAGATCGTTCACGCCGCCGACCGCGTTGATCACCTCGAGAACCGTTATGTCACGAGGGTCGCGCGCCATGTAGAAGCCGCCCCTGGGACCACGCCTGGAGCGAAGAATCTTCCGGGCCGCCAGCAGGCTGAGAATCCTGGCAAGATAGGCTACTGGCAGGTCGAACGTCTCGGCGAGTTGGCTGGCCTGGACCCCCTTCTGTTCGTTGGGGTGTTGGCGCGCGATCTCCGTGACCGCCAAAAGAGCGTACGTCGGCGATTTCGGTTGCAGCATCTCGTTCCTCCACTCGTAACAGGAAAACGGCCGCCGCGCCCGGGCGCTTCCCGCCGCTCGGCGCTGACCGAAGCCAATGGTACCGACAAATTAATTCGGAAACAAGAGCGAACCGATAACGGAGGCTTTTTTTCGCCGTCGACCACCTCGCCGTCGACGTCGCGACCAGGGCCAGGGCGGCTACTGGCCCTGGTCCCGTCGAACGGGTAAAATTAGGTTGAAAAAATGAAACGCGGCGGTGTCTGCGCAGTGAGGCGGGTACCACCCGGGGGCGTAGCTCAGTCGGTAGAGCAGCGGCCTTTTAAGCCGTGGGTCACAGGTTCGAGCCCTGTCGCCCCCAATTCCCCTCAGTCTACGGTCGGCACGTGCTCACTGATGACAAGTGCTGTTTCCAAAAGCGCTTACGCCTTCCTGCTCATCCGCCTTTCAGGCCGATGTGAGCCTTGCATTCAGGCCAGTACGTGTCCCCTGAGACCTCGAATCCGCACATGTCGGCGTGGGTGGTGGTGCAAGACGAGCCGAGCCCGTCGTACCGGTTGCAGCTTGTTTGGGGGATACGGGTTGTTGCTCCCGGGTATTGCCCCTGAGTGGCCGACCCGGTGGGAACAGCGACCGTCTTCGTCTGATATCGCAAGAGCACGCGCCAGTGTAGTGAACCCAGAGCCATACCGCCACGAAGAAGCGCACTCGGGAACTGTCTTGATAGCCCGACGCGGCTATCCTGACGGGCCACTTCACTGGAGCACCATAGCGTTTCCCATATCGTGAACTCGGCTGGCACGCCCATTGGTCGGCAGGGGCATGTGTGCCCTGGCGGCTTCGCCCGTGAGATCAGCCGAACGGCTCATCTGCCGGCATTTATGTCCGCGCCGTCGCCTGTTGTGGTTGCGGACATTCGTGGATATGATATTGTCACGGTCATGGGGCGGTCCGTTCGTCCCTCGGCTCGCGTGTCGGCGCTGCGTCAAGCACACCTGACCATAGTCGCGGCGGCATCGACACGGCGTGCTATGCGGCAAACCTGCCGCCCATGGGTGGTAACAAGGAAACCCTATAAGACGCAAAGGACGAACGACGTGTCGCGCGCTTGCTGTCGCCTTTGGCATCTTAATTGCTGGGGTCCTGGTACTGCTTGCTGGAACGCTCTATGCTATATTTCGGGCAATGCTCCCATCTGTCGGTTTCGGTCCAGGCGTTCACGATTTCTCCGTGCCGGTCGCAGGTCACTACATTCTCGTTAAGTCGTCTGCCCATCAGGTGAGCGTTGTGCCGGAATCTGGGTGGGGCCACAACAGGCCGGTTATACCACCGGAGGTTGTTGCTGTGGCATGGGACGATCGCTTCGTGCTCGCGAGACAGCAGGAACTCAAGCCACGCAGTCCCAACGACCCAAACGATACGTACATGGAACCGGCTCCTGGGAAGTTCCATTATTGGATTCTTGATACGTCGATTCCGGCAACACACGGGCCTCTGACGCAGACTGCGTTTGATGCCGAAAAGAAGCGCCTTCAGATCCCGCTTGGGCTTATGCTCAAGGACGTGTACGAGTTTAGACCGGAGAGGTAACATGGAACACTCGAAAACGCCGTGCGCGGGCAGTTCAGTGCCCGCCTGTACACGGCTTCGATGTCGCGATCTGGTTCGCCCGTCCACGGGTTACCGAGTGTGTTGACCGCGCGGCCTACTTATGACATTGGCCCAACACGGAGACCCACATGCCAACGACCCCAACACTCAGCCTTCACACCGGCGCCAAGGCCTGGGACACGATCTGGAAATGGACGTGGTTCACCAAGCCGCAGTGGCAAAACCAATTTCGAAAGCAGAAGGAAGGCACGCGCAGAGTTTTGGCGTCGTTGCTGCCGAAGCTGGATGTCAGGTCGGTCCTCGACTGCTCCTGTGGCCTCGGGGGCAAGACCATCCTCTTGGCCGAGATGGGGTACGAGGTCGAGGGGTCCGACGGTAGCGCCTTCGCCGTCAAACGTGCCGCCCAGCTTGCGGCAGAACAGGGTCACACCATCCGCTTCTTCCGGGCGCGCTGGGAGACGCTCGGCCAGACCGCCGGCCGCAGGTACGACTGCATCTACAATGATGCCTTCGCATGGATCACAACGCGGCGATCTCTCTACGCAGCCGCCAAAGGCATCTGTTCTGCCCTTAATCGCGGTGCCAAGTTCGTCTTTGTGGGCGCCCATCAATGGTCGCAAGATTCCGACAGAAGTCGGTTGATCGAAGAGCAATTCGAGCAGGAAGGGCCCTTTGAAGTCCTTCCTTTATACGAGCGCGACAGCGTCAGGCTGACAGTGGTCATCGCTCGCGAGAAAACACCCGATGGCGTACTGGGCAGCCGCGTTCATATCATCGACGACCACGGTTCGGTCCGCGTGGAGGTTGCTCGCGTGCTCGACGCCTGCAAGTGGACTTGGACAGACTACAATGACGTCTTGAGGTTAGTGGGTTTCAGCGAATTGTACAGCGTCAGCCAGAAAGGCGTCGGCCCCCAACCTTACATCCTGAACGTGGCCGTGAAGTAGGCGTACCAGCAACCGCCCCGACCACTGCGCGACGCGTTTGGCGATCCGATTGGCCTGCTATTCTGCCCGGTCAAGCTCGAACTGGACGCCGACGCGGTACCCGCCGGCCGAGGGCACCGAGTGAACGACGCGGGCGGGCACCCAGGGGCAGTCGTCGCCCCGGTCGGCCTCCCGCAGAAGGACCCGCGCCCCGATCGGCAGGACACCACGACAGACCAGGCCCACGCCGCCCTCGCTGAGGTCCTGGGCGGCCGCGACGATCCGCTGCTCGCTGCCGCCTCCAGGGTTCACGACCACTTCGACGGTAGCCGGCCAGGGATATCGCAGGGATCGGCGTCTTCCCAGATACGCATCGGCCACACTGCTCGAGGCCGCAGCGGCGACCCACGCGGCGACCACACTGCCCGGATCCTGTGCCACCACCCGATCTTGATTCATCGCCGACCTCCCACCCGAGTAAGCCGGGGCTGGAGCCGGGCCTCACATCGCTGCCAGCAGTTGTTGACCCAGCCCGCGTGCCTTTCCTCTATCCTATATCGGTAAGCGTACGCAGAAGCTCCAACTCGTTCGCATAACGTCCGCGAAGGGCGGACGACCTCTATTGTCAGGGCCAGGTGGGCCGAAGCGAGAGGTACCGCCAAGCGGCGGCCAGAACACCTCACGCGGCACCATCGCCCATGTCGGCGTATCCCTTTCCCAAGAAGCGAGTTACAGCCAAACTCCATCGGGCGCAGCCATGTGCCTACACCAGCCGGCCGCATCAGCGGGCCTGGCGGGCGGGCGACGATCGGCATGTCAGCAGCGTCGCGCTGTGGGCGTCGAGCCAAACACCCACCCCTCCAGGATCAGCCGGCTGGCTGGCGACCAGGTCGCACCAGGGCGTCCGCGCAATATCGACGCGGATCAACCCGGGCGTGCCGGAGAAGTTGGCTACCAGCAGGTACTGCCGGTTGTCGCGGGCTCGAACGAGCAGGGCCCGGCTGACGTCGTCGCGACCGTCGTATCGGCCTAGCCGGGTAACCCCAAAGGCTCTGGTTCCAGACAGTCGGTACTTGTATCCTGCCGTCGATGAGCGCCCGGCGGGCACGCGTCCCGGCGGCGCATGACCAAGGAAGGAGCGCGAGATGGCCAAGGTCCGTCCGTACCCGACCAAGCTGCTCAAGGGCGAAAAGTCGCAACGAACCTTCACCGGCGCCAACGCCGCCCAGATCGCCATGCCGCTTGGTGGCATCGGCGCCGGCTGTATCTGCCTTAACGGCAGCGGCGGCTTGCAGGACTTCTCGATCCGCAACCGTCCAGCCACCACCGCCATGCCCGACCGACACGCCTCGGGCGACGAGGCCCTCGCAGTGTTGCACATCAAGGGACGCAAGCCGCTCACCAAACTTGTGGAGGGTGAGTATCCCGCCGAGAAGATCTACGACCTGGGCCTGAAGGCCGGCGGAAATCGGGGTGGTGACTGCCACGGCCTGCCGCGTTTTCAGCGTTGCTCCTTCCGCGGGGAGTATCCGTTCGGGTTCGTTCGGCTGAGCGATCCGGCCGTGCCGCTGCGCGTGAGCATCACGGGCTTTAGTCCCTTTGTACCGCTGGACGACGTCGGCTCGGGTACTCCCTGCGCAGTTCTGGAGTACACCCTCGAGAATCGCTCCGACGCGAAGGTGGACTACGAATTCTCGTACCACCTGAGCCATCTTGCCGACGGCGGACCGGGTGGGCAGGCCACGCGCAATGCCGCCATGCCTGACCGAGGCGTATTCTTCTACAACAAGCGCCCCCCTCACGCCGAGGATTTCGGCAGTGCCAGCCTTACCGTGGTCGGCCACCCACCCGTTATCAAGGCGATGTGGTTTCGCGGCGGCTGGTTCGATTCGGTTTCCGTCTTGTGGCGTGAGCTGACGACCGGCACCTTCCAGCCCAACGAGGCTTCACCCGACGAAGATACACCCGGGCGCAACGGCGGGTCGATCCTGCTGCCCGGATCGCTCGAACCCGGCGAGCGGATCACCTACCCGATCGTCATCACCTGGTACTTCCCTAATGGCCACTATGCGGCGGGGCGACCGCCTCAACAAGAAGCGACCTACAACGGCGAATCCGCCGACGAAAATGCGCCGCCGAAGTGGCGACCTTTCTACACCTCACAATGGACCGACGCGCGCGAGGTGGCCGAGTACGTTCACGCCAGCTATGTATCGCTGCGCGACAACACGCAGGCCTTCCACGATGCGCTATTTCGTTCGTCGCTGCCGTCCTATGTGCTCGACGCGGTGTCGGCCAACCTGGCGATCCTCAAATCACCCACCGTACTCCGCCAGGAAAACGGCAACGTCTGGGCGTGGGAGGGCTGCTTCTGTGACGCGGGCTGCTGTCCCGGTTCGTGTACGCACGTGTGGAACTACGCCCAGGCCTTGCCGCACCTGTTCCCGCATCTGGAGCGGACGCTGCGCCAGCAGGAGCTTAGCCGGTCCATGGACGACCGCGGTCACGTCAATTTCCGCTCAGCCTTGCCGGACGGCCCGACCACGCACGACCACCACGCCGCCGCCGACGGGCAGCTCGGCGGCATCATGAAGCTCTACCGCGACTGGCAGATTTGCGGCGACGACGCGTGGCTTGCGCACCTCTATCCGGCGGCCAAGAAGAGCATCGACTATTGCATCGAAACGTGGGACCCCCAGCGGCAGGGCGTGCTGATCGAGCCGCACCATAACACGTACGACATCGAGTTCTGGGGCCCCGACGGTATGTGTTCGAGCATCTACGTGGCGGCTCTGACGGCGATGGCCGTTATGGCGCAACACCTCGAACACCATGAGGACGCGCAACACTACGACGACCTCGCGGCGCGCGGTGCCGCACAGCTCGACGGTGAGCTGTTCAACGGCCGCTATTTCCAGCAGAAAGTCGTGTACGAGGCGTTGCGCGACACGTCGTTCGCCGAGCTGATCGCCGGCGTCGACGCCAACAGCAGCCCGGAGCTGCAACTGCTCAAGAAAGAGGGACCCAAGTACCAGTATGGATCGGGTTGCCTATCGGACGGGGTGATCGGGGCGTGGATGGCGCGAATCTACGGCATCGACACGCCACAGACCTCTCGCCACGTCCGCAGGCATCTCAAGGCCGTCTTTCGGTACAACTTCAAGCACGATCTGGCCGACCACGCATGCACGCAGCGGCCGGGCTATGCCATCGGCCATGAGCCGGGGCTGCTGCTGTGTACCTGGCCCGACGGCGGGAAACCCACGCTGCCCTTCGTCTACAGCGACGAGGTGTGGACCGGCATCGAGTATCAGGTGGCCTCGCATCTGATCGAAGAAGGTATGGTGGACGAGGGTCTGACCATCGTCCGAGCCGCCCGCAGCCGATACGACGGGCGCGTACGCAATCCGTGGAACGAGTACGAATGCGGCAGCTATTACGCCCGCGCTATGGCCAGCTATGCCCTGTTGGGCTCGCTGAGCGGGTTCCGCTACTCAGCCGTCACACGGACCCTTTGGTTCGGCCCACGTCTGGCGGCCAAACGGTTCAGGACATTCTTCTGCACGGCCAGCGGATGGGGCACCATCCTGCTGACACGAAAGTCGCTGACCATACAGATGATTCAAGGGCAGTTAGCCGTCGACAGAATCCGACTGACCGTCAACGGCAAGACGCGCGAGCTTCCCGCCAATCTGGTAGCCGAGGCGGGCACAAAAGCCGTCGTCAAACTGGGGTGAGCCGCCTCCGCGACTGCACAGCCCCCGCGCAGGGGCTGCTAACCCCAGAATAAGCGATCTCCGATCGCGTTTCGCACAGGAAAAGGCCTTCAAGCGGCGGTATACTGTAGTTTGATAGAGAACAACACCCGCCGGCAAGGAGGCCTTTCAAGTGAAGCATTCTACACGA